>Ga0209023_10005083_pt1 | contig 14559 bp, 13 predicted proteins | sample LakOneMetagenome_FD_187468 | JGI IMG/M metagenome (GOLD analysis project Ga0209023, IMG submission 187468) | Freshwater and sediment microbial communities from Lake Erie, Canada (SPAdes) (version 2) | ecosystem: Environmental > Aquatic > Freshwater > Lentic | place: Lake Erie, Canada...
GCATGGGTCGGCCCGCCGAGATCGCCAGCGCCATCGGGTTCCTGGCCTCCGAGGGCGCCGGGTTCATCACCGGCACCATGGTCCCGGTCGACGGTGGGTTCCTGGCCTGATGAGCGATCGTCGGCGGGTCGCCATCACCGGCCTCGGCACCGTGTCGAGCAACGGCACCGACCTGGCCGAGTTCTGGGAGTGGATCTGCCACGCCGACCCAGCACCGATCCACACCGGGGTGCGCGGCTTCGACCCTCGCCAGTTCATGGGCACCAAGGACGTGCGCCGGTCCGACCCCTTCTCCCAGTACGGCGTAGCGGCCAGCCACCTGGCCCTGCGCGACGCCGACCTCGACCCGGCCGACGTGCCCGCCCGCCGCGGCGCCGTCGTGCTGGCCAACGCCTACGGCGCCCAGACCTCGCTCGAGTTCGAACGAGACCGGATGATCGCCGAAGGCGACATCACCGTGTCGCCGTTCCTCAGCGCGTCGTCGTGCGAGGCCACCGCGTCGGCCATGGTGTCGATCGCCCTCGGGTGGCGCGGGCCGTCTCGGGTGATCATCACGGCCTGCGCCGGGGGCACCCATGCCGTGGCCGAGGGCACCGAGCTCATCCGCTCGGGGCGGTCCGACGTGGTGGTGGCGGGCGGGACCATGGGGCCGATCCCGCCCGTGCTGATGGCCTCGTACCGCAACCTCCGGGTGCTGTCGCCGTCGGGCTGGATCCGTCCCTTCGACCGCCGGCGTGACGGCTTCGTGTTCGCCGACGGCGCCGCCTCGCTCGTGCTGGAGCCGCTCGACGCGGCGCGAGCCCGGGGCGCCCGCATCTACGCCGAGGTGCTCGGCTCGGGCCACACCAACGACGCCGCCTCGCTCGTCAGCCCCTCGGGCCTGGGAGCGATCGAGTGCATCTCGGATGCCCTCGACGATGCCGGCCTGCGGCCCGCGGACATCGTCCACGTGAATGCCCACGGCACCGGCACCGGCATGAACGACGCACGGGAGGCCGAAGCCCTGCTGGCCGTGTTCGGCAGGCCGCCGCCGGTCACCTCCACCAAGCGGGTGATGGGCCACGGTGCCGGCGCTGCCGGGGCCTTCGAGGCCGCCATCGTCGCCCTCTCCCTGCACCACGGGGTGCTCCCCTCGCTCGGCACCGACGTCGAGCCCGATCCCGCCTTGGACCTCGATCTGGTGGTCGGTCCCTCGCAGCCGTGGACGCCCGGTCCGGTGCTGTCGAACTCGTTCGGGCTCGGCGGGCACAACGGCTGCCTTGTCCTCGGCCCGCCCAGCTGACCGACGGCGTTCCGCCTCCTTCGATCAAGCCGGTTTCGATCGGGCCGGTTCGATCAGGCTGGTTCGGCGGCGGGCCGGGCGTGCCCGAAGCGAGCGGCATCCACCACCGCGAACTGCGCGGTGGCCCGGGTGGTGACCCGATCGTCGGCATACAGGGTGCCGCGCAGGTCGAGCAGGCGTCCCTCCGGCGAGCCGTCGACCTCGACCTCGTAGCGGAGCTCGCTGCCGAGCAGGGTCGGCTTCAAGTACCGGACCCGGAGCGAACGGGTGACCGAGTGGGCCAGCACGTGGGTGGCCAGCGCCGACAGCACCATGTCGAACCCGGCGGCCAGGAACCCGCCGTGCACCAGTCCGGGCGGGCCCTCCCAGGCCGAACCGACCGTGGTGCGGGCCACCAGCCGGGTGCCGTCGTCGGAGTAGGCCAGATCCAACGGCGGGATGATGGCGCTGGAGCCCTGGGCGATGGAGTGGAGCGGCATGTCGATCTCGCCGGGGACCCCGATGTGGTCGAAGGCCCGGGCGAACCGAGTGCGCCCAGATCCCCCCAGGGGAAGCTCGCCGAGCGCGGCCGCCAGGCGTCGGTCCAGCTCGACCCACTGATCATCGCTCAGGTCGTCGGTGACCAGGTGATCGGCCAGCAGCCGGAGCTTGGCCGCCACCGCTCGAGGATCGGTCACCGGCTAGTTGCCCAGGCCCATGGCCAGGCCGCCGTCAACCGGGAGGACCAAGCCGGTCACGTACGAGGCCTCGGACGAGGCCAGGTAGGTGACCGCTGCCGCCACGTCGTCGAGCGTGGCGAGGCGGCGCAGCGGGGTGGCCGCCACAGCGTGGTCGACCGCCTCGGCGACCGCCGAGTCCTCGGCGCGAGCCGCTTCGAGCTCTGCGGTGGCCACCACCCCAGCCCGGACCACGTTGACGGTGATGCCCTGCACGGCGAGGTCCCGGGCGGCGGAGCGGGCCAGGCCCACCAGACCCCACATGGCCGCGCCCGAACCATCGTCCCACGAGCGTCCGGGGATCCCGGTCACCTCGCTGATCAGCACGATCCGGCCCCCGCCCGCTCGCTGCATCGCGGGCACCACCGCCCGAACCGCGGCGTCGGCCATGGCGACCTCGTCGGCCCCCGCGACCGCGGACGTCCCGGCGGACGGCTGCGCCGCCGCGGACCGGCCGGGAACGCCCAGCCGGGGAACGGTGACGAGCACCGAGACAGGACCGTGGGCGGACACCACATCGTCGAGGGTGAGGTCGGGGTCGGCAGCGCCCTCGCCGACCAGGATGACGCGGAGCTCGGGGTCGGCGGCGGCCAGGTCGGCCGCGCACGTGGCCGCCAACAGTCCGTGATGGCTCACTACGACCGCCAACCGAGGCCCGCCGGGTCGCTGCTGGGTGTCGTGGTCGGCCACCGCCGGACCCTACCGGTCCCGCGGCCCGCGCCAGGGGTGGGCCGACCAGTTCTCCATCGATCCGCACGCGCCAGGAGGCCGAAAAGCGCACGATTCTGCCGCACATTCGTGGGGGTGGGGGTGGGTGGGGCGCTTCGGGGGTGTTGGGGGGCACGACTACGGTGGCGGGGATGTCTGAGCGGGAGGCCGTCCATCGCCGTCGGGCCCGCTGGCTCGTGCCGGTGGCCGTGGTGCTGGCCCTGGTGGCCGGCGAGCTCGGGGCCCGCTGGATCGGTCCCGACGTGCCCCGCACCGCGGGATCCGAGGAACGGGTCTTCATCAAGACCGACCAGATGTACGCCCGCGGGACCAACAGCACCGACGTGTTGATCCTGGGCTCGTCCGAGACCGCGGGGGGCTTGATCCCCAAGGTCATCGAGAACAACGCACCCCAGCTCGACGGCGTGTACAACGCCGCGCTGGCCGGCACCTACCAACCGATCCAGGAGGCGTGGGCCGATCGGGTGGCGCTGCCCGCCACCGACCCCAACGTGGTGGTCATCGGCATGTTGCCCATGGCCGTGTGGCGCTATCCCGACATGAGCCGTGACCCCAACGCCGCGGCCGACGCCGCCTACCGCTCGGCCTTCGACCAGGTGGATCCCGGTCGTCTCGGCAACTTCGGCTGGTGGCTGCGCTCGCACTCGGCACTCATCAGGTACCGGCCCTACCTGCGCAAGCCGCTGCCGGTGATCCAGGGGTTGGCCATCGCCACCGGGCTCAAGCAGCAACCCGCCCCGGTACCACCCGGCGCGTTCGGCATGGACTGGAAGACCGAGACCGACCCGCGCATCGTCGAGGAGAACACCGCCGACACCGGCGAGGTGGCCGACTATCAGAGCCGCTCGCTCGACGTCACCGTGGATGCCAAGACCGGCGACATCATCGCCCAGATGCCCCAGGGAACCGTCGACTTCACCGACCTGAACTCCCTCGTGGCCACCATTCGCTCCCACGGTGCCACCCCGGTGCTCGCCCTGGCCCCCATGGACCGCACCGTCCTGCGCAACAGCGGCGTGAAGCTCGAGCCGTTCGACGCGCTGGTCACCAAGATCGAAGCGTGGGGCAAGGTCCACCACGTGCCGGTGAACGATGCGTTCACCACCGACTGGAGCCCCGACGACTTCCACGACCGCACCCACCTCGACCTGGCCGGCTCCAAGCGCTGGAGCACCCAGGTCGGGCAGTGGCTGGCCGACCTCTGTGCCGCCGGACGTCTCCCCGATGCCTGCGAGGCAACCCGCTGAGCACCGTGGCCCCACCGCCGAACCCGACCACGAACCACACCACCGCCCTCGGCTTCCCGGGCCAGGGTGGCGACTGGCGTGCTGCGGTCGCCACCCTCGTCGCCCACCCCGACCACGCCCTGGTGACCGCCCTGGCCGATCGGCTCGGCACCGATCGATGGGACACCCTCGACGGCCTCGACACCCGAAACGCCCAGCCCGCCATCTACGTATCGGGGCTGATCGGTGCGCCGGCCACCGATCCGCCGGCCGAGGTGGTGGCGGCCATCGGCCACTCGCTGGGTGAGATCACCGCCAGCGCCTGGGCGGGGGCCATCGATCCGCTGGCCGGGCTCGACCTGACCGTGGTGAGAGGCCGGCTGGGCCACGACCTGCACGAGGCTCGCCCCGGGGCCATGGCCGCCATCAACCGTTGGGACGCGGCCGAGGTGGAGTGGCTCCGTCGCCGCATCCTGGGCAACGCTCCGGGCATCCTCGACATCGCGGTCACCAACTCGGCCACCCAACTGGTGCTGTCGGGCGACACCGCCCTGGTGCAACGAGCCATCGAGGTGGCCAACGAGCAAGGCGCCGTGGCCCGCTTGCTTCCCATCGGCGGCGCGTACCACTCGCCCCTCATGGCACCGGCCGTGGAGCGCTTCGCCCAACTGGCCGCCGCTGCGGTCATCGCCGACCCTCGCGTGCCGGTGGTGTGCTCCACCTCGCGCCGGGCCCACACATCGGGCGCCGAACTGGCCGACGTGGTGGTCCGCAGCCTGGTGCTCCCCGTGGACTGGCCGGCCGCGGTGCAGGTGGCCGCCGATCTCGGCGCCACCCGACTGGTCGAGGCCGGTCCGGGCGACACGCTCGGCCGACTCGCCCGGTTCCTGCCCGCCCTCGAGGTGGCCGCGCCGTGATCTTCACGTCGTTCGCCTACGCCGCGTTCCTCACGGTGGTGGTGGCGCTCAACTGGCTCCTGCCACCTCGCTACCGGGTGGCCCTGCTCGTGGTGGCGTCGTACGCGTTCTACGCCACGTGGAGCATCCCGGCCATCTCGATCCTGGCCGTGGTCACGCTGATCACCTACGGCATCGGGCTGGCGATGGTGGATGCCGAGGGCACCCGTCGCACGGTACTGGCCGCCATCGGCACCGTGGCGGCGGCCAGCACCCTGCTCCTGTTCAAGGTGGTGGCGGCGTTCGGGTTCACCCACGACGGCCACCACCTTCCCGGGGTCACCAACAACTTCGTGATCCCCGTCGGCCTGTCGTTCTTCTCGTTCCAGGCCATCAGCTACGTCATCGACAACTACCGCAGGGAGATCGAGCCCAGCCGGTCGCTGATCGACGTGGCCGCCTACCTGGCGTTCTTCCCGCACCTCCTGGCCGGCCCCATCGTGCGGGCCAAGAAGCTGATCCCCGCGTTCCACGCCACCCCTCGCGTGCCCAACAAGGTGCAGTGGTCCGAGGCGTCCGAGCTCATCCTGGTCGGCGTGTTCAAGAAGGTGGCGCTGGCCGACCCACTGTTCGCGCTCAACGTCGACGCCCTGCGGTCGCCTCACTCGGCCGGCACCTTCAACGTGCTCCTCTCGCTCGCCACCGTGCTGCTCGGCGGCTACTTCGACGTGACCGGCTACATCGACATCGCCCGCGGCTCGGCCAAGCTCCTCGGCATCGACATGCAGCGCAACTCGCTCATGCCCCTCACCGCCTCCACCGGGTACGCCGACTTCTGGCGACGGTGGCAGCTCACGGTGATGATGTGGTTCCGCGACTACATCTACCGACCCTTGCGCGGCGACGGGCGGAACGAGGGCCGAGACACCGCCGCCCTGTTCGGCACGTTCTTGTTCCTCGGGCTGTGGCACGGCCTCAGCACCGGATGGCTTGCGTGGGGCATCGTGTCCGGCGTCATCATCGTGATCGAGCGGTCCCTGCAGACCAAGCGATCGGCCAAGCGCCGCGCCCAGACGTTGGCCGCCCGCCAGGCGCGCTCGCGCGCTGCGCTGCCCAAGGCGCCGTCCAAGGCGGCCGGCCTGGCCATCGCCCTCCTGCTGGTGATGGCCACCTTCCCGCTGGTGGCGGCCAACTCCCTCGGCGACATCGTGGATCTGTACAAGGCCCTGGTGATCCCGTCGTGGGCCCGAGCCAACTGGGACCTGGTGGCCCAAGCGGTCCTGTGCGTGGGGGCGCTGGTGCTGGTGGACGGGCGCGAGCGCCGTCGGGAGCGCCAGGCCGGCAAGCCCGATCCGGTGAACGTGGCCCGAGCGGCCGCCTTCGGGCTCATGGTGCTGGCCGTGGTGATCTACTCAGGCCCAGCGCCTCGCACCTTCGTCTACTTCCACTTCTGAGTGGTCATGGGCGACGCCGGGTGACTGGGGTCGCGCAGCCAGGGCAACGTCCACGGCGGCTGCTGGCGGGGAACCCCGGGGTCGATCGCCTGGGCGTCGAGCTTGCGGCGGAACCGCTTGACGGGAGCCTCCACCAGGAACGACGTGATGAACGCGAACAAGATGCTGAGGAGCAACGTGCCACCCATCAACACCCACAGGCCGTCGCCGAACCGGCGGTCCAGGTCGTGGAGCACGAACGGATGCCACAGGTAGGTGCCGTAGGTGATGGGGGCCAGGATCCGAAACGGCCAGCTGCTGAGGGCCCAGCTCAGCGGTGACGGTCTCCCGAAGCACAGCGTGACGAACAGCGCCAGCACGCCGATCACCAGCAGCACCGCGCTCAGCGCCAGACCCGCGGCGTTGATCCGATCCAGGTCGGTCCCGATCCCGGAGTCGTACGCGAACGCTGCGCCCACCTGCCACAGCCCGATGAACAGACCGAAACCGATCCACCACCGGTCGGACACCCATGCGATGGCGTGGAACCGTCGGCGGTGCTGCCACTGATCGACCTCGAGCGTGGCCAGGATCATCCCCATGGGCAGGGCCAGCACACCGATCAGCGCCGGCACCTGCAGCACCACGGCCACCACCACGAACAGGCCCATGGCGGTGAGGATGCAGACCAGCTGGACGTGCAGGAACGACTTGCCGGCCATCAGGCCCTTGCCGACCTTGCGCGTGAGGTTCGAGAACAGCGGGAGCAGGACGTAGAACGGCAGCTCGATGGCCAGCGTCCACATGGCGAACCCGAGGCCCCCGCGGAACAGCACCTCGGGGTTCGGGAACGGGAGCAGGAAGATGAGCTGGATCCACGCCGTGATCCCGCTGATGTCACCCGGCCCGCTATAGATGCACTTCACGGCGAGCACGGTCCAGTACAGCGGGAAGATGCGCAGGAACCGGCGAAGGATGAACTGCCAGTAGGACCCGCCCGAGCCCTCGGTCTTCACCCGCTTCTTCGGCGGACGGAAGTGCTGGGCCAGCAGCGGCCGGTAGATCAAGAAGCCCGACGTGATGAAGAACGTGTAGAGGAACGTGACCACGAGCAGGCCACCCTGGGCCAGCACTCGCGGCGACGGGTCGTGGAGGTCGCCGGCGTGACCGAGGATCACCGCCAGCGCCGCCCAGCACCGGAGGCCGTCGAGCGAGCTGAGGTAGCGCAGCGGCCGAGGGCCGGAGGGCTGAGCCGGGGCCTCGCTCTCGCTCGCTGCGCCGGACATGGCTGCGGACCCTAGTTCCACGGGCCTTCGCTAGGGTTCTCCGACCCACCCCGGGGGCAGGACGGACGGAGGTGTTCCCCACCAGTGACCACCGACGCTCGACGCCGACCGGACCGCAGGATCCGGGCGCTCCAGGGGTCCACCCGGGTGATCGTGATCGCCACCATCGCGGTGTTCGCCGTGGTCCCGCTGCTGGCCGCGTTCGGGGCGTGGCGAGATGGCTGGGAGCCCGCAGGCGACGTCGCCATCATCGGGGTGCGGTCGCTCGATGCGTGGACCAGCGATGCTCCCCTGGTGGGCCAGCCCACCACCGGGGACAGCTACGCCCACGTCTCGTCGTTCCACCCGGGTCCGGTGGAGTACTGGCTCGTCGGCCCGTTCGTCCACGCCGCCGGGCCGGCCCTGGGCATGCCGCTCGCCGTGGCGCTGCTCAACGGGGTGACCCTGGCCGGGATCATGTGGGTGGCGTTCCGCAGGGGGGGTCCCGCGCTGCTGGCGATCATGGCCCTGCTCGTGGCGGCGTTGATCCGTGGCATCGGAGCGGCGTCGCTCTACGACCCGTTCAACTCCGAGTTGGCCACCTATCCCCTGCTGCTCACCGTGCTGGCCGCCTGGTCGGTGCTCATGGGCGATCGCAAGATGCTGCCGGTGCTGGCTGCGGCGGCCACCGTCACCGCCCAGACCCACGTGGTGGGCGCCACCATCGTCGCTCCGCTGTTGATCTTCACCGTGGTGGGCCTGGTCCTGCAGGCACGAGAGGGTCGCTGGATCCCACGCCGTGACCGCACCTCGCTGATCGGTGCCGGAGCCATCCTCGGGCTGGCGTGGCTTCCGGTCCTCGTTCGTGAGGTGTCCGGTCCCAGCAACGTGTCGGCCCTGATGAAGACCGCCACCGCACCGCACCCCCGCATCGGGTTGGCCTTCGGCCTGGACCGGCTGTTCTCGTCCATCGTGCCGCCGATCTTCGTGCGCTCGTCGGGCGGGGCCGAGGCCATCTCGGCCTTCGTGGGACGAAGCGGAGCGTTCGCCGTCCTCCTCGCCGCCGTGGTGCTGGGCGGCACGGTCGGACTGGTCCTACTGGCCCGACGCAAGGGTCGCCGCGGGCCCGCGGTGCTCGGCGGGCTGGTGCTGGTCACCGCGCTGACCTCGCTCTACGCCACGTCCACCGCTCCCCCGTTCAGCGCCATCCGGGCCGACGTCACCCGTGCCACGTGGGTGGTCAGCCTGCTGGTGTGGCTCACCGCCATCTGGTCGGGGTGGAGCCTCCTGGCGGGTGGCACTCGCCGGAAGGCCACCGAGGTGGTCGCCCCGGTGGCGTCGGCGCTCAGCGCCCTGGTCCTGGTGGCCGCCCTGCTCGGCAGCCACGTCGCCGACCAGCGCGACGGGCGGTTCATGCCCACCATCGACCAGCTCAGCACCCGGACCATCGCCGCCATCCCCGCCGGCACCTACCACCTCGACCTCCAGGGCGAGCTCCCGGTCTTCACGCTTGGCCCCGGGCTGGCCCTCCGGCTGGAGACGTCGGGCCGACCCGTCACCATCCCACCCGGACCCTTCGGCGTGGCCTACGGCCCCGGACGCACCTCCACCGATCGGGCCACCGCCGGCACGCTGCGGGTGGCCACCGGCGACGCGCCCGATCCCAAGGCCGGTGAGCGCCTGGTGGCCCAGGCCCCCCTCACCGACGCCGTCGACCAGCACGTCTACGTGTACCTGAGCTCATGAGCGTCGACACCAGCACCCGTCCGGCTCGTCCGTCCCGCTCCGCCCTCATCGTGGTGGGCGTGCCCGTGGTGATCGCCCTGGTGGTGGCATCGTTCGTCCTCTGGAGCCGAGCCGAGCCGTCTCGCCAGGGCGGCTACTGCACCAACGCCACCCTGGCGGTCACCGACCTGCTGGATGCCTCGAACGCCTCGCTGGAGGTCCTGCTCCAGCCGGTGGAGGGCGGCAAGGGCGAGGCCGCCACCCTCGCACCGGCGCTGCGATCGCTCGACGTGTCCCGCCTCCAGGTGGCCACGCCAGCCGCCGTGGCTCCATCGGTGGCCGTCCTCGTCGAGGCGGTGCCCCACCTGGGTGAGGGGGTCCCGCCCTCACGGGTGACCGACGCGCTGGCGACGGTCTTGACCGATTACCACCAGCGCTGCTTGTTCCAGGGTTGACGCCCATCGGGAAAATCGCCGCCAGATCCGGCGGCTACCCTCGACGCCAGCACGCGATCCGGAAGCGCTCGAATGCACGCAGGCACCGCCACGTACCTCACGGCCTGGGCCGCCCATCACCCCGCAGGCCGAGCGATCAACGACGAGCCGCTGCTCACGTCGCTGGGCACCACCTCGGCCTGGGTCGAGGCCAAGCTCGGCATCCGGGAACGTCGGCTGGCCGGTCCCGCTGACACACCGGCCACCCTCGGCGCCACCGCCCTGCTCGAGGCCTGCGCACGCGCCGGCGTTGCCCCATCCGACCTCGACCTGCTCATCGGTGCCTCGTCGTTCGACGACTTCGACATGCCAGCGGCGGCCTCGCGCATCGGTGGCATCGCGGAGACCGCCGCCTTCACCTTCGACGTGCGCGCGGCCTGCTCGGGTTGGCTCGTCGGGGTGCAGCTGGCCGCCACCATGTTGGCCACCGGCCAGGCTCGAACCGCTGCAGTGGTGGCCACCGAGGTCACCACGCGCCGGGTGGACCCGAGCGATCGACTCTCGGTGCCCATCTTCGGCGACGCAGCCGCCGCAACCTTGGTATCGGCCACCCGACCGGCCCGCGGCCTCGAGGTGGTGGACACCGCGTGGCGATCCGATAACAGCGAGCACGATGCCGTGGTGCTGCCCAATCCCGGCACCTTCGCCCAGGACGGTCCGCGCGCCAGGGTCTGGGTGGAGGCCGCCATCCCTGAGGTGGCTGGGGACCTCCTGGAGCGCAACGGCCTGACCGGCTCGGGCGTGCGGGCCCTGGTCTGCCACCAGGCCAACCTCCGCGTGCTCGAACGGCTGGCCGACCGACTCGAGGTTCCACCGGAGCGCCACTGGCACAACGTGGAGTGGGCCGGAAACACCAGCGCAGCGGGCGCGCCGAGCTCGCTCGCCGCCGGCCTCGACGAACACGGTGATGAGCTGGCCGACGGCGACCCCATCCTGGTGGTCACCGTGGGCGCGGGGGTCAACGTGGTCGCCACGTTGCTGCGCTGGGTCCGGGACTGACGGTGGCATCAGCGTCTCAGCGCAAGGACCCTGCGCCCATCACCTCCGCCGGCGCGTGGTGCGCGCCGATCACGGGCTTCCGGGCGCTCGCCGCCATCGCCGTCGCGGTGGGCCACAGCTTCTTGTCGTCTCGCATCTACCCCATGGCCGGGGTGGTGCAGATCATCGGCGTGATCGTGCCCATGTTCTTCGTGGTGTCGGCCTACGCCCTGTACCGGCCCTTCATCGTCGACCAGATCGGTCGGCGCGAGCCGCAGCGGGCCCGGGACTTCTGGTGGCGTCGGTTCCTGCGCATCTACCCGCTCTACTTCGTGGCGCTCAGCACCTACCTCATCTTCCTCCCGCCGCTGCGCCCCAAGGGCGGCAACCCGCTCGACTACCTGAAGCTCTACGCCTTCTTGCAGGTGTACTTCCCGAACCTGCGCGACTTCAGCGGCATCCCTGCGGCGTGGTTCCTCTGCGACGAGGTGGCCTTCTACCTGATGATCCCGGCCCTGGCGTTCCTGGCCTACCGCTGGGCCGTGCGACGCAGCGGCGGTCGACCCACCACCGAGATCATCCTCCGCAGCCACGCCCGCCTGGCCGGGGTGATGTGGGTGATCGGCTTCGTGTGCCGACCGTTCTTCATCGCCAGGATGGGCCTGCCCGGGGCGGCCCTGCCCTTCAGCAACCTCGACTTCTACGGGGCCGGCATCCTGATCGGCGTGGCCACGCTCTGGGAGCGCGAAGGACTACCTCTGCCCGAGCCGGTGATCTGGCTGCGCGAGCACGGTGGCGCGGCCGCTGCAGGCATGCTCATCGGCGCGCTGTGCATCGAGCTGGCTGCCACCGATCCGGCCAACTGGACCCACCGGCAGAACATCTTCCGCTACCTGATGTGGACCGTCATGACCATCCCGGCGATGGTCTACCTGATCATGGGCGACCAGAAGTCGAAGGCCAACACCTGGCTGAGCGACAAGCGCTGGCTTTGGCTGGCCGCCCTGTCGCTGCACGTGTACCTGTGGCACCAGTTCGTGCTGGGCGCCTTCGACAAGTACGTGACGCAGATCGCCGACCTCACCATCGGCCCGCGCTTCACCACCGGGATCATCATCGGCATCGGCTGCGCGGTGATCACGATCGCCCTGTCGGCCACGTTGCGACCGGCGCTCGACTGGCCCTACAGCCGTTGGGCCGGGCCCAAGCGGGCACAGGCCCGGCTTCGAGCGCCCGCCCGGCCCAGCCCAAGCCGACCCCGGACGACCTCGGAGCGAGCCCGTCGCCCCAACGGCCCTGCACCCAAGGGGCCTCCACCCAAGGGGCCTCCGGCCAAGAGACCTCCGCCGGACCAGCGAGCGCGGGCCAAGCCCGGCCGGCCCGCTGGCACACCGTCGAACGGCCCCGCTCGGCCGAGCAAGGGACCAGCCAAGCGAACGGGCAAGGGAACCGCCAAGGGCGCGCCTCCTCGGGCTCGACCCAAACCACCGCCCACCGACCCCGGCACCTGACCCGAGGGTCCGCGAACTCACCCGACCGGGCCACCAGACTTGCGCCATGACCACCTCAGCACCCCCCGCACCCGAGCTGGTCGTCGAGCAGGGTCTCGAGCTCCTCGCAGCTCAGGGCCGCACCGACCCCGACACCGCGTGGGACCTCCTCGAGGACCTCACGCTGAAGACCGGTCGCAGCGTCGACGAGCTCAGCCACCTCGTGGTGATCGAGCAGCTCAGCTACGCAGATCTGGTCGCCGCCGAGCTGGTTGCGGCGGATCCGATCGCGCCGCCGCAGTGATCTGATCCGCAGCCCGGGCCACCGCCGGGCCGAAGCGCGTCCCGGCGTCGTCGCCCAGCCGGGCGAGCGGGCCGGAGATCCCCACCGCGGCGATGACCGCACCGTGGCCATCGCGCACCGGCGCGCTCACCGACCCCACCTCGGGGGCCCGCTCGCCGAAGCTGGCCACCCACCCGTTCGGCGCCGGCTCGCCCGACAGCAGCCGCCCGGCCGACCCGCGACCGAGCGGGAGGCGGGCGCCCTCCTCCACGATCGTTCGCAGCTCGTGGGGAGACTCCAGCGACACCACGCACAGCCGGTCTGATCCGTCGCGCACGTACAGCTGCACGCTCTCGTCGGTCTCGGTGCGCAGGGCCTCCAGCGCCGGCCGGGCGAGCAGGGCGAGGGGCCACCCGTCGGCGGCCTGGCGACCGAGGCCGATGAGGCGAGATCCCAGGGCGAAGCGGCCATCGGCATCGCGTCGGAGCATCCCGTGGACCTCCAGGGCGACGGCCAGGCGGTGGGCGGTGGCCCGCGAGATCCCGGTGCGGGCCACGAGATCCGCCAGCGAACAGGCCCCGCCGGCGTCGGCCACGGCATCGATCACCGCGACCGACTTGTCGATCACGCCCACACCGCTTACGCTCGTTCCCATGAAGTGACATTGTTATCCCATTATTTGGGATAGCACAACCCCATCACCGTGTAGGACGTCATGACCGAACCGAAGACCCTCAGCCAGAAGGTGTGGGATTCCCACCTGGTGTCGCGCCGCCCCGGCGAACCCGACCTGCTCTTCATCGACCTCCACCTCGTGCACGAGGTCACCAGTCCCCAGGCGTTCGACGGCCTGCGCCTGGCGGGCCGCGGCGTCCGCCACCCCGAGCTCACCCTGGCCACCGAGGACCACAACGTCCCCACCGAGAACACCAACCTGGAGATCGCCGACCCCATCTCCCGCAAGCAGATCCAGACCCTGCGCAACAACTGCGCCGAGTTCGACATCGTGCTGCACCCCATGAACACACCCGGCCAGGGCATCGTCCACATCATCGGACCGGAGCAGGGCTACACCCAGCCCGGCATGACCATCGTCTGCGGCGACTCCCACACCTCCACCCACGGAGCGTTCGGCGCCCTGGCCTTCGGCATCGGCACCAGCGAGGTCGAGCACGTGCTGGCCACCCAGACCCTGCCCCAGGCGCCGGCCAAGACGCTGGCCATCACCGTCGACGGCGTGCTTCCCGAGGGCAGCACGGCCAAGGACATCATCTTGGCCATCCTCGGCCGCATCGGCACCGGCGGAGGCATCGGCCACATCGCCGAGTACCGCGGATCGGCCATCCGCGCCCTCTCGATGGAGGGGCGCATGACGGTGTGCAACATGTCGATCGAGGCCGGCGCCAAGGCCGGGCTCATCGCCCCCGATCAGACCACGTTCGACTACCTGCAGGGCCGAGCACACGCCCCCAAGGGCCAGGACTGGGACGACGCCGTGGCGGCCTGGAAGCTGCTGGCCACCGACGCCGACGCCACCTTCGACAAGGAGGTCGTGCTCGACGCGGCAGAGATCTTCCCGCACGTGTCGTGGGGCACCAACCCCGGCCAGGTCGCCCCGATCACCGCATCGGTGCCCGACCCGAGCGCCATCGTCGATCCCGCCGAGCGCAACGCCGCCGAGCGGGCCCTGGAGTACATGGGCCTCACCGCCGGGACCCCCCTCAAGGAGGTGGCGGTGGACACGGTGTTCATCGGCTCGTGCACCAACGGCCGGATCGAAGACCTGCGTGCGGTGGCCGCGGTGGCCGAGGGTCGACGGGTGTCGTCAGGCCTGCGCACCCTGGTGGTGCCCGGCTCGTGGGCGGTCAAGGCCCAGGCCGAGGCCGAGGGCATCGATCAGGTGCTCACCGCCGCCGGCTTCGACTGGCGAGACCCGGGCTGCTCGATGTGCCTGGCCATGAACCCCGACAAGCTGGCCGTGGGCGAGCGCTGCGCCTCCACCAGCAACCGCAACTTCGAGGGTCGCCAGGGCCGAGGCGGGC
>Ga0209023_10005084_pt1 | contig 14558 bp, 12 predicted proteins | sample LakOneMetagenome_FD_187468 | JGI IMG/M metagenome (GOLD analysis project Ga0209023, IMG submission 187468) | Freshwater and sediment microbial communities from Lake Erie, Canada (SPAdes) (version 2) | ecosystem: Environmental > Aquatic > Freshwater > Lentic | place: Lake Erie, Canada...
CCCGCCGTGACAGTCATTGTGTTACAAGCAGCATGGCGTCTCGGAACTCGAGTATTGAAGCAAATGGTACTTTGGATTTTAGCCGCAGTCGCTTTTATCAGTGTGTTCTTGAATATTGCGTTTCCGCTTGTGCTTGGGTTGGCTGCTTTTATTGGCTGGCTGCTTGAACGTCAAGGATATTTATCTGTTTCTGCGGCAGGACATGCGGCAACTCATCCAGCAGATCATAAAAAGTCTGCATTGATTGATGACCATACGGCAGTGCCTGAACACGCCTTATTAAAGATGCGTTCAATCATTGGCGTGCTGTTAATGGGTGTTGCGTTATGGGCAATTCCTATTGGTGTGATGGCTGCAATTTTTGGAATAGATCACCCATTAGTACACATGAGTTGGTTTTTTACTAAGGCGGCATTGCTGACTTTTGGTGGGGCGTATGCGGTTTTACCCTATGTTTATCAAGGCGCAGTCAACCATTTCCATTGGTTATCTCCTGCACAGATGATTGATGGGCTGGCACTTGGAGAAACAACGCCTGGGCCATTGATTATGGTGGTGACCTTTGTTGCGTTTGTAGCAGGTTATCAACATCTTATGCTCGGCGAAGGGCAGGCATTGGCGGCAGGTATTTTGGCAGCTTGCTTGACCACATGGTTTACTTTTTTGCCATCATTCGTTTTTATTCTTGCTGGAGCGCCATTGGTGGAGCGAACTCGGCAGATGCCACGCTTGGCGGCACCGCTTACAGGGATTTCAGCGGCTGTAGTTGGATTTATTGTGAATCTGGCATTCTTTTTTGCGGTTCATGTGCTGTGGCAACAGAAGTCTGCACCAACGTCATTTGATGCGCTGTTAGATGGCTTTAATTGGCCTGCTTTGGTGATTATGATGATCGCTGCGGTTCTATTATTTTGGCGAAAATGGACTGTCATGCCAGTATTATTTGTATGTGCTGGGATTGGTCTTAGTGTGTCTTGGATTTAGCCCATCGCAATATAGATGCATCACGATGGGTCTTTGTGTGGTTAAGCATGTGATCGATTGAGTAATCCCATCAATAGATTTTGTTGCTTGGTACTTTGCTGAATTTCGGTTAAACGTGCTGCACGAATGATGGATTGTAAATCGGTCAATGCTTCCTCAAAGACATCATTGACCACCAGATAGTCAAAATTAACGTGTTGGCGGATTTCTTCAACTGCACCATTAAGGCGTTTTTCAATCACGTCGCTGCTGTCTTGTCCGCGATTAGACAGGCGTTCGCGGAGTGCTGAGATTGTTGGAGGGACAATAAAGATTTGCATTGAATTTGGAAAAATCTTACGAACTTGTGCAGCACCTTGCCAGTCGATTTCAAGCAAAACATCCTGTCCTTGTTCAAGCTGTGTGGTGATCCCTGTATGGCTTGTGCCGTAATAGTTACCAAAAACTTCAGCATGTTCTAAAAAATAACCATCACTAATCATGTCAACAAAGCGTTCTTTGGGTGTGAAATGATAATGGACGCCGTCAGTTTCACCTGGTCTGATTGGGCGTGTTGTGTGTGAGATTGATAGCTTGAGATCTGCTGTGCGCTCGAGCAATGCTTTGACCAGCGAGGTTTTTCCTGTGCCAGATGCGGCTGCGACAACAAATAATAAACCAGCCATATCGTTCTCCAACTATTTTGCCTGTCATGGGTTGCGTGTTAAGTGTGTCTTCTATTTTAGCGTCGTGGTAAAATTAAGTATGCTATTTCTGGTGGTCAATATAGTACAAAAACCACAAAAGTATGCATTAATCTATCATGCGCGCAGCGATTATCGCATAACATGCGATGAGCTTCTTCAATGTAAAGAGAGACTGTCATGGATATCGTATTAGCCAACCCACGAGGATTTTGTGCTGGTGTTGATCGCGCCATTGCGATTGTAAATCGTGCTTTGGAGGTGTTTGGTGCGCCGATCTATGTACGACATGAAGTGGTGCATAATAAATTTGTGGTCGATGATTTGCGAGCTCGTGGTGCAGTATTTGTTGAAGAGTTGCATCAGGTTCCTGATGATGCGATTGTGATTTTTAGTGCGCATGGTGTGTCAAAAGCAGTTCAGACTGAGGCGACTCGTCGAGGATTAAAAGTCTTTGATGCGACTTGTCCATTGGTGACTAAAGTGCATATTGAAGTGACACGTTATGCTCGCGAAGGTGTTGATGCGATTCTGATTGGCCATGAAGGTCACCCTGAAGTTGAGGGGACGATGGGACAATATGATACGAGTTATGGCGGTAAAATCTTTTTGGTTGAAGATGAAGATGATGTTGCTGCATTGCAAGTTCGTGAAGGGCGGAAGTTGGCATTTGTCACGCAGACAACGTTGTCGATGGATGATACAGCACGGGTGATTGATGCCCTTCGTCAGCGATTCCCCGATATTCAGGGCCCGCGTAAAGATGACATTTGTTATGCGACACAGAATCGTCAGGATGCAGTACGTAACTTGTCTGAAAATGCAGAAGTTATTTTGGTTGTAGGCTCTCCAAATTCCTCAAACTCTAATCGTTTGCGTGAACTGGCGGAACGTGAGGGAGTTGCGGCTTATCTTGTTGATAATGCAGAACAGATGCAGAAGTCTTGGTTTGATGGGATTCAACATGTTGGTGTGACTGCGGGTGCTTCTGCACCAGAAATTCTGATTAGCCAAGTGATTCAACGGTTGCGTGAATGGGGAGGGGTGACACCTGTGGAGCTGGCAGGGCGAGAAGAAAATGTCGTATTTTCAATGCCTAAAGAACTTCGTATTCCAGTGACTCAAGCTTAAAGCTTGAGCTGCTCTAAAACCTCAAATTGGACAAATAGCGATTCGCAAACAAGCTACCCTTAATGGGTAGCTTGGCTGTCAGTATTATTTGGAAATTCTTTGACACCAACCACAGTCGCTTTTTGATATTTGGCGGCTTTAACATATTCGTGCATATTGCGTAGCATTTCAAAAGGCTGCTCTTGCACAAACAAATTGACAATACTCAATGGCAACATCCCATTAGGATCAGCAAAGCCGCTGACAGTGACTTCAACAAGTTGCTTACCAGATGCGGATTTACCTACAGGCTTGAACTGCCATAATCCTTCGTATTGCTGAATCCGAATGAAGTGCGGGCGAACTGGTGCGCGTGAGTCTTCTGTGCTGATATTTTTGATAGTCACAGTGCCGTCGGGTGCTTGGCTGAGATGGCCAGACACGACGACATCACGATTAGAGAGTGGGAACGGAAAGTTCAGATCCATGCGTAGCAAGAATGTCCCAGCCTGATCATTACGATCTAGAATTACCGCTTTGCCAGTATAAGGCGCCCACTCTGCGGAGTGGTCAGTATCCATCACGAGAGCGACAGCGCCCGATAATGTACTTTCTAGAACTGTTGTTGCACGAAAGTTCATGATCGGATTGCCAGCCTGTTTAAATGTCCAGACTTTGACTCCGTCACGGTCGATGGCGAGTTTACCTTGCGATTGTACATCCGCTAAAGTGTGGGTTGAAACGAGTGTAAGAGCTGATAGCATCAGTACTAATCGCTTTTTGTTCATGTCCATCAATCCTTGAATGGTTTATTCGAAAACATCTGCAGATTATTTTAAATTTAAAACATCTTGCATATCGTAGCGTTGTGGTGTCTTTTGTGTCACCCATATTGCAGCACGAACGGCGCCAGAAGCAAAGTTCATACGGCTGGTTGCCATGTGTTTGATTTCAACTCGTTCGCCTTCGCCAATAAACATGACTGTATGTTCGCCAACAATATCTCCGCCACGAATTGTTTCAAATCCAATGGTTTGACGATCTCGTGGGCCTGTAATACCTTCGCGGCCGTAGACTGCGACTTTTTTGAGATCACGTCCTAACGCGCCTGCAACGGCTTGTCCCATCATGAATGCGGTTCCTGAAGGTGCATCGACTTTATGACGGTGATGGGATTCGATGATTTCGATATCGACACTATCCCCAAATGTTTTTGCAGCGAGCTCAAGTAATTTGAGGGAGACATTGACACCAATCGAATAGTTCTGCGCATAGACTAATGGAATCAGCTTTGCGGCTTGATCGATTTGTTGAAATTGATCGTCGTTGAGTCCAGTTGTGCCGATCACAATGGCTTTGCCTGCCGCTTGGCAGATTGCGAGATGATTTATCGTTGCAGCAGGTGCTGTGAAATCGATGACGACATCGCACTGGTCAATGACGCTTGCTAAATCCGCAACGATTGTTACGCCATTTTTACCGATACCTGCCATTTCGCCTGCATCTGCGCCGAGCAAGCTGCTGTTGGGTTGTTCAACGGCAGCAACTAAAGTTGCACCAGCGGCAGAAACGGCTTGAATTAAAGTGCGCCCCATGCGACCGCTAGCACCTAAAATGCCGATTTTTGTGGTGGTTGTCATACAAAATCCTAACAGATACAGTCTTCAAAATGATCTGAATAAAGCTGTATTTAAAATACGATGAATGGACTGGATTGTAGCCGAAAAAGGATGCTGATAAGCAAGCCAAATCGATCAACTTTTCGCTGAATGAGAGTGATTTAGATGTGAGAATTGTAAATCAAACATTGGCAGTTCAAGAATGTCCTGCCAATGCTATAAAACATTAATTGAATGTTTTAAGAAAAGAACTCGCCAATTTTATCAAAAAACGATTTTTTGTTTGGTGATTGCTCTCCATTGTTCATCGAGTTTTGCAGCTCACGAAGAAGCTCTTTTTGATGATTAGTCAGATTGACTGGAGTTTCGACAGTGACACGGCAGAGTAGATCTCCCGTCATTGACGTGCGTATAGGTTTGACTCCTTTACCACGTAAACGGAATAAACGACCTGTTTGTGTGCCTTCTGGAATTTTCAGATTGACGCGACCATCGAGAGTTGGAATTTCAACTTCTTTGCCGAGTGCTGCATCAGTGAAACTGATCGGAACATCCATATAGAGATCTGCGCCATCACGTTGGAATACATTGTGTTCGCGCACGACGATTTCTACGTACAAGTCACCTGATTGTACGCCTGGACCACCTGCTTCACCTTCACCGGTAAGACGTACACGATCGCCATTATCTACGCCAGCAGGAATACTGACTTCGAGTGTACGAGACTTATCTTTAACTCCACTGCCATGACAGACATTGCATGGATTTTTAATCGTTTTTCCACGACCGTGACAGGTTGGACAAGTTTGGTTGACGGCAAAGAAACCTTGCTGCATACGCACTTGACCTGCGCCTTTACATGTTCCGCAAGTCTGAACATCATTTGGATTCTTAGAACCTTTACCATCACACGCTGTACATGGTGCTGGTGCGGTGAAGGTAACGTTCTTTTTGACCCCTTTGACTGCTTCTTCGAGTGTCAGCTCCATCACATAACGTAAATCGGCACCGCGACGTTGCCGCTGTCCGCCACCTTGTCCGCGACCACTGAAAATATCGCCAAAAATATCGCCAAACTGACCGAACATATCTTGGAAGTTTCCGCCTTGGAAACCGCCGCCGCCCATTCCTCCCATGCCATCAAATGCGGCATGACCCATACGGTCGTAGGCTGAGCGTTTGTCACCATCAGAGAGGATTTCGTATGCTTCAGAGGCTTCTTTGAATTTCGCTTCGGCGGTACTGTCATCAGGATTGCGATCAGGATGGTATTTCATTGCCAGTTTACGATAGGCTTTTTTGATCTCGTCTTCGCTTGCACCTTTGGTGACACCAAGGACTTCGTAATAATCACGCTTCGCCATGAGCGGTAACACTCCACAGAAAATAAAAAACAAAAATGAATAAGGTTAATGACGGCTGGATGGGGGTGGTGAATACACTTTTCAAGAGAATAGTGAATAGGTGTAGAACAAAAAAACGATTAGAAGTATAAAAAAAGATTTGTTGAACTGAAGACTTCCTGATCTATGCTCGTAAATAAGGAAGTCTTTGATGTGTCATAATATTGATTAGTCTATGATTTTTTCTATACGACGATCAGGAACAAACCAAATCACTGCAACCAATATATACAAGCCAAGGCTGATCCACTGATTCACAAATGCCAATAAAATTGCGGTGAGATAAACGCCGATTGAAGCTTTTTCCTTTAATCCATTACCGACGGCTGTGGCAAGTTTTTTATTTTGCCCTTTTATGTTGAGTGCAGCACTGGTCAGAATACCGTAAGCAGTCCCAGCCATGAGTAAGATAAAACCATAAACAGCGATTGGTAATGCTGATAAGTGATTCTCTCCCATCCATCCAGTGGCAAAAGGGATTAATGATAACCAAAAAAGTAGGTGTAAATTAGCCCAAAGCACTTTGCCATTGACGATACTGACGACATGCATTAGATGATGGTGATTATTCCAGTAAATGCCGACATAAATAAAACTCAGGATATAGCTCATGAATATGGGGGTGAGTTCACATAATGCGGATATGCTGACATCGTGTGGAACTTTAATTTCCAGCACCATAATCGTAATGATAATGGCAATCACACCATCACTAAATGCTTCTAGACGTGTTGTATTCATATGTGTTTCATGCGTACTTAAAAATGTAGGTTAATTGATCAAATGTTGTGTTGGTAAAATAGATAAATCAAATCACTAAAGCAATCTGCTGTCAGGATATAATGCCGCACAACGGTAATCTTTTCATCTTATAATCTTTTTAACTATTTTTAGATCGGAATCACGCTATGCGCCATGACCAACGAAGCAATGATCAATTACGTCCTATTACCTTTACTCGCAATTTTACCCGCCATGCTGAAGGTTCGGTGCTGATTGAGTTTGGTGATACGCGAGTGCTGTGTACTGCAAGTATTGAGCATGGTGTGCCGCGCTTCCTGAAAGGAACTGGGCAAGGCTGGATCACTGCGGAATACGGTATGTTACCTCGTTCAACACACACACGTAACGATCGTGAAGCGGCTAAAGGCAAACAGTCGGGTCGTACGCAAGAGATTCAGCGTTTAATTGGTCGCAGCTTGCGCTCTATGGTTGACTTAAAGAAACTTGGTGAAAATACGATTACGATTGATTGTGATGTATTACAAGCCGATGGTGGTACGCGTACTGCCGCAATTACTGGTGGTGCTGTCGCTTTGGTGGATGCGCTTGGGGTTTTGATGACGCAGAGAAAGCTAACAGCTGATCCGTTGAAGGGCTTAGTGGCTGCGATTTCAGTCGGTATGTATAAGGGCGAGGCGCTGCTGGATTTGTGCTACGAAGAAGACTCTAAGTGTGAAACAGATATGAATGTCGTGATGACTCAATCGGGCGAATTTATTGAGTTGCAAGGAACAGCAGAAAGTAAACCTTTTAGCCGTGCGCAGTGTAATGAAATGCTGGCGCTTGCCGAAGATGGCATTAAAGATTTGATTGCATTGCAGCAAAAAGCTTTAGGCTGGTAATTTTTAATCAGGTAGGTTGTCTGCGTACAGCCTACCTGCAATGTTTTTTTGATTTATTTTACTAACCGCATCGACAAGTCAATTGCTTTAATATCCTTTGTTAACGTTCCCATCGAAATATAGTCCACGCCCGTTTCAGCGACGCTGCGTAAGTTGGCATCAGTGATATTGCCAGATGCTTCAAGTTTGCTTCGACCTGCGGTGTGAATCACAGCACGGCGCATATCATCGTTGCTAAAATTATCGAGCATAATAATATCTGCACCTGCTTCAAGTGCTTGATCTAACTCTTCAAAAGTTTCTACTTCTACTTCTACAGGTTTGTTCGGCGCAATACGGTGTGCAGCTTCTATAGCTTGTTTGATTCCTCCTGAAGCAAGAATATGGTTTTCTTTGATCAAGAATGCATCAAATAGACCAATGCGATGGTTTTGACCGCCGCCAACAGTGACTGCATATTTTTCTGCAATTCGTAAACCTGGAAGGGTTTTTCGTGTGTCCAAAAGTTTGGTAGAGAGGCCTTCTAAGAGTTTGACATGCGCTGCGACACGGGTCGCAACACCTGATAAAGTCTGAATGAAATTCAACGCAGGACGCTCACCTGTGAGTAGGCTACGTGCTGAACCTGAGAGTTCTAAAAACACAGTATTTGCAGATAGGTATTGTCCTTCCTTCGCAAGCCATGTAATCTTAACCATCGGATCTAGTTGATAAAAAAGCGCATCTACCCAAGGACGACCTGCGAGTACCATCGGTTCTCGGGTTAAGACTCTGGCGTGAGCTTGTTCTGTAGCAGGAATAAGCTGAGCGGTGATGTCTCCGTGATCTGAGATGAAATTGCTGCCGATATCTTCATCAAGTGCTAGCGTAATATTGCGTGAAATCGTTTGATTGAGTAAGTCGGCGGGAATCATTCGGTCAAATCCTGTTCATATAATTCGTCTATTATAAGATGCATTGGTCGGATTGTTTAAATATAGTTTGCTGTGTAAGTGTGATGTGGTTGTCATTTTCTGTTGCATAAAGTGTTGAAGAGTGGCGTAAAAGAGAAATTACTGACAATAAACTCGTTTTTTGTTGTTTAAATCGACTGTGTTATTGTTCGAAATCAGTATATATTACCGTCCTAGGACTAAAAAAATGTGCATGATGCCATGAGCGAAATCAATCTGACTAAGCTGGATGATGCGGTGTCTTCGAAAGTTGCGCCAAAAACTAAGACCCAGCTCATATTTACAAATTTAGCAGCTACATTACGTCAGCCGCTTATAGATATCTTCGTCCTCAAATTTGATCTTTTTTTGGAAAGTTTGCCTAATTGGGCAGTTGAGCGAGCAGACGCATTACCAGCAAATCTACAACAGCGGTATATGGAAATTATTCCAGCCCTTCGTCGTGATCGATTGAAAATCGAACAAGAAGTGAATACAAACTTTGACATGTTGTTTCATCGTTTTGCGCAATTAGATCAGTCTCGTGATGCAAAAGCGTCAAAAGCAGGTGGAAGTTTCGATACGATTAGCCTTGAAGATATGGCACTCGTAAGCACTGAAGACTATGATGTGTCAGTTGCATCGGATAGTGCAGCGGGACGCCTTGCTCGCGCATTAGAACCTGATTTAGAAAATTCCTTTCAACGTTTAAAAGCATTAACAGCTAAATTAACGAATATCTCGCAGCTTCCTTATCATCCACGATCATTATTCAATGTCATGATCGACAGTTTGGCATTGTTGTCGTTAACCCCAGAACAAAAAATCGAACTGCTTCAGAAGTTTGCCGCTTTGTGGGATTTGACGGCATTGAGTGAACTCAAAGCGTTGATTTTACCCGCATTAGAGACCGCGTCTGTTCCTGAGCTTGGTAAATTTCAACCGATCAAGTCTTCTGAGACCGCAGAGAAACCAAAACCAAATTCGGCAACCAATTCATCGTCTGATTCATCCAGTGGTGGTAGCGGTGGCTCAGGATCTCAAGCCTTGCCGCCACCTACGATGGAAAATGGCGTTCCTGTGCTGCATGTTGCGCCAAATGGTGGTTTTGTTGTTGATCCTAATTTATTGGCTCAGCAAGCGCAGCATTTTGCAGCGATTAGTCAGAGTATCGCAACGGCATCATTACAAGTTGAAAATCGCTTTCCATTTGCGACAGAGCAAATTGTAGCGCAAACAGAATTGCTAGGGATGCTTGAAAAGTTGCAAGCAGTACAACCTAGTACGCCGCTGAGCAAAGATGAAATCAAGACCAGTGTTGCAGCAGTTCGTGAAAGTATTCGTAATGAACTTGTCAATGACGAGGAAAATACACAGGTCATCGCTCAAGATGAAACCAATGTGATCGATCTGGTTTCGACGTTGTTTGATTATATTCTGGATGATAAAGAGCTCCCTACGCCAATGAAGGCGTTGATTAGTCGTTTGCAAATTCCTGTGTTGAAAGTTGCACTCACTGATAAAAAATTCTTCGGCGGAGAAGATCATCCAGCTCGTAAGCTTCTCAATCTGCTAGCAAAAGCAGGTATGAGCTGGGATGAAAATAACAAAAGTAGTGAAGCACTCTATAAGAAAGTAGAGCAAGTTGTTTTTGTCGTCTTGAATGAATTCCGTGATGATCTACGATTATTTGAAGATTTGTTCGCTGATTTTGATGAGTTTTATCAGCAACAACAAGCTCGTTTGGCGGCGATGGATGCGCGTACTCGCGAGGCTGAAGAAAATCGCGCTCGCGCAGAAACAGCAAAAACGGTTGTACAACAGGCGTTAAATCGACGCTTGAATGGTCTTAAATTACCTTTTTCAATTGTGCGCTTGCTTCAAGAGGGATGGCGTCATGTGCTGTATTTGTCAGCACTGAAAGAAGGTGTAGAGTCAGAATCTTGGAAACAGGCTGTAAAAGTCGTTGATGCGCTCATCTGGAGTATGCTACCACCACCAGGTGATGCCCAGTGGATTGATCGCTTAAAAGCGGTGTCTCCAAAATTGATCAATAGTTTGCGTAAAGGATTAACTGCAGTTAACTTTGATGCACATCAGCTTGAAGTATTGTTAGCTGAAATCATGAAAAGCCACGAAGAAATTATTAGTGGTATCAATGCTCCCTTGGTTGAGATTCTTGATCCTGCAGATACCAATGCAGCTAAACGTGCAGATGCAACTCCTGCGGTTTCAATTGAGCAAGCGATTAGTACGCCTAAAGTTGAAGTGAAAGCCGTCGCACTGCCTGTTGCAGAAGTTTCAACAATTTATACTGGCGAAACTTTACCACCGACAGATCCAAATGTGATCGCTGTGCGACGTATGGCCGTTGGAACCTGGGTTGAATTTGTGCAGACCGAAGGTGCTATTCGTCATCGCTTGGTTGCCAAGATTCACTCGTCAGAAAAGCTTATTTTTGCTAATAAGCGTGGTATCAAAGCTGCTGAATTGTCCATGATGCAATTAGCGATTGAGCTTAGTCAGAATCGCGCCATGATTCTCACAGAGCAGCCGCAAATGTTTGATCGTGCACTGTTGTCTGTGGTTGATGGTCTGAAAAAACTGTCCGCATGATTTTCGTCAAATAGTTCCTCTCCCATCAGGGGAGAGGTTAGGTGAGGGTTGTGTTTTTTAATTATTAAACCATCCCCTCCCAACCTCCCCCTTGAAGGGTGAGGAGTAGAAATACAGGTGCATTGATGCAAAATACGATAGAAATCAAATCTGGTTGGCTGTCGAAAGCGCGTCGAGTCGTTTCTCCAAATTATAATCATCGTCCAGAAGGCGCAGCTGTGCGCCTGATTGTTTTGCATAACATCAGTTTGCCTCCTGCGTTTTCTCTTCAAGATTTTGAACCTTCTGCGTCGGGTGAGATTTTTTCAAATGCTCGATATATTGAGGATTTCTTCCAAAATCAATTAGATTCAACGCTCGATCCTTATTTTGACATCATCAAAGAGATGAAAGTCTCAGCGCATTTACTGATCTCGCGTAGCGGTGAAGTGATCCAGTTTGTATCGTTTGATGAACGAGCATGGCATGCGGGACGCTCAAGTTATCTTGGCGTACCAGAGTGTAATGATTATTCTATTGGTATTGAGCTCGAAGGTGCAGATGATGTGCCTTTTACTGATGCACAATATGCCACGTTAGCCGAAGTTGTTCCTGCGATACAGCAGGCTTACCCTGAAACGCTCAATCATCTTGCTGGACATAGTGATATTGCGCCAGGGCGTAAGACGGATCCAGGTGTGCATCTGGATTGGATGCGTGTTCGATCGAGTTTGGGTTGAGTCATTTTATCAAAAAATAATTAGAGGATGGCAAATGTCCCTTTCATCAGCTTCACCAAATCAATTAGTGAGTCTCATTGGTGTACCGACAGACATTGGTGCTGGTGCACGTGGAGCTTCAATGGGGCCTGAAGCATTACGTGTGGCAAACATCGTCGAGATGTTGCAACGACAAGGGCTTGAGGTGCGAGACTGTGGCAATCTAAGCGGTCCTGCAAATCCTTGGCAGCCCCCTGTGGATGGCTATCGACATTTAGCAGAAGTCATGGCGTGGAATCACAGTGTGCATGATTCAGTTTATGTAGAATTAGCAGAGGGTCGTATTCCGATTTTACTGGGTGGTGATCACTGTTTAGGTATTGGTTCGATCAGTGCTGTTGCGCGATATTGTCGTGAACAAAATAAGAAATTACGCATTATTTGGCTGGATGCTCATGCGGATTTTAATACCAATACACTGACGCCAAGTGGGAATGTACATGGTATGCCTGTCGCGTGTCTCTGTGGTTATGGTCCCACTGAATTAACAGGGCTGAGTGGTCAAATTCCTGCAATTGAATCAGATTGGGTGAAGCAAATCGGCATTCGTAGCGTGGATCTTGGTGAAAAGCAGTTGGTTTATCAGGAGCAGATTGAAGTCTTTGATATGCGCTATATTGATGAAGTGGGAATGCGCGGCACGATGCATGCCGCTTTACGTGATTTAGATGAGCAGACACATCTGCATGTTAGTTTTGATGTGGATTTTCTTGATGCTGCAATTGCGCCTGGTGTAGGAACGACGGTTTTGGGCGGCCCAACATATCGTGAGGCGCAATTGTGTATGGAGATGATTGCAGACACAGGCTTACTGGCTTCACTGGATGTCGTTGAGCTCAATCCTGCACTTGATGTGCGAAATCAGACTGCGATTGTGGCGGTGGATTTGATTGGGAGTTTATTTGGGAAATCGACGTTGGTGAGAAGGCATTCATTTAATGGAAATGCCACATAGCTGATTGAGCTTGTCGAAATGCGCAGTAAAAGATGGTGGTATTAGAGTTCTCATTTTTCTTTTGACGATGTTGCAATCATGTTTAGGTGTCTATTTTGATAAATACAGTGGATTTTTAAAGAGTTTACAATTAGAAATAACAATAATTTAATCAGTGGTTTTGTATTCAGCAGTGACTTTATCCGCCGCTTTTCGTTGAAATCCTCTACAATGCGTGCACTTTTAGGTTACTTTTACCTTTTTCTCTTGTTTGGTTTTGCGGTAGAGGATGTTTGATGGCACGAAATTTGTGGCGTTCCACTTTTATTGTGAGTGCGATGACAATGTTGTCACGCATTCTCGGCTTAGTGCGAGACATGGTGCTATTGAATGTCTTTGGTGCTGGCGGCGTGATGGATGCTTTTTTGGTCGCATTCAAAATCCCGAATTTCTTACGTCGATTATTTGCGGAAGGTGCATTTTCTCAAGCATTTGTTCCTGTCTTATCAGAATATAAAACCACGAAAACTCATGAAGAAGTTCAGATTCTGATTAGTCGTGCATCCGGCTCTTTGATGTTGATTTTAGGTCTGTTAACGACATTTTCTGTGGTTGCTGCGCCACTCGTGATTTATATTTTTGCGCCTGGGTTTCATGGGCAGACCGAAAAGTTTGCGTTGGCAGTTGAGTTGCTACGTCTGACATTCCCTTATCTATTTCTGATTTCCATGACGGCTTTTGCAGGCAGTGTGCTAAATAGCTATGGCTCGTTTGCCACGGCTTCTTTTGCGCCTGTATTGCTAAATGTGACCATGATTGCAGCAGCATGGTGGCTTGCACCTTATATGAGTCCACACATCATGGCATTGGGCTGGGGTGTCATGGCGGCAGGATTTATCCAGTTGGCGATTCAGATTCCAGAGCTTTGGAATAAAAAATTATTAATTCCCCCTAAGGTTGATTTTAAGCACGAAGGCGTACGGCGTATTCTAAAACTGATGTTGCCAGCTTTGTTTGGTGTGTCGGTCGTTCAAATCAATCTGCTGCTGGATACTGTGCTTGCATCGTTTATGCACGAAGGTTCGGTATCGTGGTTATACACTGCGGAGCGTATGACCGAGTTGCCGTTGGGGTTAATCGGTATTGCGATTGCGACAGTAATTTTGCCTTCGCTGTCTGCAATTCATGCGGAACAAGATCATGATCGCTTTAAGTCAATGCTGGATTGGGCTACCCGTGTAATCTTTTTGGTTGGGATTCCTGCAAGTTTGGCGATGATGATTTTGGCCGAGCCGATGATTCAGGCACTTTTCCAGCATGGTAAGTTTAATTATGAAGATGTCGGAATGACCGTTTGGGCCTTGCGTGGTTTATCGGGCGGTATTCTGGCATTTATGCTGATTAAGATTTTTGCACCTGGATTTTATGCGCGGCAGGATACCAAGACCCCCGTCAAAATTGGTTTAATTGCTGTCGTAGCAAATATGGTTTTTAACCTGATTTTGGTGGGTATTTTTTATCTCATTAATTGGCCTTTACATGCTGCGTTATCACTTGCTAGTACGTGTTCTGCGTTTTTGAATGCTGGGATGCTTTACCATGCGTTGGCACGTGATGGGGTATATCGTATTGAATCGCATTGGAAAAAAGTTGGTTTTCAATATTTGTGCGGTAATGTGTGTATGGCTGTGGTGTTGATCGCTGGATTGCAGTTTTATCAACAAGATGCGTCACAATGGCGTCGTATTGCCGAGTTATTGTCGCTTTGTGAGTTGGGCGCGGTAGCCTATGCAGCAGGTTTGCTTTTGGCTGGATTTAGACCAAGCCACGTTCGACATCATTAAATTTGCGGCCTTTGTCTATGCTCATGGTTATGCAGACGAATGCGCACATT
>Ga0209023_10005085_pt1 | contig 14558 bp, 11 predicted proteins | sample LakOneMetagenome_FD_187468 | JGI IMG/M metagenome (GOLD analysis project Ga0209023, IMG submission 187468) | Freshwater and sediment microbial communities from Lake Erie, Canada (SPAdes) (version 2) | ecosystem: Environmental > Aquatic > Freshwater > Lentic | place: Lake Erie, Canada...
GGTGCTCGACAGCACCGTGACAGGCATGGGATCGCGCGCGTTGCGGCGTTGGCTCGGCCGACCGATCAGCCAGCGCGGGCTGTTGCGCCGGCGCTTCCACGCCGTCGGCGCGCTTGGCGCTTCGCAAGCCTACGCGCCGGTCCATTCACAGCTGCGCGCGATTGGCGACCTGGAGCGCATCCTCGCCCGCATCGCGCTGCGCAGCACGCGCCCGCGCGACCTGGTGCAACTGCGCAACGCGCTCGGCGAATTGCCCGCGCTGCGCGCCAGCCTGCACGCGGTCGATTCTCCGCTGTTGCGCGAGCTGCATGCGCAGACCGCGGACCACGCGGGAGAACTGGACTTGCTGGCGCGCGCGATTGCCGCCGAGCCGCCGGTCTTCCTGCGCGATGGCGACGTGATCGCCAGCGGCTACGACGCCGAGCTCGACGAGCTGCGGCGCATCAGCACGAACACCGACGAATTCCTGCTCGAGCTCGAGCAGCGCGAGCGCACGCGCAGTGGATTGCCGGGCCTCAAGCTCGGTTTCAATCGCGTGCAGGGTTTTTTCATCGAGGTGCCGCGCTCGCAGGCCGAGCGCGTGCCGGCCGACTACCTGCGCCGCCAGACGGTGAAATCCGCCGAGCGCTTCATCACGCCGGAACTGAAGGGTTTCGAGGACAAGGTGCTCGGTGCGCGCGAGCGCGCGCTGGCGCGCGAGAAGGAACTGTTCGATGGCTTGCTGACGCGGCTGATCGAAGCGCTGGGCTCGCTGCAGTCCACCGCGATGGCGCTCGCCGAAGTGGACGCGCTCGCCGCGCTGGCCGAGCGCGCCGCGACGTTGGGCTGGAACGAGCCCGAGCTCGTCGACGAACCCTGCCTGCGAGTCGTCGGCGCGCGCCATCCGGTCGTCGAGCGCTTCAGCGAGGCGCCGTTCGTGCCCAACGACCTCGACCTGCACGAGCGCCGGCGCATGCTGATCATCACCGGCCCGAACATGGGCGGCAAATCGACGTACATGCGGCAGACCGCGCTGATCGCGGTGCTGGCGCACATCGGCAGCTACGTGCCGGCGCGCAGCGCGCGCATCGGGCCGATCGATCGCATCTTCACGCGCATCGGCGCCGGCGACGACCTCGCCGGCGGGCGCTCGACGTTCATGGTCGAGATGTCGGAGACCGCGAATATCCTGCACAACGCCAGCGAGCGGAGCCTGGTGCTGATGGATGAAATCGGCCGTGGCACGAGCACCTTCGATGGGCTGTCGCTCGCGTGGGCGGTGGCGCGCCACCTCGCCACCACGGTGCGCGCCTTCACGCTGTTCGCGACGCATTATTTCGAACTGACCGCGCTCGGCGCGGAGCTCGAGACTTGCGCCAACGTGCACCTGGATGCGACCGAACACGGCGACTCGCTGGTCTTCCTGCACGCAGTGCGCGAAGGCCCGGCCAACCGCAGCTACGGGCTCGCGGTCGCGCGGCTCGCCGGCGTGCCGGGCAGCGTCATCGCGCGCGCCGGCGAGTACCTGGCCGAACTCGAGGCGACGCGGGAAGGCGGCGCGCTGCACGCGTTGCACGGCCACGGGAATGGCCAGGCGGAGTTGCCACTATCGATGCCCGCGGCGCCGCCCGCGCCCAGCGAGCTGGAATTGAAGCTGGCCCAGATCGAGCCCGATGCGCTCACGCCGCGGCAGGCGCTGGCGCTGATGTACGAGTTGAAGGGCCGCAAGCAAAACTGAAGCGAGGGCGGGCCGCGGTCGCGGCAAAAAACCCAGGGTGCTTACGCACCCTGGGCAACATCGGCGCGCAGTGTCGAGGCAGTGAGCGACACCGCAGGCGCCGGGGCGGACTTTGCTTCGTAGCTGCGCTCGTACCGATCGTTGTTCGCGCTCTCCACGCTCGCATGCGTGTCCGTGGCGAACAACGCGGCCTGGCCAGCGACAACCAGCACGGCGGCCAGCAGGCCGAAGGTCTTGTGCGTATTCATGACAGTGCTCCTCGAATGCAGTTTGGGTTCCGTTGCCGTTTAAACTCCGCCGCTACCGAAAAGTTTCAGCTCGCGGTGGCGGCGGGTTTCGTGGGGCAAATGCTGCGCGCGGGCGGCAACGCCAGCAAACGCAAGCGCTGACGATGGGTTAAGAAAAACTGAACGATCAGGCGGGCGGCGGTGCGCCGAAACGCCCGAACTCGAGGAACTGCCCCACCTCGTGCGCGACGCGCGCCGACAGCAGCATGCCCGAGTGGCTGACCGGCAGCACGATGTGCGCGGTCGCGCCCGGGAGCCGTGTTTCCGATACCGCGACCGTGCCATCGTTGGCTTCGTCGAAATCGGTGACCAGGCGACCCAGGCTGAATGACTGGTCGCCGGCGATGATGCCGAGTTCACGCCCCGACCGCCAGGCGCGTTCATGCGCGTGGAGCAGTTCCTCGGTCGCCGCCTTGCCGAGCATCGCGCGGCCGAATCGAAACCGCGACAGCGCATTGGCCGAGCGGCTTGCGAGGCATGGCGTGCCGAGGAACACGGCGCGGCCAGGCGGCTGCTGCGCATGGCGCTCGAAGCAGCGCAGGATCGCGAGCCCACCGAGGCTGTGGCCGACCAGGTGCACGGTCGGCGCGTCAACGGCCGCGATGGCCTCGTTGAGCGCGTCGGCGATCTCCGCCATCGTCTGGAGCGATGAGGCGTAGCCGAACGCCTGCCAGGCGTAGCCGCGCTCCTTCTCGAGCCGGCGTCGCAGCACGAAGGCCTCGTGGCCGGAGAGCCAGAGTCCGTGGACGTATATGACCGCCGCGTTCACTCGCGGCGGGATTCCCGGCCAACCGCTTCCATGCGGCGGCGCAGGCGCCGCATCAGCCACCAGACGCCGACCAGGACGAACGGCGCGCTGAGACCTTCGGCGAAGTCAGGCGAAAAACCGGGCGCGACGTGCGCCAGCGCCTTCGCCGCATAACCGATGATGCCGACGGCGTAGTAGCTGATCGCGATCACGGACAGGCCTTCCACCGTCTGCTGCAGCCGCAGCTGCAGCAGCGCGCGGCGGTTCATCGAGGCGAGCAGGTCGCGGTTCTGGTTTTCCAGTTCCGTCTCGATGCGCATGCGCATCAGTGAACTGGCCCATGCGGCATGCTCGGACAGTTCCTCGCTGCGCCGGGAGAAGGATTCGCAGGTGCGCATGGCCGGCGTCAGTCGCCGCTCCGTGAAATCGGCCAGCGTCTGGAAGCCGGGCACGCGCCCGACGCGGACGCCGTGCAGCCGGTCGGCGACGATCTGCGCGTAGGCGCGCGAGGCGCTCATGCGATAGTTGGTGTCGGCCGTCAGGCGGGCGAGCTCGGCCGAGAGCTGCGAGAGCTGTTGCATCAGCTCCTCGTCGCCGCTGCTGTGCGCCGCGATGTCGCGCGTCAATGCGGCCAGCCGCTGCTCGAGCGCGGTCAGCTGCGGCGTGAGCCGCTGCGCGACCGGGAGCCCCAGCATCGCCATGTTGCGGTAGTTGCCCAGTTCCTGGAGCCGCTGCACCAGGCGCGAGGGCTCGCCCTCGCCCACCAGGCCGCGATCGTGCAGCAGCAGCCGGCCGAGCCCGTCCTCGTGCACGCGGAAATCCGACCAGAGCCGCGCCGCGCCGCCTTCGACATCGCAGCACACCAGTTCGTCGGGGCGAAACCACTCGGCCAGTTGCGACGGGTCGGGTTCCGGCTCGCTCCGCTCGAGCAGCACGACCTGCGTCGCGCGCAGCACCTGTCCGGGGATCGAGCCGAGCCATTCCAGTGGCAGCTCCTTCAGGAAGGGCACGGCAAACGGCGCCGCCCGCAATCCGCGCTGGATGAAGCTGTAGGTCGAGAATTCGCTGTGGTGTTCCCAGAAAAATTCGCAGTTCTGCAGGCGCACGCTCATGAACTTGCCCGCCTCAGGCGCGGTCACGCCGAAGGCGCGGCACAGGGCGCGCGCATGTTCGGCCGGGCTCGCCGCCGGCACTTCGGTATGCAGCACGACCAGCTGCAGCATGCGTGCGGGCGCCGCGAACGCGGGGAACTGGCGCGCATGCATCTCCTCCGTCAGCGCCTGGCGCTGCGGATGGTTCAGGGTGCTGAGCAGTTCGATGGCCTTGCGGGGCATGGTTTCAACGCTCCGTGGAAGTCATCGCCAGCGTGCGCGCTGCATTGCCTAGGATGGCGGCGGCTGGCGCACGCGGATATGCAATTCGCGCAGCTGCTGCTCGCTCACTTCCGTCGGCGCTTCCGTCAGCGGGCAGGCGGCCGTCTGCGTTTTCGGAAAGGCGATCACGTCGCGGATGCTCTCCGCGCCGGCCATCAGCATCGAGAGCCGATCGAGGCCAAAGGCGATGCCGCCATGCGGCGGCGCGCCGAAGCGCAGCGCGTCGAGCAGGAAGCCGAATTTCGAACGGGCTTCATCGGCGCCGATGCCGAGCAGCTCGAACACGGCGGATTGAAGTTCCTGCCTGTGGATACGCACCGAACCGCCGCCGACTTCGCTGCCGTTGAGCACCATGTCGTAGGCCTGCGCGAGCGCGGCACCGGGATTCGACTTCAGCGCGCCCGCGTCGGGGTCTTGCGGCGACGTGAACGGATGGTGCACGGCCACCCAGCGCTTGGCCTCGTCGTCGTACTCGAACATCGGGAAATCGAGCACCCACAACGGTCGCCAGCCGCTGGCGCCCAGCTTCTGGTCTTCGCCGACTTTCAATCGCAGCGCGCCGAGCGCGTCGTTGACGACCTTGGCGCGATCGGCGCCGAAGAACACCAGGTCGCCATCGGCGGCGCCCGTGCGCTCGAGGATGCCCTTCACGGCCGCCTCGTCGAGGAACTTCACGATCGGCGACTGCAGCCCGTCGCGCCCCTTCGCGCGCTCGTTCACCTTGATGTAGGCGAGTCCGCGTGCGCCGTAACGCGCGACGTAGGCGGTGTACTCATCGATCTGCGAACGCGGCATCGCCCCGCCGCCCGGCACACGGAGCGCCGCGACGCGGCCGGCTGGATCTTTCGCTGGCCCTGCGAACACCTTGAAATCGCAGTTCGCGACCAGGTCGGCGACGTCGACCAGCTCGAGCGGGTTGCGCAGGTCCGGCTTGTCCGAGCCGTAACGGCGCATCGCTTCCTTGTAGCTCATGCGCGGGAACGGCTTGGGCAGTTCCTGTTGCATGACCTCGCGGAACAGCGTGCGCACCAGCTCCTCGATGAGCGTGATGATCTCTTCCTGCGAAAGGAAACTGGTCTCGATGTCGAGTTGCGTGAACTCGGGCTGGCGGTCGGCGCGCAGGTCTTCGTCGCGGAAGCACTTGACGATCTGGTAGTAGCGCTCGAAACCGCTGACCATCAGCAGCTGCTTGAAGATCTGCGGCGACTGCGGCAGCGCGAAGAACTTGCCCGGATGCGTGCGGCTCGGCACCAGGTAATCGCGCGCGCCCTCGGGCGTCGCCTTGGTCAGCATCGGCGTCTCGATGTCGATGAAGCCGTGGCTGTCGAGGAAAGCGCGCATCGAGCGCGTGATCGAATGCCGCTGGCGCAGCCGCGCGGCCATCACGTCGCGCCGCAGGTCGATGTAGCGGTAGCGCAGCCGCACTTCCTCGCTCACCTGTTCATCGAGCTGGAACGGCAGCGGATCAGCGCGGTTGAGGATCTCCACCGCGTTCGCGACGATCTCGACGCGGCCGGAAGCCAGGTTCGCGTTGACCGTGCCGGCCGGCCGCTCGCGCACGGTGCCGGTGACGCGCACGACGTATTCATTGCGCAGCTTCTCGGCATTGGCGAACACGTCGGCGGCATCGGGATTGCAGACGACCTGCACCAGCCCTTCGCGATCGCGCAGGTCGACGAAGATCACGCCGCCGTGGTCGCGGCGCCGATGCACCCAGCCGACAACCGCGACTGGCTGGCCGACCTGGCTCTCGTTGACTTGTCCGCAATAGTGGCTGCGCATGGTCGGGCCTGAAGGAAAAGGGACGCGATGTTACGGTCAGGCGCGCCGACGCGCAAATCAGGCCAGTTCGTCGAGCGCCGCGCCAAGGTGCGCCAGCAAACGGTCGACCGCGGCGGGCGCGGTCTGGGGCGAAAGCAGCATCATGTTGTGGAAGGGCGTCAGCAGCACGCCGCGGTTGAGCAGGTACAGGTGCAGCGTGCGCTCGAGCTCCGGCAGCATCGCCGCGGCCGATTCGCGGCCGTTGCGCGGCGGCGCGGCGCCGAAGCCCAGCTCGACGCGCGCGCCGATGCGCTGCACCTGCCAGCGGAGCGAGCGCGCGGCGGCCAGCGCGGTCAACCCGGACTCCAGGCGGATCGCCTGCGCTTCCATGTGCCCGAAGGCGGCCTCGGTCATGACCTCGGCGAGGCAGGCTTCGAGCGCGGCCAGCGCCAGCAGGTTGGCCGACAGCGTCGTACCCAGTCCTGAATGCCCGTGCTCGGCATTCGCCGGCATGTTTTCGATGCGCGCGCGCAGCTCGGCGCTCATGCCGTAGACGGCGCAGGGCATGCCGCCGGCGATCGCCTTGCCGCATACCAGCATGTCGGGATCGAGCCCGTGCCGGCGCGTGTATCCGCCGGGGCCCGCCGAGAGCGTGTGCGTCTCGTCGATGATGAGCAGCGTGCCGTGTTCGCGCGCCAGCCGCCGCAGTTCGGCGTGGAAACCGGGCTGCGGGAGCACCATGCCCATGTTCGTCAGCGCAGGCTCGCACAACACCGCGGCGACGTTCCGGTCGGCGAGCGCGGCGGCCAGCGCCGCGACATCGTTGAACTCGACGATACGCGTGTGCGCGGCGGCATCGGAGGGCGGCCCGCGCAGGCCGGCGCGCGCACGCGGCTGGCCGTCCACGAGGCAAACCAGCGTCTCGTCGACGGTGCCGTGGTAGCAGCCGTCGAACACCAGCACGTCGCTGCGGCCGGTGACCGCACGAGCGAGCCGCAGCACCGAGCGGTTGGCGTCGGTCGCGGTCTGCGTCATCTGCCAGCACGGCAGGCCGAAACGTTCAGCCAGCAGTGCGCCGATCGGCGCGACGCGTTCGCCCGGCAACATCGCCGTCAGGCCACGCGCCGCCTGCTGCGCGAGCGCGCGCGCCACCGGCGCCGGGCTGTGGCCGAACATCGCGCCGGTGTCGCCGAGGCAGAAATCGTCGTAGGAATAGCCATCGACGTCGTGGAGCGTCGCGCCCGAGGCGTCGCGCACGAACACCGGGTACGGCAGCGGCCAGTCGCGCATCCAATGGAACGGGACGCCGCCCTGCCAGTGCTGCTCGCTCTTGCGGGTCAGCGCGGCGGCGCGCGGATGCGCGCCTTCAAAGGTCTGCCGCTCGCGCTCCTTGAGTGCTGCGACCTTTTTGCCGGCCGGCCAGTTTGCCGACGCGCTCATTTGGGCGACGGGGAAAGCGGCGTGGAAGGCACCCCCGCGGCTGCATGCGCCGCCGCGGCGGCGGCAATGGCCTGGTCCGACGGCCCGACGACGCCGAGCGTGACGATCATCTTCATCGCGGTCTCGACGTGCATGTCCAGTTCGATGCACTGCGAGGGCGGCACGAAGATGATGAAGCCCGACGTGGGATTCGGCGTCGTGGGAATGAACACGCACACCTGCTGCGCGCCGAGCTTCGCGTTGATCTCGGGCAGGTGATCGGTGGTCTGGAAACCGATGCTCCACGCGCCGGCGCGCGGATACTCGACCAGCAGCACCTTCTTGAACGAATTGCCGGAGTTCGACAGCACCGTCTCGGAGAAACTCTTCACGCCGCCGTACAGCGCGCGCACGAACGGAATGCGCTCGAGCACTTCCTCGCCGATGCCCACCAGTGCGCGACCGATGAAGTTCGTGACCAGCACGCCGGTCAACAGCACGATCAGCACGCCGAGCAGCGCGCCCAGCCCGGGAATGTGCAGGCCCAGCAGTGATTCCGGACGCAACGATGGCGGCAGCACCAGCAGCGTCTGGTCCATCAGCTGCAGGATGAAGCGGATGACCAGCACCGTGACCAGCACCGGCACCCAGATCAGCAATCCGTTGATCAGGTAACGCCGCAGCGCGCGCCCAATGCGCGCCCGCTGCACCGCCTGGGCGCGATTCACCTTCGCCCTCTCCCGCGCTTCGCCGCCTTGGCAGGCCGTTTGGGGCTGCGCCGCGCGGCGGCCTTCACCGGCGATTTCGCGGCCGGCTTGCGGCCGCTGGTTTCGGCCTTGGCACTCGGCTTGGCGTCTGCCTTGGCCTCGGTCGGCTTTGCCGCCGCCTTGTCGTCGGCCTTGGGTTTGGCGTCAGCCGGCGCGGCTTCCTCGCGCTCCGCGCCCGCGAGGTTGCGCTTGTCTTCCTTGTCCGACTTGAAATCGGTCTCGTACCAACCCGAGCCCTTGAGCCGGAACACGGGCGCCGACACCAGCCGCTTGAAACCCGCCTTGCCGCAGGACGGGCATTTCTTCAGCGGCTTGTCGCTGATCTTCTGCAGTACCTCGGTGTAGTACTTGCACGACGGACATTCGTATTCGTAGAAAGGCATGAACCCTCCCTCAAAGGCTCGCTGGCGATTATAGGGCATGGAGCGTGCCGGCCGCCGTCGCTGAAAGGCCGCTTGCGTCGCTCCCCGTAACTCGCTTTGGCAAACGGCCTTTCAGCGCCGACACCCGGCGCGCATCACATCCGATGATCCTCAGCGCGACTTTGCAAAGGTGAGGGTGCCCTTCTCGACGCCTACGCGTATCCGATCGCCCGGTTGGAAGGTTCCGGCGAGGATCCGTTGTGCCAGCGGGTTCTCGATCTGCTGCTGGATCGCGCGCTTGAGCGGCCGCGCGCCATACACCGGGTCGAACCCCGCCTCGGCGAGCGAGTCACGCGCGGCGTCGTCGAGGTTGAGCTCGATGTCGCGCTCGAGCAGGCGACGGCGCAGCTGCGAGAGCTGGATGTCGACGATGGCGCGAATCTGCTCGGTGCCCAGCGGATGGAACACGACGATGTCGTCGATGCGGTTGATGAACTCCGGCTTGAAGTTCTGCTGCACGATTTCCATGACCGCGGTCTTCATGCGCTGGTAGTTGCCCTCGCCGGCGAACTCGTGGATCACGTTCGAACCGAGGTTCGAGGTCATGATGACGACCGTGTTGCGGAAATCGACCGTGCGGCCCTGGCCGTCGGTCAGGCGGCCGTCGTCGAGCACCTGCAGCAGCACGTTGAATACATCGGGGTGCGCCTTCTCGACTTCGTCGAGCAGGATCACCGCGTACGGACGGCGCCGCACGGCCTCGGTGAGGTAACCGCCCTCTTCGTAGCCCACGTAGCCCGGGGGCGCGCCGATCAGGCGCGCGACCGAGTGCTTCTCCATGAATTCCGACATGTCGATGCGCACCATCGCCTCTTCGGTGTCGAAGAGGAATTCGGCCAGCGCCTTGCACAGCTCGGTCTTGCCGACGCCGGTGGGCCCCAGAAACAGGAACGAGCCGTTCGGCCGGCGCGGGTCGGCGAGCCCTGCGCGCGAGCGGCGGATCGCGTTCGAGACGATGCGCACGGCCTCTTCCTGGCCGACGACGCGCTTCGCCAGCGCCTCTTCCATGCGCAGCAGCTTTTCCTTCTCGCCCTCGAGCATCTTCGCCACGGGGATGCCGGTCCACTTCGAGACCACCTCGGCGATTTCCTCCTCGGTGACCTTGTTGCGCACGAGCTGCGTGTCCTTGCTCTCGGCGGCCTGCGCCTCGGCGAGGCGCTTCTCGAGCGAGGGCACCTTGCCGTACTGCAGCTCGGCCACCTTGCCGAGGTCGCCACGGCGGCGCGCGGCTTCGATCTCGATCTTGACCTTCTCGAGCTCTTCCTTGATGGCCGCGCCGCCCTGCAGCGTGGCTTTCTCGGCCTTCCAGATTTCCTCGAGGTCGGCGGCCTCCTTCTCGAGCCCGGCCAGCGTTTCCTCGAGCGCGGCCAGCCGCTTCTTCGTAGCTTCGTCCTTCTCTTTCTTCAGCGCCATCTGCTCGATCTTGAGCTGGATGATGCGCCGGTCGAGCCGATCGAGCGCCTCGGGCTTGGAGTCGATCTCCATGCGGATGCGCGCCCCGGCTTCGTCGATCAGGTCGATCGCCTTGTCGGGCAACTGCCGGTCGGCGATGTAGCGGTGCGAGAGCGTCGCCGCGGCGACGATCGCCGGGTCGGTGATGTCGACGCCGTGATGCACTTCGTAGCGCTCCTGCAAACCGCGCAGGATCGCGATCGTGTCTTCCACGGTCGGCTCGTTGACGAGCACTTTCTGGAAGCGGCGCTCCAATGCGGCGTCCTTCTCGATGTACTTGCGGTATTCGTCGAGCGTCGTCGCGCCGACGCAATGCAACTCGCCGCGCGCCAGCGCGGGCTTGAGCATGTTGCCGGCGTCCATCGCGCCTTCGGCCTTGCCGGCGCCGACGACGATGTGCAACTCGTCGACGAACAGGATCACCTGGCCTTCCTGCCTGGCGAGGTCGTTTAGCACGGCCTTGAGCCGCTCCTCGAATTCGCCGCGGAATTTCGCGCCGGCGATCAGCGCGCCCATGTCGAGCGCGAGGATGCGCTTGTTCTTCAGGCCCTCGGGCACTTCGCCGTTGATGATGCGCTGCGCGAGGCCCTCGACGATCGCGGTCTTGCCGACGCCGGGTTCGCCAATCAGCACCGGATTGTTCTTGGTTCGCCGCTGCAGCACCTGGATCGTGCGGCGGATTTCATCATCGCGCCCGATCACCGGATCGAGCTTGCCGCTCGCGGCGCGCGCGGTGAGATCGACCGTGTATTTCTCGAGCGACTGGCGCTGCTCCTCGGCGGACGGGTCTTTCACCGCGTCGCCGCCGCGCACTTCGTCGATCGCGCGTTCGACCGCGGCCTTCTGCACGCGGGCATCCTTGAAGATCTTCGCCAGCGTGTTCTTGTCTTCGAATGCGGCGAGCACGAACAGCTCGCTCGAGATGTACTGGTCGCCCCGCTGCTGCGCCAGCTTGTCGGTGACGTTCAGCAGGCGGTTCAGGTCATTCGAGACGCTGACGTCGCCGGGTGTGCCCTCGACGGTCGGGAGCCGATCGAGCGCTGCGCCCAGGAGCGAACGGAGCTTCCCGACATCGGCGCCGGCCTTCGAGAGGAGCGGGGTGACGCCGCCGCCCTGTGAATCGAGCATCGCCAGCATGACGTGCGCGGGCTCGATGTAGGCGTGATCGCGCCCCACGCACAGCGACTGTGCGTCGGCGAGGGCCGCCTGGAAGCGGCTCGTGAGCTTGTCCATGCGCATGATGGGGGCGCCTTGAGTGTGGCCTTCGGTGGGTCAGTCTTGGGGTCAATCGCTCCCCTTTTCAAGAGTTTGCGAGGCTCCAAATCGCCTCGCGACGATGGCCTTAACGGCGCTTTCGACCGCGCGGTCATCTTCCAGATTACCTGCGATCGGCTCATCCGGCACCCATGGCACCGAATCGCCGCGGAGCCGGTTACGCCAGACCTTGAGTGGCATCGTCAGGTGATTGCCACTCGGCATCTCGAAAAAACCAACATGGATGTACAGGGTGTCAGAACTTGTCGTTTGCCCGACCTGGATAGATCCAGGCAAGATGTGCACGAGATCTGCAAAATCGAGGCAGGCGCTAGCGCAACGTTCATCGGTCAGCAGGACGACGGGGCCATGGTAACGACGTAGGTGGCCGTGACGCCGCGCCATCTCGGCGCGATCCACCAAATATCCGTCCAAACCGTCTACCCATTGTCGGTGCCACACGGCGCCAGACCTCTGGTCGCGGGCCAATTCGTCCCGAAACGCCTGCGCCTCGACCACCTGCGCGCTCCGCGCGCCGTAGGTCGCTTGCTTGCCGGTGACATAGCTGTCTGCGGCCTTTAGTGAAAACTCGGAGACACGCCACTCCGCGTACACCTGCGGGAGTTGCTTCAGGTTGGACGTGTCAAATTTCAATCCGCCGGTTGCCGCTTCAAAAATTTTCCCGCCCACGCCGCTGTCGCCTCCTCCGTTTCCTCTCACGTCAAAGACAAGTACCCGGACTCCACGCAATTGGCGCAGCTGGCGCAACATTCGCTGGAGAGCCTTGGCCTGGTCCGAGTTCAGTGAAAAATTTGCGGCGCGAATCCAGAGGGTTCCGTGTTGAAAAGTGAACCCGTTGTCGCGATGCTTTCTTTGGTTGCACCCTTCAATCAAAGCCGCCCAATCACCTGGCCCAAGGAAACGGTAGTCGACAGGCAGTGTGAGTTCGGACCCACCGATAGTCTTGAACGCACACTGCTTAAGTTGCAAGCTCTTCAGTTCGCCCATGGCGAGCGCGGCAACGTTACATGGGGCCTCAGGATTCCGCCGATCAACAAACGGCGCAACGCGTTCTTTGATCAGATCGCCGGGCTGCTGACCGTCGCACTGGAGCAAGGTCGAGCCCAATGGAGGAACCGGTTGGCCGCTGCCGTTTACAGTGGCCACGACCGTGTACCCGTGTGGCGTGTGCTCCACGCTCCACCCTGAAACGCGCATGTTCAGGTCGGGCGCCAGCTTGCCGCTCGCGTCGTCAGAGTATCCCAGGTGCCCGTCTCTGAACCCAGTTACGTAATAGCGAACGACATCGACCACGCCCCCATAGCTATCAACCTCGCTGACGAGCGTCTTTGCTTTGGAGAAACCATCCTCCATCCAAATCTTGAAATTTGGATTCAGCTCATCAATAGCGCCCGGGTGACCGCGAACGATCGCGTCGTGCACGGCGTTCAGATCGGCAAGTGCAATCTCTTGCCATTCCTTTGGGGAGCGCTGAATTGAGTCTTCTGCTACAACTACTTGCGCCAGCGAGAGTAAGCAAACCAGTGCGACTAATCGCATTCAAGCACCCAAGGCCGTTTCGGCCACCCAGATCACGGCAATCCCGGCGCTGATCAGGGCCACCTGCGCAGCGCTTCCGGCCGGGTCGACGCGCCGGTGCAATCCGGGAATCAGGTCGGCCACGGCGACATAGATCAGCGAGGCGGCGGCCACCGAAATCGCGTAGGGCAGCACCTCGAGCGATCCGCGCAACGCGAAATAGCCGGCCAGGCCGCCGAGGATCGAGGTGAGGCTGCTCGCCGTATTGAACATCAGCGCGCGCGTCGGCTTCATGCCGGCGTGCAGCAGCACGGCCAGGTCGCCAAGCTCCTGCGGGATCTCATGCGCCGTGATCGCGATCGTCGTCAGGATGCCGAGACGCACGTCGGTCAGGAACGCAGCGGCGATCAACACCCCGTCGAAGGCATTGTGTACGCCATCGCCGATCAGCACGATCCAGCCCGCGGCGCGATCGCGATGGTTGCTGTCGGGAACGTGGTGGCTCTCGCAATCCTCGGTATGGCAATGGCGCCAGAGCACGAATTTTTCCAGCACGAAGAACAGCGCAATGCCGCCGAGCAAGGCCGCGCCGATGCCCTGGACGCTGTCGGGACTCGCCCTGTTAACTGCTTCGGGCAGCAGTCCCAGGAATGCCGCGGCGAGCATGGCGCCGGTGGCAAAGCTGATCAGGTGCGGCAACAGGTGCGCGCGGCGTGCTTCCGGCAGCAGCAGGAAGAGCCCGGCCAGCGCAGCGCTGAGCAGGCCGCCGAACAGCGTTGCGAGGAGGATCCAGGTCAGTGCATGCATGGACTGGTCACTGTAGCACGCGATGCCGGCCGCGGCGGCTCAGTCACGGCGGGCGCTGCGCCAGATGAGCGCCGCCATGCGGCCGGTGCGGCCATCGCGCCGATACGAAAAGCATCGCGCCGGGTCCGCGAAGGTGCAGACGCGGGCCGCGGCGATGCGCGTCACGCCCAGTGCTCCGAGCCGCGCACGCGCGAGCATTGCCAGGTCGCACTGCCAGCGACCGCGGGCGTTCGGGACGAAGGCCTGTTCCGCGCGCGCGTCGTGGGCCATGAATGCCGCGCGCACGTCCGCGCCGACTTCGAAGTGGCCTGTACCGATCGCGGGGCCGAGCCAGGCGTGGATGCCAGCCGGGTCGACGCGCATCGCGCCCACGGTGGCCTCGAGCACGCCGGCGCTGAGGCCCCGCCAGCCGGCATGCGCGGCGCCGAGCACGTCGCCCTCCGCGCTCGCGAACAGCACCGGCATGCAGTCGGCCACGAGGATCGCCAGCACGCGGCCCGTCGCGCGCGTGATCGCCGCGTCGGCCGGCCCGCCCACGCGAGGCACGGCGGATCCATCCATTGCATCGGCATCGCACACGATGGTGCCGTGCACCTGCTGCAACCAGAGCGGTTCGGAGGGCAGTTGCAGCGTCGTGCGCAACTGCGCGCGATTGCGCGCCACGATGTCCGGCTCGTCGCCGACGTGATCGCCGAGGTTCAAGCTCGCGTACGGAGCCGCGCTCTGGCCGCCGCCGCGCAGCGTGCAGCCGGCGCGCACGAGCGCGGGCGCGTTCCAGTTCGCAGCCAGGAATTCCGCGCTCATTCGCCGGCGCGATCCGCGCTAGGGCCTGTAAACACTTGGAACGTCGATGCGGCCCTGCGCCATTCTGGGCCGGCCCTGGAAGGTTGCGCTCAAAATGCTCCCATACCGCGTTGCTCGGCGCTCACGTGGAATGACCACGCAGCGCGCCTCGCGCCTTGTCTGAGAGCATTTTGAGCAGCAACGCATCGATGTTTCAACTGTTTACAGG
>Ga0209023_10005086_pt1 | contig 14556 bp, 11 predicted proteins | sample LakOneMetagenome_FD_187468 | JGI IMG/M metagenome (GOLD analysis project Ga0209023, IMG submission 187468) | Freshwater and sediment microbial communities from Lake Erie, Canada (SPAdes) (version 2) | ecosystem: Environmental > Aquatic > Freshwater > Lentic | place: Lake Erie, Canada...
CCGTCAGCTCGCGGGCGCGGCCCGGGTCGCGCTCCACCGCGACGAGTCCGGCGCCGGCCGAACCGAGCGCCGCGGCTATCTGCCCCGCCTTTATCCCCGGCCCGGCGCAAAGGTCGAGGATGCGCTCGCCGGGTTGCGGATCGAGCACCTCGACGACGAGCGCCGACGCGCGCGATTGCGGCATGAGCGTGCCGTCGCCGATCAGGGGCTCCACCCCGCCCCGCTCCCCGCCCGTGACGACGAGCGAATCCCGGGGCGCCGGAGGCCGGTCGGGAGCGGCCGTCTCCACCCCGGCGGCCAGAAGCGCAGAGAGAGCCGACTCGCGGTCGGCCCGCAGCGAGTTGATCCGGAGGGCGCGCTCAGGGGGCTCGTTGATCGCCGCCAGCATCGAGCGGGCCGACTCGGCCCCGAGCTGCTCCCACCAGAGCCCGGCGAGCCACTCGGGGACGGAATGAGCGACCGCGGCCCCCTCCGGCGAGGAGTCGTCGAGGCCGGCGAGCAGCGCCGGGCGCTCGCGGATCGCGCGGCGGAGGACGGCGTTGACCATCCCGGACCCGCGCCGGTTGCCGCCTCGACCCTTGGCGAGGGATACGGCCTGGTCGACGGCGGCGTGGTCGGCGGCTCCGTCGGCGAAGAGGACCTCGTAGAGGCCGAGGCGGATCGCGGCGAGGAGCGGCGGATCGATCCGCTCGACTGCCCGGTCCGCAAGCCCGGCGGCGAAGTGGTCGGTGGTGCCGCGCCGTTGCACGGCGCCGTAGGCGAGCGCCTGGGCCTGCGCGCGTTCGCGACCCTCGAGGTGCAGTCTGCTCGCAGCGCTCCGCAGCGCGCGGTCGGCCCAGGCGTCCTCCTCGAACACGCGGCGGAGGGTCTCGTAGGCCGCCCGCCGAGCCGGGGTCGGCGCGCTCAAGTCATTCCGCTCGTCCGGCCGGCAGCCCGTAGCCGCGCAGGTAATCGGCGGCGCTCATCCACCGCTTTCCCGCCGGCTGGACCGTGCCGATCGTCAGAGCTCCGTCGGACATGCCGAGCAAGAGGCGGGCCGACTGCTCGTCGGCCGCGAAGACACCGGGCTCGGGGCCGTCCGGCGACGGCACGGCGTCGCGGACTCCGAGGCGCGCCTCGCCGGGGAGCATCACGTAGGCGCCGATGTGCGGGGTAAGGGCGCGCACGCGCAGCGACTCGGAGGCGGCGGTGCCCTCGGGGTCGACCCGACGCTCGGCAGAGTCGATCTTCTCCGCGTAGGTGACTCCGTCTTCGGGCTGCTCGGCGAAGGTAAGCGTGCCGGCGTCGAGCATCCCGAGCGCCTCGGTCATCAACCGTCCGCCCTCCGCTGCCAGGATCCCGGCGAGCGAGCCGTAGTCGTCGGCCGGGCCGACCGGCGCCTCCGCGGTCAGGGCCACCGGCCCGGAGTCCAGCCCGGCGGTCAGCCGCATCACGCACACGCCCGTGCGCTCGTCACCGGCCATGATCGCCCGCTCGATCGGCGCCGCCCCACGCCAGCGCGGCAGCAGGGACGGATGGACGTTCAGCATCTCGACCGCGGAGAGGAGCGGCTCCCTGATCAACTGCCCGAAGGCGCAGACGACCGCCGCGTCGGGCGACTGGGCGAGGATCGCCTCCCGCGAGGCGTCTGCGTTCACGTCGGCCGTCTGGTGCAGCTCGATCCCGAGCTCGGCTGCGGCGAGCGCCGTCGGCGGTGGGTTGACCGACCTGCCCCTGCCGCTGCGGCGGTCGGGCGGCGTGACGACGAGCGCGGGCCGTCGGCCTCCGGCGTCCAGGGTCCTGAGGACTGTGGCCGCGAACTCGGAGGTGCCGAGGTAGACGGACCTCAAGGCACTGAGCCGGCCGGCTCTTCCTCTTCGTCCTCGGGCGGCTCGAGCATGGAGGGATTGAAGTGCTCTGCCGACCGAAGCGCCCGGAGGGCGGCGCGGCGTTGCTTCCGCTCGGTGCGATCGAGGATCAGGATGCCGTCGAGATGGTCGATCTCGTGCTGGAGGACGCGGGCCTCGAGACCGGAGGCCTCGAGCAGGATCGGCGAGCCGCCGAGGTCGACGGCGCTGACCCGGGCGTGCAACGGGCGCTCGACGTCGACGAGGACGTTGGCGAGGCTGAGGCAGCCCTCCTCGGCGGTGACGAGATCCTCGGAGGTCCACTCGACCTCGGGGTTGACGATTGCCTGGGGCTCGGCGTCGGGACCGGCCTGGAAGACGAGCATGCGGCGCATCGTCCCCAGCTGTGTCGCCGCAAGCCCGATCCCGAGCGCACCCTGCATCAGCCCGATCATCCGCTCGGCCTCGCGCTCGAGATCGGGGCCGAAGTCGGTGACCTCCGACGCCCTCGACTTGAGGACCGGATCGCCGAACTGGCGGACCTCGCCGAGCGCCTGACGACGTCGCTCGAGCGTCTCGTCGTCGAGGTCGGGGGCCTCCTCGTCCGTCTCTTCGTTCTGTTCCTCTTCGGCCACGGCGCCCGATTCTAGGTCGTCGCTACTGGGGATCGACGTCGACGGCCAGGGTCACGCCGTGCAGCGCGGACGTCACCTCGGGACGATCAAGCGCCGCCCGCACCGCAGCGACGTCGCGCTCGGGCTCGGTCGTCTTGATCAGCAGGCGGCGGCGGTAGCGGCCGCGGCGCCGGAAGCGCGGGGCCGGCCCGAGCAGCTCGGCATCCGGCCCGAGCGCCGGGCGGACGAGGCCGGCGATCGTCTCGCCCGCCCCGACGAGAGCGACCTCGTCCCGAGAGGCCAGCTCGATCGCAAGCAGCGACGAGAACGGCGGGTAACCGAACTCGCGACGCCGCTCGAGCTCGCCCGCGAGGAAGCCGGCCGCGTCGTGGTCGGCGGCGGCTGCGATCGGAGCCGCGGTCGGGGCGAGTGTCTGGACCAGCACGCGGCCTCCACGATCGCCACGGCCGCTGCGACCGGCGAGCTGCGAGACGAGGGCGAACGTCCGCTCCTCGGCACGGAAGTCGGGGTAGCGCAGCGTCGAGTCGGCATCGATGAGGACGCTGAGGGCCACGTCGGGGAAGTCGTGGCCCTTGGCGACCATCTGCGTCCCGACGAGTACGCCGCCATCGGCCCGCTCGAAGGCGGTGAGGACGTTCGAGTGCCCGCCCCGGACCGCGGTCGTGTCGGCGTCGAGGCGGATCACGGGCGCCGGCGAGACGAGCTCGCCGATCAGCTGCTCGATCCGTTCGGTCCCGGCGCCGTGCCGCGAGATCGAGACCGACCCGCATTCCGCGCAGGTCCGGGGCACTGGCTCGGTGTGGCCGCAGTGGTGGCAGCCGACCATGTCGCGGCCGCGGTGGAGCACGAGCGACACGTCGCAGTTCGGGCAGAGGACGGCGGCGCCGCACGAGCCGCAGCTCAGATGCGGGGAGAAGCCGCGCCGGTTCAGCATCACGATCGCCTTCGCCCCCTCCCCCGCCGTCTCCCGCAGCGAACTCAGCGCCTCGCGGGTGACGGGATGAAGCGGCCCGGAGCTCCCGGGAACCTCGCGCATGTCGAGGACCTCGACGGGCGGCAGCGGCAGGCCGTCGACCCGCTCGGGCAGCTCGAGGCGCGCCAGTTCATCCCAGCTCTCGGGCCGCGGGGTCGCCGAACCGGCCAGGTAGACGGCCCCGGCTTCGGCGGCGCGGTGGCGGGCGACGGCGCGGGCGTCGTAACGGGGGTCGCCCTCCTGCTTGTAGGAGGAGTCGTGCTCCTCGTCGACCACGATCAGGCCGAGGTCGGTGAGCGGCGCGAAGACGGCGGAGCGGGGTCCGACGCAGACGCGCGCGGCGCCGGAGCGCAGGCGGCGCCACTCGTCGAACCGCTCCCCCTCCGAGAGCCCGGAGTGGATCACGGCCACGCGATCGCCCAGGCGCGCGGCGACGCGGCCGAGGGTCTGCGGCGTCAGGCCGATCTCGGGGACGAGCAGGATCGCGCTCCGCCCCCTGTCGAGCGCGGCCTCGATCGCCGCGAGGTAGACCTCGGTCTTGCCGGAGCCGGTGACGCCGTGGAGGAGCCGCTCGGATGGCCCCTCGCCGTCGAGGGCCCGGACGAGCTCGGCGACGCAGGCCGCCTGACGGGGGGATAGCTCGGGCGGCCCGTCGCCGACCGCACCCACCACGTCGATCCGAGGCGCCCGCCTGACCTCGGCGATTCGCTGTTCGACGAGACCCCGCTCGGCGAGACGGCCGAGCACCACCGACCCGGCCCCCGCCCGCTCGTTGAGGGCCGAGCCGGAGAGCTCGCCGTCGGCTGCCAGGAGCTCGAGCGCGGCCCGCTGCTTGGTCCCGAGGCGCTCATCGGCGCGGAGGGCCTCGCGTCCGGCGTCGGTGATCGCGGCGCGCCGCTCGGTCAGCGGCTTGAGGGTCCGCGGCTTCTTGCCGGTGCCGGAGCCGGGCGGCAGCACGAGCGCGAGGCCGCGCGAGGCGGTCGAGCAGTACCGCTCGGCGACCCAGAGGCCGAGCCTGACCAGCTCCGGGGTCGCCCCCGCCTCGATCGCTTCGAGGGGCTCGGCAAGGCGCTCCGGCGGCAGGTCGCTCTCGGCGGCGACGTCGACGACGACCCCGAGGATGCGGCGGCCGCTGAAGGGGATCATCAGCAGCGAGCCCACGCCGACGCCCGCCTCGATCATGTCGGCGGGCAAGCGGTAGTCGAACGGACCCCGCAGGGCCCTCGTGGTCGTGATCGGCTCGACTTTCGCGATCTCCATGGCTCGGGGTTGAAGCTACGGGAAGCCACGGCGACTCGCGCACGGAACCACGTCGGTATATCTTGCCTCCGTGGCGCTGAACCTAGGAGCCGGAGAGCAGGTCGTTTTCGAGGGTCACCCCTCGTGGCGCGCGATCCTCGGCTTCTACATCAAGGGAATCCTGATCGTCGCCGTCATTGCGGTTCTGCTCAGGCTGATCTTCGACACCGGCACCGCGCTTCTGACCCTGCTCGTCGTCGCCGGCTCCGCCGCCGTCGTCCTGATCGGTTTCCTGCGCCGCTGGGCGACCCGCTACACGATCACCACCCGTCGCCTGAACATCAAGCACGGGATCATCTCCCGCGACGTCCAGGAGACGAAGATCGAGCGGGTCCAGGACGTCAACTACCGCCAGTCGCTCTACCAGCGGATCATGCAGATCGGCGACGTCGATTTCGACACCGCCGCGCAGGACAGCAGCGGCGACTTCGTCTTCGCCGGCGTCGCCAATCCGGAAGAGGTCGTCGATCGCGTCCATCACGCGACCGAGCCCGTCGGCCCGCCGCCCGAGACTCAGCAGCAGGCTCAGTCCCGCTACCCCTCCGGTCTGTAGCCAGAGATAACTCCGACGGGATCCTCCGCTTCGCGTCCGGTCCCGTCGGCCTGCGCGGTGTTACCGCTCGGCAAGGGCGTCAGTGTGGCTGGTTGGGTCGAGAGAGGCACCGAGTGGTCGGAAACGAGACGTATTCCGTCGAATCCGACCACTCGACGCTGAAACACTCTCGGCGGGCGGGTAAACGGCGGGCGAGCGTCCCGATCCTCCCCTCACAGCCGAAACCAACTCTCGCCGGCCGGCGAGTCCTCGGTAGGCCACGCCGGCCTCCAACGCAAGCCCTAAGCCGGAACCTCGAGCCCCGCCGCGGCGCGCAGCTCCTCGACGCGGTCGGTGCGCTCCCACGTGAAGTCCTCGTTGTCGCGGCCGAAGTGGCCGTAGGCGGCGGTCGCCTGGTAGATCGGCCGGTGCAGGTCGAGGTAGCGGCGGAACGCGCCGGGCCTGAGGTCGAAGACCTTCTTGACGGCATCGGTGAGCTCGGCGTCGGGCAGCTTGCCGGTGCCGAACGTCTCGACCATGATCGAGACCGGGTGCGCCACGCCGATGGCGTAGGCCAGCTGGACCTCGCAACGGTCGGCGAGATCGGCCGCGACGACGTTCTTGGCGACGTAGCGGGCGGCGTAGGCGGCCGAGCGGTCGACCTTCGACGGATCCTTGCCGCTGAACGCGCCGCCGCCGTGACGGGCGGCGCCGCCGTAGGTGTCGACGATGATCTTGCGGCCGGTCAGGCCGGCGTCGCCGACGGGGCCGCCGATGACGAACTTGCCCGTCGGGTTGACGAGAAGGGTCTCGAGGAGCGCCTCGGCGTCGTAGAGGTCTGAGTACTCGCCGCTGAGGACCGGGACGATGACGTGCTCCCAGAGGTCGGGCTTGATCGTCTCGTCGGTGTCGACCCCTTCGGCGTGCTGGGTGGAGATCAGGATGCGAACGATCTCGACCGGGGCGCCGTCGCGGTAGCGGACGGTGACCTGGGTCTTGCCGTCGGGCCGCAGGTAGTCGAGGGTGCCGTCCTTGCGCACGGCGGAGAGCCGCTGGGCGAGCGTGTGGGCGATCTGGACCGGCATCGGCATCAGCGCCGACGTCTCGTTCGTCGCGTAGCCGAACATCATTCCCTGGTCGCCGGCGCCGTCCTGGTCGAACTCGTCGTCGTCGGTCGCGTCGGTCCGCGCCTCGTAGGCCTTGTCGACGCCCTGGGCGATGTCCGCGGACTGCTCGTCGATCGCGGTGATGACGGCGCAGGTGTTGCCGTCGAAGCCGAAGTCGCCGTTGTCGTAGCCGATCTCGTTGATCGTGCTGCGGACGATCTTCGGGACGTCGACGTAGGTCGAGGTCGAGATCTCGCCGGAGACGACCACCAGCCCCGTGTTGACGAGCGTCTCGCAGGCGACTCGCCCACCCGGGTCCTCGGCGAGGACCGCGTCGAGGATTCCGTCGGAGATCTGGTCGCAGATCTTGTCCGGATGTCCCTCGGTCACCGACTCCGAGGTGAACAGGAACTCACCGTCGCCGATCTCGATGCCTTCGCTCATCTGTCCTCGTCTTCTTTCTGCCCGGGTGCGGGTCTTCTTGGGGCTCTCGGGGCGATTGTGGCGATCGCCGGACCCGAATGCTATTCCCCGGAGAGGGGTGGCGAGTCGATTTGCGGCTCCTGCCGCGGCCCGACCACGATCTGCAGGTCGGTGCGGATCTGGTCGTCGCCGCCGTCGACCGACAGCGCCGCGGCCGTGAGCGAGCGCAGATCGGGCGCGTAGGTGGTGTAGGTGGGATCGGTGGCGAGCCCGACCTGCTCGCCGAGCGACAGCAGGCCCACAAGGTCGAAGTAGGACAGGAGGGAGACCGAGTCCGGCATCCCCTCGGTCGCCTGTTCGAAGGCGGGAGCGGTGTCGAGGCCCTCGTCGATCGAGCGCGCCTGCTCGATTCCGAGCGAATCCGTGGCGATCACGAGGCGATCGTCGTAGATCGCGTAGGTGAGATTGAGCGCGGGACTGACGGCGAGGCTCTGTGCCTGCACGCCGGCGACCTGGATGGTCTCGAAGACGGCGACGCGGCCGTTCTTCGGCGGGGCCAGCGCCTTCGCGACCGGCTCCTGGAGCTCCGCGAGCGCCCGCGAGGCCGAATCGGGATCGATCCCGTCGGCGATCAGGCTGACGTAGGGCGTCGACGCGTCGGCGACGACTCCCGGCGCCGCGGTCTCCGACGCCGGCGCCGAGACGGGCTGCGCCGACAGGGCGACCTCCGAGCCGAGCAGCGGTAGGAGGTCCTTGCCGATGTCGATGCCGGCCTGCTTCTCGAGATCCTTCGACGCCTTCCGGAAGGCGGCGACGAGTCCCGGCGAGGAGGTCTTCGCCTGGTCGAGCAGCGATTCGACGCTCGCGGCCGGATCGCCGAGACCGAGGTAGGCGAGGGAGCCCTGGCCGATGTCGGCGGTCAGCGACGGGCTGAATCTCGGCAACGCCGCGAAGAAGCCCGGCGAGGTCTTCGCCCGCTCGGGGTCGAGCTTGCTCTCGACCGTCAGGTGCACGCCGGAGCCGTCGGCGGTTACGGCAGCGGCCGCCCCCTCGGTCGCTGCCGAGTTCACGAAGGTGTCGATGGGCTCGAGGCCCCGGACGGTCAGCAGCGCCCTCGCACCGGCCGCAGAGATGTAGGCGTAGGCGAGCCGGTCCTCGGGGAGCTCGTCGAGCACGTCGGCACCGTCGGCGTCCGGGAGGCGCTCGTCGGCGGGCGCGTCGAGCATGTTCGTGAGCACGTTTTCGCGGCCGATCAGCAGGAAGCCGTCCTCGATCGCCCATGCGGAGCCGCGCCGCCCGATCGATACGTCGGTGCCGTCGACCTCGGTGGTCGATTGCTTCGGCCCGTAAAGCTCGGCGGCGAACTCGTTCGCCGCGGCGGTGTCGTCGGCTTCGATCATCACCACCCGCCCGACCGAGGTCCCGGCCGGAAGCAGGGCGACCGCCATCTCTCCCCCGGCCCAGGGCTCGATCCGGGTCGCGAAATCGGCGTCGAGGCCCGTCAGGCCGTTCAGGCCGCCGGCCGCAACCTTGCTCAGCAGCGGGACCCGGCTCGACAGCTCGGAGATCGCCGCGACCTGGTCAGTCTCGCGGTCGATGTCGAGGTGGCCGTAGGCGAGGGCATCGTCGGGGACGAGTTCGATCGCATCGTCGCTCGGTGGGCAGGTATCCCCGCCGGGGAAGCTGCACGGCGCAGCCGGGATCAGGACGAAGTACACGAGCGCCGCCGTCGCGGCAACGATCACGGCGGCGATGATCCGGGCACGCGTGGTCGCCGAGAGCCTGCCCTCCTCGTCGCCGCCCGAGCCTCCCGATGCCTTGGGGGATTCCGATCCGGACCGCCGCCATTCGCCGGAGCTCAGCCGGCGGCGGACGTCGGAGAGCCAGGCGCTCGAGGAACCGCTCCCGGGGCCGATGTCCCGCAGCGCGCGGAGGCGCCGAGCGACTGTGCCGCCCCTGCTCGACTCGTCCTTGCCGAGCGGCGAGTTCGGGTTCGGGCCGAACTCGTTTTTCGGCTTGCGTGTCTCCCGCGGCACGTCGCGCCCAAAGATACTCCGCACGCCGGTGCCCGGCGGGACCTACGCGGAGTCGCGGTCCCGGCGGCGCGGCACGAAATCGATGACCAGCGGCACGCCGTCGAGCTTGAGGGCGAAGCGGATCTGGTTCTCGAGGTAATAGGACCAGTCGCGGTTGATCAGCGTCCGGTCATTCACCTGGATCGCGATCCGCGGCGGCGCGTCGCCGACCTGGGCCGCGTAGTAGAGACGCAGTCGCCGGCCGCGCTTCGACGGCGGTGGATTGCGCTCGACGGCATCGCCGAGGATCTTGTTCAGCTCGGGGGTGCGGGCGCGCGCAGCCCGGCGGTCGAACAGGTCGAACGCGTTCGGCAGCACCTTCTGGAGGTTGCGACCGCGCAGGGCCGAGAGGGTGATAACCGGCGGCCGCAGGCGCAGGCGCTGCTCGATCCTCGCCTTGGCGTCGTCGAGATCGACCTCGACGATGTCCCACTTGTTGAGCACGACCAGGGTCGCGCAGCCGGCCTTCATGGCGAGCTCGCCGATTCGGAGGTCCTCGGAGGTGACGCCCTCGGAGGCGTCGCAGACCAGGATCGCGACGTCGGCGCGATCGGCGGCCCGCTCGGCCCGCAGTTGCGCGTAGTAGTCGATCGAACCCGCCACCTTGGAGCGGCGCCGGATCCCGGCCGTGTCGACGAGCAGCGCCTCGCGGCCATCGTGGACGATCCGGGTGTCGATCGAGTCGCGGGTGGTGCCCGCCACAGGGCTGACGATCGTCCGGTCGGTCCCGAGCAGCGCGTTGAGCAGCGACGACTTGCCGACGTTGGGGCGACCGAGGATCGCGATCCGGGGAAGCTCGTCGATCGGCGAGGCCTCCTCGTCGGCGCCGCGCAGACCGGCGATCCGGTCGAGCAGGTCGCCGGTGCCGAGGCCGTGGCTGGCCGAGACGACCATCGGCTCGCCGAGGCCGAGGCTGTTCAGCTCGGCGGCGATGTGGAAGTCGGCGGGGTTGTCGACCTTGTTGGCGACGACGATCACGGGCTGGGGTGCCGCCCGCAGCAGCGCCGCGACCTCTGCGTCGCCGGGCCCGAGGCCGGCCCGGGCGTCGACGACGTGCAGGATCACGTCGGCGTCCGCGATCGCCTCCCGCGCCTGGTGCTGGACCGAGCGCGAAAGTGAGTCCTCGGCGGCCATGTCGACGCCGCCGGTGTCGATCAGCGTCATCGGGACGCCGTTCCACTCGGTCTCGATGTCCTTGCGGTCCCGGGTGACCCCGGCCTCCGAGTGGGTGACCGCCTCGCGCCCCCCGGCGAGCCGGTTGACGAGGGTGCTCTTGCCGGCGTTCGGGTAACCGACGACGGCGACCTTCACAGCAGCCCCCGCTCGGAAGCCAGATCGGCGATCCGGTCGACGACCTCTGCGACCGGAAGACCGGTCGTGTCGACCTCGACGGCGTCGCCGGCGACCTCGAGCGCTCCGTGCTCACGCTCGCGATCGCGGGAGTCGCGGTCGCGTTGCGCCTCGAGCACGGCGACGTGGTGCTCGCCGCTCTCCGCTGCCCGGCGACGGGCCCGCTCCTCCTCGTCGGCGTTCAGGTGGACCTTCAGGGGCGACTCGGGGCAGACGACCGTGCCGATGTCGCGCCCCTCCGCGACCCAGCCGCCATCGGAGACGAGCGCTCGCTGGCGCTCGACCATCGCCTCCCTGACGCCCGGGTGGACGGAGACGCGGGATGCGGCCGCCGAGACCTCGGGCGTCCTGATCTCGGAGCTGACGTCCTCACCCGAGATCGCGACGGCGCCCGGCGACATCCGCAGGTCGAGGTTCTCGGCGATCGGAGTCACGGCGGCGGGGTCGTCGGGATCGGCGGCGGCGCGCAGGGTCGCGAGGGCGACGCAGCGGTACATGGCGCCGGAATCGAGGTAGGTGAAACCGAGGCGCTCGGCGAGCGCCCTGGCCACGGTTGATTTGCCGGCCCCGGCGGGGCCGTCGATCGCGATCACCATGAGGAGGAGGAGAGATTAGGGTCCGGCGACCATGAAGGACTTCGAGCTGCATGCCGACCGAGCTATCTACGTGCTGATCGCCGTGATGGCCGTCACCGTCGCGCTGGAGGACACCGGCACCGATGCCCGCCACGCCTTGGTCGCCGTGGCCGGTACGGCCGTCGCTCTGACCCTCGCCGAGCTGTTCGCGGGCCGCATCGGCATCTCCCTGCGCGAGCACCGCCGCCCGAGCCCGGCCGAGGCGAGCGCCGAGGTCCACGCCGCGATGACCGGCCTCGCCGTCGCGGCGCTGCCGACCCTCTTCCTGCTGCTCGCAGTGCTCGACGTGATGAAGCTCCACCGGGCGTTCACCGTCGCCCAGTGGACCGGCTTCGCCGTGATCGGCCTCTACTCGTACCTGGCCGCGAGAGCGAGCGGGAACAGCCAGCTGTGGAGCGTTCTCGGCGGGCTCGGGATGCTGGCGATCGGCGGCGCGCTGATCGCTCTCAACTCGCTCGTCAAGTAGCGGCGCAGCCGCTCTCAGCGAGCCAGCAGGGAGCGGATGTCCCGTTCGAAACCCGGGTAGCTGATCCGTGCCGCCCCGAAGTCGACGACGTCGACGCCGTCCCGAGACGCGAGCCCGGCGACGGCCCCCAGCATCGCGAGCCGGTGGTCGCCGCGCGAGTCGACGGTCCCCCCCGTGACCCCGCCGGTGCCGGTCACCACGAAGCCGTCGGGGAGCGCCTCGGCCTGGCCCCCAATGGCGTTCAGGGCGTCGACGACCCCGGCGATCCGGTCCGACTCCTTGTGCCGGAGCTCCTCCGCCCCGCTGACCCGGGTCTCACCCTCCGCGAAGCAGCCGAGCAGGCCGACCAGCGGTAACTCGTCGATCGCGGGCGGGACCTCGGCGGCGACGACGTGGGTCCCCCTGAGGACGCCGTGCCGGGTGCGAATGCTGCCGACGGGTTCGCCTCCGTCGTGACCGGTCTCCTCGACCTCGAGGATCGCCTCCATCCGGTTGAGGATGCCGAGCAGCCCGATCCGGGTCGGGTTGATCCCGACTCCGTCGACGCGGACGTCCCCGCCCGGCACGATCAGCCCCGCGACAAGGTGGAACGCTGCCGAGGAGATGTCGCCGGGGACGCGCATCGGGGGAAGCGAGATCCCCCTCGCGCCTTCCACGCCCTGGATGCCCTGGATGCCAACCGTGCCGCCGACCGGATCGGTCGGCAGGCTGGGACGGCGCCGCTCGACCCGGACGTCGGCCCCCGAGGCGAGCAGCATCCGTTCGGTGTGGTCGCGGGTCTCGGCCTTCTCGGCGATCGTCGTCCGCCCCTCGGCCAGCAGTCCGGCGAGCAGCAGGCAGGACTTCACCTGTGCGGAGGCGATCGGCATCTCGTAATGGACGGCGTGAAGCGGGCGACCCTCGATGCGGAGGGGCGGGAGGCCGTCCCCGGTCGCCTCGACCGAGGCGCCCATCGAGGCCAGCGGTTCGACGACCCGGCCCATCGGCCGGGACCTGATCGACTCGTCGCCGTCGAGCACGAACTCGCCGCCGGGCTGACCGGCGAGGAGACCGGAGATCAGCCGGATAAGCGTGCCGGCGTTGCCGACGTCGATCGCCGATCCGTCGCCGGGCGGAGTCGCGCCGCGAAGGCCGAACCCCTCGATCGTCACGTCGAGGGCCTCGTCGCCGGTCTCCTCGATCGTCACGCCGGCGCCGAGGGATGAGACCGCGGCGAGGGAGCTGCGCGTGTCGGCCGAGTCGAGGTAGCGGGATACGCGGGTCGTGCCGTCGCCGAAGGCCCCGAGCAGCGCCGCCCGGTGGGAGATCGACTTGTCCGGAGGCGCGGTGAGCGAGCCGGCCACCGGACCGGACGGCGTGAACGAGGCGTCGCCGCTCGAGCCGCTCAAGTCGTCGTCTCGGCGATCGGCGCGACGGTGTGGCCGAGCCCGGCGACGATCTCGCCCGCTCGCCGGGCCTCGTCGAGGCCGGCGATCCAGAGCGAGATCGCACCCGTTCGCTGGTCGGCGGCCGGGAAGAGGGACATGTCCTCGATGTTGACCCCGGCATGGCCGAGCGCGAGGGCGATCTCGGCAACCGTTCCGGGACGATTCTCGACCGCGACGCGAAGCTCGATCAACGGCGAGTCGGGCAGCTCGGCCTCGAGCATCGCCCGGCGGTCTTCCCGAGCGGCCTCCTGCCAGCGCGAAAGCGCCTCCCGATCTCCCTTCCTGACCAGCTCCGAGGCCTCCTGCAGACGCGCCACGACGGCGTCGATCTCGGCGCCCACCGCCTCGGAGTTGGAGCTGAAGATGTCGGCCCAGATGGCCGGGTTGGCTCCGGCGACCCTGGTCGCATCGCGGAAGCTGCGCCCGACTTCGGCCGGCCGGTCGGACCCGCCCCCGACCGACTCAGCCGCGGTCGAGACGAGCGCGTTGGCGAGGACGTGCGGAAGATGGCTGATCGCGGCCATCTCGCGATCGTGGATCTCGGCGTCGATGGCCTGCGGGCGCGCGCCGATCCCGGCGAGGACGCCGTGGAGGCGGTCGAAGAGGACGCCCTGGGAGCTCGGCGTCGGGGTCAGGTACCAGCGGGCACCGTCGAAGAGATCCTCCCGGGAGCCCTCCACCCCGGCCGTCTCGGCCCCGGCGAGGGGATGGCCGCCGATGAACCGGTCGGCCGACGGAGCGTCCGCCAGCGCGTCGACCAGCGTGCGCTTGGTGGAGCCGACGTCGCTGACGACCGCATCCTGGCCGGAGGCCTCGAGCGCCTCGACCACGAGAGCGGGAAGGGCGGCGACGGGTGCTGCGCAGAAGATCACGTCGGCCTCCGCCGCGGCTGAGGCAGCCGACGGGGCAAGGCGGTCGAGGGCGCCCATCTCCAATGCGCGCTCCCCGTTCGAGGTGTCCGGGTCGAAGCCGACCACCTCCGCTCCGAGCCGGTGCCTGGCGGCGAGCCCGATCGACCCGCCGATCAGCCCGACCCCGAGCACGGCGATCCGCGGCGTTGCGGCGTCTGGCGCGGCGGAGCCCTCCATCCGGCGATCTTCGCCTAAAACACCGCTACGGGTTGGGCGGCGGGCTCGCGCGCGCCGCCCGAGGCGATCTCGGCCACGCTGCGGAGTCGATCGGCGTAGGCGGCGAAGGCCTCCGTCGGCAACGCCTGGGGTCCGTCGCAGACGGCGTTCTCGGGATCGTTGTGGACCTCGACGATCACGCCGTCGGCGCCGGCGGCGGCGGCCGCGAGCGACATCGGCTCGACCCAGTCGCGGCGGCCCGGAGCGTGGCTCGGGTCGACGATCACGGGCAGGTCGGTCATCTCCCTGAGCGCCGGGACGGCGAGCAGGTCGAGCGTGAACCGGTAGGCGGTCTCGTGGGTCCTGATCCCCCGTTCGCAGAGGATCACGTTCCCGTTGCCCTCCTTGAGGACGTACTCGGCGGCCATCAACAGCTCCTGCAGGGAAGCGGCGAGCCCGCGCTTGAGCAGCACGGTCCGGTCCGAGCGCCCGACCTCGGTGAGCAACGGGTAGTTCTGCATGTTGCGCGCGCCGATCTGGATCACGTCGGCGACCGCGACGACGTCCTCGGCGTCGCGGACGTCCATCAGCTCGGTCACGATCGGCAGGCCGGTCAGCTGCTTAGCCTCGGCGAGGATCGCGAGGCCCTCCCGCCCCAGGCCCTGGAACGAGTACGGGGATGTCCGTGGCTTGTAGGCACCTCCGCGCAGCATCGTCGCGCCCCCCGCGGCCACCACCTCGG
>Ga0209023_10005087_pt1 | contig 14556 bp, 15 predicted proteins | sample LakOneMetagenome_FD_187468 | JGI IMG/M metagenome (GOLD analysis project Ga0209023, IMG submission 187468) | Freshwater and sediment microbial communities from Lake Erie, Canada (SPAdes) (version 2) | ecosystem: Environmental > Aquatic > Freshwater > Lentic | place: Lake Erie, Canada...
GTGTTCGTCAACACCTGGTCGGTGGAAGGTTTCCTGTCGGAAGGCGTGCAGCCGTCCGAACTCGGCTGGGGCACCCATGAAAAATGGATGCCGGAGAATGCGCGTACCCACCAGGCCGGCTGCGGCGCGGCGATCTATCTGATGCAGCCTGGCGCCAACACGCGCGTGCGCACCTGGTGCCCGACCCGCGGCGCGCAATATGGCTTCCTCGTCACCCACAACGAGTCGATCTCGATCGCCGACTACTTCACCGCGCGCGACGCCTCGGGCAAGGCGATCTACCGGCCGACCTGCCATTACGCCTACCATCCGGCCGACGACGCCGTGCTGTCGTTGCATGAAATGTTCGGCCGCGCCGCGAAGATGCAGGAGAAGCACCACATCCTGGATGAAAACGAAATCGTCGACGGCATCGACGAACTCGGCGTGCTGCTGTTCGGCCACGACAACAATGCCTACTGGTACGGCTCGCAGCTCTCGATCGAAGAGACCCGCGAACTCGCGCCATATCAGAACGCCACCGGCCTGCAGGTGACCTCCGCCGTGCTCGGCGGCATGGTGTGGGCGCTGGAAAACCCGAAGCAAGGCATCGTCGAAGCCGACGAGATGGATTTCGACCGCCTGCTGGAAATCCAGTTGCCGTATCTGGGCCCGGTCAAGGGCTACTACACCGACTGGACCCCGCTGACCGACCGCCCGGGCCTGTTCCCGGAAGACATCGACACCTCGGACCCCTGGCAGTTCAAGAACGTGCTGGTGCGCTGAGGCAACCCGAACAAAGACCGAAAGCCCGGCCGTGTGCTGCATGGCCGGGCTTTTTCGCGCCTTGAGGTCAGCGGCCGCTCATCCGGCGCCGCGTACTACTACCCATCCGGGCATACAACCCGCCGTAACTTTCGCTTAATGAATTCGCGTCATCCTGACGCAATTACTTTTTTGCGGGGGGCCAAGCCCGTCGCCGCAGCTCCATTTTGAGCGACGGCTCCCTCAGCGGAGCGAGCACCATGCGCGCCATCATCGCCATCGTTCTGTGCGCAGCCGCCCTGGCGGGCTGCAAGCCCGACAACGGCAACGACATCACCGGCTCGATCGACACCTGCGTGAGCAAGCTCTACACGCCCTACAATCCGAAGAACCTTAAGCAGTGCGTCGCGGCCTGTATCGCCTGCGAACGCGGCGTGGTCACGACCTGCTCGACCTCCTGCACGCTGAAGGGCGCACAGTAAGGCGATAAACCTCCGCCGTCGTTCCGGGGCGCGCGAAGCGCGAACCCGGAAGTTCGAGCGCAAGACCTCCGAACTCACCCGATAATCTCGACCTTCCGGGTTCGCTTCGCGCCCCGGAATGACGCTTCGCGTCACTTCGCCAGATAATCGAAATCCACGGTTCCAAGCCCGAGCGTCAAATCCGCCTTGAAGTGCGTCGCGGAGACGACCTCGCGCACCGGTAGCCGCGCAACGTCGGCCAGCGCGTGCGGAAACAGGCCGAGCGCGCCGGGCCCGGTCCAGGCTTCCTTCAACGTGATGTCCTCGAGATAATAGCGCACCAGCTCGCAGATCCGCGGGGTGCCGTCGACATGCGGGATGATCTTCAGCATGAAGTTCGGCGCCTTCATCGACTTCAGCACCGCGTCGTGGTCGAGCTGGCGGTGCTTGTAGCCCATGGTGGCGGAGGCGCACAGCACCGAGCCGTAATGCAGCGTGCCGACCAGCGTATCGCTCTCGACCGCGATTTTCGGCGACGCCAGCTTCTTCGGAAAGCCCCACAGCTCGCGGCCGCCGGCGATCGGGCCCTCGTCGTCGAGATACATCGAATGCACGTAGGCGCCGTCCTCGCCCTTGTAGCGCACCGGGATCACCTGCCCGGTTTCGGTGTAGTCGCCGAAGCCGGTTGAATCGGGCATCCGGATGAATTCGTATTTGACCAGCGGCTCCGTAATTTCGAGCGGCTCCGGCACCACCGCCGCCAGCGCGTCCGGATCGGTGCGATAGGTGATGATGAAATATTCGCGGTTGAAGAACCGGTAGGGCCCGCGCGGAAACGACGGATTGGTCAGCGGCATCGAATAAGCGGTTCGCCTGACGTCGTCGATCTTCATGACTGCCCTCGTTTGGTCGCCTGCGCGGTCGCGCGGCTGGGGCAATTATGAAGCAGACAAGTGTGACAAGCGAGCCGGTAAAACCGGCAGACGATCACATCATTGCCAGCAATTCAGGCGACGCCGCCGAGATAGAGCCGCTTGACGATGTCGTTGGCCTTCAGTTCGTTGACCGAGCGGGCCGCCACCGCAATCTCGCCGTGGACGATGATGTAGCCGCGGTCGGCTACTCGGATCGCCTGGTTGAAATTCTGCTCGGCCATCAGCACCGTCAAGCCGACGCGCGCCTTCAGCTCGCCGATCTTGGCGATGGTCTGCGACACCAGCAGCGGCGACAGCCCGACCGAGGGTTCGTCGATCAGCAGCAGCCGCGGCGACGACATCAGTGCGCGCGCGATCGCCAGCATCTGCTGCTGGCCCCCGGACATGGTGCCGGCGAGTTGGCCGGCGCGTTCCTTCAGAACCGGAAAGGTTTCGAAGGCGAGCGCCATGTTGCGGTCGATCGTGCCGCGAGCGGTCTTGCGGAAGGCGCCGAGCATCAGGTTTTCGGTGACCGTCAGCTTGGGAAACAGCCGCCGGCCTTCCGGCACCAGCGCCACGCCGAGATCGACGATCTCCTCGGTCGAGAGCCGGGTCAGGTCGTGCGCGACGCCGTCGATGGTCAGCAAGATGCTTCCGCGCTCCGGGCGGACCAGCCCCATGATGCACTTCATCAGCGTGCTCTTGCCGTTGCCGTTGGTGCCGAGCAGCGCCACGGTCTCGCCGGCCTCGACGTCGAGCGCGACGCCGCGCAACGCCTTGACAGCGCCGTAGCCGGCGTGGAGGTCGCTGATGGCGAGGCTAAGTGCCAAGATACGCCTCCTGCACCCGCTTGTTCGCCATCACCTCGTCCGGCGCGCCGAGCGCAATGATGCGGCCGGCATCGAGGCACATCATCCGCTTCGAGAAGCGCATCACCGCCTGCATGATGTGCTCGATCATGATGATGGTGATGTCTTCGTCGCCGAGGCTGATCAGGAGATCCAGCACCTCGTCGACTTCGGAATGCGACAGCCCGGCCATGGCTTCGTCGGAAATCAAGAGCTTCGGGCGCATCGCCATGGCGCGGGCGAGCTCCATCTTGCGCAATTCCACCTGGCTCAGCGTGTCGGTCGGCGAAGTCGCCTTCGCCGCCAGCCCCATCCGCGTCAGGATCGACATCGCGGCGTCTTCCTCGATCTGGCCGGAGACGTGATTCCCGGCCGCGAAATCGAGACCGACCATCAGGTTTTCCAGCACCGTCATGCTCTTGAACGGCCGCGGAATCTGGAACGAGCGCGCGATGCCGCGGCGCGCGCGCAGGTGCGGCGACAGCTGGGTGATGTCCTCGCCACAGAACGTCACGCTGCCGACCTGCGGGCGCAGCGCTCCGGAAATGCAGTTGATCAGCGTGGTCTTTCCCGACCCGTTCGGACCGATCAGGCCGAAGCGTTCGCCCTTCTTGATGTCGACCGTGATATTGTCGAGCGCGGTGAAGCCGCCGAAGGTCTTGGTCAGCGTGGCGATCTGCAGCAGGGGTGCGTCCGATGACGCGATGTCTTGCGTCATCACTTGCCTCCCGCGCGCAGCCGGTAGCGTGGCCGCAGCAATCCGATGATGCCTTTCGGCGCAGCAACGACGAATACGACCAGCATGATGCCGAGCACCAGCACGTTGACCTCGGAAGAAATGGTCACCGCCAGAAGCTGCTGCGTCGTGCCGAGCAGGATCGCGCCGAGCACCGGGCCGAACCAGTGCGCGGTGCCGCCGATCAGCGCCATCGCCAGCACCGAAACCGAGTAACTGAGATTGAAGGCCGAGGACGGATCGGCATATTGCACATACATCGCCGCCGGCGCGCCGGCCGCGGAGATCAGCGCGCCCGAGATCATGCAGGCGACCAATTTGAGCTTGAGCGTCGGCACCCCGGTGCATTCGGCCGCGAGTTCGTCGTCCCGCAGCGCCTGCAGGCCGCGGCCGATCCGGGAATTCTGGATGTAGCGCGCGATCGCCACCGCAATCACCACCAGCACGCCCTGCACGAAGAACAGCATCTTCACGTAGCTGTCGAACGGCTCCATGACAGGCGGCCGCTGCAACTGGATGCCGGCGGCGCCGCCGACGAAGCGCCAGTTCATGACCGTGGTCTCGATGATGATCGCCAGCGCAATGGTCGCGATCGAGAAGAAGATGCCGCGCATCCGCAAGGTCAGCAGGCCGACCGCAAGCCCGAGCAGCAGGCCGACGATGGCCGCCGCCACGATCTGCACCACCAGCGGCGCGCCCGACACCTTGAAGAGGGCCACGGCCGTGTAGACCCCGACGCCGAAGAACGCATTGGTGCCGAAATTGACGTAGCCGGCATAGCCGCCGAGGATGCTCCAGGCCACCGACAGCACGATGAATTGCAGGATCACGTAGCCGGCAAAGAACGGATATTCGTTGCGGACGATCTGCGTCATCGCCAGCACGGCGACGAGAAAGACCGCGATGCCGGCCCAAAAGGCAATGCTGTTGTTTCGCTTGGTCATCGGCCGAGCAGACCTTGCGGCCGGATCGCCAGCACCGCGAGCAGCATCCCGAACGAAATCGCCGGCGCCCAGGAGGCGCCGAACAGCGTCAGCACGATGGTTTCGGCGACGCCGAGGATGATCGCGGCGATCAGCGTGCCGGTCATGCTGCCGAGCCCGGCCATCACCACGACGCAGAACGTGCGCCCGATATAGGCGCGGTCGAGCGTCGGCTCGACCGGTGCGACGATGATCAAGAGCGCACCGGCCATGCCGAGCACGGCGGTGGCGATGCCGAAGGCGAACTGCTTGACCCGGACCGGGTTGGCGCCCATCAGCCGCAGCGCTTCCTCGTCCTGCGCCACCGCGCGGATCGCGCGACCCATGAAGGTTTTCGACAGATAGGCCGCCAGCAATCCGGTCAATCCGAGCGCGACCGCAAAGGCCACGATCTGCCGGATCGGAATCCGGAAGTCGCCGATCCGCCACGACTTGCCGATATAGCTCGCCGAGACCGACTGCTGGTCGACGCCGAACCGCAGGATGATCAGCACCTCGATGATGAAGGCAATGCCGAAGAAGAACGCGATGCCGCGCACCGCGGCATCGCTGCCGCGCCGCTCGAAGATCTCGTAGTAGATGCGATAGGCGACCAGACCGAACACGAAGAACAGCGGCGTGATGATCAGCCCCGCGACCAGCGGATCGATGTCATAGCGGTCGTTGAGCAGGAATACGGCATAGGACGCCAGCACCAGAAACGCCGGATGCGCGACATGGGGAACGTCGAGCAGCCCGAACGAAACAGACAGCCCGACGCTGACGGCCGCATAGAAGCAGCCGAGCAGCACGCCGAGCACCACCGCTCCGAAAAGCAGGTCCATTGAAAACACTTAGAGATTCCCCCTTAGAGCCTTGCCGATTCTGACACCGTCAGAATCGGGCTCTAGTCCTCTTGCTTGCAGCGGCGTTCGCTCGCTTACTTGCGCGCCGCCTCGAACGGAGCGACGAGCGTTCCGGTCTTCAGCTTGTCCGGGAACAGGATCACCTGCTTGCCGGGCTTGCGGAACTGTTCGACGTCCTTGTCGACGATGCCCCGGAACTGGGCCTGCAAGGTCGCGGTTTCCTTGCGTTCGCCATCCGCCGAAAACGCGATCGGGCCGACGATGGTCTTGTGCTCGTTCTCGCGCAGGTATTTCGCCAGCCCCTTCTGGTCGAGGGACTTGGTGGCGTTGACCGCCGCTTCGAGCATCTGGCCCTGGGCATAGCCGAACGGTGCCAGATAGTAGCCGAGCGGATCGATCTTCGCTTCCACCGCACGCGGAGTGTATTTCTCGAAGAACTCCTTGGTGCCGTCGAAATACATGCTCTTTTCCGGCAGCCAGGTGTTGTAGTTGACGACGCCGTTGAGCAGCGAGCCGAGATTGCTCATCACCGCCGCGAACTGCAGACCGACCATGCCGCCGCCGAAGATCTTGACGTCGTCGCCGATCCCGATCTCGTTGACGGCGCGCAGAATGCCGGCCGAATCCGGCGGATAGGACGCGACGTAGACCATGTCGGGCTTGGCCGCCTTGAGCGAACGGATGATGGAGGCGAATTCCACCGTGTTGGGCGGATAGTTCTGGTCGAACACCACGGGAATGTTGCGCTTCTTGGCAACGTCGCGCGCGGTCAGCGCCAGATTCTGCGCGAACTCCTGGTCGGCCGAGAGCAGCGCCATGGTCTTGCCGCCGGCGCCCTGGCCGATGTCGAGGAACGACGACGCCCAGCTATCCGCCGGTCCCCACGGCGCATTGTTGAACCACATGTCGTGGCCGACCTTGCTGTTCACCTGGAACGAGAAATTGCCCATCAGCAGCAGGCCGCGCTGCTTGACGAACGGCATGATCGGCGCGGTCGGCACCGTCGCATAGGGCGCGAACAGGATGTCGACCTTGTCGACGTCGACCAGCTTGGCGTAGATCGCCGGCGTTTCCGACGCGCTCGACTTGTCGTCATAGACGATCAGTTCGACCTTGCGACCGAGCAGTCCGCCCTTGGCGTTGATGTCGTTGATCCAGATCTCGGTGCCGAGCTGCGAGGCCTTGCCGCCGCCGGCGAGGCCGCCGGTCTGCGCCATCGACATGCCGATCTTGATCGGCGAATCGGCCGCGCGAACCATCGAACCCTTGCCAAGCGCCGCGACAGCTACGGCTCCGCCGAGAAACGTTCTGCGTTTCATAGTTCTCCCCTTATTCCATTATCTGATTTGGTTGGCGTCTGTTTCGTTTGCGACTGTGGTGAACGGGATGGGTCAGGCCGGTGCTTTCTCGCTGCTGCGGGCCTGCTTCATGATCGCGGCGGGATCGGCGCCGACGCGTCCGGAGGTCTTGTCGGCCTCGCTTTCGCGCGACAGCACCATGTCGAAGCGGATACTGGGCATGCCCTTGATCGGAGACTCCGGATCGTTCGGCGCGATATCGACCGCGAGATCGCCGGAGGAGCCGAACACGACGTCATCGGCCAGATGCGGGTCGTCACGCAGATAGAGCGCGGTGACCAGTTCGCGATAACCGGCCGCGCCGACCAGAAAATGAATATGCGCCGGCCGCATGCCGTGCCGCGCCTGCGCCTTGACCATGGCGCCGACCGGGCCGTCCATCGGGATCGAATAGCCGAGCGGCCGGACGGTACGCAGCACGTAGAGGCCCTGCGCATCGGTCGTGAACACACCGCGATAGTCGACCGAGGTCGCGCTGGACTGAATATCGTAGAGACCATCCGCGCCGGTCTGCCAGATCGAGACCGTGGCGCCCGCGACCGGCTTGCCGCCGGCGTCCGTGACGCGGCCGTAGAGCACGCATTCGGTGCCGGGCTTCGGGCTTTTGGCGATCGAGTCGCCCGGCTTCAGCGTCGGCGTCGCCTCGCGGTAGAACGGGCCGAGCAGGCTGGTATTGGTGCCGTGTTCGATCGCGGTCTTGTCATGCAGGCCGTTGACCAGCGCCGAGAGGCCGAGCGTATCCGACAGCAGGATGAATTCCTGCCGCTCCGGCGAGCACATCTTGCCCGCCAGGGTCATGAATTCGATGCCCTTGAGCCATTCGCCCGGGTTCAGGTTCACGTCACGGGCAAAAGCATGCAGGTGCTTCACCGCCGACGCCATGATCTCCTTCAGGCGCGGATCGGGCGTGGTCGCCATCTGCTCCAGAACGGCGTCCGTGATCGTTTCCGGCGTCAGCTCGCGCATACGCACCTCCCTCACCTTCCGGCTGTTCGCCGGCTGTTATTGGCGGCAAACCTACCCGTTGTTTGGGGATCAGCACAAGGCGTACGAGGCGCGCCAACCGAGCCTAGTACGAATTGATACAGGGCTTTACCGCATTGCCGCAGAAACGCGCTTCGGGAGGTTCGCGGCGCGGCGTCCGCCAAATTTGGCGCGCCAAGTACGCAGATGGCGCAGGTGTCGGCCGGATTATTTTTGCTGGATCGGCGGCGCAGTCTTTTCGGCGGGCGCCGGCGGCAACACCGGTTTGGCACCGGCCTTCTGGGCATCAGCGTCAGGTCGCGCCGGTTCCGGCGGGATGTCGGCAGGCCGGGCGCCCGTCGTTACCGGCTCTGACGGCGCCGACGGCTTGCTATCTGCACCCGGTGTCGATTGTAGCGGCGGTGTCGCCTGCGCGAGTTGGTGGCGGTCATGTGCCTGGATCTGGTTCAGCGATAGCGCTGAGATCGCCAGCCCGCCGGCGATCAACGCGCACGCGAACATCACTCGTTCCCGGTACTCGCGCTTGCGGTCGTCGGCCGACATGTCGTTCGCCTCGCAACATTGTTCGCGAGATCAACGGCCGGAGATGCGAATGGTTCCGGTGCGGGAAACCTAGTCCTTCGTGCTGGATTCCCAGGTGGCATGGCGAACGCGGGGCTTCTGCCTGAGATCGGCGACCACCTGATCGAGTTCTTTGGCTTCGACCGCGGTGCTGACGAGCGTGGCGATGATTTCCTGCAGATCGCCGCGCTCGATCGCTTCAACATCGGCCACCGGGTACTGCGCGGCTTCCAGCCGCTCGACGATCTGGTCGCGTAATCCGGCGCCGGCCGGCGCATCGACCAGGAGCTTGACGAAATAGGTTGCTTCCGAGGCCTGCTCGTCGATCGGCGCGCGGTTGATGGCGTTCACCAGCGGCCGCAGCAAGGTATTGCCGGCGAGCACGAACACCGTCAGCGCGACCGCCTGCGCCAGCATGTCGGCGCCGGCGCAGCTTCCGACCGCCGCCGACGCCCACAACGTCGCGGCCGTGTTGAGGCCGCGCACATTGGTTCCCTCTTTCATGATGACGCCGGCGCCGAGAAAACCGATGCCGGAGACGACATAGGCGATCACCCGCACCGCGCCATCGGCGCCGGCGATATGCATCGCCAGATCGACGAACGCCGCGGCGCCCACCGCCACCAGCACGTTGGTGCGCAGGCCGGCGCTGCGCAGCCGGTATTGCCGCTCGGCGCCGATCAAGGTGCCCAGCACGAACGCGCCGCTCAGGCTGATCAACGTGTCGATGAAATCGACGGTCTGGAAGGTGGTGAGAAAGCGCATCGGGGGCTTCCAGGTCAACTCTTCAGTTTGACGCGTTTTCTTTACGCGAACCGGAATCCACTTCGCTTGAAAACGCTATGCCTGACAATCATGTCACAGCTCAACCATCCCCGCATCACCGTCCTCGGTGCCGAACGCCAGTTGCGTGCCCTTGGGGCCCCAGGCCAGCGCCGAGACCGCCTCGCCGCCGTTGCGGCGCACCAGGATCTCCGCACCGTCCTCGATCCGGACCATCAGCACGGTGCCGTCGCCGTAGCCGACCGCCATGACATCCTGCTTCGGATGGCAGGCGACCACGGAAACCCGGGCCTGCAGCGGCGCCAGCATGGCCGGCTCCTTGCCCATCGGGCCATCCTTACTGGCGAACGGCCAGACGATCACGCTGTCGGCGCCCGAGGTTGCAAGCCCCTTGCCGCCGGAAGTCCATGACATCGAGCGGACACGGCCGGGATAGCCGGACATCCGCATGTGGCGATTGTCGGCGAGCCGCCAGCCATGCATCGCCGGCTCGTGCATCATCGTCACCAGGAACTTGTTGTCCGGGCTGAAGGTGACGCCGAGATGCGAGCCGGCCCATTCGAGGAATTCCGGCTTCGCCGCCATGTTGGGAAACCACAGCGTCACGCCGTTGTAATGCGCGATCGCAACCCGCAGACCCTTGGGCGCGAACGCCAGGCCGCCGACCGTGGTCGGTGCGTCAAAGGATTTTTCCTCGCCCTTGCCGCTTCGAACGAAAGTGGTCTTGCCGGAGGACCACGCCACCGCGCCATCGGGATGCAGCGCGACATTGTCGATCCAGCGCCGCTTGGCGTCGGTCGCAAGTACGGTCACCGTGCCCTTGGCATCGAGCGCCACGACCTTGCCGTCGTCGCCGCCGGTGACGACACGCGAACCGTCGGAGACCGCGCAGAGGATGGCGCCGCCATGAAGCTTCACCTGCGAGACTTCGCCGGCGTCATTGACCAGCGCCGCGTTTTCCTCGGCGCCGACGAACACCGCGGTGTCGCCGAGGAAATGCACGGAGGATACGGGCATGCCGACCGCAACAGGTTTGACGCGGTCCGTGATGGAAGCGATGGAGGGGCTTTCGCCCGGATCGAACTGGCTCATCACTGGGTGATACAGCTTGCGAAACCGTCGCGGATCAACTGCTCCGGCAGTTCGCGGCCGATGAAGACGACGCGGCTTTCACGCGGCTCGCCGTCCTTCCACTTCCGCTGGTGATCGCCTTCCAGCATCATGTGCACGCCCTGGAACACGTAGCGGTCGTCATCGTCGCTGAAGGCGAGGATGCCCTTGGAGCGCAGGATCTTCTGGCCCTCATTGGCGACGAGGTTCTGCAGCCACGGCATGAATTTGGTGGCGTCGAGCGGCTTCTCGGATCGCAGCGACAGCGATTGCATGTCCTCGTCGTGGTAGTGCTTCAGCCCGCCATGGCTGTGATCATGGTGGTGATCGTGACCATGGCCGTGATGATGATCGTGGTCGTGGTCGTCGCCGGCGTCGAGAAACTCCGGTTCGATCTCCAGAATGCGATCGAGATCGAACGCGCCGCGCTCCAGCACGTCAGCGATCGCGACCTGGCAGCGCTCGGTGCGGTGCAGCTTGGCGTAGGGGTTGATGGCGCGGATCCGGGCCTCGACTTCGGCGAGTTCGGCCTTGGAGACGAGGTCGGTCTTGTTCAGCACGATGACGTCGGCAAACGCGATCTGGTTCTTGGCCTCCGGCGCGTCCTTGAGGCGGTCGCTCAGCCACTTGGCGTCGGCCACCGTGACCACCGCATCGAGCCGTGCGTTCTTCTGCACGTCCTCATCGACGAAAAACGTCTGTGCCACGGGCGCCGGATCGGCGAGCCCCGTGGTCTCGACGATGATGGCGTCGAACTTGCCTTTACGCTTCATCAATCCGTCCATGATGCGGACGAGGTCTCCGCGCACGGTGCAGCAGACGCAGCCGTTATTCATCTCGAACACTTCTTCGTCGGCGCCGATGATCAGGTCGTTGTCGATGCCGATCTCGCCGAATTCGTTGACGATGACGGCGTATTTCTTGCCGTGGTTCTCCGACAGGATGCGGTTCAGCAGCGTGGTCTTGCCGGCGCCGAGATAGCCCGTCAGCACGGTCACTGGAATTTTTGCAGATTCAGACATATTGGCTCCGAAGGAATTCTGGCGCGCCGGCATCAACAGGGGGGCCCCTGCCCTATGGGCCGAGCGCGCTGGTCAGGGCCTTTATATTGTGCCTGACCATCTCAATGTAAGTGGGAGAATCGCCCTTTTGGGTCGTCAAACTGTCCGAATAAAGCGTGCCGCCGACCCGGGCGCCGGTCTCGGCCGCGATCCGGCGGATCAGACGGGGGTCGCTGATATTTTCCAGAAACACGGCCGGGATTTTGGCCGCCCTGATCTGGGTGATAATCCCGGCGATATCGCGGGCCGAGGCCTCGGATTCGGTCGAGACGCCCAAGGGCGCGATAAACGCTACGCCATAGGCGGCGGCGAAATAGCCGAAGGCGCGATGGGTCGAGATCACCTTGCGGCGCTCGGGCGGGATTTTTGAGACCGCATCGCGAACCTCACGGTCCAGCGCATCGAGCTTCGCCAGATAGGCATCGGCGTTGGACCTGAATACGTCGGCATTCGCCGGATCGGCGATGATCAGCGCATCGCGGATATTGGCGACGTAGATTTTGGCATTCAGCGGCGATTGCCAGGCATGGGGATCGGCGTCCGAGCCGAGCTTGAGCGGCGCTATCCCCGCGGTCGCGGTGACGACGGTCGCCTTGTTGCCGGCGGAGGCTACCAGCCGCGGCAGCCAGCCTTCGAGGCCGAGGCCGTTGACGAACACCAATTTGGCGGCGGTGATCGTTTTGGCGTCCGCCGGCGTCGGCACATAGACATGGGCATCGCCATCCGGGCCGACCAGCGTGGTGACATTCACCCGATCGCCGCCGACATTGCCGACGAGGTCGCCGAGGATCGAAAAGCTGGCGACGACGTTGAGCTTCTCGGCGCGCGCCGATGTCACGGCGGCAAACGAAACGAGCGCGATGAGCCAGGCCTTGCGCATCGTCAGGCCTCGAGATGGCGGCCGGGGAACAACTGCCGGACCAGCCCGCTGACATTGCCGAACAGCACCGAGAACAGATAGATCGCCGCCGCCACCAGAATGATTGCGGGGCCTGAGGGAATCCGGGTCTGGAACGACAGCACCAGTCCCATATAGCCGGCGACCATCGCGCTCGCGACCGCGATGCAGATCATGCCCGTGATATCGCGCGACCAGAACCGGGCGATGCCTGCGGGGAGGATCATCAGGCCGACGCCGAGCAGGGTGCCGAGCGCGTGAAAGCCGTTGACGAGGTTGATCACCACCAGCGCCAGAAACGCCAGATGCGCGGGCGCGCCGGCGCGGCTGACGGTGCGCAAAAACACCGGATCGACGCATTCGATCACCAGCGGACGGTAGATCACCGCCAGCAGCAACAGCGTGACGGTGGCATTGAAGGCGATCACCAGCAGCGTCTGGTCGTCCATCGCCAGGATGTTGCCGAACAGCACGTGCAACAGGTCGATGTTGGTGCCCTTGATGGAGACGATGGTGACGCCGAGCGCGAGTGACACCAGGTAAAATGCCGCCAGCGAAGCGTCTTCCTTGATCTCGGTATTGCGGGCGACGAGGCCCGCCAGCAGCGCGACCGCAAAGCCCGCGATCAGGCCACCGGTCGTCATCGCAAACAGATTCAAGCCCGAGATCAAAAAGCCGATCGCAGCGCCCGGCAGGATCGCATGCGCCATCGCATCGCCGACCAGGCTCATCCGCCGCAGCATCAGGAACACGCCGATCGGCGCGCCGCCGAGCGACAGCGCGATCACGGCGGCCAGCGCGCGGCGCATGAACTCGAATTCGGTAAAGGGCGCGATCAGCGCGTCATGGATCATGCGATCAAGCCGCCCGCGACGGCGCGTCGTGCACGACGCACGCCGCGGCCGTATCGTCGAACGCCTCGCACATCCGCCGCGCCTCGGCGAGATTGTCCGCCGTCAGCACGTCGGATGTCCTGCCCCACGCCACCGCACCGCGCGCCAGCAGCAACGTCTCCGGAAAATTCGCGCGTACCAGTTCCATGTCGTGCAATGCCGCCAGCACGGTACGTCCCTCCGCGTGCCAGCGCCCGACCAGCGCCAGCAGGTCCGCCGAGGTCTTGGCGTCGATGGCGTTGAAGGGCTCGTCGAGCACGATCAGCCGCGCATCCTGCAGCAGCACGCGGGCGAACAGCATGCGCTGCATCTGCCCGCCCGACAACGTGCCGATGTTGCGATTCTCGAACCCGTTGAGGCCGACGGCGGCCAGCGCCTGCGCGATCCCGTCCCGCGCCGCCTTGCCCATGCCGCCGAAGAAGCCGGTGGCGCGCCAGAGACCCGTGCCGACGAAATCGAACACCGAGATCGGAAAACTGCGGTCGATGTCGGCGGTCTGCGGCAGATAGGCGATGTCGCGAATGTCGAGCCCGCCGAGATCGATCGATCCCGACAGCGGCTTGAGGATGCCCGCAAGCCCGCGAAACAGCGTCGACTTGCCGGCGCCGTTCGGCCCGATCACGGCCAGCAGCGCGCCCTGCGCCACCTCGCCATCAAGGTGATGCACCGCCGGATGGCGGTCATAGCCGAGCGTGACGTCACGAAATTGAACCTGCGCGGCCATGCTCACCTCATCGCAAGCCACACGACCGCCCACAGCCCGGCGCTGACCACAACCGCCGCCGCGAGCCGCGATAGGACCGTCATCCGCAGGATCGACCACGGCGCCGGTTGCGACGGATGCGGCCTCTCGGGCCCATGGCTATGGGCGTGGCCGTGGTCGTGATGATGGTGTTGGTCATGGGAATGCGCGTGAGCCATCCCGTAGTGTTATATTATAACATTACGGGTGTCTACGTGGGCCCCCTCACGGCTTCCCGATCGCCATCGCCAATGCCGCCGCCAGGAACGGAAACGGCAGCGATACCGCGGCCCGGAACCAGACGAATCTGGCCGGCATGAACGGGATTTCCCAAAGCAGCAGCCGCTGGAAGGCGAACAGCGCCCAGGCGACCACGTAGGCGATCACCTGCGGCGGGCCGCCGCCGACTTTGAGCGCCACCGCGCCGATCGAGAAGCCCACGACGGGACCGCCCGGGGTCGCAGCGCCGGCAATCACGGCGGCCAGCACGCCGAGCCAGCCAGAGTCCGGCCCGAGCCAGCCGGTGATGACTTCCTGCGGAATCACGGCGGCGATATAGCCCGAGCCGATCACGCCGAGCCCGATCCGCGGCATGATGTTGATGAAATCCATGGTGCCTTCGCGCGCGGCCGACA
>Ga0209023_10005088_pt1 | contig 14556 bp, 10 predicted proteins | sample LakOneMetagenome_FD_187468 | JGI IMG/M metagenome (GOLD analysis project Ga0209023, IMG submission 187468) | Freshwater and sediment microbial communities from Lake Erie, Canada (SPAdes) (version 2) | ecosystem: Environmental > Aquatic > Freshwater > Lentic | place: Lake Erie, Canada...
GTGAACGCGACGCCCGGGTGTGGCGCGGCATGGTCTCGACCGATCACCCGGACGATATCGACACACGGACGAAGCGCCTCGACCTGACGAGCGAGGATCGTGCGTCCGTTGACCAGCAACTGACTCTTGTCTCGTCCGGCAAATCGCCGCGCGTGTCCGCCGGTAAGAATGGCGCCGCAGGTCATCTGATGCCGATCTTATCCGCGGTCTGACTCATGCGAGATAGCGGCGTTGGCCGCGTGCTGGTTGCCAGCCTCCATGAGGCGATTGCCGAAGTCCTGCCGATGCGACTGACGTTCTATGAGTCGTGGCTGACGCCCGAGGGGCTGCGCGACGGCACGATTGGGCTGGCGCCTCTCTACGCGGTGCTGAGTTTCCTGCGCCAGGAAGGCGAGGCCTACGCCCGCGTCACGGCAAAAGCGGGCGCGTATGCGGCGGAGTGGACCGTGGCGTCCATGCCGGCGATGCGACGCAACTGGATTCGCATGCTGCCGCGCCCGCTGCGCCGGCGCGCTGTGTTGCGCCGCGCTGCTGCGATTGTGCACGACAGTTACGCCGGCAACACCGTGAAATGGCGCATGCGTCGCGGTGCGGCCCGTGTGCGTGTGCGCGGATCGGTGTTCTGCGAGGTGCGTGAGCCGGTGGCCCAGCCACTCTGCACATTCTACGCGGCCATCTTCGAGGCGATGGCGACGCACTATGCGCTTCCCGCAGCGGTGTCGATTTCGTCGTGTCGCGCGGCGCGCGCCGAAATGTGTGAGATGCAGGTGACGTTCGGGGTGGACACGTCTGGCAGCGAGGAGGAACACGCATGACTCGAATGGCGACGACCACGATATTCGCGCTCCTGGCGCTGACGATGTCGGCCCCGCGCGTGACCGCGCAGACGACCCGACGCATTCTCGTGATGCCGTTCGAGAACGTGTCCAGGGATGCGCGCATCGTCTGGGTCGGCGAAGCCGCGTCGGTCCTCCTCGCAGACGACCTCAACGCGCTCGGCGCATCAGCCATCACGCGCGATGAGCGACGTGAGGCGTTCGAGCACCTGCAGGTGCCGCCGGCAGCATCCTTGACCGACGCCACGATGATTCGCATCGGTCAATTGCTGCGCGCGTCTGAAGTTGTCGTCGGCACGCTGAACATGGAGGGCGACAGCATCGTCATCACCGCGCGGACGATCGCCCTGGATGAAGCGAAGGTGCGAGTCTCCACGAGTGAGCGCGGTGCCTTGACCGACCTGTTCAACCTGTTCGAGCACGTCGCGATCCGGGTCGCGCCAGACTCGGCACGCGTGACAGCTGACGTGGAGCGCACGCATCCGTCCGTCGCGGCCTTCGAGAACTACATCAAAGGGCTGCTCGCAGAAACGCCGGCGACGGCGGTGACCTACCTGCAAACCGCCCTGCGGGCTGACAACACATTCGACCGTGCACGTCTGGCCTTGTGGGAGGTCTACGACAACCAGGGTGAGCATGCCAAGGCGCTCGCGGCCATCCGCGAGGTTGGCGCCTCGGCGGTCCTGTCGCGTCGTGCGCGCTTCAGGGAAGCGGTGTCGCTGCTGAATCTGAAACGCTATGACGAGGCGTTCACCACGCTCAAGGCGCTGGCTGATGCGCGGCCGACCCCGGCGGTGTTGAACAACCTGGGTGTGGTGCAGTTACGTCGCGGCGGGTCGCCGACCACCGGTGTGGCCACGTACTACTTCAACCGCGCCCGCGAGACTGACGAGACCGATCCCGACTACTTCTTCAACCTCGGATACGCGTACTGGCTCGACCGCGATCCGCAGGCGTCACTGTATTGGCTGCGTGAGGCCTTGCGCCGCAACCCCGCAGACGGCGACGCGCACTACGTGCTCGGTGCCGCGCTTGCTGCCGCCGGTCACGGCGCCGAAGCCGCTCGGGAGAAGGAACTCGCCCATCGCCTGTCGTCTGCCTACGAAGACTGGGACAAGCGTCCGGCGAACGACGCGGTGCCGAGAGGCCTCGAGCGCGTCAAGGGCGATGTTGAATTGCCGCACGCCAGGGAGATCGAGCAGACACTTGCCAGCAACCAGAACGATGAGGGACAGCTGGCGGCCTTCTATCTCGATCGGGCCAGGCGGCTGTTCGAGCAGGAACGCGACGCTGACGCCCAGGCTGAACTGAATCGCGTGCTCTTCCTCGTGCCGTATTCGCCCGAGGCGCACCTGCTCGTCGGGCGGATTCATCTCAGGGCTGGACACGCGCGCGAAGCCGTCGATGCCCTCAATATCTCGATCTGGAGCCAGGACTCCGCCGACGCGCAGGCCTGGCTCGCACAGGCACTCGTGCTGACGAAGGATCTGACCGCGGCACGGGAAGCTGCCGAACGCGCGCTGCTGCTGGACCAGTCCAACGAGCAGGCACGCCGCATCCTCGGCTCATTACCGCCCCGTTGAACACGGAGGCCCGTGCTAAAATGCGAAGTACTTTGGCCGCAACAACCAGCGACGAAGAAGGTTTCCGGGAAATTCAATTGAGCGGGAAGCAGATGTTCTTCCTGTTCATGGCCGCAACAACGGTCCTCGTTGTGGCGTTCATGCTGGGCATGCTCGTCGGCCGTGGCGTGCGCGCCGAACGCGAAGAGGTCGCGTCGGTAGACACACTCTCGCCCACGGCACCAGCCGAGCGAGCCGTGCAGTCGACACCGGATGAAGCTGACCCGCGCAAAGCAGCTCCGCCGGCACCCGCTGAAAATGACGCCGACGCGAAGACGGCCAAGGCGGGCGAACCGACCGAAGAGCCGCCGGTCGCGGTGAAGCGCAACCAGCAGGACTCGGCCAAGGGAACGGACGCCAAGTCAGGCAAGGCATCTGAGCCTGCGGCGCCGAAGGCCGCTGACGCTACGAAGCCGGCCGCGCCGGCCGCAAAGCCAGGCGACGCCGCTGTCAAGCAGCTGGCTGACGCGAAAGCCGCCGCCAAGACTCCAGAGACCAAGCCCGCACCGGTTGCGCCAAAGCCTGAAGCCGCCAAGCCAACGCCGAGCCCAGCGCCAGCAACCGCAGCCGCACCGGCCGCATCGGCTGACCGCAACGGTTTCGCCGTGCAGGTCGCAGCCGTCAACGCCCGCGGCGAAGCGGACGCGATTGTCAAACGTCTCTCAGGTAAGGGGTATCCCGCCTACGTCGAGGTTCCGAAGGGCAGTGCGTCCACCTTCCGTGTGCGCGTCGGTACCTTCGAGACGCGACACGAGGCGCAGGACATCGCCGACAAGCTGAAGAAAGACGAGAAGTTCAAGCCCTGGGTCACGCGCTGAACGCGACGCGACAGCTGCGGTTCTCGCTCGCGGCCCTCTCCGGCCTTCTGCTCGTTCTCAGCTTTCCGAAGTTCGGGTCATCCGGCTTTGCCTGGGTGGCCCTCGCCCCACTCCTCGTCGCCATTCAACGGGCACCCGTTCGGCAGGCGTTCCTCGCCGGTCTCCTCACTGGTGCTGTCTACTTCACCGGGACGCTCTACTGGATCACGTCGGTGATGGCCGTGTACGGCGGCCTTCCCACTATCGTCGCCATCCTGGTGCACGCCCTGCTGATCGCGTACCTCTCACTCTTTCCCGCGGCATTTGCTGTCGTGTGTGCGCGCCTGTCGCAGGCATTTGGCCCGCGGAGTCTTGCGGTCGCACCGTGTGCGTGGGTGGCGATGGAACTGGGTCGGTCGTACCTGTTCACCGGCTTTCCGTGGGTCCTGCTTGGCTACAGCCAGATGAGCGTGCTTCCGGTCGCGCAGTTCGCCTCCGTGCTCGGCGTGTTTGGTGTGTCAGGACTCGTGGCGAGCGTCAGCGCTGCGCTCGCCTACTCTGCGGCTGTCCAGTCGTCGGGAACGGCGCACGCGCGCCCTCGCCTCGTTACAGCCTATCTGCCGGTCACTCTGGCGGTAGTGGCAACCCTGCTGATTGGCACGTGGGGAGCCATGCGCATGCGTCGAGGGACGCTCACCCAGGCTGGCGAGCCGGTGACCGTGGGGCTCATTCAGGGCAACGTCGACCAGGGCGACAAGTGGGACCCGAGTCGAGCGGCGGAGATCTTCCGGCAGTACCTGTCGATGACTCGCCGTGCCATTGGCGCGGGCGCCCAGGTGGTGCTCTGGCCCGAGTCGTCGACGCCGTTCTTCTTTGAAGAGGATCGGCCAGGCGCGGAGCAGGTGCGTGCGATCGCGCGTGAGGCCAAGGTGCCGATCCTCGTTGGGAGCGATCAGGTCGTGCGAAGCACGCCGCCCGCGTACTACAACGCAGCGTTCCTCGTCGGTCCAGACGGCGAGACGCGCGGCGTCTACCGCAAGATGCATCTCGTGCCGTTTGGCGAGTACGTGCCGCTCAAGAAGATCCTGTTCTTCGCGGCGCCGCTCGTCGAAGCCGTGTCCGACTTCACGGCGGGCGAGTCGCTGTCGCTGTTGCCGGTTCGCGGTCGACTCTTGAGCACGGCGATCTGCTATGAAATCGTCTATCCCGATCTGGTGCGCGCGTCAGTCAACGCCGGCAGCGACCTGCTGACCACCATCACCAACGACGCGTGGTTTGGCCCCTCGTCGGCGCCGTATCAGCACTTCGAACAAGGGGCGATGCGCGCCATCGAGAACGGACGCTATCTGGTGCGCGCCGCCAACACCGGCATCAGCGGCATCGTCGACCCGTACGGGCGCGTGGTGGTGAGCTCGCCGATCTTCGAGCCGCAGGTGGTCGTGGGGGAGGCGCGCTTCGTGCGTGAGCGTACGATCTACGGCCGCATCGGCGACGTGTTCGCGTATGCGTGCGCCGCGTGCACCCTCGGCGCACTGCTTCTCGTGTGGCGACGTGTAAGATAGACGGATGTCCACTCCAGAAGAACTCAGGAAACGCTACGAAGATCTGAGCCGCCGTGCGGCCGATCTGCGTAGCTATCTTTGAGGCAGCCAGACCCGACGAAGAACTCGCCCGCATAGAAGCCCGCGCCTCCGGCCCTGATTTCTGGAAAGACCAGGTCGAAGCCCAGAAGACACTGCAGCGCCGACGCCGCATCGAGCAGGAGCGCGACCTCATGGTCTCGCTCCGGCAGAAATCTGACGACCTCTCAGTGATGGTCGAGTGGATGCAGGCCGGCGAACCGGTCGAGCGCGACGTCGAGCAGGGCCTCGACGGACTCGATCAGGAAGTGCAGGCCGGCGAGATCAAGAAGATGCTCGGCGGCGAGCACGATCGTAAGAACGCCATCGTCACCATCCATCCAGGCGCCGGCGGCACCGAGTCGCAGGACTGGGCCGAGATGCTGCTGCGGATGTATCTGCGGTGGACCGAGCGACGAGGCTTCAAGCGCGAACTCATCGACTATCAGCCCGGTGAAGAAGCGGGGCTGAAGAGCGCCACGTTCACCGTCATCGGCGATTACGCGTTCGGCTTGCTCTCCGCGGAGGCCGGCGTGCATCGCCTCGTGCGCATCTCGCCCTTCGATCAGGCGGCGCGGCGGCACACGTCGTTTGCGTCCGTCTACGTGTGGCCCGAACTGCCAGACGATGTCGACATCGAGATAGACGAGAAAGATCTGCGTGTCGACACGTACCGGTCGAGTGGCGCTGGTGGTCAGCACGTCAACGTCACCGACTCGGCGATCCGCATCACGCACCTTCCGACGGGCATCGTCGTCTCGTGTCAGAACGAGCGCTCGCAGCACAAGAACCGTGCGTCGGCGATGAAGGTGCTGAAGGCGCGCCTCTACGATCTGAAGATGAAAGAGCAGCAGGCCAAGCTCGATCAGATCGGCGGCGAGAAGCAGCAGATCGCGTTCGGCAGCCAGATTCGCAGCTATGTCCTGCATCCCTACCAGATGGTCAAGGACCACCGGACGAAGGAATCGGTGGGCGATCCGACCCGCGTGCTCGACGGCGACATCGACGCCCTCATCAAGTCGTACCTGATGAAGAAGGCGAGTGGCACGCTCGGAGAGGTCGTGCCTGATGATGACGACGAGTAGCGAGACGGTCACCGCGCCGAAGGTCGCGTCGCGGTGAATCGCGCGGTGCTCGTGGCGGCTGGCATTCTCGCCAGCCGCGCGGCAGGCTTCGTGCGCATTCGGGTGTTCGCGCACTACTTCGGCCTGCGCTCCGACGCTGCCGATGCGTTCAACGCGTCGTTCCGTATCCCAAATTTCCTGCAGACACTGTTTGGCGAAGGCGCTTTATCGGCGTCCTTCATCCCGGTCTATGCCGCGTTGGTGGCACGCGGAGAGCGTCGCGAGGCCGACCGGGTCGCCGGCGCGATCGGTGCCATCGTGTCAGCGCTGGTCGCGGTGACCGTGCTCATTGGCGTGCTGGCGGCGCCAGCGATGGTGGCCATCATTGCGCCCGGGTTCGAGGGCCAGAAGCGCGAACTGACGGTGTTGCTCGCGCGCATCCTGTTTCCCGGCGCCGGGATGTTCGTGCTCGCCGCGTGGTGTCTTGGCGTCCTCAACAGCCACCACAAATTCCTGCTGTCCTACGCGGTCGGCGCGGTGTGGAATGCCGCGATGATCGCGACGCTGCTGCTCTTTGGAAGCGGCTCGCAGTTGCCACAGCTGTCGGTCTATCTGGCCTGGGGGTCGGTCGTCGGCAGCTTCCTGCAGATCGTCGTGCAGATGCCGGTCGTCCTGAAGGTCGCGCCGGATCTGCGCTTCGCGTTCGACATTGGCTCGGAGCACGTGCGAACAGTCGGCAGGAACTTCCTTCCGGTACTCATCAGTCGCGGCGTCGTGCAGGTGAGCGGCTACATCGACCAGCTGCTCGCGAGTTGGTTGCCGACGGGCGCGGTCACGGGTATCTCCAACGCACAAGCGCTCTACACCCTGCCGGTCAGTCTGTTCGGTATGTCGGTGGCTGCGTCCGAGCTGCCTGCCATGTCTGGCGCCGCCGCGCTCGACGATGCCGCAGCGGTGGCTCTGCGGACGCGGCTGGACGCCGGACTCAGACGCATTGCGTTCTTCGTCGTGCCCTCAGCGATCGCATTCTTCGCGCTCGGCGACGTGGTGGCAGGCGTCGTACTGCAGACGGGGCGCTTCACCAGCGGCGACGCTGTCTATGTGTGGCGCATCCTTGCGGGCTCGGCGATCGGCCTGGTGGCGTCCACGCTTGGGCGGTTGTACTCGGCCACGCTCTTCGCGCTGCGCGACACGCGGACGCCCCTTCGCTTCGCGCTGGTGCGCGTCTCGCTCACGTCCGTGCTCGGCTATCTCTGCTCGATCCCTCTCCCGCGTCTGCTTGGTATCGATGCGAGCTGGGGTGCTGTCGGCCTGACGGCCTCAGCTGGCGTCGCGGGCTGGGTCGAGATGTTCCTGCTGCGCCGCACGCTTCGCGCACGCATCGACTCGCGCGGTATTCCGGCGTCGCATTTGGTGAAGTTGTGGAGTGCCGCGCTGATTGCCGCGGCCCTGGGGTGGGGCGCCCGCGCGGTCATGCCGTCCACAGGCTACCCGGCGGTGGACGGCGTGTTCGTGCTGACTGCGTTCGGGCTCGCCTACATCGGCGCGACCGTGGCCGTCGGGGTGCCCGAAGCGACGACGCTGATACAACGAGGCCTTCGCCGGCTGCGCTGAGGTGTGCTGCCGCAGGCGTGCAGCAGATGCAGCGCGATAGACCCGCTACGTTTCGAGCAACTGGTTCTCGATCGCGTAGCGCATCAACTCAGCGTTCGAGCGCATACCGAGCTTCTCGAGCACGCGCGCCCGATAGGTGCTTACGGTCTTCACGCTCAACCCGAGATCGCGGCCGATGTCTGAGATCGTCTGGCCGGATCCGAGCAGGCGAAGCATCTGGTATTCGCGATCCGACAACGACTCGTGCGGCAGCGAGTCCCACTTGGCGGCTTGTCGAAGCAGCAGATCTGCGGTGTCGGAGCTGATGTAGCGACGTCCGCGGCGAGCAGAGTCGACGGCGTTCACGAACTCGTCGAGTTTGGCGTCCTTGGTGATGTAGCCGATGGCTCCCGCGCTCAGCGCGCGGCGCGCGAACTGCGAGGGCGGATGCATGCTGAGCGCGAGTGTGGGGAGCGCCGGCTGCACCTGATGAATTTCCTTGATCAAATCGAGACCGGACATGCCTGGCATCGACAGATCGACGATGGCCAGATCCCATCCCCCTTCACGAATGTGACGCAGCGCGGAGGCGGCATCGGCCGCTTCACCGATGAACGCTTCTTTCATGCGATCGGCAAGCAGCGACTTGATGCCGTGCCGGGCTACCGGGTGATCATCGACCAGGAGGATACGAATCATCTCGAACCACGCCTCACGCCATTCCGGCGACTGACCTTGCGCGGACCTACCGGCACCACCACCAAGACTGTTGTGCCAGAGCCCCGCTGCCCCATGATGCTGAACGTCCCGCCGACCAGCGCGGCCCGTTCTCGCATGCCTCGAATCCCAATGGACTCGGGCGCTGTGACCTCAGCCGTCGAGATGCCTCGACCGTTGTCTCGAATCCCGAATGCCACGCGTTCGTCGGATTCTTTGACGCTGATACGTACCGAGCTGGCGTGCGCGTGGCAGACCACATTGTTCAAAGCCTCCTGCGCAATCCGGAACAGCGCCGTCTGCTGTTCCATCGACAGCTTCGTGTGCTGACGATTCGAGGTGACCTGGCAGCGAATGCCAGTGCGCGCCTTGAACGTCAGCGCTTCCCATTTGATCGCCTCGGCCAAACCCAAATGGTCCAACGCCGCCGGTCTCAGTCGTGTCGACAGTCGTTTGACCGTCGCGATTCCCAGATCGACGAGTCCAACGATGCTCTGAAGCCGGTTGATGGTGTTAACGCCGTGACGTTCAGAACCGAACGCCGCAACCGCACGATTTATTTCGATTTTCAGGGCTGTCAGCGTCTGTCCTACTTCGTCATGCAGTTCGCGGGCCACCTCTGCCCGTTCCTCTTCACGCGCCGTCTGCAGGCGACCGGTCAATTGACGCAACTGTCCCTCGGACTGCTTCAAACGGCGTTCAGCCTCGAGCCGTTGCGTCACGTCTCGGGCCACGCCTTCAATCGCCACGACCTGGCCACGGCGGTCGACGACGGCCCGGCAGTGATCCTCCGTCCAGACCACGGTGCCGTCGGGATGTTCCCAGGCGTGCGTAAACGTGTCGGGCACCCGCTCGATGTGGGCGTTCGCTCCGCCTGAAGGAGCCAGCGCCGGGTGAAAGAGGCGAATCGCGGCGTCTGCGCCGGCGTACAGCTGACGCGCCGTTCGACCGGTAATGGCGCGCACCCGACCCGCGACGTACTCGACGACCGGGGACGGCGCGACCCTGATGCGATAGACCAGATCCTGCGACGCGGTCACCAGCGCCGCGAGGTCGATTGGCGACACTGCGGCCCGGGGCTCGTCAACCTCGGCGCAGCACCCGATGAGGCCGACGAAGTGGCCCGTATCGTCGAACCACGGCGCCGCGCTGTCGCGCACCCAGCGAAAGGCGCCGTCCGCTCGCCGCACGCGGTAGCGCTCTGTCAGCGCACGGTGCGTGCTGTGTGCCTTCCCGTACGCCGCACGCGCGGCAGGTCGATCTGAGCGGTGCACGCCGTGCCACCAGCCGGTGTCGGTGACGTCCCCGGCAGATAGCCCTCGGAATGCCCGCCAGCTGCGGTTGAGCAGGATGGGAGCGCCGTCGGCACTACTGGCCCACAGCATCATCGGCGAGCGTTCAGCCGACGTGCGAAGTGGTGAATTGGCAGCAAGAGGATGATGCGACCGCGAGGTCACTCAACCTGTGTACACCAGTTTCTGCCCGGTTTTGCAGTGATCAGCTGGCTCGTGGGACAACTTCTGACACCCGTGGCGCGAGATGTCCTAAAGAGTCATGGCAACGCGTTGCGCGAGAGGCCGCCAGGCTCGGTACCGGCGATGAACGCCTCGGTGATGGCGCCGGCTGAACCCTGTGCCGAAGCGGTGCCTGTGGACTTGTCGACCGCGACGAACACGATGTTGCCTGGTGGCTGGAACTGCGGCGGCGTGTCGGTCTTCGGACGCGCCGCGATGTAGGCCTGCATGATGTCCATCCACATCGGCAGTGCCGCCTTTGCGCCCTGCTCGTCGGCACCAAGCGACTTGCGCTTGTCGTCCAGGCCAATCCACACGCCCACCGTGATGTCCGGGTCGAAGCCGATGAACCAGGCATCCGTGTTGTTGTCCACGGTTCCGGTCTTGCCGGCGAGCGGCCAGTGCGACGCCATCTCCGCGGCACGGGCGCCCGTGCCGCGCGGCGTGAGCACGCCCTGCAGGATGTTGGTCATCACGTAGGCGGAGTCTGCGGCGATGACGTCAGTCGGCTCGGGACGATTCTGTTCGAGCAGGTTGCCGTCGCGATCCTTGACCGTCGCGATCGTCCAGGGACGCATCCGAATGCCCTGGTTGGGAAAGGTCGTGTAGGCGCTCGTGATTTCCATGAGCGTCGCATCCCCTGCACCGAGTGCAATCGGCAGGTAGGGCGGGAAGTCCTCTTCGAGCCCGAACCGCTTCGCATACGCGAGCACGTTCTTCGGTCCGACTTCATCCATCATCTTGATCGCCGGGATGTTGCGCGATTCCTCGAGCGCGTAGCGCAAGGTGATGGGGCCAAGGAACGTGTGGTCGTAGTTCTGCGGACTGTAGATCTGCCCGTTGCCTGCGGGATAGGCCACCGGCGAATCGATGATGATCGATGCAGGCGTGTATCCGCGATCGATGGCCGCCGTATACACGAGCGGCTTGAAGGTCGAGCCGAGCTGACGGTAGGCCTGAATCGCGCGGTTGAACTTGCTGCGCTGGAAGTCCCACCCGCCAACCATCGCCTTCACCTGACCGGTGTGGTTGTCCAGAATGACGGCCGCGGCTTCTGCGATGGGCGTCTGCTCGAGCAGCACGGTCGCCGTGTGTGCGTTCTCGTCAAGCGTCTTGATGCGGACATCGACAACATCGCCGACCTGCACGAGATCCGCGGCGTTGGTTCGCCGCGTCCAGGCAATGGCGTCGCGTGTGAGATCCGCGTGGTATGGACCGATGATGAGCCGTGCCGCATTCGCCGGTGCGGGTTTGCCGATCACCTCGACGACTGCCGGCACCACATCGTCGACGTGAATCGCACGCGCCCATCGTTCGTCGCGATAGGACTCCACCGTCTTCTTCTCCGTGAAAACGGTGCGCGTCGCACGTCGCCAGCCGTGACGCTTGTCGTAGTCGCGAAGCCCCTTCTCAATCGCCCGGTTCGCAATCTGCTGCAGCGTGGGATCGAGCGTCGTGGTGACCACCAGTCCGCTCTCGTACAGGGCCTTGGCGCCGTACTGACGCTCGAGGTGCTTGCGTACTTCCTCGAGGTAAAACGGCGCGATCGATTTGTCGGGCTGCGGCTGGCCCTTGAGCACGATTGGCTTGGCTTTCGCGGCGTCGGCCGTGTCCTGCGTGATGTATTTCTCGTCGGCCATCCGCTGCAGCACGTAGTTGCGGCGTCGGGTCGCCGCAGTCATGTCGACGTACGGGCTCTGGCGTGCAGGTGACTGGATGATGCCGGCAATGAGGGCGGCCTCTTCGAGCGTGAGGTCCTTGGCGCGCGTGTTGAAGTAGAGCCGCGCCGCCGCTTCGACGCCGTTGGTGCCGTGGCCGAAGTGAATCTGGTTGCAGTACAGGGTCAGAATCTCGCGCTTCGTGTAGCGCTTCTCGATCTGAATCGCGAGCAGCGCTTCCTTGATCTTGCGGTCGAGACTCTTCTCGAAGCCGATGGGAAACAGGTTGCGGGCGAGCTGCTGCGTGAGCGTGCTGGCGCCGGCCGGATTCCCGAGGCGCTTCTCGAACACGTCGCGCATCAAGGTGATGAGGATGCGGGAGATGTTGAGGCCGAAGTGCGAGTTGAACTCGGCGTCTTCCGCCGAGATGATCGCCTCGCGCAGCGTCGGCGAGATGTCGTCGTAGCCAATGACGATGCGGCGCTGGACGGCGAACTCGCCGATGGCATCGCCGTTGGCCGCCAGCACGCGCGTGATCGTGCTGGGGTTGTAGTCATCGAGCGCGGAGATCTCGGGAAGGTCGCTCGCGTACGCGAACAACACGCCGGTCATGATGCCGGCGATGGCCATCGCGCCGAAGAGCGCGATGATGGTCGCGCCGCGCGCGATCCGAATGACGTAGTTAGCCACGTCGTCCGTCCACTTCCGCCGTCGTGCCCGAGGCCGTCCGCTTCATGCACACCAGTGTACCTGCTCACTGGTGCGCTCGAGCAGTCGATGTCATCGCCAGGACCGCGACGCTAACCTGTCTCCTGTCAGAGCTTTCGGCTGCTGCCGGCGCCACGGATCGACACGGAGTCTGGCCCGCCAGAACAGACGGGCGAGACCCGCACGGTGAGGCGTCAATTCTGTCGGACGCCATAAATTGACTATGCCGCACTCAACTTTTATAATTGTCGCAATATCACTGTTGACCGAATTCTCGAGGTAATTGCATGAGCAAAATCATCGGCATCGACCTGGGCACCACCAACTCCGTTGTCGCCGTCATGGAAGGCGGAGAGCCGGTCGTCATCACCAATCCCGAAGGCGGGCGTTTGACGCCGTCTGTCGTGGCGTTCACCAAGTCGGGCGAGCGGCTGGTCGGGCAGGTTGCCAAGCGCCAGGCCGTAACCAATCCCGAGAACACCGTGTTCTCCATCAAGCGGTTCATGGGACGCCGGTTCGATGAAGTGGGCGAGGAGATGACGATGGTGCCGTATCACGTGGTGCCCGACGGGCAGCGCGTGACGGTCAAGGTTGATGGCCAGAACAAGCCGCTGACCCCGCCTGAAATCTCCGCGATGATCCTGCAGAAACTCAAGCAGGCCGCCGAGGAATACCTCGGTCAGCCGGTCTCGAAGGCTGTCATCACGGTTCCGGCCTACTTCAACGATGCGCAGCGCCAGGCCACGAAGGACGCCGGACAGATTGCCGGTCTCGAGGTCATGCGCATCGTCAACGAGCCGACTGCCGCCGCGCTCGCCTACGGGCTGGATAAGAAGAAGGACGAGACCATCGCCGTGTACGACTTCGGCGGCGGCACTTTCGACATCTCGATCCTCGAAGTGGGTGAGGGCGTGGTCGAAGTCAAAGCCACCAACGGCGACACGCACCTTGGCGGTGACAACCTCGATCAGCGCGTCATCGAGTGGATCAACGGCGAGTTCAAGAAGTCCGAAGGCATCGATCTCAGCAAGGACCGCATGGCCTTGCAGCGCCTGAAGGAAGCTGCTGAGAAAGCCAAGATGGAGCTGTCCACGGTGATGGAGACCGACATCAATCTGCCGTTCATCACGGCCGACCAGTCGGGTCCGAAGCACCTGCAGATGAAGCTGACGCGTGCCAAGTTCGAGCAGCTCGTCGATGACCTGCTGCAGAAGACCGTTGGTCCGACGAAGCAGGCGCTCGCCGACGCGGGTGTCGACCCCTCGAAGATCGACGAAGTCGTGCTCGTCGGCGGCTCGACGCGCATCCCGAAGGTGCAGCAGATCGTCAAGCAGTTGTTCGGCAAGGATCCGCACAAGGGCGTCAACCCTGACGAAGTCGTAGCCATTGGCGCGGCCGTGCAGGCGGGTGTGCTCGCTGGCGACGTGAAGGACCTGCTGCTGCTCGACGTGACCCCGTTGTCGCTTGGTATCGAGACGATGGGCGGCGTCATGACGACGCAGATTCCGCGTAACACGACGATCCCGACGCGCAAGGGCGAGATCTTTTCCACGGCGTCCGACAGCCAGACGAGCGTCGAGATTCACGTGCTGCAGGGCGAGCGCTCGCTGGCCCGCGACAACCGCACGCTCGGTCGCTTCCACCTTGACGGCATTCCGCCGGCGCCGCGCGGCGTGCCGCAGATCGAGGTCACGTTCGACATCGACGCCAACGGCATCGTCAATGTCCAGGCCAAGGATCTTGGCACCGGCAAGGAACAGAAGATCACCATCACGGCATCGAGCGGTCTGAGCAAGGACGAAGTGGACCGCATGATGCGCGAGGCGGAATCGCACGCCGACGACGACAAGAAGCGTCGCGAGGAGATCGAGAACCGCAACAAGGCCGACCAGGCGGTCTACGGCGCCGAACGCTTCATCAAGGAGTCTGGCGACAAACTGCAGGCCGCCGACAAGCAGGCGATCGAGACAGCCGTCGACGGCCTGAAGAAGGCGATTGAGTCTGGGGATGCGACTGCCATCGCGCGTGAGATGGAGGCCCTGACGCAGGCACAGCACAAGGCGTCAGCCAGCCTGTACCAGCAGGCCGCGCCTGGCGGTGGCTCGAACCCGGGCGGCGGCCAGAGCGGTCCGACCGGCGGAGCCACGGGTTCGGGCAATCAGGGCCCGGCAGGGTCAGGCCCAAGCGGCGATGTGATCGACGCGGAAGTCGTCGACTAGAGGGGACCAGGAGATTTCAGATTGAAGATGGAAGATTGAAGATTTGACAGAGTGGATTGACGATTTCGCGCAGACCGCCAGTCCACGCTTCAATCTGAAATCTCAAATCTGAAAGCCAATCTTCAATCTGAAATCTTCAATCTTCAATCACATCGTCCCACCATGGATTTCTACGTGTTGCTCGGAGTGGCGAGTGAGGCAACGGAGGC
>Ga0209023_10005089_pt1 | contig 14556 bp, 11 predicted proteins | sample LakOneMetagenome_FD_187468 | JGI IMG/M metagenome (GOLD analysis project Ga0209023, IMG submission 187468) | Freshwater and sediment microbial communities from Lake Erie, Canada (SPAdes) (version 2) | ecosystem: Environmental > Aquatic > Freshwater > Lentic | place: Lake Erie, Canada...
AAGCGCCGAACAATGAAGACTTTTCGACCTCTATGGCGGAGAGAGTGTCCGCCGAGAAATGCAAGAAACGCCTATGTTATCAGGGTTTACGACATGCGCCTTTTGGCTACATACACTCATACATACACTATGTGCGCCCGCATCGGTTGCATAAATGACGCTTCATCCCGCCAACTAAAGACGGCTAGCCTGCGCTGAGGCGCAGGCGCGCATCATCGCAACGCTCTTGGTTCGGAACGACCCGCAAAATATCCGGCCACGAGTTCCTGCACGGGCGTCGGCTTATTCGCAAGTGCGCAACGGCGGGCATCGCGCCCGCGGCCTTCCGAAGCCTCGCGGTCCACGGAGCGGGCGTTGTCGTAGCCGTTGCTAGCACATGGTTGGAGCAGGCATGGCGGTCCGGGTTGGGAGCGCTGTGCGCCCCCAATCCGCCCTTGTCTGCTTGGAGAGCCCACACCGGGGCGGCGTCAGGTCGTCAAGGCCGAAGCCGCGAAGCGGGGGCGCGACAGCGCCAGCCTTTACGGCCTGAGGCCGGTCCGGTTCACTGGTATCAGCGCAAACATGTCGCCGGGCGATCTGGAAGGCAGGCAACCAGCGACCTCACCGGACCTCATCGAACTCGCGTTTCGGACGCCACGAGACTGGATCTGCGATCCAGCGGTTGATGTCCGATTCGTGCCAGCCGGTCCCGTTGACGCTAATCTTGATCTGTGTCGGGAACGTGCCCTCGGCAATCTTGCGGTAGATGGTGGATCGGGACAGCCCGGTCCGGGAAAGGACAGTTTTCAGACGGATGATACGGTCAGGTTCGCGCATGGCCCCGCGGCCTCCTGCTGGCTGTTTCTGACGACTGCTGGGACCAGACAGGACAGGCATTCAAAGACACGCAAGAGGATTTCACACGTCACCGCACCGTGGCGTAGAGCCGGCAGAAAATAGGATGGATTAAATTCCGAGGCCTCGGCCTCTGCCGATGTCGAGGCCGTGAGTGAACGCCAATTCCTGTCCGAGCCGGCGACTTGATTCGAACGATATGCCGAGCTCCCGCTTGCGGTTGGCGAGCAGGGATTCAAGCTGCGGATCGCGTTCGAGGCTTTTCGCCATGTCGCCCATCGCCGCGCGCGTGGCCTTGTAGCCGGATATGTCGCCCGCCTGATACTGGCGTTGGCTGGTGTGGTCGAGCTTCTGCCAGTGCTCCACGAAGCGGTCGGCGCGGCGTTCCGGATGGATGCGCAGCTCGGTTTCGAGCTGGAGAGCGCGAATAGCACGGTTGACCTGGCCGCCAGCCGCTTCGCGGGCGAGTTCTGGGTTCTTCTTGTAGGCGGCTTCGGCGTCGTGCGAGCCATCGGGGCGCACCTCTTCGAAGACCTTGCGGGCCTCTTGCAATTCCTTCACCTGTGCCGGGCTGGCCTTGCCGCCCCGTTCCTGCACATCGAAGATCGCATTAACGGCCCGGGCATGGCGGACCAGCGCCCTGGTGCGGGCCCTACGCAGCGCCGTTTCCGGGTCTTCCGCCGCCTTCCTTTCCGGCGCATCGGGTTCGCGCCGCGCGGCCTCCGCATCGCCCCGTTCCGGCCTCTGCCCGCTATCCGCCGACCGGCGCAGGCCGTCGAACATCTCGCGCACCTTCTCCGGCACGATTTTGCGCACGATCTCGGCAACGCGGGCACGGAAGGTGATCCCGCGCCGCTCGGCATAGTTTTGGGCCGGATCGGCGCGCTCGTAATCCGAGGCCATGTCCTTGGCCCGGTCGCGCGACAGGGTGCGGACCAGCCGGTCGTGACTGGCAAAATCGTCGCGGCCATAATGCAGGTCCATGCCGTCGCGGTGCCGCGACAGGGCGACATAGCTGCCATGGGCGTCCAGACCCGGCGTCGCCAGCACATGAGTGCGGTCCACCGTCATGCCCTGCGCCTTGTGGATGGTCGCGGCATAACCGTGGTCGATCCGGTTGTAGTCCTTGACGTCGAATGAGACGTTGCGCCCGTCGTCGCTGCGTACGGACATGGACTGTGTGCTGACTTTCTCGACGGTCCCGAGCGTGCCGTTCTTCACGCCAAGGCTGCGTTCATTTTGCAGGAACATGACGCGGTCGCCGCTTGCAAAACTGCGCTCGCCGCGCTCGACCATGACGCGCACGTCCTCGCCCAAATCGCCCGCGGTCCGCATCCGCTCGCGTGCCCCTTCGTTGAGGGCGCGCACCTCGTCATTGGTGTGGGTCAGGATGATCCGGCTCTTGTCCGGAGACGCCTGCCGCTCGCGATCCCAGCGGTCGATCAGATCGCCGCGCGCCTGTTCGCGGGTTTGGGCCTCATGCACGCTGCCACGGGAGCGATAGGCTTCCAGCGCGTTGCCGGTTCTGCCGGTCGCCAGATCGCGCGTGGCGTCCCGCTGCCAGTCCTCCCGCTGGCGGCGCACCTCGCTGATCTCGGCCCCACCATGACGGTTGTGGATCGACCGGAACGCCGCGCCTGCCTCGATGGATTGCAGCTGCCTGGGATCGCCGACCAGCACGACCTTTGCGCCAGCTTCTGCAGCATGCGACAGCACCCTCTCCAACTGCCGCGTGCCGACCATGCCGGCCTCGTCGATTACCAGAACTTGGCGTTGGCTTAGCAGGTCGCGGCCCTGGCCCCAGCCGTGCTCCAAGCTGGCGATGGTGCGTGACGCGATGCCCGATCCCGTTTCCAGATTCTCGGCCGCAATGCCCGACAGCGCCACGCCCAGGACCTCGTAGCCAGCCGCTTCCCATGCCTCCCGCGCCACGCCCAGCATCGCGCTCTTGCCCGTCCCGGCATGGCCGACCACGACCAAAAGATCGCGCCCCTCCGTGACATGCGCCAGCGCGTCCACCTGCTCGCCGGACAGGACAAGGCTGCGCTGTTCGGCAAGGACCAGGGCGGCCTGGCGGTGCCTGTCGTTCACCTCATGGCGTTCCCGTTCGGCCATTAATTCTGCCGCACGGTGCAGGCGCCGTTCGGCCTCGATCATCTGCCGGGTGGTGTAGCGGTCCTCGCCGCGTCCGTCCGTACCGAGTTCGACCAGATCAGGCGCGCTTCCCATTGCGCCCATCACCTCGTTGAACTGGTCGATTCCCTCACTGTGCCGGTGCGCGAAGACAGCCAGGTCGCGCCGCGTGAAGGTCGATTGCTGCTGCGTAATCGCGTCCAGCGCCAGACTGGGATTCGCGATGATCCGCGCGCCATTGCCGCGCGCGATCTCGCGGTGCATCTCTGCGCGCTCGGCGGCTTCGATCCCTTCACCCTCGATACGCTGCGCAGGCGCACCGATCTGGCTTTGCGGCTCCAGCGCGATGCCCTGCGCTTCCAGACTGCGATGGTCGATCCGCGCGTCGATATCGAGTTCGGCCAGCCGTTCGTTGGCAAGCTCGGCCCAGCGTTCACGCCAACGCTCGACCATCTCGGTGCGGTTCCAGTCCCTCACCTTTTGGCCAAAACCGTTCTCGTCCACCGCGCGCATGGTCAGCATGACATGAGCATGCGGTTTGGGCATGCCGTCCTCGGCCATGTCCCAGTGCACATTGAGGTCGGCGATCATGCCCCGATCCACAAACTCCGACTTCACGAAGTCACGGGCGAGCTCGATGCCTTGGGCCTCCGTCAGTTCGCGCGGGATGGCGAATTCGACCTCGCGGGCAAGCTGGGCGTCCTTGCGGACTTCGGAGGCCTCGACAGCGTTCCAGAGCCGTTCGCGGTCGCCCCATTTCTCGGGCGCGTGCTCCGGCAGCATCACCTCGGAATGCACGACACCGCGTTTGGCGGAAAAATCATGGCTGCGCTCAAGCCGCTCGTCGCGCAGCCGCGAGGCGGAGCGGTAGGCGGCGGACGCCACCGCGCTGCTCCCGGCCTTACGGCCAATGACCTTGACATGAAGATGATAGATCGCCATCGCGATCGGATCATTGGCACGATCAAGCGCACGTCGGAACGACGTATAAGCGCGCCCTCCTCGAAAAAATTCTCGGGCGGGACTACCCCGTCTCAGGCAGTCCTGGCAGCCTTACAGCATTCCGCCGGCTGCTCAATTATCATCGCGCCATCGACAGTTTACACAGGTTACGGAGGATGCGCATGCGTAAGCCAAGGGATTTTGACGCGGACCTGAAAGCGCTCGAAGACAAGGCGCGCGCGCTGAAAACCCGCAAGGTACGCCAACTCGGCGAACTGGTGATTGCCACTGGGGCCGATGCGCTGAGCGTCAACGAACTGGCTGGTGCGCTGATCGTGCTGGCCGAGACCAAAGAGGTCGGAAAGAGGGAGGCATGGGCCAGGCGCGGGGCCACGTTCTTTCAGGGCCGGCCGCGGCGAAATGCACCGGCAACTGACCGCAACACGGACGGCGCTCCTGCGCAACCGGGCGGCGCGCAACCGGCATCAAGCCGCAAGGGCGCGACATGACATGCGCACGTGGCAGATCGAGCGCCGCAAGCGCACGCGGCACCTCATTGAACTCGGCGGCCTCGTCGTCAAAGTCGGAATTGTCGACCTGACTGGCGGTGACCGGCTTACCATTCTTGGCGCGCTGCTCTGGATCGCCGAGAAGCTGCAAAGCGATCAGGGCGAACAGGCGCGAGCGCTGTGGGTAGCAAAGGGGAGGCAAGCGTTCGAGGCAAAACGAGTAGCGGATGCTCCCAATGACTCGCAGGAAACGCCGAAGGACCAATCGTGATTGATCGCGGGCAGCACGGAGACCTCATATGTCGCAGCGCTGCCCGCCATTTGCGCCGCTTGCTGGCTCTCCTCGATCCGGCCTTCCAATTCTTCGGCGACCCAAGCGACTCGCGAGGACCGGGACGCCCGTCTGCGACATCATTCAAATGAATGATTTTAGCGGATCGGGCTTCCTCTAGGCTTTGAGGGCCATGCGGTTCAACTTGCCAACAGCGGCCTACGGGCTCAGAGCAGCCGGGTCGACCACCGTGACAACAACTCTTAGCATGTGGCAGTCTCTCGCGCACGGTCCATGATAGACGCGAGGAAGATCAGAGCAACCGCCAGTTTGTCTCCGCCTTTCCGATTTGCATATTTACCTATGGCTGCGAAATCACTCATCTCTTCTTTTGAAGCGAGCAAACAACAAACACCGGATAGAAGCACACCATGCTAAGTCTAGGACAGATTGCTTCGCGCGCGACGTTCACAATATTCGCTTCGCTTGCATTGCTCTCGTCGGCAGCACTGTCACAGGTGGATCCATCGCATCGTCAGAAAACCGGGGCGGTCTCGGCACCGGGCGTCTATGTCGAAGAGACGCCGGCTCCGGGGAAGACGATTCCTGGCGTTTCCACACGCGTCCCTTCGCTTGCCGGGCAGAGCGCGACAATCTCTGGTCCGTCGGAGATGCCGCGCTGGCGGCCAGACACGGGCACAAACGACAAGGACGGCTCTCACGGTCAGCGCGATGCCGGCCCCAATGCCGGTGATGTGGCTCAGGGCGGCGGAACAAAATCGTCAGCGAGAGTGCAGCATAGGGGCGCGTTGCAATCGCCTGCCGACGCGGCCCGAATGGGCGATACGCAGGCGCTCAACCCTCAGCCGATCCCGCCCGGACGCCAGCAAGCTCTCAATCCGCAGCCGATTCCGCCTGGCACGACGCCGCAGATCGACCCGCCACATGTTGCCAGATCCGGCGATGCGCAGGCGCTCAACCCTCAGCCGATCCCGCCGGGGCGTCGGCAAGCCCTGAACCCTCAGCCGATCCCGCCCGGACGCCAGCAAGCTCTCAACCCGCAGCCGATCCCGCCAGGCACAACGCCGCAGATCGACCCGCCGCATGTTGCCAGATCCGGCGATGCGCAAGCGCTCAACCCTCAACCGATACCGCCCGGGCGTCGGCAAGCCCTGAACCCGCAGCCGATCCCGCCCGGACGCCAGCAAGCTCTCAATCCGCAGCCGATCCCGCCGGGTACGACGCCGCAGATCGACCCGCCGCCCTCCACGCGCCAGCAATCGCTGCAAGGCCATGGTTCTTCAAACTCTTCCGAATTCCGTACCTCGAACACACGGAGTTCGACGGAATTCGAGAAGCAGTCACGATCGATGGGTAAGACCGGCGCGCAAGGGGAAAGCCGCTCGGAGTTCACGGGCTCGCGATCGTCGCACGAGATGATGGTACGCGGCGGCAACGATCGGCCACGTTAGTCAGCAGGCCTTGCGCATGACGCCGTGCCCCTTTCAGGCTGTTTCCGCATGACGGAGGTTCTATCTTGTCCACGACGGTTTTCGTGACGCGAGTCTGGCAACGGAAGGCGGCGCTGGCTGCTTTGGCGATGGTCGTTCTGCCGTACCTTACATTGTCGGCTGTCGCCGATACCGACAGGGCAGCGGTAGAGGCCATAATCGCGGAATACTTGTCGAAAAACCCCGACGTCGTCCGCGCGATCGTAAGAGACTACCTGCGCAGCAATCCCGAGATCGTGCAGCAGGCGCTGGGCGAGATCATCAGGCGCAACATGCCTCCGGCGAAACCGGCAGCGGATCAGGCGGCCGCGATCAAGGCACAGTCGGCCATGCTGCTGAATTCCCCGCGCCAGGTCGTGCTCGGGAATCCGCAGGGCGATGTTACGCTCGTGGAGTTCTTCGACTACAATTGCGGGTTCTGCAAGAAGGCCTATCTCGACAAATTTGAATTGATGCGGACCGACGGCAGACTCCGGGTGGTGCTGAAGGAGCTGCCGATACTCGGTCCGGGATCCGTCGAGGCGGCGCAAGTTGCGGTCGCGGTGCGCATGCAGGACCCCGGCGGCGAGAAGTACGTGGCATTCCACCGCGCAATGATGGGAGCGGCAGGACAAGCCAACAAGGCCTCCGCTCTGGCTGCGGCGCGGGGTGCGGGTCTCGACATGGATCGGCTCGAGCGCGATCTTGCCAATCCGGAGACCAAGGCATCCATCGATGAATCGCGGATGCTGGCGAATTCACTCGGCATCACCGCGACGCCGAGCTTCGTGGTCGGTGACAGCGTAACAACCGGAGCGGCGGGGATATCAAAGCTCGCCGAAAAGATTGCTGCGGCGCGAAGGTAGAGCTGCAATCATGAAGAATCTCACTACCATCCTTGCGCTCGCATTCATCGTCGCGACCTGCGTTAGTGCCTCAGCCGAGGACGAGGATCGCGGACCGTTGCCCGTGCAACCCAATATCGCCAAGCTGTACCTGGAGGGGCACAAATTCACGCTGGGCGAACCCTGTACAATGATGACGAAGAATCGACCAGGCGTCATCAAGCGCGACGCCTGCAAACGTTGGTACTGCGGACGCCCAGGGCTTCGCGATATTGTCGAGTCGCGCCCCAATTTAGCGGCGGAGATGGGCTGCGAATGGCGACTGACTGGCGAGCACTGCCTGTGCCAGCGCCCATCTGGCGAGATCATCCAACCGCACTCGCGGAAACAATAGGGAAATCGGTGCAAAGATGGCGATGAAACAAGCATTGCGCCGAGTTATCGCCACCGTTGCCCTGACAATGACAGTTGCACTGTCTTGCGCAACCGCCGCGCGCGCCGATTCCGATATCAATGCCTGCTTCAATATGATCGGCGATGCCGTGAAGACCTATACCGACGTGGTCGGCAATGAAGCGGCTTTTCTTGGTGACCCAAATTGTACGGCGGTGGTGAGCTCCAACACCATCATGTTTGGCATTGTTGCCGGAATCGTAACAGCGGTAAATGCGGCAGGGGCATTCGGCGGACACGACTACGAAGCCTGCAACAACGCGATAAATTCAGCGATCGCTTCGGCGATTGTCGCCGCACTTAGCGCCGCACTCGATGATGGCTCGCCGCTTGGCGCGCTCATACCAGATGAGGACGCGCGCGAGCAGATCAAGACGATTGCAGTCAATCTGGCCACCAGCCCCGAAGTCATCGATCAGGTTAACGAATGGCTGTCGAAAGTGCCCGTTGTGGGCCAGATGATCGGCATGATGTCGTGCGCGTGCCGAATTTCGGCGGCGGTGGTTCAGGGCGCCATCGACGTCGTCGAAACCGTAAAGACCGCGGTACAATGCGAGGGTTTCGTCGAGGACTGCATCAATTCGCCGATCAAATGTGCCGGCACGCTATTCGAGAGCGGGATTGAAGCCATCTCCGACGCCGTAGACGCGGTGTCAAACTTTGTTGAATGCGACATTTTCGGCACTTGCTCTCAGTCACCACCGCCGCCGCCCTCACAAGTTGATTGCATGGGCGGGGCCACCTTGTCAGGCGATGTCCAGAATTTTGGCCCTTATGGCGATTTCGTCAAGGTCTCCAAGACCAGCAAACAGTTCTGTACATGCGGCGGGAACATGAAATGGACCGATAACAACGGCATATGGAGCTGCGGTTGCGGCGACGGGCTCGTGGTAGATCGGCCAGGACTTTGCACCTGCCCGCCCGGACAAACGGGGAAACCCGGAGGGGGATGCGAGCCTTGCCCAGAAGGATCCGTTGGCCTGCACGGGAGCTGCACCTGCGAAAAGCAGAATTCGGAACTCGCCCGGATCGGCGGCAAACTCGTCTGCCAGTGTCCACCTGCCATGCGCGATGTCGCCGGCAAGTGCGTGATCCCCTGCTCGTCTCTAGACGGTCGAACGCGCGTCCTGCTGGCCGACGGCTCCTGTTGCGACCCGAAGCGGGTGTCTGCGTGCGGACAATGCTGCCGTACAGCCAATTGCATGGACGCGCAGATGCCGGTCGGCGGGGGCAGTTTTGCAGGCTGTTGCCCGCCGGGACAGATCCAGGTTGCCGGCGGGTGCGCGCCGCCAGGTCGGGTCACCCGGGCTGGATATGTGTGCCAGCCTGGCTCGTTTGTCACCGGCGATGGCCTCGATTGCTATTCGAAAGCCAAGGTGAACTATACGCCTCGCCAGGTCGACGAGCGTGGCGGTGGCAAGAAGGCCATCGTCCGGCAACCCGAGGGGAGTTCGGGTTCCGCTGGCGTCTCCGGCCAAGCAACCGACTGTCCTCCCGGCCAGACTCTCATCAACGGTCGCTGTGTCTTCGCAACTTCAGGCGAAGGCGCCACGACATTGGAACCTCGCTCCACCACGCTTCGGGACGCGGATCGTCCGGACCGCGGTAAGATGAATTCCGGTTTCTCGGGATCGGCCGGCACGCGGCTCGATGGAGGAGGAGTGGGTTCATCTTCGACGGACAGGCGCGGCGGTTCGTCCCTCGATCGCGAAAACAGGATTTCGCCGATAAGATCAGATTCAGATCGGCGCGGAGGATCGGCCCTCGAAAGAGAACAAATGGCCCCAATGCGCACGGAACAACCGAGGTTGCGGTGACTGGCGGCGGCGCAACTTTCCGGCGGTTCAGCAACGATTTTGCGATTTTGCTCTGCCAAATCGGATTGAGCGTGGAGTTTCAGCGAAGGCGATTCGTCTCCGATCGCATTGGTGCCATCATGTTTTCGCGCTCGATTGCCGCTCCCCCTCGCCGGCTTGACGCTGCCAGGCCGGAAGCGCCCTCCGACAGTCCTCCGCCGCTCGACGGGCCAGAATTCATCCGTGCGCGGTCGCCGAAATTTTCAGATCGGGCATCAATTCGCTTGCTCTCAAGCATGGCGTCATTGCCCGTTCTTGAAGCCTTGGCTCCGCCCGTACCCTCCGGGGCGTTTCTCCCGACGGCCGAAATGCTCGCCCCGGCATCCTTGCCGACTGGCCGACGGTCAGACGGACCGGACTTCACATCCTGACGTATGGCGCGTTTTTCGTGACAGGCGGAATAAGCAAGCTCGTTCGCCGCATCGACAAGCCCGGCGCAGAGCGACTGGTCGACTGCCGGATCGGTTTGACATTTCGCGCGCTGACTGGAGTACCATTCGCGCGCCTGTTTGCATTCCTTGTAGCCAGCCGAAGCATCCGTCACGATTGTTGTGATACTAAGCAAGAACGCACTGACGAAAAATAGAGTCGCTCGCATGTGACGTTTCTCCCTATGTCAGGCTCAACGCAATCTCGGCGTCTCGGTTCGCATAGGCGCCATTCGCTCAAGATCCATCGGCGATCGGTTGGGCCTGTCGCTCTGAGTGGAGCGCGGCGCGTCTGATCGAGACGATTGCAAGGAATCGCCCTGTATGCGCGAAGGTGTCGCATCGCGCCCCCGATCGTTGACGATCTCCGAGCGCCCTCTCGGCTCGCGTGTCAGATCGGGACTGCGATCCTGCTGCACTCTGCTCAGCGAACCATTCGCACCACGTTCGCTGGGATCGGGGGACGCAACGCCTGCCGAGGTCGCTCTTGAGCAAGAAGCTCCATCCCGGCAGGGATTGGGCGGCAAAGGTTTTGATTTGTCGGAACGAACGGCAATTCCGGAGGCGCGACCGACGCGATCCGCTTTCTCGCCGGCCTGGCCGTTCTGGCTGGAAGTCGGCGGACTGGCCGTAGATCCCTGCGAAGCTTTGCAGGCATCGAGCAAGGTGGCCTGCAGCGCCAAGGCATCCTGACGGCACTGCGCTCTATCGCTCTTTGGCAACTTGAAGCAATTATCAAGGGCCTGTTGCACCACTTGATATTCGTTGCTGCAACTTCCGCCGCGGACGGGAATACTGGCCGTTGGTGGGGCACAAGCTACAAAAGTATCGGTCTCGAGCTGATCGCATTCCTTGCAACTGTGGCTGGGTAAGCAAACCTCACTATCGGTGTAGCATTTGATGCATTGCTTCTTGCATGTCGCGATTGTTGCCTTTGTTACCGCGCAATAAAGCCCCCGGTTGCTCGATTGACCAAACGTCGTACCGCGGCATGATCCGAGCAGAGCCTTGCTGTCGCTGGCTGCCTTTTGCACGCAACCTCTAAACGCGACTTCGTATCGGGACTTGAGCAAAATGTTCTGATCGAATTCAAAATCGAGCCTTGGGTCGAAGTTCGTAGCGAGGGGACCATTGTAACCCTGGGCCGCGGCGAGGTCCTCCTGATATTGCTGCTCGCAAACAGCTGGATCAGTCTTGGCATCGATGCATGCTTTTTTCTTGTTTCCGGCGATTCTAGCCAGGATCTGGCGCATTTCACCCAAGAGAGCGGACCAATCATGCCAGCCAGGTTCCGTCATTGGATTCGGAATGGCCGCCACGCACGAATTGAAATCGGCAAGCACCTTGGTGTATCCCGACTGGCATTGCTGAATGGTCAAGCCAGGCTGCGGGTTCGATTGTTGCGCTGACACGACGGAGAGTTGCGCCACAAGAAGCAAGAACGCAAAAAGCAGGGCAAAATTTCTCAACCCGGAACACCGGCTCAAAGGGAGGTCTCCCAAGCTCATCGGAATCAAATCCTTACTTTGGTTTGGGGCTGGTGGTGTCCATGACACCCGGCGAAAATGTCTGGAACCTCGGCTTTGCGCTGCTTGCGCCGCTCGCGGATGCCGAGCCGCCTCCTCCACGAATCGCGGTCGATCCAGACTGTCCGACGCCTCCTCGGACCGAAGTCGATCCGGCTTGCCCGACATAGTTCGGGCCTAGGCCGTCGAACTTGTCTAGGTTATTGGGCATCGATCCTGCCGCGGGGACCGGCGCTGAGGCTCCCGTGCTCTTGCTCCCCCCCATCGCGGCGAAAATGCCTGACAAAGCTGGGGGGCCGAGGACGCGAGCCGGCTGCGACGATTCGCACCCGAGCCAAAACGAAGTCGATCTGGCTTGCCGACACCGTGGCGAGTGCGCCTCGCTATGCATCGGAACTTCCATCTTCAGTGATTGAATTCTTGGCAACACGCGGCAAGCGCGCAGGCGAAAGCGCCGTCATGGCAAGCCCAACCAACTGTGCCTGACTTCTGGTATTTGTTTTGGCGAACAAACGTGCAAGATGTGTTCTAACTGTCGGCAGCGAAGTCCCCAGCCAGTCGGCAATCTCGGTGACGTCATGTCCCTGTACCAACAACATGAGGACGCGACATTCCGATTGCGTGATCGCAAACTGCCGGACGAAGTGTTCGCCCGCGAGAGGCGCCCTGTCGCCGATCTCTTGCAGGAAAATCGCGACCCTGGGTTCGGAATGGCTCGTTCTGCTGCTGCCTCGCCTCAGCGGCAATATCCAGGCGGCAAGGCGGGGGCCATCGAGCTCGCCGAGGGCTAGTGGAATTCCATTTTCTGAAATTGCTTCGGCAAAGCCGGCCAAGGCGGTTTGCACTGCGGCCGCGAGTTTGGCGGAGACGTCCGCGTCCTTCACGAACAAATGGTCCCCACGGCGACCAAATGTTGAACTGATCGAAATCAGCCGCTCTGCTGCGGCGTTGCAATAGGTGATGCGTTTGAGACGGTCGAGCAGGATTACGCCGGGCCGGAGAAGGTCAAGGACCGACGCTTCGATCGCATTCCCAGACGGGTGTTGGCCAAGAAGCTCGGTTATCTCGACCGCACGCCGCACATGCGGCGAGAGCGAGCGGACAAAGTTGATTTCAGGATCGGCAAATGTGCCCTTCGACCAGGGACCAAAGATGCAAAGAATTCCGTATCGGTTGGATAGTTTTGCAATGTGGGAGCCGATGGCATCGCCCCATCCCAGCGGTTTAAGGAATTCACGAGCGTAGCGGGATCCGAAATATTGTGGCGGACCTACGTAGCGCGCAGCCGAGATTGGATCATCGATTTCGCAATACCAGCCGCTGGTCATGGCAGGGTTGAGACTTGCGTATTTTTCGTTGTACTGCCGGATGGCGTCCGGAGGTACCGCCCAATCAACAAAGAAGGAGCCTGTTTTCGACAGCGGGTCCTGGATTGAAATCGACGCGTTCAGTCCTCCGACCCCGGTCGCGATCTTTTTTAGGACGTCAGGCCAATCTTCCGGCCGCAGGACGCAGTCGTAGATATTGCCGATGATCGAAAGAATTTCGCTTTGATCGGCGGAAGGCATTTCGAGTTTCCTAGCCTCTCTGAGGATAGGCCGCCGAGGGATAAAGCGGCAACTGTTGGCCCAGCAAAATCAGATGTTGTGTTCGATCGACGATGCCCTTTGGTAAGCTGAAATTCGTACCCGGAGGCCATACCAAGAAAATCATTCATTTGAATGACGCACTAGAGCAGAAAAGCACTCAGGATTTGACGATCAATTCATTGAACCCCGTCGGGGTGAAGGTCTTCTATGTATCTGGCTAGAGTGGCATTTTCGCAACACAGGAACAAGATTTTTCTGTGAGCTTTGAAAGAGCATGACGACTTTCGGAACCGATGATTAAAAAGTGTTGAGGTTGAGCGGCATTCTTAGAGAGACGGGCATGGGGCTTTTCAAACGACGTCACCCTTACTTTGCCGGTGTAGTTTTGTTGATCGCGGCGGTTGTTGGCGGCGGTCCCGCGCAGGCAACTTGCCCCACATCCAATTGCCTGCCTCCCGGCATTCCGCCGACCGGCGAGTCCATGGATACCAACAGCCGATACATTGGATCGATTCAATCCAGGCAAGATCGGCGTCTTAACTCTACCGGGGCTTCTTCTGAGTGCTTCAGGTTCGATGCGACGGATCCGCGTGCGCCGCAGCGTGATTGCGCACCGATCTCCTCCACCCAGGAGCGGCGGCTGCAATGAATCACAAGTTTCTGCTTGCCTTGGGGTTGGCCTTTACGTCCGCTCTCTCAACGGGCTCGGCGAGGGCTGACGAGTTCTTGAGCTCGTACCGGTTCAATGTCGGTCCGGATGTTCGCTGGTGGGCCGGAAATACTTCTACCGCAACAAACGGACTACAGTTCGTCACCAACTACGGTGCAGATTTCAAATTCGTCAAACCGGATGCCTTTGCGATTTCTTTCGGCTCTGGCAGCGGTTATCTGGACACTCAGACTAGGCAATTGATCCCCAACAATTTCATCAAGATCCCACCTCTGCAATCTGGTGTCGCGTCTGCCCCCGTTTATCGTGCACAGGGCGAGTTGGACGTTCTCTCCTATGTCAGGCTCGATCTGAAGGCGCTTTCCTTCTTTCAACCTTATGTGAGAGCGGACTACAACTACTCGCCAAACAAGACGCTAAATATCAACCAGGTCTTTGCTTTCTCAGGGGACAAGGACCGGGACTTGAGGACTTCGTTCGGATCTGGAGATTTCTACACAACGAAAGTTGGATCAGTCGTCAATTTCTCACGGGATTTGGCCGCCGACCTGTCGTGGAAAAGGAATTACGGAACGAACTACAGTCCGTTTGACTACCAACTCGACGAACGCCATGTCGGAGCGAGCGATTCTTTCGCCGCTACCCTTCAATATGCAGGTGACCGCTGGGATTTTTCCGTCGGTTACGAGCGCACAAAATTCGAGGTCAGCAGCGCTCGCTTTGAGGACTTCTTCGCCTATCCGCTGCAGCAGGGACTTCCCCCTGTACACGACCCGGCGAATCCGATCGCACTAGAGCGTTGGCAATATGGCGACCTCGACATTTTCAATGCTAAGGTCGAGTTCCGCCCGGACGCGCACTGGTTTCTCTATGCGGAGGGCATCTATTCGCAGCAAGCCGCGAACCAAAGAGGCCGGATCGAGCCCGATCCGTCCACTCCCGGCGCTTACCTCCTCTTTCAGCCACTGGCTCCCGAGAAATACAACGCAAATCCCGTCAAATACGCGGGC
>Ga0209023_10005090_pt1 | contig 14555 bp, 14 predicted proteins | sample LakOneMetagenome_FD_187468 | JGI IMG/M metagenome (GOLD analysis project Ga0209023, IMG submission 187468) | Freshwater and sediment microbial communities from Lake Erie, Canada (SPAdes) (version 2) | ecosystem: Environmental > Aquatic > Freshwater > Lentic | place: Lake Erie, Canada...
TCGGCGGCCACCGCGGCCATCGTCGCGGCGGGCCACGAGGTGGCGGGCCACGGCCTCCGCTGGATCAGCTACCAGGACGTCGACATCGAGACGGAACGGGCCCACCTGGCCGAGGCGGTCCGCATCATCGGCGACCTCACCGGCGCGGCGCCGGTCGGCTGGTACACGGGGCGGGACTCGCCGAACACCCGTCGCCTGGTGGTCGAGCACGGCGGCTTCCTCTACGACTCCGACAGCTACGCCGACGACCTCCCCGGCTGGGTCGCGGTCGACGGCCGGCCCCACCTCGTGATCCCGTACGCGCTCGACACCAACGACATGCGGTTCGCGACCGTGCAGGGGTTCAACACCGGCGACCACTTCCTGACCTACTGCCGGGACGCGTTCGACGTCCTGTACGCCGAGGGCGCCGAGCACCCGAAGCTGCTCTCGATCGGGCTCCACGCGCGGGTGATCGGCCGGCCCGGCCGCGTCGCCGCGCTGCAACGGCTGGTCGAGCACGTGACCGCGCACGAGGGCGTGTGGGTCGCCCGTCGGGCCGACATCGCCCGGCACTGGATCGCCACCCACCCCGCTCCCGGGAGCCCGTCGTGACCATCGCACCGTTCGACCCGCCGCCCCGGCTGTTGATGGGTCCAGGGCCGATCAACGCCGACCCCCGCGTGCTGCGGGCGCTGTCGGCCCAGCTCATCGGGCAGTTCGACCCGGCGATGACCGCCGCCATGAACGACACGATGGCGCTGTACCGCACCGTCTTCCGGACGGCCAACGAGGCGACGTTCCTGGTCGACGGGACGGCCCGGGCGGGGATCGAGGCTGCGCTGGTCTCGCTCATCGAGCCGGGGGATCGGGTGCTGGTGCCGGTGTTCGGCCGGTTCGGGCACCTGCTGCGGGAGATCGCCGAGCGGTGCGGCGCCGAGGTCCACACCGTCGAGGTGCCGTGGGGCCAGGTCGTGCCCGCCGCCGCCCTCGAGCGGGCGATCGAGTCGGTGCGCCCCAAGCTGCTGGCCACCGTCCACGGCGACACGTCGACCACCATGGCCCAACCCCTCGACGAGCTCGGCGACCTGTGCCGGCGCCACGACGTGCTGCTCTACGCCGACGTCACCGCCTCGCTGGTCGGCAACGAGGTGGAGGTCGACGGCTGGGGCCTCGACGTCGCCACCGCCGGCCTGCAGAAGTGCCTCGCCGGCCCGTCGGGCAGCGCCCCGGTCACGTTCTCCCCGCGGGCGGTGGCGGTGATCACGGCCCGCAAGGCGGTCGAGGCCGGGTTGCGGGACGCAGTCGATCGGGAGGCCGCGCCGGCCGAGCGGATCCGGTCGAACTACCTCGACGTCGCGATGCTGCTCGACTACTGGGGCGAGCGGCGGCTCAACCACCACACCGAGGCCACCTCGATGCTGTACGCCGCCCGCGAATGCGCGCGGCTGGTGGTGGAGGAGGGCGTCGCCGCGGCGGTCGCCCGCCACCGGCGCCACGGAGCGGCCATGCAGGCCGGGGTGGAGGGCCTCGGCCTCGCGGTGTTCGGCGACCCGGCGCACAAGATGCACAACGTCGTGGGCGTGGAGATCCCGGACGGGATCGACGGCGAGGCGGTGCGGGCCGAGTTGCTCGAGCGGTTCGCCATCGAGATCGGCACCTCGTTCGGCCCGCTGCACGGGCGGATCTGGCGCATCGGCACCATGGGCTACAACGCCCGCACCGACGCGGTCCTCACCACGCTGGCCGCCCTCGAGCAGGTGCTGCGCCGGCAGGGCCACCGGGCCGCGCCCGGCGGCGGGGTCGACGCCGCCGTCGCGTCGTACGACGCGACGGGCTGACCGTGACCGTCCGCCTTCCGGTCGACACCCTCGGTGCGTTCGTCGGCGGGCCACGGCTGCTGGCCGACGGGGCACCCGACGGGCCGCTGTCGGGGGTCTCGCTGGCGGTGAAGGACCTGTTCGACGTGGCCGGCACCGTCACCGGCGCCGGCAACCCGACGTTCGCCGCGGGCCGGTCGCCGGCGACCGCCCACGCCTGGGCGGTCGAGGCCCTCGTCGCGGCGGGAGCGTCGGTGGTGGGCAAGACGGTCACCGACGAGCTCGCCTACTCGCTGTCGGGCACGAACGTCCACCACGGCACTCCCCGCAACGTCGCTGCGCCCGGCCGCATCCCCGGTGGCTCCTCGGCCGGCTCGGCCGCCGCCGTCGCGGGTGGCCTGGTCGACCTCGCCCTGGGCACCGACACCGGCGGCTCGATCCGCGTCCCCGCCAGCTACTGCGGCGTGTACGGCTGGCGGCCGACCCACGGCGCGGTGGCGATGGCCGGCGTGGTGCCGCTGGCCCCGAGCTTCGACACCGCGGGGCTGTTCGCCTCCGATCCCGCACTGCTGGCCATCGCCGCCGCAGTGCTCCTCGGGGCCGACCCGGCCGCAAGCGTCGGGGTTGCAGATCCCGACCGGCTGCTGACGATGCCCCGCCTGCAGGTGCCGGCCGAGCCGGCGGCCCAGGTGTCACCAGGTCTCGCCGCGGGGTTGCGGGACGTGGCCGCCCGACTCGGCGCCGCCCCCACCGAGCGAACCGGCGCGGGAATTGCACCCTCCGGGATGTCGAACCCGCGCCAGTTCGAGCTGGGGGTCGACCTCGACCGGGCGGTCGGCGCGTTCCGGACGCTGCAGGGGTGGGAGGCGTGGCGGCAGCACGGCCCGTGGATCACCGCGGTCGACCCTTCGTTCGGCCCGGGCATCGCCGCCCGGTTCGCGGCGGCGTCCCGGGTGACCGAGATCGAGGTCGCGACCGCGCAGACCGTGCGGGAGGAGGTGGCCGCCGCGATGCAGGCCGCAACCGCCGACGGCACGGTGCTCGTCCTCCCGGCGTCGGCCGGCCCGGCGCCCGAGCCCTCGGCCGACGGCGCGACCAAGGAGGCGGAGCGAGGCCGGACCCTGCGCATCTGCTGCCTGGCCGGGCTGGCCGGTGCACCGGTCGTGGTGGCCCCGCTCCTCCGGGAGGACGGGCTCCCGGTCGGGGTGGCGTTCGTCGGGGCGCCCGGCACCGACCTGGCCCTCCTCCGCTGGGTCGCGGCGGCGACGCAGCCCTGAGCCCCCCATCGTCGGTGGCAGAGGTCTCCGATGCCATGCTGGCCCCGTGCCGAACGACCGCGAAGGCCCGCGACGGCGGAAGGCCCCGGTCGAGTGGGCGCCGTCGGGAGTCGAGCCTCCGAGGTCCGGCCGCGCGCTGGCCTTCCTGGCCGGGGCCGCGCTGGTCTTCGGATTCGTCGGCCTCGTGGTGTTGGGTGCCGGCATGAGCAGCTCGTCCTGGCTGCCGGTGGTGCTGCTGATGGCGCCGGTCGTGGGCCTCGGGCTCATCCTCTTCTGGGCCGGCTGGAGCGAGCTGCACCAACCGGGCCGGCACGACTAGCCGCTCGTCGACACCAGTTCGGCCAGGACGCGGCGGAGCTCGACCGTCATGCGGTCGGCCTTCACGTGCACCTCGGTGGTGAGGTCGAGGGGCAGGGACCGCTGGGTGAAGCGCTCCTGGATGGCGAGGTCCTCGGCGAGGACGAGCTGCTCGAAGGCGAGCGCCTCGGCCAGCCGCCCTTCGTCGCCGTCGAGGTCATCGCGGGCCACCGTCGTGTAGAGCCGGCAGTGGTCGTCGTCCTCGGGTTGGACGAAGAACGTGATGACGTTGGTGCCGCCGGCCTCCACGTAGTCGAGCCGCAGGGTGATCGAGAAGGGTGCCCGGTACTCGTAGGTGGCGATGCGATGCTGCAGCAGGTGACGTTCGCCGGCGGCCACCGCCGGGTCCTCGTGGTTCGGGAACAGCTGCTCGGAGCGGATGGTGAACCCGAGACCGCATCGGGTGATGGTCAGGTCGCCGACCTCCTCGGCGTCCTCGGTCCCGATCGTCGCCGCGTGGACGAAGGGGAAGTGGGCGACATCGAGGAAGTTGTCGATCATCAGGCCGGCGCCGACCCGGGCGCGGATGACCGGGAGGTCGCCGGCCAGGAACCGGGGGTCGGTCAGCTCGGGCGCCTCCAACAGCGGCGTCTGCGGCTCCTCCGGGGCCAGCCACACCAGGCCGAGGTGCTCGACCAGCGCGGCGGGCCGCGGTCGAGGGGCGCCCCGTTGGGCGGCCAACGCGACCAGGCCCTCGGCTTGGCGGGCCACGAACCACTCGTCGCCCAGCAGCCGCACCGCGATCGGGTCGGGCCCGACGTCGGCGATCCGGGCGACGGGATGCCAGGCCCGCCGCAGGCCGGGATCGGTGTTGGTCAGCACCGACCCGGCGCGGCCGTTCACGGGGTGGGAGCCGCGAGGTCGTCGGCGCCGGCCAGCAAGGCCGCCACCGCAGGCCCGGGTTCGGTCGACGCCGCCGCGTGGGACAGCTCGCGCAACCAACGGCGGTACTCGATGGACACCCGGTCGGTGCGGACCGACAGCTCGAACCCCTCGTCGCGCGCGTCGAGCCGGAGCTCGGGCGGCACCTGGTTGGTGACCACCGGCAGGTCCTCCTCCAGCACCACGGCCTGGAAGGCGAGGTGGGCGTCGTCGTCCTCGTCGTGCCCGTCGTCGCGGGCCACCAGCCAGAAGCTGCGACACGAGGCCATGTCGATCGGCGACGCGGTCATCCAGAGGTGCCGCCGCGCCCCCGTGGCCAGGTGGAACTCGATGTCGACCGTGCACGGCATCGGCACCCGGTAGCGGGAGTGGCCGAACAGCGCGACGTCCTCGGTCTCCATCTCGGGCGGGTCGAAAGAGAACCGCAGCTCGCCGTCGGCCCTGGCGATCGTCGGCAGCGGGGGCACGGGCTGGTCGCGGCGGCCCAGCGTGCCGTCGTGGACCCACGCGAAGTGGGCGAGGTCGACGAAGTTCTCGACCCGCCGGCCCGCCGCGGTGGGCCAGGTGTACGGCGCGCCGGCCACCACCTTCATCGTGATGTCGTCCCACGCAGGGCAGGCGGGGATAGAGGTGCCTGCCGACGGGTCGAGCCGCACCCACACCAGGCCGTAGGCCAGCTCGGCGTCGTACGCAGGGATGCAGGCGCGGGGCGGGATCGGGCCGTCGGGCAGCGAGGGGATCTCCACGCAGCGGCCGTCGCCGGCCCAGCGCCACCCGTGGTAGGCGCAGCGGATCGCCCCGTCCTCCACCCAGCCCACCGACAGCCGGGTCGAGCGGTGGAGGCAGCGGTCGGCCATCGCGGCCACCCGGCCGCCCCCGAGGTCGGCCACCGCCAGCTCGCGACCCAACAGGGTGACCGGCAGCGGCCGCCCGCCGCCGGCCGCCAGCTCGTCGACGGTGCACACCGGGTGCCAGAACAGCTCGAACGCCCGGTCCAGGGACACGGCGATCGCTACGCCGTGCCCGGGGTCAGCCGGGCGGGGATGGTCGCGGCGGCGGCCTCGTCGGTCACCGCGTAGCGGCTGTCGGAGTGGAGCTCGCCCGCGGGCGGGGTCGGGCCGGCGGTCGACCATGCCCAGATGCGCCACATGAAGCGCTCGCCGTCGTAGGGGTCGCGGCCGTGCAGCACCCGCTGGTTGTGCAGGCACAACACCTCGCCCGGGGCGAGCGTGAAGCGGGGGAGGGTGGCCGTGAGCGAGCGGGTGGCGTCACGCCACCGTTCGATCATCGCCTGGTCGGCGTCGGGGTCGGGGCGGCCCTCCGCCGAGCGCATGAACGGTGTCCGCCGGACGATGGTCCGGCCCTGGCGGGAGACCACCAGCGGTCCGGTCGTCGGGTGCATGCCGGGCTCGGTCAGGTCGACCGGCACCTCGTGGAGGAACGCCTGCAGGTCCGGCTCGAGCTGGTCGACCAACGCGTAGCCGTCGGCCGCGAACGACGCCCCGCCGGCGGTGCCCTGGGTGACGCACAGCAGGAAGATCAGGTCGGGCGCGTGGTCGCCGTAGGCGAAGCCGTCGCTGTGGAGGGGGAGCGGGGCCTCCGAACCGACGGAGGTGCGGTCGCCCTCGCCGCCTGCCCGCACCGCGGCGGGCGGGGGCAGGGCCACGAGCCGCGGGCCGAGCACGTCGGACGCCACCGCGCGGGCTGCGGCCTCGTCGGCGCCCCGGCCGGTCAGGATCGCCGCGCCCGTCGACTCCACCATGGCCAGGGCCTCGCGGGGGTCGGCCGTACGCTCTGGCACCAGGCCGACGGCGGTGGGGTCGATGGTCACCTGGTCAGCGTCCCCGGTTGCCCGGCGTCCTGTCAACGCTCCAGCGTTGCCATCCCGTGAACTGTCGATTTGGATGTCGGGCCGTGACCGTCGTCCTGCCCAATCCCGGCCGCCGGCCCCGCGGTGGCCCGTCGCGCCGTGCGGGGTCGGGCGAGGCCACCGCCATCCACCGGCGCCTGCCCGGCTACGCGCCGACGCCGCTCGTGGCCGCGCCGACCCTGGCCGCGGCGATCGGGGTCGGTGAGCTCTGGGTGAAGGACGAGTCGTCCCGCCTCGGGCTCCCGGCGTTCAAGATCCTCGGTGCGTCGTGGGCGGCGTTCCGCTCCTTGTGCGCGCTGGTGGCCCTCGACCCGGGGAGGACGACCGTCGACGCGCTCGGGGCGGCCCTGGCGGTCGACGGCGGCTGGCAGTTGGTCACGGCGACCGACGGCAACCACGGCCGGGCCGTGGCCCACATGGCCGCCCTGCTGGGGATCGGGGCCCGGATCCTGGTGCCGCGGGGGACGGCCGCCGCCCGGATCGAGTCCATCGCCGGCGAGGGGGCAACGGTCGAGGTGGTCGACGGCAGCTACGACGACGCGGTCGAGGCGGCGGCCGCGCTGGCATCGGACCGGGCCGTGGTGATCTCCGACACCTCGTGGCCGGGGTACCGCGAGGTGCCGGCCTGGGTGGTCGACGGCTACCGGACGATCTTCGCCGAGGCCGACGAGCAACTCGCCGCCCAGGGCGCCGTGGCACCCGACGTCGTGGTGGTGCAGATGGGCGTCGGTTCGTTGGCGGTGGCCGCGGTCCGGTACCGCTGGTCGGGGGAGCCATCCGATCCGACCATCGTCGTGGTCGAGCCCACCAGCGCGGCGTGCGGGCTGCGGTCGGCCGAAGCCGGACACCCCGTCGTCGTGCCCGGCCCCCACCGGTCGATCATGGCCGGGCTCAACTGCGGATCGGTGTCGGAGCAGGCGTGGCCCGAGCTCTCGGCGGGCGTGGACGTGTTCGTGGGCATCGCCGACGCCGACGCCGAGCAGGCCATGCGCGACCTGGCCTCGATCGGGATCGTCTCCGGCGAGACGGGAGGGTCCGGCCTGGCCGGCGTCCGCGCCCTCGTCGCCGAAGGGTCCTACCTCCTCCCGGCGGACGCCAGCGTCCTGGTGATCAACACCGAAGGCGCCACCGACCCGCTGAGCTACTCCCGCATCTCACCGACGCCGTTCTAGGGACAACGTCGCGCAGATGTGCGCGGCGTTGTCCCTGAAACGGGTCTCAGGCGTCGAGGCCGCGGGCGCCGACGATCGGCGGCTGGTCGGACCAGGGGAAGTTGATCCAGCGGTCGGTGTGCTTCCAGACGTAGGCGCAGTCGATGCTCGAGTGGGGCTTCTGGAACAGCACCGCGGCGCGGGCCTCGTTGACGTGCTCGGCGATCGTGTCGCGGACGAGCTCCAGGGTCTTGCCGGTGTCGGCCACGTCGTCGGCCACCAGCACGTTGAGGCCCCGGATGTCGACCATGTCGAGGGTGGGCGGGAGCATCACCGGGATGTCGAGCCGCTCGTCGACGCCCGTGTAGAACTCGACGTTCATCGCGAAGCAGTTCTTGACCGACAGCGCGTAGGCCAGCGCGCCGGCCACCGTCAGCCCGCCACGCGCCACCGCCAGCACCATGTCGGGTTCGAACCCGTCGTCGGCGATGGCCTGCGCCAGCGACCGCGTGGCCTCCCCGAACAGGGGCCAGGTGAGGATCTCGCGCTCGGCGGTGGGGTCCTGATCCGTCATCCTCGGAACGTAGCGGTCCCGGCCGGCCCGGATCGAGCCTGCCGCGATCCACCTCTGAAAGTCGTTGACTGGCAGCTCATCGCACTTTACTGTCTCGTCATGTCGTCAGGGACCACCACCGGCTCCGGGGCTCGGTGATCAGGTACGAGGCGCTCGCCACGGCCCACTGGAACCCCGAGCCGTATCCGTGGTCCTGCGTTCCGGAGCTCCTCGACGACGGCACCTGCTCGCAACTGGTCGAGGGGTTCCCGACCACCGGGTTCGCGTTCCACCAGCGGGTCGGTGGCCGCACCGTCCGGCAGTTCGGCCGGGAGGTCGTGAAGCGATCGGGCCGGGCGCTCGTGCTCGACCAGCGGGCCACCCTCGACCCGCCGTGGCGGCGCCTGCTCACGGCGTTCCTCAGCGCCGACTACGCGGCGCGGCTCGGGACCTGTGCCTCGATGGACCTCGAGCCCCTCAGCCTGGAGATCTCGCTCTGGCGGATGCCGAGCGGCTGCTTCAACCCGCGTCACGGCAACGATCCCCGCAAGCGGCTGACCCAGGTCGTGTACCTCGGTGGCGCGGGCGGCCCGGTGCAGGGCGGCGAGCTCGTCATCCACGGGGCGGGGGAGGGAACCCAGGGTGACGTCGTCCTTCCCGCCACGGGCGGCACCAGCGTCGTGTTCGCGTGCTCGCCTGAGGCGTGGCACGAGGTCAGACGAGTGACCGGAGGTGAGCGCCTGAGCGTCGGCCTCCACTTCTATCAGGGCGCGATCTCATGACCTGGGAGGTCTTGTGACGGTTCGACGATCCATCGCCGAGATCATGTACGGCGACCAAGAGCTCGACGTGGCGCTGTTCCAACCACCGCTGTTCAAACGGGTGTTCCCGGAGGACCAGGACGAGGTCTTCAACAAGTACCTCGGCATCGTCACGGGCCAGAACGCGATGATGAACGACCTCGGGACCGAGCCCAACCACGGCCTCCTCCAGCTCGCGGCCATCCTGCGCGAGGCGGGGGCGTCGGTCGACGTGTTCGACTTCCACGTGGTCGACATCATGTTGCGCCGGGACCGTCGGATCGCGGGGCCGGACGACTTCCGCGGGGTGATCGAGCACAAGCAGGCGTCGCTCTACGGCATCTCCAGCAAGCTCGTCGGCTCGAAGCGGGCGATGCAGATCGCGCAGATCATCAAGGAGGTCCACCCGGCCGCCAAGGTCGTGATGGGCGGCGTGCACCCGACGTTCTACGCCCCGGAGACCCTCGCGCTGTGCCCGGAGGTGGACGTCGTCGCCCGAGGCGAGACGGACCACATCATCGTGGACCTCTGGCGCTGGTCCAAGGGCGAGGTCGACCTGGCAGACATCCCCGGCATCACCTTCCGCGTTGGCGACGAGATCGTCAGCACGGAGAAGAGCCTCGAGCAGATCGACCTCGACGCACTGCCCTTCCCCGCCTACGACCTCGTGGCCCGCGAGACCGACCCCTTGGTGCCGCGCATCCTGACGGCGCGCGGGTGCACCCTCCGGTGCGTCTTCTGCTCGAGCGCCGCCCTGTTCGGGTACAAGTTCAACTCGCGTCAGGCGCTGCGGGTCGTGGACCAGATCGAGCGCACCCGCGACGAGTTCGGGGTCGAGTTCGTGTGCCTCGGGGACCTCACGTTCATGGCCCACAAGGAGACCGGGGTGGCCATCTGCGAAGAGATGGTGCGCCGCGACCTCGGGGTCCGCTGGAGCACCCAGACCACGATCGGGCGGATCGACGCCGATGCCGCGGAACTCATGGCGCGGGCCGGCTGCGTCCAGATCGGCTTCGGCGTCGAGTCGGGCTCGCAGCTCGTGATCGACGACAGCAACAAGACGATCGTCGCGGAGAACACCGAGGCGCAGTTCCGCACGATCAAGGCCGCAGGGATGAGCGTGCAGACCTACTGGGTCTTCGGGCTCCCGGGGGAGACGATCGAGTCGGCGACCACATCGATCTCCATGTTGCGCGAATGGATCCGGGCCGAGCTGATCGACGCCGTCCACATCACCATGGCCGTGCCGTATCCCGGCACGCCGTTGTACGAGAACCCCGACGCCTACGGCATCTCGATCATCGACGACGACTTCGACAACTACTGGACCAGCAGCGCGAGCCTCGGCATCGGCCTCCCGGTCATCGAGTCGAAGGACCTCTCCAGATCGCACATCTACATGTTCTGGCAGATGGCCCACGCCGTCGCGGGCGACGAGTTCGCGAAGCGGATCGCCAAGCTGGAGGGGAGCATCCACTACATCCCGCGATCCCAGGACGAGCAGACGCCGCTCGCCGACGTCATCCTGCCCCGTCCGGAGCGGCTCCATCGGGCCGAGCACCTGCGGGTCGGAGACAAGCTGGCGACCCGCACCCTGATCGAGATCAAGCGCAGCCGCGAACGGCTGCGCTCCGGGGGCGAGCTCCCGGCGTCGCCGGAACCGGTCGCCGGTGGCGGCTCCTGAGCCGGTGGTGGCCCTCCGTGGTCACTGCCCGCACACGGACGGGCTTGCACCCTGGTCCGGATCTCTTGTCGTGTTCGACCTCTTCGGCACGCTCGTCGACGGCGAGCGGTTCCCCGAGGAGCACGAGTTCGCCGCCGAGGTGGTCCGGCGCTTCGCCACGACCAGCCGCGTCGCAGACGCGCTGGTGGCTGACCTCTTCGCCCGCGTCGTGGAGTCGTGGCTCGATCCGGCCGGCCCGGCGCAGGCGACGGCCGACCTCGTGACGGAGGTGGCGGGCACCCACGGCCTCGCGGTCGACGCGGCGTCGGTCGAGGACCTCCTGTGGGACGTCGTGGTCGAACGCCAGCCGCCCCACCTGGTGGCGCCGGAGGCGGCGGCGCTGCTCGCCGACCTGCGCCTCGCCGGCCACTGCACGCGGCTGCTCTCCAACTGCGTGCTCCCCGGGTCGCAGATGTGGCGGCTGCTGGAGCGCCTCGGGCTGGCCACCCACCTCTGCGACGCGTCGTTCTCGAGCGACGGTCAGCACCGAAAGCCCCAACCGTCCGCCTTCACCGCGATCGCCTACGGCGACCCGATCGACGTCACGATGGTGGGTGACTCCCAGCGCGACGACCTCGACCCGTCCCGGGCCCTCGGCTGGGCGGGGTGGCTGGCGTCCCCCACCCGGCTCCCGACGATGGCGGACCTCGCCCTCCCGGCGGCCGCCGGCCGTGAACGAGGAGCGGAGCGACCGCATGCCTGATCCGGTGCTCACCGACGTCGCCGCGGCCCTCCGCGATCAGCACGCCGACCTCGGGGTCGGGCCCCTCTCGCTGTGGGCGCGAGGCTCGGAGTTCCTCGTGTACCGCGCCGGGAGCCCAGGCGGTGACGTCGTGGTCCGCGTGCCCACCGCGACGCGGTTCTCCACCTCCAACGATCCCGACCAGGACACCAGGGCCAGCCTCGAGCACGAGCACCGCCTGTCAGCCCACCTGCGGGGGTTGGGCTTCCCGGTGCCCGCCATGCTCGCCCTCCACCTCGCGGAGGATCGCGAACGACGCGACTTCCTCGTCGCCGAGCTGGTCCCGGGCGACGGTGGGCCGGCCCGCCCGGTCGAGCTGGGAGCGCTCGTGCGCCGGCTGCACCGCCTCCCCGCTCCGCCCTTCGGCCTGCTGGCGGAGGGTCGGACGGCGTCCGCATCCGCCGCCGCGAACGCCGTGGTCTGCGCTCGGTTGGAACGGCGGCTGGCGGCGCTGCGCGCTCGCACCGGCCAGCGCCTCACGGTGCCGTTGATCGGCGCGGCAGACCTCGGTCCCGACCCGGTCGAGCCGTCGCTGCTGCACCTCGACCTCCGTCCCGAGAACGTGCTCGCCCGGGGCGGTGAGGTCCTGGCGCTGATCGACTGGTCGAACGCCCTCCGGGGCCACCCTGCGCTCGACATCGCCCGGCTGGCCGAGTACGGGAACCTCGTCGACGGCTTCCTCGAGGGCTACGGCCTCGACCCGTTCGCCACCGTCTCACCCGTCACCGAGCTGGTGTACCGGCTCGACACCGCCGTGATGCTGGCGCACGTCTTCGCCGAGCACGAGCCGAATCCGACCCGGGCTGCGGTCCAGCTCGCGCGGGTCGGCGAGCTCTGCGCCGAGCTCCGGCGGGTCGCATGACGACCACCGATGTGGAGCCGGCGGTCACCGGCCCCGACCCGATCGCGCCCGCCCTGGCCCGGGTCGGTCTCGCCGAGCACATCGATGCGTTGCGCCGCACGAGCCCGAAGCCCCTCGACCCGTGGCCCGAGCCTCGGTTGCCGGTCCGGCCCGGGTCGTGGGCCATGGAGCTGCTCCACCGTGGGCAGCCGGTCCCCTCTCCGCGCGGCGCCGCCCTCCTCCGCACCCTGTGCTCGGCCGATCTCGCCCGAGGCGAGGGGACCCGACTCATGCCGGGCCGATGGCAGGTCACCGCGTTCCGTGGGGCGCTCGTCGTGCGGGACCGAGCCCCGAGCGGGCAGTTGCCCGAGGTGTACCTCGGGGAGGACGGGCTGCGCTTCGCGGCGTCGGTCGCCGACGCCCGCCCTCGTGGTTCGGTGCTCGAGCTCGGCTGCGGAGCGGGGCTCGCCACCAGCGTCGCGGCGCAGACCGCGGCTCGGGTGGTCGGCATCGATGTCGTACCGGCGTCGCTGGAGGCCACCGCACTCTCGAGCCGGCTGAACGGGCTGGCGTCGCGGGTGTCGGCCGAGTGGTGCGACCTGCGGGCGCTGGGCGACCCCGGCCCGGTCGACGTCGTGATGGGCAACCTGCCCGGCGTCCCGGTCGCCCCGCCCCTCGTCTACGCGACGGCGGGTGACGGGGGTGCAGACGGCTTCGCGCTCCTGCGGCCAGGGCTCGAAGTGATCCGGGGTGCGCTCGGCCGCCGACCGGCGTCCACGGACGCGGTCCGGCTGGTCATGCGCGTGCAGTCGCTGAGCACCGACGACCAGCCCTTCGTGCTGTCGCTGCTGCGATCCCTGGCCGAGGACTGTCGCCTCGACCTCGTGGTGACGGCGGACAGCAGGATGCCGATCGAGCTGCGCAACGGGCTCACCGCCCGGTACGCGGAACCCTTGAACCCGTCGTCGGACCCCGCGGACCTGCTCCGCCGCATCGACGATCACGCGGCGGCGCTCGGCGCCACCAGCTACGTCTCGGTCGAGGTGATCGGCCGGGACGGCACGGGCCGGGTGGCCTTCGTCGACGCCACCTCGCCGGTGCGGGTGACGTCCCGCCTCGTCGTCACTCGCCCGACCGCCGCCGGGGTCGATCAGGTGGCGGCCCACTACCTGGCCCGGCTGGGGCAGCTCCCCATGGCCTTCTGGGAGTTCGCCGGCGACGAGGTGGTGAGCATCACCGCCGCCCGGGCCCGTCGCCTGTGGACGGCGTTCGGCGAGGGGGCCTCGGTCCGTGAGGCGGTCGACGACGTCTTCGCCGACCTTGCGCCCGCGGATCGACGAGCGGTGTTGGCGACCACGGCGTGCCTGGCGGACGCGTTGACCACGGCGGGGCTCGCCGTGCCTCGCCACGACTCTCCCCGAGCGACCCGGTGATCACCCTCACCACGACGACGCTGCCGGACCCTCCGGGGTTGGTGGTCGACCAGTTCCGCGTCGCGGGCGGCGGGCCCACCGCGTTGGTGTTGCCCGGGTTCGGGCGCACCGCCGACGAGTTCTTCTTCTTCACCGCGCTGCTGCTCCACAACGGCCTGTCCGTCGTGGTGGCGGACTTCCGCCACCACCCCGGCCGGTCGTCCGGCGACATCCTGGGGTTCACGGTGTCCGAACAGGCCCGCGACATCGTTGCCCTCCTCGGCGCGTTCGGCCCGGACGTCGTCCTGGCCACCAGCCTCAGCTTCCGCTCGGCGCTGCGGGCGCTGGCCGAGACCCCCTCCGCGAGCACGCTCGTCGGCATCGTGCCGGTGGTCTCCCTCATCAACACCTGCACGGTCGTCACCGGCATCGACTGGCACGAGGCCCAACACGACCTCGACCACCAGCCGCGCGTCCTCGACGTGGACGGGTTCGCGGTCGGTATCGCCTTGGTCGAGGACGCGCTCGAGCACGACCTCGCGACGAGCGAGAGCTCGTGCGTCGACGTGGCGCGGGTGGCCGGACCGGTCCACCTCGTGGCCGGGTCGTCCGATCCGTGGGTCGACGCCGTCGACCTCCGATCCCTCGCCGACGCCGCCGGTTGCGACGTGACCACCCTCGACGGCGCCGGGCACGACTTCAGTCGGAGCCTCCGGCGGGCCCGGACGCTGTTCACGACGGCCGCGGGCCGTGCGATCGCCGGCCGGTCGGCCGAGGTGAGGTCGCCGCTGCTGAACGACGTGATCGAGGCCCGGGCGGAGCTCCTGCTCGAGGGCTCGACCACCCGCCTGGACGTCGGGGCATGACGGCCGGTCTCATCGATCCGTCTCGGAACGGGCCCCGCCCGACCGCCCTCGTCGCCGGGCCCGCTGACCTCCACCTGCCTCTCATCCTGGCTGGTCGCGTGGTCCCCCGGGCGTCGACGGAGGTGGTGGTCGAGACCCCCATCGGGCGGATCCTCGTCGCTCGACCGGACGCGGAGGACGTCGGCTCGATCGACGGCGGGGGCGCCGCGATCGCCCGGGAGCTGGCCGAGGCCGACCTGCGCGACGTCTCCACCTACCTCCAGCGCCTCGGGGTGGCATGGC
>Ga0209023_10005091_pt1 | contig 14553 bp, 15 predicted proteins | sample LakOneMetagenome_FD_187468 | JGI IMG/M metagenome (GOLD analysis project Ga0209023, IMG submission 187468) | Freshwater and sediment microbial communities from Lake Erie, Canada (SPAdes) (version 2) | ecosystem: Environmental > Aquatic > Freshwater > Lentic | place: Lake Erie, Canada...
TGGCGGTGCGCTCGTTGAACACGTCGGTGCGCTCGACCTGCCAGTTGACTTTCGGAAAGCGCTTGCGCGCGCTGTCCGCCAGCCACCAGGTGATGGTCGCGCCCTGCCGGTCCAGCCTGCGCGCGGCGGCGGCCAGGCACACGCCGGTGCAGTAGCTCCACACTGCGACGTGCTTGCCGAGCCGGCCGATGGCGGCGACGAGCGGCGCATTGTCCGCCAGCGCCGCCTCCACCTGTTCGGCGGACTCGGTCCAGAAGCCGGGCACCAGCACGGCATCGATCTGCGCTTCGTCGAGGGCTTCGCGGGCCGGCAGCCGCAGGCCGTGGGCGCAGGCGACCTCGCCTTCGGCCAGCCCCACGAACACGGTCTCGAACAGCCGCATGCCGGCGCGCCGGTTGGCGGCGTGCAGCAGGTCGGCGAAGGCGAGCAGGCCGGCGGGCATGCAGCCGGGGTAGAGCAGCAGGGCGACGCGGAGCATCGGGGTGTCCATGGCGGAAATTGGATGGTTTATGTCGTTTTCCGCCATTGGAGCAGATCGCGCCCCGGCTGACAATGGCTGCGTCAACCCAGGAGAACCGCATGAAGATCACCCAGCTGCGCAACGCCACCATCATCGTCGAACTCGGCCCCCATCGCATCCTCGTCGACCCCATGCTGGCCCCGCAAGGCGCGCTGCCGCCCCTGAAGTTCGGCGGCGGATGCGCGCGCAATCCGACGGTCGACCTGCCCTCCAGCGCCGACGCCCTGCTCGAGACGGTCACGCACTGCCTCATCACCCACTGCCAGAAGGGCCACTTCGACCACCTCGACCGTGCCGGCAAGCGCTGGCTGCGCGAACGCGGCATTCCCGTCATCTGCACGCCGCACGACGCCGGCTACCTGCGCGGCCGCGGCCTGAACGCCCAGCCCCTGGCCAGCCACGCGCACGCGCCGCAGCCCTTCTTCGGCGGGCAGGTGACGACGGTGCCCTGCCGCCACGGGCGCGGCGCGGTGGCCCTTTTGATGGAGCACGGTGTCGGCTACTACATCGAGATGCCGGGCGAGCCGACGCTCTACCTGTCGGGCGACACCCTGCTCACGCCGCGGGTGCGTGAGTTCGTCGCGCAGCGGCAGCCGGACGTGTGCCTGGTGCCGGCCGGCGGCGCGCGCTTCGACCTGGGCAGCGAGATCATCATGGATGCGCAGGACGTCCTCGCGCTGCTGCGCCTGTCTACGGGCCAGATAGTGGCCAATCACCTCGAGGCGCTGAGCCACTGCCCGGTCACGCGCAGCGGACTGGTCGGGGCCGCCGCGCAGGCCGGCATACAAGGACGGCTGCACGTTCCGGCCGACGGCGAAACCCTGGTCTTTCATCGTCCTGAATTATTAATAGCGATGGAATAATGATGCCCCTTTTACCGTAATTATCTCTTTTCGATAATCGTTCATCATGCAGCTATCCCACCTGACAATAGGAGAAACCGCATGAACCAGGACACCCGCCCAGTCGCCATCGTCACCGGCGCATCGCGCGGCATCGGCGCCGCCATCGCCCAGCGCCTCGCCGAGGACGGCTACCGCATCGTCGTCAACTACGCCAGCAACGAGGCCGAGGCGCAGCGCGTGGTGGCGGCCCTGCACGCCGCCGGCCACGGCGCCATCGCCGTCAAGGCCGACGTCTCGAAGCCCGACGAGGTGCGCGCCCTGTTCGATGCCGCCGAGCGCGCGCTGGGCCGGGTCGACGTGCTGGTCAACAATGCCGGCGTGCTCAAGACCATGCCGCTGGCCGAGACCAGCGACGCGCTGTTCGAGAACACCTTCGCCATCAATGTGCAGGGCACCTTCAACACCCTGCGCGAAGCGGCGCGGCGCCTGAACGATGGCGGGCGCATCGTGAATTTTTCCACGACCGTGCTGGCGATGAAGCTGCCGGGCTACGCGATCTACAGCGCCAGCAAGGCGGCGGTGGAGGCGATGAGCGGCGTCTTCGCCAAGGAGCTGCGCGGGCGCCGGATCCGCGTGAACACCGTGGCGCCGGGACCGGTTGCCACCGAGCTGTTCTTCTCCGGGAAAACGCAGGAGCAGATCGAGGGCTTCGCCAGGATGCCGCCGCTCGAGCGCCTGGGCGAGCCGGGCGATATCGCGCGCATCGTGTCCTTCCTGGTGAGCGAAGAGTCCGGCTGGGTCAATGGCCAGGTACTGCGCGCGAACGGGGGCACGGCCTGAGGTTCCCATATAATCGGGCGCATTGTTCCCACCGTGTGCCCGCATGTCTTACCGCCTCGCCATTTTCGACTTCGACGGCACGCTGGCCGATTCCTTTCCCTTCTTCGTCAGCGTGTTCAACCGCATCGCGGACGAGCACGGCTTTCGCCGTGTCGATGGCGAAGAGGCCCAGCAGCTGCGCCACCACGATACCCGCACCATCATGCGCCACCTCGGCATGCCGGCCTGGAAGCTGCCGCTGGCCTCGCGCAGCTTCATCGGCCTGATGCGCGAGAACGCGGCGCGCATCCCGCTGTTCGACGGCATCCACGAGGTGCTGCACGCCCTCGATCGCGAAGGCGTGCGCCTGGCCATCGTGTCCTCGAATTCCGAGCAAAACGTGCGGCTGGTGCTGGGCCCGGCGCTGGCAGGGCTGTTCCACCATTACGAATGCGGCATGTCAGTCTTCGGCAAGGCCGCGCGCATCCGCAAGGTGGTGAAGCAATCGGCGGTGCCGGCCGCGCATGCGCTCTACGTGGGCGACCAGGCCATGGATGCCGAGGCGGCGCGCAAGGTCGGCGTCGCGTTCGGTGCGGTCAGCTGGGGCTATGCGCCGATCGAGGCGCTGCGCCGCATCAAGCCCGAGCGCGAATTCGGCACGCCGGCCGAACTGCTGCGCATCGTCCGTCCTTGACGGTTCAGCCCTTCACGCACACGACCTGCTTGAGCGTGTGCACCACCTCGACCAGTTCGCGCTGGGCGTGCATGACGGCGTCGATGTCCTTGTAGGCCATCGGGATCTCGTCGATCACGCCCTCGTCCTTGCGCGACTCCACCCCTTCCAGCACGCGCTCCATGTCGGCGCGGGTGAAGCGGCGCTTGGCCTCGGTGCGGCTCATGACCCGCCCGGCGCCATGGCTGCAGCTGTGAAAACTGTCCGGATTCCCCTTGCCGCGCACAATATAACTCTTGGCGCCCATCGAGCCCGGGATGATGCCCAGCTCGCCCCTACGGGCCGAGACGGCGCCCTTGCGCGTGAGCAGCACGTCCTTGCCGAAGTGCTTCTCGTTCTGCACATAGTTGTGGTGGCAATTGACTGCCTCTAGGTGCGTATCGAAGGGCTTCGGGAGCACGCCGCGCATCGCGTGGATCACGTTGTGCATCATGACTTCGCGGTTGATGCGCGCGAACTTCTGCGCCCAGCCCACCGCTTCCACGTAATCGTCGTAGTGCTCGGTGCCTTCCTCGAGATAGGCCAGGTCCTGGTCCGGCAGGTTGACCTGGTGGCGCCGCATGTCCTGGCGCGCCAGCTCGATGAAATGGGTGCCGATCGCATTGCCCACCCCGCGCGAGCCGGAGTGCAGCATGACCCAGACCGCGCCCTCCTCGTCGAGGCAGACTTCGACGAAATGGTTGCCGCTGCCTAAGGTGCCCAGGTGCTTGTAGTTGTTGGTGCCGCGCAGCTTCGGGTACTTGCGGCAGATCGCGTCGAACTCGCCCTTCAGTTTCGCCCAGCCGGCGTCGACGGCCGGAGGCGGATTGTTCCAGGAACCGGCGTCGCGGCCCTTGTGGTTGCGGGTCTTGGGCGACATGCCGTGCGGGACCGCTTGTTCGATCGCGCTGCGCAGCTTGCCGAGATTGTCCGGCAGGTCGGCCGCGCCCAGCGTGGTCTTGGCCGCCATCATGCCGCAGCCGATGTCGACGCCGACGGCGGCCGGGATCACGGCGCCCAGGGTCGGGATCACGCTGCCGATGGTCGAGCCCTTGCCGACGTGGACGTCAGGCATGACGGCGACGTGATGGAACACGAAGGGCAGCTGCGCGAGCTTTTCAAGCTGCTCCTTGGCTTCAGCCTCGACCGGCACGCCCTGGGTCCACATCTTGACCGGCTTGCCGCCCTTGGGCGAGAGGAGTTCGATGTCGTCCTGGTTCATGGCGCCATCATCGCGCAAATCCGGCGTCGCTGGAGTCCGCCTGGATTCGCATTCGCTGTGGCAAATCAATGAGGGCTGTAGCGCAAGCACAAGACTGGAGGATATTGGGCATTTGAAAGGACGACCATGCGGACTGCTCCCTGCCTGCTGGCGGCCTCCCTGTTGCTGGCGGCGCCCTGTGCGGCGCAGGAGGCGCGCTTCTTCACCCTCGACAACGACATCTGGTTCGATACCGACCGCTACTACACCAACGGTGTCCAGCTCGCCTGGCGCGATGCCGCCGACACCCGCGGCGAGCTGGCGCGGCGCTGGACCGGGGCCGCCTGCCGCTGGCTCGGCTGCGGCGGCGCGCGCTTCCTGTTCGGCCAGCACAGCGTCGGCCAACTGATGTACACCCCTGGCGACATCACGGTGGCCGCGCCCCAGCCCCTGGACCGGCCCTATGCCGGCCTGCTCTATGTGGAGCATAGCTGGCTCTTCCTCGATGCCGATGGCCAGGCCCTCACCACCCTCGGCGCGCAGATCGGCGCCACCGGCAGGCTGTCGCTGGCCGAGCCGGCGCAGAAGCTGATCCACCGCATCGTCGACCGCCCGCAGCCGCAGGGCTGGGACCACCAGGTCGGCACGACCCTGGCCGTGATGGTCTCGGCCGAGCGGCGCGTGGCCTGGCCCGCCCTCTCGGGCCCCATCGCGGGCAATGTCCGCCTGCACACGGCGGGGCACTGGCGCGCCGCCCTCGGCAACACCATGAGCTATGCGGCGGGCAGCCTCACCCTCACCGTTGGCAAGAACCTGCCGCCCGTCTCGCCGGCGCCGCCCGGGATCGCCAACCGCCTGGCAGGCGGCACCGACTCAGGCGCCAGCTGCCTGTGGCAATGACTGCAATGCACCATGGTGTTCGGGGCGGAAGGCCGCGGCATGGCCTACAACCTGTTCCTTCAGGGCCGCCCCTGGCGTGACGATCCCGGCGTGCGGCCGCGGCGCTGGGTGGTCGAAACGATGGCCGGGCTGCGCCTGGATTTTCCCGGTACCCGCGAGCGCGAACACGGCCCCTGGTTCGTCCAGTTCCGCACGACCCGCCGCACGGCCGAGTTCCGCGCGCCCATGCCGGTGCTGCGCCACACTGTCGGTTCGCTGACGCTCGGCATCGATTTCTGAGGGCGGTACGCCAGCGGCGTCGCCTTGCGCAGGCTGGATAGCGCTTCTATACTCGGAGCACTTGCATTCCTGCATCATCGATAAGGTATCCACCCATGCGCCATCCATCCTTCCTGCTCGTCCCGCTGCTCGCACCGCTGCTGTTGACCGGCTGCGTCAACGATACGGCCAGTTACCAGATCGAGGGCAACGACCATGCGTTGACCGTGCGCGTGGTGCAGGATTATTTCTGGAGCAAGGAAGGGACGGTGCGGCTGACCGCGGCGCATTTGCCGGCGTGCCAGCGCCAGATGGAACTGGGTGAACTGCCCCTGTCGGGACTGGAGATCGAACTGTTTGCCAGCGGCCCCAACCGGTACACCCTGCGCGCCGGCGAAGAAACCTGGCAGGTCGAGACCGGGGGCTGCACCCAGCTCGAAGCGCCGGAGGCGAACGCCGTGACCGGCCAGGCGCTGGGCGCCTTCCACCTCGACGCCAATGGCAAGCTGGAGTTCGAGGCGGCGGAGGCGCCTCTGGAAGCCGGCACGGGGACGACGGAAGCAGCGTCGTAGGAGCGCGCGGCCGGCGCGCGGGAATCCGTCCACGCGTCCTGCGTGCGTCGGTCCCACTCGCAGCAGGCACGGGGCCTGCGGCGATGCCGGCCGCGTCGTCCTACACGGTCGCCTTCACATCGAACTCAGGGGCGCAGCCAGCCGCGTCCGATCGGCACCGCCAGCACCCGGCGGTACATCCCTTCCATCCACGGCAGCACGGAAGCGCAGGCAAGGCGGCCCGCCGGCGTCGACACCAGTACGGCCATCGTCGCCGACACCACGAGGGCGCCGAACATGTCCTTCGGCCAGTGCACACCGAGGTAGACCCGCGACCAGGCGACGACCAGGGCCAGCGGCAGCAACACCAGGCCGATGCGGCGCACCTGCGCCACCCCGCTGAAGACCAGCACCAGGGCCACCGAGAAGATGCTGGTGGCATGATCGCTTGGGAAAGAGCTGTCGGGATCGTGCAATAGGTAGGTGTGGCCGATCTCGGCGACGAAGGGCCGCGGGCTGTACCAGAGATGGCCGATCAGGTTGTTGAGGACCAGCGCGCAGGCGGCGGCAATGAAGGCGCGCAGCGCGATCTCGCGGCGCGGGCCGCTGCCGCCAACCCACAGCAGCACCAGCGTCAGCGGCACCAGGAAAATCAGCCACTCGGCCGCGAACACGGCGCCATGCAATTGCCAGCCGCTCAGCTCGGCTTCGGCGTTGAGGGCGGAGAAGAGGATCAGGTTGAGGTGCTCGAACATGGCGCCGCCGGAAGCGATATCAAGAAGTTATCGCCTAGCTTAGCGGAGCTCATCCACCGCACAATTCGAGAAGTGCAACAGTTTGTGACAATGGTGTGACAATCCCGCGGGCCACTGCCACAGCTCAAGCGCGATGCAGCATGCGCCGCAGCTGGGCCAGCTCGACCTCGCGCCCGGACCGCTCCAGCACGGTTTCCAGCAGCGAACGGTCGCCCTCGCGCAGCATGGTCCACTGGGTGAAATACTCGTGCACCGTGCGCCAGGGCGGAAAGCCGGCCGGCATATTGCGCCAGGTGCTGCCGGTGTGAAGGAAGTACAGGACCGCGCAGAACACGTCGTAGAGGTCGTGCTTGCGCGGCCGGGTCTTGCGCCGCGCCGCCTCCAGCATGCCGCGCACGGCGTCAAACTGCTCGCGAGAAATATCGCTGGGATAGGCCGGACGGTCCATGGTCATCCCCTCCAAAGTAGCTTGGAGGGCAGCGATCCGGAACAGGTTCCAAGACAAACGCGGCCTTCGGGCGAAGGCCGGCAGAGGCAGGCTTAGTCGCGCGCCAGGGCGAGGAACTCGGTACGCAGCGCCAGGTTCGGCTGCAATTCTCCCAGCAGGGCCGAGGTGATGGTCTCTTCGCCGATGGCGCGAATGCCGCGGCTTTCCATGCACAGGTGGCGGCACTTCACGACCACGCCGACCGCCTTCGGTTCCAGCACTTCCATCAGGGCGTTGGCGATCTGGATCGTCATGCGCTCCTGCACCTGCAGGCGCTTGGAGAAGATGTCGACCAGGCGCGTCAGCTTCGACAGGCCGACGATCTTCCCGTTCGGCAGGTAGCCGACGGTGGCCTTGCCGAAGAAGGGCGCCAGGTGGTGCTCGCAATGGCTGTAGACCGGGATGTTGCGCACCACGATCAGCTCATTGTATTCCTCGGCGCCATCCTCGAAGGCCTTGAGCACTTCGACGGGATTCTGGTCGTAGCCCGAGGTCCAGTGTTTCCAGGCCTTCGCCACGCGGTGCGGCGTCTCCTGCAGGCCCGGGCGGTCGGGATCCTCGCCCAGGGTGGTGAGCAGGCGGCGCCAGTCGTGTTCGGTGAAAGCTTCTTTGTCGGACATGGTGAACCTTAAAAAATCGAGTGCCGCAAGTATATAGAAAATGCGCGGCGCCAGCCGGAGGCTGCCAATTTCTTGAGCAAAATTAACGGGTCGTAAGTGCGCGTGGCGTAGCGTGGGTGACGGTCAACCTGGGAGAGATGCCATGTTCGGAAGCACCGTCCTCGAAGTCGCCATCGGCCTGACATTTTGCTACGGCACCCTGGCGCTGGTCGTCAGTACCTTGCAGGAGGCGCTGGCGGCGGCCTTCAGCCTGCGCGCCAACATGCTGCTCGCGGCGATCAAGCGCATGCTGGACGACCCGCGCTGCGAGGCGCTGGCCCAGAGCCTCTACGACCATCCGCTGGTCAATCCGCACGGCAGCACCGCCAACCGCCGGCCATTATCGGTGCGGCCATCCTATATCGAACCGGCCCATTTCGCGATCGCCCTGCTCGACTCGCTGCGCAGCAATCCGGCCCTTCCGCTGCAGGCGGCCATCGAGGCCCTGCCCGACGCGCAGGTAAGGCGTGTGCTGCTGGCCCTGTACCGCCAGTCCAGAGGCGATCTGCAGCGCTTCCAGGACGGCATCGCCGGCTGGTTCAACAGCGCGATGGAGCGCCTGTCCGGCGTCTATAAACGGCGCCAGCTCCTGATTTCCTTCCTGCTGGCCCTGCTGCTCACCATCCTGCTCAACGTCGACAGCATCCATCTGTTCCAGACGCTGTGGCAGAACCCGGCGCTGGCCGCCCAGATCAAGGCGGCCCCCACCGCCCTGGACGCCGAGGTCCTGCGCCAGCTGTGGGCCTTGCCGATCGGCTGGAACACCTTCCCGCCGCAGCTGGATTCCGCCTTCGCCCTGCAGGTGGCCGGCTGGCTGATCACGGCCGGCACCACCCTGTTCGGCGCGCCCTTCTGGTTCGACCTGCTGCAGCGCGCCGTGCAGCTGCGCGGCACCGGCGCCAAGCCGCAGCCAACGCCTGTCAAAGAAAATGTCCCTGCGGTTCCGTAGGGTGGGCGGATTCCGCCCACGCGTTCAACTCACGGAGGCTTGGCCGCTGCGCATGCCGGAGCTGAACGCGCGGCCGGCAAAGCCGACCACCCTACATTATTTGCCCGGCGGCCGGTGCGCGTCCACCAGCACGCTCGACACCGAGATGTGCGGCACGCGCTCCGGCCACTCGTCGTTCGGTCCGAACCAGCGCGCCTCCGCCAGCTCGGTCGCATCCACCCGGATCTCGCCATCGAGGTAGTCGGCCGTGAAGGCCAGCATCAGCGAGTGCGGGAAAGGCCAGGCCTGGCTGGCGAAGTAGCGCAGGTTCTGCACGCGCAGGCCCACCTCCTCGTAGACCTCGCGGTGGATCGCCTCTTCCACCGACTCGCCCGCCTCCAGGAAGCCGGCCAGCGGCACGAAGCGCTTGGTCGGCGAATGCAGGTGCATGGCCAACAGCACGCTGTCGCCCTTCTTGATCAGGACCATCATCGCCGGAGAAATGCGCGGATATGCCATGTGCCCGCACTGCACGCATTGGTAGCAGCGCTCGCCGGCAGCCAGGACGGTGGAACTGCCGCAGGCGCCGCAGAAGCGGTGGGTGCGCGCCCACTCGGCCACCTGGGATGCGCGCGCCGCCAGGCCGCGCAGCGATTCGTCCATCCCTGAGAACAGCACCGCACGCAGGCCGAGCAAGACATAGCCCGGCGGCAGCGCCGGCTCGCTGTCGAACCATCCCGTCTCGCAATAGCGCTCGCCCAGCATGCCCAGCGGCTGCAGGCGCGCGCGGTCGACCTCCAGCTGCGCCAGCAGGGCGGCGTCCGGCAGCGCCAGGTCGCTTTCGCGCACCAGCAGGCGGCCGGCGTGGAAGAGGAAGCTCAGGGGATGGGGGTCGGGACGGGGAGCGAACAGCGGGGTGAAGGATGGCGGTGTCAGGAGCATGGTCTGGGCGGCAAGGTCAAGGACGCGGTGCTTGATGATACCGCCTTTCGCCCACGCCTTCGTCCGACCCGATCAGACTGGCGCGCCTTCGCTGCGCGAACTAATCGCTGCTCATCCGGCTCAAAGTTTGGCTGATCGCCGCCCGCCGCACCCAATGGAGAGAACGATGGACGATACCCCAGTTGTGCTCGGCATCAACCGGACCCAGGATGCCAGCATCTGCCTGATGCAGGGCTCGCACCTGGCCTGGGCCATCCAGAAGGAACGTCTCACGCGGCGCAAGCACCACTGGGGCAAGCCCGGCGACCTGCGCGACCATTATTCCCCGCGCCTGCCCGGGCTCGACCGGCCGGTCGACATCGTGGTCGAGTGCTTCTCGCTGGAGGAGGAAGTGCGGCAGCTGCCGCTCTACGAGGAAGAACTGGCGGCCACCCTGCGGCTGGCGCACGGGGCGCGGCGCGCTCGCATCTCGCACCACCTGGCCCACCTGTACAGCGTGTTCCCCCCCTCTCCTTTCGAGGAGGCGGCGGTGATGGTGATCGACGGCCAGGGCAGCCCGGTGGCCGATTTCACCGAACACTGGAGCGGCGCCGCCAGCACGCCGGGCGACTGGCGCGAGGTGTCCTCCTTCTACACGGCCAGCCGCGCGGGAGGCATCGACTGCATCGGCAAGCAGGTCCGGCCCCCTGACGGCGCCCGCCACGACGACGAGCGCCTGGTGGGCCTGGGCATGTTCTACTTCCTGCTGACACAGGCGCTCTTTCCCGGCGAAGGCAACGAAGGCAAGGTAATGGAGCTGGCGCCCTACGGCGATCCGGATGCGCTCGGCCTGCCGCTGCTTTCGGTCGAGGGCATGGCCGTCGGCATTCCCCAGGCCTGGCGCTCGCTGCTGCGCGAGCGCAAGCGCTTCCGCTTCGGCAGCCTCGATGCGCGCTTCACCGACAGCGCCAACCTGGCCGCCGCCGGCCAGCGCGCCTTCGAAGAGGCACTGCTGGGGCTGGCGCACTGGCTGTACCGCCAGACCGGCGCCGAGCACCTGTGCTTCGCCGGCGGCACGGCGCTGAACTGCTCGGCCAATGCGCGCCTGCTGCGCGAGACGCCGTTCCGGCGCGTCTTCCTGCCGCCCGCGCCCAGCGACGCCGGCACCGCGCTCGGCTGCGCCGTCTACGGGCTCACCGAAGTAGCCAGGCAGCGCTGCGACTTCCGCTGGAGCGCCGACTACCTCGGCCCGCCGCCCCAGCTGGCCGACATCGAGGCCGCGCTCGAGGGCGCCGCGGATTTCGTCATCGAACAGCCGCGCGGCCGCGACGCCCTGTGCGCGCGCATGCTCGACCTGCTGTGCAGCGGGAGGGTCATCGGCCTCTACCAGGGCCGCAGCGAATTCGGTCCGCGCGCGCTGGGGCACCGCAGCATCCTGGCCGATCCGCGCCGCGACCGCGTGCGCGACTGGATCAATGCGCGCGTCAAGGGCCGCGAATGGTTCCGCCCCCTGGCCCCGATGGTGCCGGAAGAGCGGGCGCCGGCCTACTTCGAGCTGAGCGGGCCGTCGCCCTTCATGCAGTTCGCCGCCCCGGTGCGTCCCGAGATCGCGCCAATGCTGCCGGCCATCACCCACGTCGACGGCACTGCCCGCCTGCAGACCGTCAGCCCCAGCGACGACCCGCTGCTGCGCGCCCTGCTGGCCAGCTTCGAGGTGCGCACCGGCGTGCCGGTGCTGCTCAACACCTCGTTCAACGGCCGCGACCAACCCATCGTCGAGACGCCTTTCGAAGCCGTGGCCGCCTTCCGCCAGATGCCGCTGCACGCGCTGGCGATGCCGCCTTTCCTCGTCACCAAGCGCCAGGAACCGGAGCTGCCCACATGACGCCATCCGATCCGGTCGTCTGGTGCCTGAGGGAATGACATGCGCCGCCGACCTTTCCTCCAGCGCCATGACATTCGCAGTGTCATCGTGTTCCGCGCCCTGCAGCTCGGAGACATGCTGTGCGCCGTGCCGGTCTTACGCGCCCTGCGCGCCGCCCTGCCCGACGCGCGCATCGTGCTCACCGGCCTGCCCTGGGCGGCGGAGTTCGCGAGGCGCTTTTCTTCCTATGTAAACGCCTTCATCGCTTTCCCCGGCCACCCGCTCCTGCCCGGGCAAGCGGTGCGCCACGAAGAGCTGCCCGCCTTCTACGCCGAGGTCTGCCAGCAGGATTACGACCTGGGATTGCAGTTGCACGGCAATAGCGAGGTCGACAACCACATCGTCGCCGGCTTTGGCACACACACAATGGCCGGCTTTTCACGCAGCGAATCGATCCAGACCGAGCAGACCCTGCTGCTGCCCTATCCCGCGATCGGGGCCGAATCCGAACGCTTGCTGCGGCTGTCCGAACACCTCGGCGCCCCCGCCGTCGGCAAACACCTCGAATTCCCCCTGCTGCACGAAGACTTCGCGGAGCTCGACGCCAGCCGGCTCGCAGCTGGCCTCGAACCCGGCCGCTATCTATGCATCCACGCCGGCGCGCGCAGGCGCGGCAAATGCTGGCCGCCGGAACGCTTCGCCGAAGTGGCCGACCAACTGCACGCCGAGTTCGGGCTCGACACGGTCCTGACCGGCTCGGCAGACGAGACGAGCCAGACGCAGGCCGTTGCCAGCCATATGCGCTCGCCGGCGATCGAGGCGGCGGCGCCGATCTCGATCGGCGCCATGGCCGCCCTGATGAGCCGCTCGCGCCTCCTGATCTGCAACGACACCGGCGTCTCCCACCTTGCCGCCGGCCTCGGCTTGAATAGCGTCGTCGTGTTCAAGCAGGCGGATATTGCGCGCCGGGCGCCACTGGACCGGTTGCGGCACCGCTGCATCTGGGACCCGGGCGCCGAGCGCGCCGCCGTCGTGCTCGAGCATGCCCGCGCCTTGCTGGCGGGTACGGCTCCCAGCGGGCAGCGCGCTGCGGGCATGTGGCCCTACTGGTAACGTTCGCGAAAAAAACGCAGACGGCCTTGTGGGCGTCTGCGTTGAAAGGCGGCTTTCGCCGCGCGAGGAAGGGTGCCGGCGGGGCCGGCGAATCTCTTGCTTACTTCAACAGGCGGGTACGGCTGGCGACCAGCGCGATGACCAGGGACAGGCCGCCGACGTAGGCGATGGCTGCCTGCATGCCGACGAAGTGGGCGACGGCGCCGATCACGGGCGGGCCCATCAGGCTGCCGCTGTAGGCCATGCTGGCCACTGCCGCCAGGGCCATCGGGCCCTGGGCGCCGGCCGCGCTGAACACGAAGGGGAACAGCAGCGACAGGCCGAGGCCGGCGATCGCGAAACCGCCCAGGGCAATGTAGGCGTTCGGCGCCACGACGGCGAAGAACAGGCCGCTTGCCGAGACCATGGCACCCAGGGTGACCAGGCGCTGGGCGCCGAAGCGCACTTTCAGCTTGTCGCCGACCATGCGCGACAGCAGCATCATGACCGAGAAGGCCGACAGGGCCAGCGGCGCCAGGCCGTCCGACGCGCCGAAGTGTTCTTTGAGGAAGACGCCGCTCCAGTCGGCGATGCTGCCTTCCGACATCGAACCCAGGAAGCCTAGCAGGCCCAGCAGTGCCAGCGGACCGCGCGGCAGCGCGAACGCCTTCTTTTCGACTTTTTCGACGCTGTCGTCGGCGTCCATCATGCTGTAGGCCATCCACAGCACCACGGCGAGGGGACCGGCCAGCATCAGGAAGTGGGTGCCCGGGGCGATCTTCATGCTGGCCATCAGGCTGCCGAGGGTCGCGCCCGCCAGGCCGCCGGCACAGCCGATACCGTGCAGCATCGACAGTTCCGACTTGCCGGTCTGCTTTTCACGCCTGGTCGCGGCCGAGTTGATGGCGACGTCGAAGGTGCTGGCGGTGATGCCCAGCATCAGGACCGACAGCATCAGGCGCGGCACGGTCGGCGCCATGCCGATCGAGACCAGCACGCCCAGCAGGGCCATGCCCGAGATCAGGAGCGACTTGCGGGCGCCGAAGCGGCCCATCAGGAAAGACGAGATCGGGTAGGACACGACGGCGCCGAGGCCGCCGCACAGCAGGACCATCGACAGGGCCGAGTGCGAGACCTGCACACGCTCGGCCAGGGCCGGGATACGGCCGGCCCAGGAGCCCATGATCAGGCCGAACAGCGCGAACAGGACAGGCAGTGCGTACTGCTGGGTTTGCGCGAGGGAAAACGAACGCTGGGTCGAAACAGAGATTTGCATCGGTAAAGAAATGTTAAATTTTTTCGGTGGTGTGTTTTAAGTGCCAGCCGATCCTGAACGTTTGAATGAATTCGTCAGAAAGCTGATGGGAGGCAATTTTAACGACCGGAAAAGTTTTTTGTTTGCCGTGCGGAAAAATATTTAAGAGCGTTGTTTTGCGTCGACGCAAAGATGACAACTTCCTTGGCAAACAGATACGAAAGCGTGCAAAACCAGCTGATTCACTGCCGAAATTCTGCTAAGTGTAAGCAAATATTGCTGAGCTCGAACGAGGCATACACAGTCGGGAACCACGAAACCCTTATATAATTGATAAAGAAAATGGAATGCACACCGGCTGCGAGTAATGAACATTGGCCCAAACGGAATAATTAAACCGACAAGCAATCTGCGCATTCTTCCGTTTATTTATATTCCTTATTTGCGATCCCTATTACTGGGAATTAATATCTCAATTGTGAAATAGCGAAATAAATCAGCTCAGCAGATGGCGAATATCCAGACATAAGCAAAGTCATTGCCCAAAATGCAAAAAGCCAGCCCGACCGGTTTTCGGCAGGACTGGCTTTCCTGGTCCGGCAAGCCGGACCGTCGCTCAGACGAGCTGCAGGGTCACGTCGATGTTGCCGCGAATGGCATTCGAATAGGGGCAGACGATGTGGGCGCGATCGATCAGGGTGCGCGCTTCTTCTTCCGGCACGCCAGGCAGGCTGATCTGCAGCAGCACTTCGATGCCGAAGCCGCTCGGGATCTGGCCGTTGCCGA
>Ga0209023_10005092_pt1 | contig 14548 bp, 11 predicted proteins | sample LakOneMetagenome_FD_187468 | JGI IMG/M metagenome (GOLD analysis project Ga0209023, IMG submission 187468) | Freshwater and sediment microbial communities from Lake Erie, Canada (SPAdes) (version 2) | ecosystem: Environmental > Aquatic > Freshwater > Lentic | place: Lake Erie, Canada...
AATTATCAGAATTTACACAAGATACTAATGTAACAAATAAAGATGCTGTTAAAATTAATTTAATATTTTTCATAACTATAAATTTTAGTTTTTAGAATAAACTTTTATATCGTCAACTTGAAACAATCCATCTAAATTAGTATTAGTACCTGAACCAGTTACTTTAAATGCTAAATAAATTTTCCCATTATAAGAAGACAAATCAATATCTCCTGAAGGAATATAGGTGTAATTATTTGTAGTTTCATTTGCAACAACTGCCGTTAAAGGTGTCCAAGTTGCTGCTAAAACATTTGTTCCATCAAAATTAGTTGAAACTAAAACTTCCAATTTGTTAGAAGGATCAGAAACAAAGTTAGAGGCAGAATTAAAATTTAAAACTTCATTTGATGAGTCATCCATATTAATAGCCGGAGTAATTGCCCAACCAATATTTGAAGCTTGTCCACTTCCAAAAGAACTAAACTGAATGTAACCACTATTGTTAAAATCTCTTTCTATCCATTTTTTGGTACCAGCTTCAGCAAAATTTACCCAACCTGGAAAATCAAAGTCAGCATTAAAGTTGATATTATCAACACTGAAAGATTCTTTAAAAATCGCTGGTGTAAATGGCGCAATAGCCACATCTTCTTCTTTCGTGCAACTTGTTAAAGTTACTAAAGTAATTACTAAAAATGTAATTTTTCTTAAATTATTATTCATAACTACTAAAATTAAAAGTTAACATATAAATTTACAAAAAAAGTTCTTCCATATCCATAAAAATATTTAGAACCAAAAGATGGTGTACCATTTGCATTATCTGCAACAGCATCTGGGTAAGTTGCTTTTCTTGATTGTTCAAATCCTCCTGTTTTATAGATTGTATCTAAAACATTGTTTACAGAAGCGAAGAAACCAATAGTTGTTGTATTCACTCTCCAAGATTTTCCACCAGTTACATTTAATAAGTTAAATGATGCAAATTTTTCTTGAGTTAATATTTTTCTAACAGAAGCAGGTGTAGCACCTGAATACCCTAAACCATCACTATCAACAACAAAATTAGTTGTTCTTGTAATGTTTGAAATATCAATATAGTTACTTCCAATATAATTAATATTAGCACCAATCCACCAGAAGTGAGGATCTCTATATTCTAAACCAAAAGATGCCGCTTGTTGTGGTAAACCACCTTGTCTGTATCCTTTTAAGTAAGTTGAACCAAAGTCAGTAACTGGATTGGTTTTTGTTAATGATGCTTGACCATCATCATTTACTTTTAAATTTGGATTGTTTGTAAAAATATACTCTCCATAAGTTGCAGCAGCAGTTGCTTTAATAGTAGAAGTAATTTGGTATTCCATACCAATTTCTACTCCTAAATTTCTTTTATCAATTCCTGTAACAATTTCTGAAATAAACGAATCTTCATTACCCGCTCCAACAGCAGCTTCATCAAATAAACCTTCACCATAGAAGAAAGCTAAATCAGTAGCGTTTTGGATTTTTGAGAAATAACCCGTTACTCTACTTTTAAATTTAGGTGTTCTAATGATATAAGAAGCATCTGCACTTGCAATAGATTCACTTGTTAAATCAGGAGTTACGTTATTATTTAAACGTGCATTTGCAAATACATTTCTCATTCCTGGCGCTTTAGTATAATAAGCTCCATTAAAATCTAATAAGTGTTGACCAGTAATTTTGTAAGTTAAGCCTCCTTTAAATCCAAAGTTTTCAAAAATTTCTTTTGATCCTTTACCGAATGAATTATTTTGGTAAATCCCGTTTCTATATAATCCTTCTCTTTGATATTCACTACGAGAAAAAGATTGTGCTAAATAAAAATCTACTGTTTTGTAAGTAAACTTGAATTGTGTGAACGCATCAAAAACTACTGCATTTAAATTATAATTGTAACCATAAGCATCACCAGCTTTAACTTGTCTGTTAGGATTGTTTAAATCTGATTGCTCTTGACCAGGATAATAACCTGCACCTGATTGATAAAAAGAATCAATATCTTCAAAATATTTACCACCTAATAAATCCAACATGTTTTGGAAGTTATGTGATTTTAATTTTTTGAAACTTGCACCAGCATTTAATTTAATATTATCTGATAAGTCTGAGAATAAAATTGAATTGGCAGATAATTGTTTATCGTCTGTTCTATCTTCATATAAAGCATAAACACTTTTACCAGATTGATTAGCTAAATACATAGCATTCCAATCTAATTGACCATCAGCTAAAAAGTTTTGTTGTGCTATTGCTGCATTTGCATTATCACCTAAATTATTAAAATAACTTGGTAAGTTTTTGTAATAAGTAGGATCAGGGTTATTGGCTCCTTGATAATCGATTCTTGTATTACCTACAGAACCTGTTTGAAAAGCAACATTAGTATTTAATGTTGTTCTATCATTCATTTTCCAATAATGACTTAACATTAAAATTGGCTCTTGAATATCTTTATCTCTTGAATTTCTTTTTTTACCGTTTTGATAACCCCAGTAAGAATTGTATTTAAATCCTTTTAAGTTAATTACCTCATTAGTATTTGGAGAAGTTTTTCCTCTACTATTTTGAGCATAAATACTTGTAAAATTTAAACTATGTTTTTTATTAAATCTTTTTTCAACACTTGCAAACATTGAATTTGCAGCATAATCAGTACCTTCAAAATAACCTTCTTGTGCCCATCTTCTTGAAGCAGAAATACTATAAGCCCAACCATTTTCCATTAATCCAGAATTAGTAGTAGCCATTGCTCTCCAAGAATAATTGGTATTAGTACCAGAATAAGATAAACGAGTACCTTTTCTGTATAATGAAGCTCTTGTATTAATTTCTTGAGTTCCTAAAATTCCACCAAAAGTATAATCTGATGGTGCAGAACCTAATGTAAATTCTTGATTTCTAGTCGCGTCATTTAATCCACCCCAGTTACTCCATTGTGGTCTACCGTCATAAATTTTGTTCATTACAACACCATTTATCATAGTTGTTCCATATGAATTATCTAATCCACGCATTCTGAAACGAGCTTGACCCCAGTTAAAAGCAGCAGCTTGTTGAAAAGCATCTCTAGAAGATTGCAATAATCCAGCAGTACTTTCAGAACCACTATTGCTGTCGCCTAAATCATTATCTGTTATGGTAACTAAACTTAATTGTTGCTCAGAAGTAATATTTTCTTCCAAAAACATCATTCCAACATCTAAAGTTTGATCTGCAACTACTTCAATTGCAAAATTTTGAGTGTTATACCCATCCACTGAAACCACCAAAATTTGGTTACCTGCAGCAATACCTTTAATTTGGAATTCTCCTAAATTATTAGTTGTTACAAATTGTTCGTTAGATTGAATCATAACTTTTACGCTTCCCAATGGGTTTTGCGATTTAGAATCAACTACTTTTCCTTTAACAGTTGATTGATTTTGAGCCATTACAAAAATAGCTTGAAATAAAAATAAAAGACTTAATGCAAGTTTTTTCATACTTTATTATTAATTAATACTTTACGATCTTTTCAGCTAAAAACTAAAAAGCCGACAAATGTACAACATTTAAATAATATTATTTACCTTTGGCATCTATTTTGCATTATATTTAATTATAATTTAACCTGAAACATGAAAATTAAACCATTTTACAGCGCTTTAGCAGTTCTTTTATTTGTTGCAAGCAGCTTTGCACAAGAGAAAAAAAACTACATGGTTAACACAATAGCTTTCTATAATTTAGAAAACTTATTTGACACAATAAACGATCCTACTGTTAATGACGAGGACTTTATTTACACACCAGAAAACTATAAAGATAAATTGAAGAAATTAGAAAGAGTAATTTCTCAATTAGGAACAAGTGCTGAACAAAAAAACTCACCAGTAGTATTAGGTGTAGCAGAAGTTGAAAACAGAAAAGTTTTAGAAGATTTATGTAAACAACCTTTATTAGCAGCAAAAGGATATGCTGTTATTCACTTTGATTCTCCTGACAAAAGAGGAATTGATACTGGTTTTTTATACCAAAAAGGTCATTTTCAACCAACAAGTTACAAAAACTATCCATTAATTGTAACAGAAGACATTACAGATAAAAAAGCAAAAGACAAAGAAAAAGTAGAAGATACAGACGACAATGTTGTAGATACAAAAACTAATAGAATCTATACACGTGATCAAATTTTGATGACAGGCTTATTAGATGGTGAAGAAATGCATTTTATCGTTAGTCACTGGCCTTCTCGTAGAGGTGGTGAAAAGAAAAGTAGCCCGTTACGTGAAGCAGCAGCCGCTTTAAATAAAAAAATCATCGATTCTTTACAAACAATCAACCCAAATGCTAAAATTTTTACCATGGGTGATTTAAATGACGGACCTTTTAACAAAAGTATCAAACAAGTATTAGGTGCAAAAGGTGATGAAAAAGACGTTAAACCATTAGGCTTATACAATCCAGCTGAAAAAATGTTAAACAAAGGAATTGGAACTTTAGCACACAGAGATGCTTGGGATTTCTTTGACCAAATTATTATATCAGAATCTTTGTTAAGTAGAGACAAACTTTACCCAACTTGGAAGTATTGGAAAGCTGGTGTTTATAACGCACCGTTTATGATTCAACAAACCGGACAATATAAGGGATATGCCTTAAGAAATGGTGCTACTGGGCCAGGATATTCGGATCACTTCCCTTCTTATATTTATCTTATTAAAGAAGCAAAAAAATAAATACAAGCAATCAAACACAAACCGTCCTAACAAAATTAGGGCGGTTTTTTTATGTTGTCTGTTTGAAAAAATCGGTGTAAATTCGTAAAACAAAATAAATTCTATAACATGTCTATAGCCAAACCTTTCAACCTGAATAAATGGATAAAAGAAAATCGTCATCTTTTAGTTCCACCAGTGGCAAATAAAAACTTATATGTAGATTCTGGCGACTATATTGTAATGATTGTAGCCGGACCGAATGCACGAAAGGATTATCATTATAATGAAACAGAAGAATTATTTTATCAATTAGAAGGTGAAATTACGGTTTACATCCAAGAAAATGGTAAAAAGAAAGCTATGAAACTTACGTCTGGTGACATGTATTTGAATCCAGCAAAAACACCTCATTCACCCAATAGAACAGAAAATTCAATTGGTTTAGTAATTGAAAGAAAACGAAATCATTTGAACATAAAAGATGGCTTACTATGGTTTTGCGACAATTGCAACCACAAACTTCATGAAGTGTATTTTGAATTAAATAATATTGAAATCGATTTCTTAACACATTTTAAAGATTTTTATTCTTCAGAAGAAAAAAGAACGTGTGAAAAATGTGGAACGATTATGGAAACCAATCCAAAATTTGTGAAATAATTATTTTGGAAAATTTAAGTAATTCATCAACTGAAAGAATTTTAGGTTTTGATTTAGCTCGAGCTTATGCTATTTTTGGAATGTATATTGTAAACTTTACCTTTTGTTTTGGGTCTTTTTCAAATACAGAAAATAGCAATTGGTTCACCTCACTATTTGTTGGTAATTCTACTTCCATTTTTATTATTTGCGCCGGCATTGGTGTGGTATTTCTCTCCAAAAACAGAAACAAATCTGCCATAGAAAAAACGGCTATAAAATCAAAAATATTAAAACGTTCTTGGTTTTTATTTGGTTTAGGTTTATTGTTATACAATTGGTGGCCAGGTGATATTTTACATTTTTATGGTGGTTATTTACACATCGCAGCTTTTATTTTATTTGTAGATAAAAAATATTATTTGTGGATTGCATTTTTTGCTATTTTAATTTACAATATTGCCCAACTTTTTATACCATTTACAAAAGGCTGGGAATTACCTTTATTTAAATATCCCGATTTTTGGACACCAATTGGATTTATTAGAAACACCTTTTTTAATGGCTGGAATTCCATTTTTCCATGGTTTGCTTATTTCTCCATTGGAATGTATTTAGGGAAATTAGATTGGAATGATTCAAAAATTAGAAAAAAAATATTTATTGTTGGCGCTTTATTAATTCTGATTTTTAAAGGATTAAGAATTTTTATCAGATACGACTTCAACAGTCCAAGACAAGCCTTTTACGAAAAATATTGGGCATTTATCATGGAAGATTACTTTCCAGCAAACATTCCGTATTTAATGATAACAACCGGATTTGCCTTAGTAGTACTTTCGTTTTGTTTCTATTTAGGCCACGAATTTAAGTCGAATAAAATAACCGAAACTCTTGTAAAAACAGGGCAAATGACACTTACACATTATGTAGCACATATGACAATTGGCGTTTTACTTTTGGGAAGTATAACTAAAAAAACATATACTGGATTTCCAATTTTAGAAAATCCAATTTCTCAAAATTTCATTTTATGCTATGCCGTACTGTTTTTTCTTTTCAGTTTGATTTTCAGTTACTTTTGGAGTAAAAGATTTAAAAAAGGGCCAATTGAAAGTTTAATGAGAATGATTTCAGGCTAACAAAATATACCATTTTTTTTTTCTAAATTCTATACTCTATTTTCTAAAATCTATTTATTACCTTTGCATAATTATAACAAAAACACATAATAAAGTTACATATGTCAACAATAGCATCACAATTCGGAATGCAAGAAGCATTACAAGCATTAGGAATTAAAGAAGTAAACGATGGAACTTCAACAGGTTCAAACAGTTTTTCTTCAGGAGAAATTATCGAAAGTTATTCACCAGTTGATGGTCAATTAATCGGTAAAGTAAAAACAACCACTGCAGCAGACTACGAAAAAGTGATGCAAAGTGCAACGGAAGCTTTCAAATCTTTCCGCGCGATGCCAGCACCTCAACGTGGAGAAATTGTACGTCAGTTTGGAAATAAATTAAGAGAATTGAAAGAACCTCTTGGAAAATTAGTTTCTTACGAAATGGGGAAATCTCTTCAAGAAGGTTACGGTGAAGTACAAGAAATGATTGACATTTGCGATTTCGCAGTAGGTTTATCACGTCAATTAAACGGACAAACGATTCCATCGGAACGTCCAGGTCACGTGATGAGAGAACAATGGCATTCAATTGGTGTGGTTGGTATCATTTCTGCCTTCAACTTCCCAGTAGCTGTTTGGGCTTGGAACACAGCTTTAGCATGGATTTGTGGAGACGTTTGTGTATGGAAAGGTTCTGAAAAAGCGCCAATTTGTACTATTGCTTGTCAAAATATTATTGCTGATGTATTAAAAGCAAATAATTTACCAGAAGGAATTTCTTGTATTATTAATGGAGATTACAAAGTAGGTGAAATGATGACTACTGACGTAAGAATTCCATTAGTATCTGCAACAGGTTCTACTAGAATGGGAAGAATTGTTGGTGCAACTGTAGCACAACGTTTCGGAAAATCATTATTAGAATTAGGTGGAAACAACGCAATTATCATTACTCCAACTGCTGATTTAAAAGTAGTAGTTCCTGGAGCGGTTTTCGGAGCGGTTGGAACTGCCGGACAAAGATGTACGTCTACTCGTAGATTAATTATTCATGAATCAGTTTACGATAAAGTAAGAGACGCGATTGTTGGTGCTTACGGGCAATTAACAATTGGAAATCCATTAGATCAAAAAAATCATATCGGTCCACTTATCGATACAGATGCAGTAAATACGTATTTAGCAGCTATTGAAAAAGCTAAAGCAGAAGGTGGAAAAGTATTAGTTGAAGGTGGTGTTTTATCTGGAGAAGGTTACGAATCTGGATGTTATGTGAAACCAGCTATTATTGAAGCGGAAAATCATTTCGAAATTGTACAACACGAAACTTTTGCTCCAATTTTATATTTAATGAAATATGAAGGTGAAGTAGAAAACGCGATTGACAAACAAAACGGTGTGGCTCAAGGTTTATCTTCTGCGATTATGACAAACAGTATGAAAGAAGCTGAAAAATTCTTATCATTCGCAGGTTCTGACTGTGGAATTGCTAACGTAAACATCGGAACTTCTGGTGCTGAAATTGGTGGTGCTTTCGGTGGAGAAAAAGAAACTGGTGGTGGAAGAGAATCGGGTTCAGATGCTTGGAAAGTTTACATGAGAAGACAAACTAATACAGTAAACTACTCAGATCAATTACCATTAGCACAAGGAATTAAATTTGACCTATAATCTTTTATAGATTTCAAAATATAAAAAAACCCTGCGAATTAATTTTGCAGGGTTTTTTGATTATTGACATATTGCTAATTGACCAATTGTCACATTGGCTAATTATTTCGTTTTCTTCACGTATTGCGTTAAAATAACAATATGTTGGTTTTCTACTCTACCTTCAATTTGATTGGCATTGTCCCAAACTAGTTTGATATTATGAACAGCTGCACCACGTTTTGCAGTGAAAGTAGCTCCTTTGACATCTAAATCTTTTATTAAAACCACAGAATCGCCATCTAATAAAATGTTTCCGTTAGAATCTTTATGGATGATTTTTCCTTCTTCATCTTCATCTTCACCTGTTGCTTTTGCCCATTCTAATGCATCTTCGTCTAAATACATCATGTCTAACATATCGTTGTTTTTTAAACGCGCGTGCATTCTCCAAGACACAATTTGTACGGGTAAATTTTCATTCCACATACTATCTGATAATCCTCTCCAATCGTTCGCATTCATCAAATCTTTATTTTCAATTTGATCTCTCAACGATTTTGTAATTAAAATACAGTTTTCTGGAATAGCTTCTGTTTTAGGTTCTACGATATAAACCACTAAGTTTTCATCACTTCCGCTAATTTCACAAACACTTCCACTTCTATCTTTTAATCTTTTTTCAGTAACTATACTCATTATTTATAGATTAAAAGATGCTCCAATTTGAAAAACAAATTGATTATTGTATTTACCAAAAACTCCTGGAGTAGCATCGTATTCTGCAATTGGTATACCTGCTTCTGTATACACACCAAAACCATCTGTAAAGAAATATCTAAAACCCAAATGTGCTCCAAAATTTCTAGTTCCTAAATTCAAACCAGGATAAAGATCCATATTGTCTTCTAAACCGATTACACTTCCTAAATTGGCATTAAAACGGACTTTAAGATCTGCTCTGTCTTGAAATTTAGGTTTATATTCTGTTCCTAAAATAGAAACTTTATCGGCACTTAACATATAACTTGCAGAAAAACCAAAAGACATATTTTCACCAATTCCATAATCGTTAGTTAAAACAATCCCAGTTCCTCCATTTTGGATAGTTGCTCCTATTTGTAATTTTAAATCTTCTTTTCCTTTGTAGGCTTGAGCATTGGCAAAAACACCAAAACCTAACAAGGCGATAACTACTATTTTTTTCATTTTTAACTTAATTTAAATTTAAAGCAAAAGTAATCAAATTTAACATTTTTTGAGGAAAAACCGCAATAAAAAAACGGCAGACAAGAATAATTTTACACCTGTATTTTACATTAATAAATTGTTTACAACAATTTATTAAAAACTTAATTAACAACCCTTAATAAGTAAAATTATGAAAAAAATTATTCTTTTATCAGCGATTGTTTTGTCAACTTTAGTTTCATGTTCAACAGACGATGAAACAAATTACAAACAAGAATCTAGAATTAAAAAATCTAATGAACAAAGTAATTTTGATTTCAACACTACTTCAAGAGATTCTTTAGGCAAGGCTTCAGACAGCATTAATGGTTCTGTTAACCCTAAACCAATAAAACCATAAATAAAGAAGTTTTTTTGTCTCCTTTTTCTTATATTTGTCGTACTATGAGGAGAGAAAACACGATACTAATTTCACTATTTTTAATATTTTTAATGCTTTCTTGCCAAAACAAGAAAGCATTAAAAACAAATAAAGATTTCATAGCCTATAAAATTAAATTAGCTACTAATAAAAATGATTTAAAGCTAATTGAAAATGAATTAGAAAAGTACTACTACGACACTTTAATCAGAAACAATCTTGATGCTATTTCTGACAAGTATTACGACCTGGAAAAATTTGAAGATTATAACAGAATCAGTAATACAATATTAAAAAAATCAAAAAAAATAAATGACACCATTGGTATCATTGAAGGGCTCTGTAAAAAAGGCGCATATTATTCTAATATCTACAAATTAGATAGCATGTATTTTTATTACACTAAAGCAGAAAATTATTCCACAAAAATAAAAAGCAAGTATCTTTTAGGGACCATTTTTTTAAATAAAGCTGTAATTAGTCAGAACTTAAACGATTATTATAATTCTGAGAAAAATTCCTTTGAAGCCTTAAAATTTTTAAAAAACAAACAAGATTACTACTTACTATATAATGCGTATTTAAACATTGGATATGCAGCACACAATCAAAATGACGATTATGAAGCTTTAAAGTATTTTAAAAGAGCATTAACTATTACAGATAAGATTGAAAACAAAAAAATAATACATTCGCTTAAAGGACAAGTTTACTACTACTATTGTTTGGTTTATAATAAAAAAAACAATTACACAACCTGCCTAAATTATGCTAAAAAAGGACTACAAATAGATGATTTCAAAGTTAAAGATCCGCATATTTTTTGTAATTTAAACAACAGCCTTGGTTATTCTAAATTTAAGCTTAATGACAGAAATGCGAATTTGTATTTTATTGAGTCATTAGAAGTCGCAAAACAAACCAATAACATTTTAGCAATTAATACTTCCAACTTATATTTAAGCGAATATTATATAAAATACCATAACTTACAAAAAGCTTATAAATACGCCAATGAAGTTCTACTATCTGCCATCAAAAATAAAGTAACTGATGACAAACTAAAAGCACTACTACTTTTATCAAAGGCTAGTCCAAAAAACGCAGCAAATTATTTTGACAACTATAAAATAGTTTCCGATAGCATCATCAATAACGAAAGACAAACGAGAGATAAGTTTGCAAGAATTGATTACGAAACAAACGAAATAATATCTGAAAAGGATACAATTCAGAAAGAGAAAGACTCCATACTTCAACAATTATGGTCAATATCTACTATTGCAGTATTTATTATCTTAACTATTTTATTGTTTTATTTTATAAAATCAAGAAACATTAAAAGCAAAGAATTAGTATTTATTAGAGAACAACAAAATTCAAAAGAAGAGATTTACGATTTAATGTTGAACCAACAACATCATATTGAAGAAGGAAAATTTATAGAAAAAAACAGAATATCTCAGGAACTACATGATGGCGTTATGGGTAAATTAACAGCTATAAGACTTAATTTATTTATTTTAAAGAAAAGAAAAGACCCTGAAACAATTGATAAATGTTTACCGTTTATTGATGATATTCAAGATATTGAAAAAGAAATAAGACAAATTTCTCACGATTTAAATCAAAATGTATTTGATGATAATGTTACTTTTATTTCCATAGTTGAAAACCTGTTTACGATGATAAAAGGTCATTCTGATATTGAGTTTAAACTAACGGTTGATGAAAGAATTGATTGGGAAATAATAAATATTAACATTAAAATAAATATTTACCGAATTATACAAGAAGCTTTACAAAATATAGATAAATATTCTCAAGCGAGTAAAGTAAACATTAAAATGAATAAAAAAGATAACGAGATTTACATTAAAATTTCAGACAATGGAATAGGATTTAAAACCGATACCAACAAAAAAGGGATAGGCCTCCAAAACATGAAAAAAAGAATGACAGAAATAAACGGTCAATTTATTTTAGAAAGTAAAATTAATGAAGGCACAACATTAATCTTAATATTTTAAAATAAACACCTAAACATGAAATAGAACATATGATATCAAATATATTATTAATAGATGATCACCCGGCAATTTTAAGCGGTTATTTATCCGTTTTAAACTTCAATGAAAAAGACATTGAACTTAAACCTACTTTCTGTCACAATTGTGAAGATGCTTATTACACTATAACTAAACCAGAAAATGAAAATTTTTTTGATTTTATATTTATTGATAGAAGCTTACCTGCATTTGATAAAATGAAAATAAAATATGGTGAAGATTTAGCAATTTTAGCTAAAGAACACCAAAACAAAGCAAAAATAATCATGCTGACAGCTCATTCAGAAGCTTTTATCATTTATGATATTCTTTACAAGGCAAAACCAAATGCCTTAATTATAAAAAGTGATGCTAGTGGAGATGTTTTATTAGATGCTTTTCATAGTGTGATTGAAAATAAAATCTTTTATAGCGCAACAGTAACCGACAAAATGAAAGAATTATTAGCCCGAGAAAACTATTTAGACAGCATTAACAGACAAATAATTATTTTGTTAGCTCAAGGCTTCAAAAACAAAACTATAGGCACACAATTAGGATTAAGCGATAGTGCGATTGAAAAAAGAAAATATAAAATTAAAGATTTTTTTCTTATCCATAAAGGAACTGATGAAGAGCTCATTACTGAAGCAAGAAAGCTTGGTTTTATTTAATCAAAAATCAATTTTAACATTTTTTGCGGAAAAACCACACTTTATCAAATTATCAAATCTCTAAATTTGAAGTATATTTTTATATAACCGGGGGGTATTATAAAAAAAGAAACTCGCTAGCAAAACTGCTGGCGGGTTTTTTCATTTTATTCTTATAGTGATTTTGTGAAACTATTGTACAGATTGTGAATAAAAAATTTTAATTAGTAGCAGACAATAATTATTCAAGCATAAACGTTATACATAAAAATACTCTGCTTTTTTTTATTCCTTACAGAAACAGCTACTACTATGTAGAAAAATAATTTTAACATTTTTTACGGAAAAACCACACTTTACTAAACATTAAAATCTCTAAATTTGAAGTATATTTTTATATAACCGGGGGGTATTATAAAAGAAAAGAAACTCGCTAGCAAAACTGCTGGCGGGTTTTTTCATTTTTAATATCTTATAGTGATATTATTAATCATTAGTACTGATTGTAAAAAACTTTTAATCAGTAGCAAACTAAAATTATTGATGTACTAATTCTACACCTAAATATACTCAACTTTATTTATTCCATAAAGAAACAGTCTCAATTATGTAGAAAAATAATTTTAACATTTTTTACGGAAAAACCACACTTTATCAAACATTAAAATCTCTAAATTTGAAGTATATTTTTATATAACCGGGGGGTATTATAAAAGAAAAGAAACTCGTTAGCGAAACTGCTGGCGAGTTTTTTCATTTTAACTTGTATTGTGCACAGGCAATATTAAAAATTTACTAAATTATTTCAAAATAAAACAACATTGAGTTCAATAAAAAACCGCACTAAATAACATTTAGCACGGTTAAACTTAACAACTTCAATTTAAAATAATAATTATTTTTTTCTATTGTTTTTTTCTAAAACTATTTCTTCTTTTAATTTAGTTGGACCAATTGGAAGTCTTAAATTTTCAAATTCAGAATTTATATTCCCATTTTCATCCTTACTGTCTGCTCTACTTCCTACGATATGCCATGAAAAACTAACACTGCTTTTTCCTTTATTTAATTCTTTTACTCTAAATCCAGTATTTGATTTATCAGTAACAAAAACTCCATTACAATCTCCTTCTAATTGAATAAACACTTTTAAAGGATGCTTGTCATCAATTTTCATAGAAGATGCTAAGATTTTATCCAATACAATATATGCTTCTCCATTAACTAATTTTGAAACACCATAATCTTCAAATAACACTTCTGGAGCTTCCGGACAAAACATAATTCTTGGTTTCTTATTTTCATCTAAAATTATGGTAGAAGCAACTCCGTTACCGATTACTTTATAATCTGTTCCACCACCACCTGCGCCGTTGTGATTGTATTTTAAACCCGCATATGCATAAGATTGTGCACTAACACCTCCTTGAAAATACCCTCCATACAATACGTTCTGTGCACCTAAAATTCCATTTGGAGACACATTGTCTTTACCTGCTAATTTTGCGAAAGCACTTGAACCTGTAGTTGCAACACTATTATCATTGTCTAATAAAAACCCTCCTGCGGCATGACCATTATGAGCTGCAGTTCCTGGGTTACCATTTCCTGTATTGGCATATACACCATACCCATCTACATGAGAACCTGCAATCCCAGCTCCAATAGTAGGCAAAACACTAGGTGGTGTTGCACCAGCACTTCCTATTATACTTGTTCCTGTGGCATTACTATTTGTAGCCCAAACTGCATTTCCTTTACCTACGTTGTCATCACTATTAATTGCATTAATAGCATCATTTCCTGCACCTGAATGTATAATTTTTAATTTTTCTGATGCAGCACCTGTACTATTAATACCAACACTACCATCAGATCTTATTCGCATTCTCTCAGTAAAAAAGGGAGTAGTTGCAATACCTGTTGAAAAAATAATAGACTTGGTGTTGTTGGCATTCGCGATATACATATCTTGTCCACTTCCTACATAACTTACATCATTAGCGCCACCAATATTATAAGCTGTAGGGAAATTAAAAGTTGAATTATTAATACCAATCCATGCAAAACCTGTGGTTGCACTTCCATTATCTGCAGTAGCAGAATAGCCA
>Ga0209023_10005093_pt1 | contig 14547 bp, 15 predicted proteins | sample LakOneMetagenome_FD_187468 | JGI IMG/M metagenome (GOLD analysis project Ga0209023, IMG submission 187468) | Freshwater and sediment microbial communities from Lake Erie, Canada (SPAdes) (version 2) | ecosystem: Environmental > Aquatic > Freshwater > Lentic | place: Lake Erie, Canada...
CGCGGCATCTGGCCAAGTTGTCAGACGGCCAGACGCCAATGTCGCCGGATTGCGCGACCCCCCACCCTAACCCTCCCCCGCAAGGGGGGAGGGAACAAACTCGTACTAGTGACTCGCAATGCTCGCGCCGCCGTCGATCACCAGACTTGCGCCCGTCACGAACGCGCCTGCAGGCGACGACAAATACAGCACCGCATAGCCGATTTCCTCCGGCTGCCCGATCCTGCGCAGCGGCGTGCCGGCCAAAATTTTCTTCATCTCCTCGCCCTCGAAAGCCTTGGCGAGCTTCGTGTCGATCAGGCCCGGCAGGATCGTGTTCACGCGGATGCCGAACTCGCCATATTCCAGCGCGAAGGAACGGCTCATGCCGATCATCGCCGTCTTGAAGGTCGAATAGAGCGCCAGCATCTTGTCCGGGTGGAGAGCGGCCACGGAGGATATATTGACGATCGAACCGCCGCCGCGCGGCTTCATCAGTTTCGTCGCCTCGACCGACAGATACCAGTTGCCGCGCATGTTCACTTCCATCGCCTTCATGAACAGTACGGGGTCGGTCTCGTCGATCGAACGCCAGGGCGAGAGCACGGCATTGTTGACGAGAATGTCGAGGCCGCCGCGCGTGTCCTGCAGATGCGCCGACATGGCGGCGATGTCTTCCATCTTGCCGATGTGACAGGCGCGCCCTTCGGCGCTGAGGCCCTCGGCCTTCAGCTCATCCGCGACACGCGCACAATCTCCCGGCTTGCGGCTGGAAATGACGACGTGTGCGCCTGCCTGCGCCAGCGTGCGTGCGACGCCGAGGCCGATGCCCATTGTGGAGCCGGTGACGAGGGCGGTCTTGCCGGCGAGGGAGAAGGGGGAGTGAGGCATTCTGAAATCCTGCGACGTTGGCACCCTCTCCCCGCGTGCGGGGAGAGGGCAGGGTGAGGGGCCAGGGCCGCTACGACAATCGATCGGGATAGCGGCGCGGCCCCTCATCCTCGGACCGAAGTCGGCAACAGCCGACTTCGTGTCGGCGCGTCGCGCCACCTTCTCCCCGCCCGAAGTCGGCTGTTGCCGACTTCGGATTTTCAAGATGGCGCAAACCGGGAACACCCGGTTTGCGCGCGGGGAGAAGGGATCATGCCCATCACGCGTACTGCTTCAGCAACGTCCGGCCCAATTGCGACATGTGCACCTGGTCCGGTCCGTCGCCGATGCGGATGAAGCGGGCATAGGTGTAGCTCTCCGCCAGGAACGTATCCTGCGAGACGCCCATGCCGCCGTGGATCTGGATGGCGCGGTCGATCACGCGCGCGGCCATCGAGGGCACGACGATCTTGGCGGCGGCGATAAGGTCGCGCGCGGCCTTGTTCCCCTCGCGGTCCATCTTGTCGGCGGCCTTGAAGGTCAGAAGCCGCGCCTGCTCGATCTCGCAATAGGAGTTCGCGATGTCTTCGCGCACGGAGCCCTGCTCGCCGAGCGGCTTGCCGAAGGCGATGCGGCGGTTGGCGCGCTGGCACATGAGTTCGAGCGCGCGTTGCGCACAACCGATCAGGCGCATGCAATGGTGGATGCGGCCGGGGCCGAGTCTCCCTTGAGCGATCTCGAAACCGCGACCTTCGCCGAGCAACATGTTGGCGACGGGGACGCGCACATTGTCGTAGACGATTTCGGGATGGCCGACCGGCGCATGGTCGTAACCGTAGACCTTCATGTCGCGAATGATCTTCACGCCGGGCGTATCCTTCGGCACGAGAATCATCGACTGCTGCTGGTGCTTGTTCGGATTGTCCGGATCGGTCTTGCCCATCACGATCAGGATCTTGCAATCCTCGTTCATCGCGCCCGAGGTGAACCACTTGCGGCCGTTGATGACGTAGTGGTCGCCGTCGCGCAAGATCGTGCACTGAATGTTGGTCGCGTCCGACGAGGCGACTTCAGGCTCCGTCATCGAAAAGCCCGAGCGGATCTCGCCGTTCATCAGCGGCGTCAGCCATTGCTTCTTCTGCTCGGGCGAACCGTAGAGCGTCAGCACTTCCATGTTGCCGGTGTCGGGCGCGGAACAGTTGAAGACCTCGCTCGACCAGTCGACGCGGCCCATCAGTTCGGCGAGCGGGGCGTATTCGAGATTGGTGAGACCCGCGCCGTGCTCACCGGGCAGGAACAGGTTCCACAAGCCTTCGGCGCGCGCCTTCTTCTTCAGGTCCTGCACGATCTGCGGCGTGCGATAGCGTGCAGGCCCTTGCGCCTGTTCGCCGTAGAGATGCTCATTGGGATAGACGTGGTTCGCCATGAAGGCGGCGACGCGCGCCTGCAATTCCTTCGCACGCGGGCTGAGTTCGAAATCCATGGCGCATTCCTCCGTGGCCGTTACAGGCTTTGCGAGGATTGTCGGACGATTTTAGAGTACGAACAAGAGGGTCAGGTTATTTGCAGGTACTCGACATAGTGTCGTTGCGACGTCTGAACCCCGTAACTCGCAACCGGCCGATCGAACCGTCAGCCCTTGGGTTTCGCCAGCACATAAGCGACCAGCGCATTCGCATGGCCGTGCCCCATTCCGTGCTCGTCCTTCAGCATTGCGACCAAATCCATATGCTTGGCGGGCAGTTTCTTCCGAATTAGCTCCTGCCATTCACCGATCGGCCGACCGTACTTCTTCTCGATCGACGGAAAATAGGACGCAGGTCCCTTGATCGGCGTATCGGGCATGATTGCCTCACTCCAGATGGTGCCCAATTAGCCCGCGAAAGCGCCATCCGGCAGCTTGTCGATCGCGTCGCCGAGCCGGCGGATGTGGTTGCGCGCGGCGGTCTCGGCCTTGCGGCCCGCGCCTTCGTCGATCGCGTCGAAGATGGCGCGATAGTCCTCGATGCGCACATCGTCATCGACGGTCGCATAGGCGCGGAACTGCACGCGGATGAGATCGACATTGGTGCGCGGCATCAGGCGGGCGAGTTCGTGGTTGCCGCCCATCGCCACCATTGTCTTGTAGAATGTGTTGCGGGCGCGGGCGAAACGCAGGAAGTCGCGCTGCACTTCCTCATCCGCGAGGCTCGCATAGGCGTCCGCGATCAGCTTGCGGTTGTTGCCTTCTTCCACGCGCTCGGCGGCCAGTCGCGCGGCGAAGCCGTTGAGCACCTCCAGTAGCGCCACGAGGTCGCGCGTCTCGGCGCGGCTCAGCGATCGGATGGTAGCCGATCGGTGCAAATTCATCGATACGAGGCCTTCGGCCGCCAGTCGGCTCAGGGCTTCGCGAACAGAGCCGCGTCCGACCTCGAAATCGCGCGTGAGATCTGCCTCGACCAGACGCTGACCCGGCACATAGCGGCCACGATAGAGGCCATCGACAATTCCGCGATAGACGACGCCAGGCGACCCGTCACTTTTGGCGGCAAGCGTTTTGGGCATGAAATGTCACCAAGATCGTCCGACACACATTTCATACGGACGCGCCTTGCCGCATGTCAATTAGACGACAGTCGGCCAGCGATCAGCCCTGTGCAAAGGTCCGGGCATCCAGGATCGCCCGCGCCCATTCGACCGTTCGTTCCTGCGGCAGATTGTGCCCTGCAGCATGAAAAATCCGGTGCTGGCGCGGGCCAGTGAACCTCGCCGCATGATGCGCCGTGCCGGAGCTTATGCCGTCGGCGTCGCCGTCGATCGAAATGGTGGGGACAGAGATCGAAGGCTGGGCTGCAAGCTTTGCCTCGATCGCCGCATAGGCCGGATCGCCTGGGACGAGCCCGTAGCGGTGGCGGTAGGAGTGGATGACGACATCGACGAAATCGGGATTGTCGAAAGCCAGTGCGGAGCGCGCAAAGGTCGCCTCATCGAAGCGCCATTTCGGCGACCACATTTCCCACAGCAGGCGGCAAATGCCGCGCCGGTCCTTCTCGAGACCGTGCCGGCCGCGTTCGCTGTGGAAGTAATATTGATACCAGAGCGCCGCCTCGTCGCGCGGTCGCGTCGGCTCCATCGCGCGGGCGATATTCTGGATGTTGTAGGAATTGCCTGACACCAGCGCTTCGACGCGCTCCGGCCAGAGCGCTGCGACAATGCAGCTTGCGCGCCCGCCCCAGTCGTAGCCGGCGAGCGCTGCGCGCGGGATCTGCAGCGCATCCATCAACGCCAGAAGGTCCGCGGCGAGCGCCGCCTGTTCGCCGGAGCGCGGCGTATCGGGCGAGAGGAAGCGCGTCGGCCCATAGCCGCGCAGAAAAGGAACGATCACCCGCGCGCCGGCTTCCGCCAGCAGAGGCGCGACCTCGGCATAGGCATGAACGTCGTAGGGAAAGCCGTGGCTGAGAATGCAGGGCCAGCCGTCGCCGGCGCCAAATTCGCGATAGGCGATCTCCAGAACGCCGGCGACGATCCGCTTTTCCTGCATGGCTCGGCTCGTCAGCGCCCGGTGAAGACCGGACGGCGCTTCTCCATGAAGGCACGGCGGCCCTCGGCATAGTCGGCGCTGTCGAAACACGCTGCCACGCGTGCGGCGATCTCCTTGGGGTCATGTTGGTCGCGCGCGATCTGGTCGATTGTCTCCTTGGCCGCGCCGATGGTCAGCGGCGCATTGTCGGCGAGCGTCGCACAGAGGGCCGCGACTTCCGCTTGCAGATGCTCCGGCGGCACGACGCGATTGACGAGGCCCGTTGCATGGGCGGCGGCGGCGTCGAGGCGCATGCCGGTGAACAGGATTTCCTTCGCCCGCGCCGGGCCGACCAGAGACACGAGATCGCGCACCGAATGGGTGGGGTAGGCGATGCCGAGCCGGGCGGCGGGAATGGCGAAGAGCGAATTGTCGGCGGCCACGCGGAGGTCCGCCTTCATCGCGATTGCGACGCCGCCGCCGAAGCAGAAGCCCTGGATCATGGCGATCATCGGCTTCTGGAACGCGCCCAGCGCCTTCCACGCGCCGTCGGTGGCCCTGGCATATTCGGCGGCAGCGGCGGCGTCGGAGCGATGCGCGTCGAACTCGGAAATGTCGGCGCCGGAGACAAAGGCCGTCTCGCCCGCGCCGCGCAGCACGACAGCGCGGATGGCCGGGTCGGCGCCGAAGCGCTCCAGCGCGGCAGTGAGGTCCGTCCACATGCCCAGCGACATGGCGTTGCGGCGCTGCTGGTTGTCGAAGATCACCCAGCCGATCGGGCCTTCTGCCCGCGCCTCGATCCTGCCTGCGCTCATGTCCGCTCCTTGTGTCCGTCGGCGCGCAAGAGAAGGCATGAGCGTCGGAAACTCAAGGCCGCCGCGTGCCGCGCAAATTGATGCAGCGCAATGTAAGCGCTGGCGAAACCGTCCACCGATCCGCAACGCCGCTCGCGGCTCCGGACTTGGAAAGAGACAAGACATGCGCAACCTGCTCGTCCACCTGGATTCAAGCGCCCAGACCAAGGGCCGGCTGGAACTGGCGACCGCGCTGGCGAAACGCATGGGCTCGCGTCTCGTCGGCGTCTTCGCCCAGACCCAACGCTCGGTCGCCTCGGGCGTGGTGGCTGCCTGGCCGCCGGCCGAATATGTGGCCGCGCGCGAGGCCGCCGAGGCCGCCTTCAATGCCGTTGCTGAAGGCGTGGCCGACCGCGCATTCCTCGATCTCAACCGCGGCGAGGAATCCGATATCGTCGCACAGGCGACCGACCTTGCCCGGCACTTCGACCTGTTCATCTGCGGCCAGCCCGTGCCTGACACGCATTACGTGCCGAGCGACCTGGTCGAGCGCATCGTGGTCGATGCCGGCCGGCCGGCGCTCGTGGCGCCCTATGCCGGCCATTTCCCGGACGCCGGCCACAGGCCGATGTTTGCGTGGAACGAGTCCCGCGAGGCGGCGCGCGCCTTCGTCGACGGCATCCGCATTGCCGCCCCCGACGCCAAGGCGGTCGTCGTGTCCGTGTCCAAGCCGGGCGATCCGGCGATCGAATACCGCCGGGGCTCGCTCGATCTGGCTGTCGCCCATCTCAAGGCGCATGGACTCGAGGCGCGCGCCGATCAGGCGCTGGCGTCCGACATCGGGCTGATGGACGCGCTGCTGAACGAGGCGGCCGACAGTTCCGCCGATCTGCTCGTCATCGGCGCCTTCGGCGGGCAGGGCTATCCGCGCTTCTCGCGCGGCTCTGGGTCGAAGTTCATGCTCAAGCACATGACCCTGCCGGTGCTCTTCTCGCACTGAAGAGCAGCACGCGCCGGCCACGCCAACTATGTCAGGATCGCGGCGGGATCTGGCCCGACGCGAACATGGTTAACGCGTGATTTCCGGCTGCGCCGAACTGGAACGGAAAGCGGCGCAGGGCGCCTCCAAAACCCGCTAAACTTAAGATTCTTCACGAATTTTTGAGCTTTTCCCGAGGGCTTCACTTAGGTAAATCTTAAGCGCAGACCCCTACAGTTGCACTCGAAGTGGTCAGTTCGAGTGTGTGAGTAATCTAATGACCGATGCCTATCGTCCTAGGGCCAAGTATGTGATCGGGCCAGATGGCAGTCCGCTGACTGTCGCCGATCTTCCGCCGCCCTCGACCAAGCGCTGGGTGATCCGGCGCAAGGCCGAAGTCGTGGCCGCCGTGCGTGGCGGTCTGCTCTCGCTGGAAGACGCATGCAGTCGCTATACGCTGACCGTGGACGAATTCCTGAGCTGGCAGATGTCAATTGACCAGCATGGCCTCGCCGGCTTGCGGACCACGCGGATCCAGCAATACCGCGCCTGAGACACTCTCGGGATTTCACGAAAAAAGAGCGCCGGTTCTGCCGGCGCTCTTTTTGTTTGGGCCGCAGGGGGCTTCAGCTTTCCGGCTTCGCGGCCGCGCCGTCACGCATCGTCTCCATCAGCCGCCTGCGTTCGAACATGATGACAACGACCAACGCGATGGCGAGCGGGATCAGCAGGTAGAACAGACGGAAGACGAGCAGGGCTGCGAGCACTTTGCTTTTGGCCATGAGCGGCATGGCCTTGATGAAGACCAGTTCGAATACGCCCAGTCCGCCGGGCGCGTTTGAAACCAGACCCGCCGAGAACGAGGCGAGGAATACCGCGAGCACGACGAAGAAGCCGGGATTGTTTTCGGCGGGCAGCGCGAAATAGATGATGCCCGCGGCGCCGAGCAATTCCATCGGCGCGGCGATCATCTGGCGCAACGTGATTTCCGGGCGCGGATATTCCAGCCGGAACTTGCCGAACTCGCGCGGCTTGAAGCGCAGGATCGAACCAATCGCATAGATGACCACGATCGCCAGCAGGCCGAAGCCCAGCATGCGCGCGGTGTCCACATTGGTCAGCGCCTTGGGCAGAAGTCCCTCGAGGCGCTGCAATTGCTCCGGCTCGAATACGAGGACGAGACCGCCGAGCAGGATAGTGCCGAGAAAAAAGGTGAAGGAGCACAGCGCGACGAGGATCGCGACCTGCCCGGCGTCGAGGCCTTTGCTCGAATAGGCGCGGTAGCGGACCATCGCGCCGGAGAAGACCGAGGCGCCGATATTGTGGGAGAGCGCATAGGTCGTGAACGAGCAGACCGACACGAACCACCAGCCGATATGCTTCACGCCCAGATGCAGCAGGGCGATCCTGTCGTACCAGGCAAGCGCGGCATAGGCGGCCAGGGTGGCGAGGCCCGCGAGCAGGTAGCGATGGGGCGGAATGGCCTTCAGCGCAGCCACGACATCGGCGGCGACAGACTCTCCGCGGAATTCCCGCGCCAGCAGCCAGAAAGACACGATAACGGCGGCCATGCCGAGGATTGGCCAGAAAAAATCGAGGGCGCGCTTCATTTGCATCCTGCGCCCGTCGAGCCGGGCTATCGGCCACCCATGCACGAGGCGTCCGACCTTCGCAAGGCGGACCCATGCAAAAACAAGGGCGCAAAAAGAAACGCCGCCCGGAGGCGGCGTCTTGTCAGCTCGAGAGGATCTGGCGTCAGGCGCGGGCGGCGCGCATGCCCATCAGGCCCATGTCGGCGGGGCGAAGCACATCCGCCAGACGGTCGGACGCCTTTTCCCGGCCTTCGAGCGATTCCGCCTTGGTGACTTCCGCCAGAGCCTCGTCGAGACGGGCCTTGGCCTCGTCGAGCTGGCCGCGCAGTTCCTCGGTCGAGCTGACCAGATTGTCGCGCCGGCTGCGCGCAGCGCGCGCGTAGGTCGGATAGGCGAAATGATTTGGATCGGAGATGCGCGCCCGTTGTTCCTCGGTGGCGATTTCGCGATCGAGATCGCCGGCCATCCGATTGAACTCGGCGATCATCAGCTCCAGCTGGGTCACGCGGCGGCGCTTTTCATCTGCCTGAAAGCGCTTCAATCTCAGCAAGGTATCCCGCGACTTCATTACACGGCACTCCAGGACGACAGTCCAAACTCGTTGTGGTTACGCATTAGCCAAGATCCGCGAGACACGTTCAGTATGAATCGGGGAGGTTGCTCGTTGGTTACCCGACGAAGCCGCTGGACAAAAAAATCGTGCGGGGCGAGTGTCGAAACGAGTGATTCGTTCGGTCGCAGCGAAGTGCAGGCGTCGACCTAACCATTCGTTAACTCGTTTGCTTAACAGTCTATTGCGTCCGGCGGAAAACCGACCGTGCGCAGGCCGGGACGATTCCGTTGCGTCAGCGGCGCGTTTGAGCCGCCGTTAGTTCGAGACGTCTGAAGCACAGGTTAAGCCAAAACGGTTTGTTAACCATTCGGGCGGTAGAGTTAACGGAAGATCGATTTGAGTTTGATGATGACATGCCGGGCGCCGTGCGCCGGGGGCGGCACAACCGCCGGGCGACGGACGGGGAAGGGTGGGGACTGCTGATGCGCGTACTACTGATCGAAGACGACAGCGCCACGGCGCAAAGCATCGAGCTGATGCTCAAGTCCGAGAACTTCAACGTCTATACGACGGATCTCGGCGAGGAAGGCATCGACCTCGGCAAGCTCTATGACTACGACATCATCCTGCTGGACCTGAACCTGCCGGACATGTCGGGTTACGAAGTGCTGCGCACGCTGCGCGTCGCCAAGGTGAAGACGCCGATCCTGATCCTCTCCGGCCTTGCCGGCATCGAGGACAAGGTGAAGGGTCTGGGCTTCGGCGCGGACGACTATCTCACCAAGCCCTTCCACAAGGACGAACTGGTCGCCCGCATCCATGCGATCGTGCGCCGCTCGAAGGGTCATGCGCAATCGGTCATCACGACCGGCGATCTCGTCGTGAACCTCGACCAGAAGACGGTCGAAGTCGACAGCGCCCGCGTGCATCTGACCGGCAAGGAATACCAGATGCTGGAGCTGCTCTCGCTCCGCAAGGGCACGACGCTCACCAAGGAGATGTTCCTCAATCATCTCTACGGCGGCATGGACGAGCCCGAACTCAAGATCATCGACGTCTTCATCTGCAAGCTCCGCAAGAAGCTGGCGAATGCGAGCCAGGGCCGCAACTACATCGAGACGGTGTGGGGGCGCGGCTATGTGCTGCGCGAGCCCAACGAGGCGGAAGAACGCAGCATCGCCTGACTCTCCTGGCGCAGGCCCCGACAAAAAACCCCGCGGAGCGATCCGCGGGGTTTTTGCTTGTTTGGGTCCGGCTTCAGGAATTGACGACGAGACGCATCGAAGCGCGTTTTTGCGGGCGATGCGTGAACAGGCCGGCAAAGCCGGGCGTCGCGACGAAATCGTCGGTGAGGCCGACGATCGTCTCGGTCGCGCCGAGCAAGAGGTAGCCATCCGGCGCGAGTTGCGCGGAGATCCGGCGCAGGATGTCGCGGCGGCGTTCGACGTCCATGTACATCAGGACGTTGCGGCACAAGATAACATCGAAATGACCGAGCGCGCCGAATTCCGACACCAGATTGATCTGACGAAAATCGATTGCCGCCTGCAGATGTTCCGACACGCGCCAACCGCTGGCTTCCTTGCGGAAATAGCGCAGCAGCATCGGCGTCGGCAGGCCGCGCTGAACTTCGAATTGCGAGTAAAGACCCGCGCGTGCGGCGGCGAGCGCGGCTTGCGAGACGTCGGATGCGATGATGTCGACGCGCCAGCCAGCAAAGTCGCGCGACATGTCGTCGATCACCATCGCGATCGAATAAGGCTCCTGGCCGGTTGCACATGCCGCGCTCCAGAAGCGCAGATTGCGGAAGTCGCTGCGCGTTTCCTTCAGCTTCGGCAAAACGATGCCGCGCATCGCCTCGAACGGCGCGCGATCGCGGAAGAAAAGCGTCTCGCAGGTGACCATCGCATCGACGGTGCGGTTCATGAGCGCGGGGTCGAGCCCCGAGCGCAGGCGGCGGACGAATTCTTCAGTTTCCGAGAACCCGCAATCAGCCATCAGGCCGGCAAGGCGCGCTTCGATCGACGAGCGGCGGCGTGGATCGATCGCCATGCCGATGCGTTCGCCGAGGAGCTTTGCGAGTTCGTCGAAGGCGTTCATCACGCCTCCGATTTCTGAGAACCGCCGAGGCGGAAGGCGATGGAATCGGCGAGCTGGTTGATGGGCGCGACAGCAGCCGCGAGGCCGGCGCGGGCGACGGCGCCCGGCATGCCCCAGACAGCGCTCGAGGCTTCGTCCTGCACGATCACGCTGCCGCCGGCATCGACGATTTTGCGGGCGCCCTCGAGCCCGTCACAACCCATGCCTGTCAGCACCACGCCCATCACGCCGGGACCGAAGGCGTCGGCCGCGGAGCGGAAGAGAACGTCGACCGCGGGCTTGCAGAAGTTCTCGGGCTGCCCGTCGAAATGGGCCAGCGCGTAATAGGGACCGACGCGCACGATCTTCAGGTGCATTTCTCCGGGCGCGAAATAGATGTGGCCGGGGCGCAGTTCCTCGCCGTTGATGGCGGCCGTCGTCGGCACGCCAGTCAGGTCGGCGATCTGCCCTGTCACGACACTAGTGAAATTCGTCGGCATGTGCAGCACGATAACGACGGGAATGTCCTTCAGCCGCGGGCCGATGCGCGGCAGCAGCGCGGCAAGCGCCTGCGGCCCGCCTGTCGAGGCACCGACGACGAGGACGCGAGGCGTGAGAACGGAGTAGCGACGCAAATCGAAATTGCCACGACCGCCGGAAACGGCGTCTGCGGCTTGCGCGCGGGCTGAAACGGACTTGTTCATCAATCAACTTTCAAAAATCGGCGCTGAGGAAAATTTCAGATCAGGCCGATTTCCTCGAATTTGGAACGCACGATCTGCCGGTCGAACGGCTTCATGATGTATTCGTCGGCGCCTGCATGCATGGCGCGCGCGATCTGCGACACGTCGTTCTCGGTCGTGCAGAAGACGACCTTCGGCTTGGAACCGCCGGGCATCCGGCGCAGCTGCGTCAGAAACTCGAAACCGTCCATGATCGGCATGTTCCAGTCGAGCAGAATCCCGTCGGGCATAGTCGCGCCGCAGGCGTCGAGCGCCTCGCGGCCGTCGTTCGCCTCGGTCGTTGTGAAACGCATCGAATCGAGGATGCGCCGCGCAATCTTGCGGATGACCGCTGAATCGTCGACCACCAATATCTGTTTCATGGCTTGGCTCCGGAAAGGCCGTTCGCGGAAGGTTGTATGGCTGTGCGCGGGGAAACCCCATCCGCGCGCATATCGAAAAGGGCGTCCACGTCGAGGATCGGCAGAATGCCGCCCGCGGTGCGGTAATAGGCTGCGGTCAGGCGCGCGCGGTCGTCGTGAATATGGCGCGGCGATGCGATGCGCTCATGTTCCTCGCATTCGATCGCATCGCCCACGGCGTCGACGATGAGTGCGAATGTCTCGCCGCGTCGTTCGCAGGCGACGGCGAAGGCGCTTGGCGCGCCGCCATTGGGCGCGAGGTCGAGCCGCTTTTCGAGACTGAGCGCGACAACGATCTTGCCGCGAAGATTGACGAGGCCTGCGACCACGGGAGGGCCGAGGGGAACCGGCGTCATCGCCTGCAGGCGGAAGATCGTCTGCACGGCGTCGACCGGCAGCCCGAACAGCTGGCCCGCTGCATGGACGGTGAAGAAGCCGCGACGGGAATCGGCGCCGGGCGCGAAGGGCGCCGGTTGCGCCATGGCTTGCTGCGTGCCGCTCATGCCGCCGCCCCCGCCAGGAATTTATCTTCCAGCGCCTGGGCGCCGAGCGAAGCGTTGCCGAGCGCATCGGCCAGCGTTTCAAGCAACGCGCGACGGTCAAATTTGCCGGCGATCGCGTTTATGCCTGCGGCGCGGGCTGCGGCAACTGTCTTGTCGTTGGACTGCGCGACGAGCGCGACGATCGGCAGGCCGGCGCAGCTGGACATGGCGCGCAGGTTGCGCGCGAAGCTGTAGCCATCGACGTCGGGCATGTCGATGTCGGTGACGACGGCGTCGAATTGCGCGCCCTTGTCGATCATCGTGAGCGCTTCGGTTGCGGCTGCGAGCGTCGTGACGTGATAGCCGGCTGCCGAAAGGACAGGCGTGAGCATGTCGCGGAAGAACTGGCGATCGTCGACCAGCAGCACCTTGAACTTGCGGTTCACGCCGCGCGACGCCGAATCGGGCCGAGCGATGCGGATGAAATGCGTGAGGTCGAGCAGCTCCGCAACCACGCCGCCGAATTCGGCCGTGCCGATCACGCCCGGCGCGCCCTGCGCGATCTGGATTTCGAGCGGGTCCTCGACGATGTCGATGATCTCGTCGACCAGCAGGCCCATCGTTTCGCCGCCGTAGCCGATGACGAGGACCGGTTGGTTCGCGTGGGTGGGCGCGACGCCGTCGGCCGCCGGCAGGAGCGGCATGAGGTGCCCGCGATGGCGCAGCACGTAGCCCGCGCCCGTCTGTTCGACCGTCGCCGTGTCGACGCTCTCGATGCGGGTGATGAGCGATAGGGGCAGCGCCTTGCAGGCCCCTGCGCCCGCGCGCAGCAGGACGACGCGGGTGCGCGACTGCCGCGTCGCGCTGACGATGTCGGCGCGCGCGTCGCGATAGGAGGCCGTGCGCTCCAGGCCGAGCGTTTCCGCGATGCCGCCGGAATCGAGAATCAGAACGACGGAGCCGTCGCCGAGAATCGTCTGGCCGGAATAGACGCGCAGATGGGCGAGCGGGGAGCCCAGTGGTTTGACGACGATTTCCTGCACGTCCTCGACGCCGTGCACGATCAGGCCGAACGTTGCGGCGGCGACGCGCATGACGACGACGAGACGTTCGTCCTCGGCGTTCATTTCATTGGAGGAGACGCCCAGCAGATCGTGCAGGTCGGCAATGGGCACGACCTCGTTGCGCAGGCGCAGCATCGGCGCGCCCTGCACGACTTCGATCTTGTGTTCGGATTCTGCGCCGACGGAGACGGCCTCAAGCACGCCCGCCTGCGGGAGGGCGAAGCGCTGGCCGCCCGCGGAAACGATGAGCGCCGGCGCAATCGCCAGCGTGAGCGGAATGCGAATGAGGAAGCGCGTGCCCGCGCCGGGACGCGAGGCAACGGAAACGACGCCGCCGATCGCCTGGATGTTTTCGCGCACGACGTCGAGGCCGACGCCGCGGCCAGACACGCTGGTAATCGCGCGGGCGGTCGAGAAGCCGGGCATGAAGATGAAGCGCGCGACTTCGTCGGGCGCCATTGCGGCGAGTTCCTGCTCGCTGGCGAGTTCCAGCAGCGACGCCTTGCGGCGGATCGCGTCGTAGTCGAGGCCGCGCCCGTCATCGAGCACTTCGATGGAGATCTGGCCCGCCTCGTGCGAGGCGGTGACGCGGATCGTGCCCGTTTCCGGCTTGCCGGAACGCACGCGATCGCTGGGCGGCTCAAGCCCGTGATCGGCGCAATTGCGGATCATGTGCGTCAGAGGATCGCGAATCTGTTCGAGGATCTGGCGGTCGAGCTCGGTTTCCGCGCCTTCGACGACGATATCTATCTTCTTGCCGAGTTCGACGGCGAGTTCGCGCACGAGACGCGGCAGGGCGCCGAAAATGCGGCCCACCGGCTGCATGCGCGCGCGCATGACGGCGTCCTGAAGATCGGTTGCGACGGCGGAGAGGCGCTGCAACGCGCCCTTCACGGCTTCGTCGGTGTTGGAGCGCGTCACCTCAGTCAGCTGGTTTCGTGTCAGCACCAGTTCCGAGACGAGCAGCATCAGGGATTCGAGCGCATCGACGGCGACGCGGATCGTATCCGCGCGCAACGGACGCACATGTTCGCCGTGGTGGATTTCGGGAGCGGGGGCGGCGTCATCTGCCGCATGCGCGGGGACGATTGCTGGCTCGGCGGCGGCTTCGGCAACAGTCGCTACGGACGCGGCGGCAGGCTCTTCGACGGGCTCGGATTCCTGCGGCGCGGCGGCGGCCTGTGGGATGACGGTTGCTTGCGGCGGCCCATTCCTCATGGTGGAGGCGTGGGCGGCCAGCGCGGCGATCAATTCGGAATCGTCGCCCTGCGGCTCTTCGCCCTGCTGCTCGATGTCGGAAAGGATCGACTTGATGCGGTCGATTGTCGAGAGGATGAGCGTGACGGTTTCGGGATTGGCCGGCGCGCCTTCGCGCAGGCGGCCGATCAGGTTTTCAGCCGCATGCGTGACGCGTGCGAGACGCGCGAGGCCGAGAAATCCGCAGGTGCCCTTGATGGTGTGGACGAGGCGGAAGATGCTCGAGATCATATCCGCGTCGGACGGGTCGCGCTC
>Ga0209023_10005094_pt1 | contig 14546 bp, 14 predicted proteins | sample LakOneMetagenome_FD_187468 | JGI IMG/M metagenome (GOLD analysis project Ga0209023, IMG submission 187468) | Freshwater and sediment microbial communities from Lake Erie, Canada (SPAdes) (version 2) | ecosystem: Environmental > Aquatic > Freshwater > Lentic | place: Lake Erie, Canada...
GCGGGGCGCCGGAGCCGACGAAGACGGCGTCGTAATTCTCGGCCAGCAATTTCTTCAGGCTGTCGATGCGATGACCGCCCTTGAACTCGACCCCGAGGTTGAGGACGTAGTCGGTTTCCTCATCGATGACGGAATCGGGAAGGCGGAACTTCGGAATCTGGCTGCGCATCATGCCGCCCGCCTTGGGATCGGCGTCGAACACGGTGCAGTGATAGCCGAGCGGCGCGAGGTCGCGCGCCACGGCCAGCGAAGCGGGGCCGCCTCCGACCAGCGCCACGCGCTTGCCGTTTTTCGCCAGCGGCTTCGGCATGCGATGCTTGACGTCGTCCTTGAAGTCGGCGGCGACGCGCTTGAGGCGGCAGATCGCAACCGGCGTTTCCTCGACGCGACCGCGGCGGCAGGCGGGTTCGCATGGACGATCGCAGGTGCGTCCAAGAATTCCGGGAAACACATTCGATTTCCAGTTGATCATATAGGCGTCGCTATAACGCCCCTCTGCAATCAACCGGATGTATTCGGGAACTGGCGTGTGTGCGGGGCAGGCCCATTGGCAATCGACCACTTTGTGAAAGTAGTCCGGCGCCGAGATGTCAGTCGGTTTCATTCCTACCTATCCGCGCCGATCGATCGAAACGCGGCCTTTATTTTGCCTGCGAACGCTTAGTCGGCGTTCTTGTTTTTGAATAGGATCATAGGCTTATCTTATTAAAGCCATTCCAGAGCGGGCACAAAGGCAAATTTGTCTCATCGCCAGCTTTCAGGGCTGTGTCGTTCTAACAATGATGTCATCGTAAAATTGCGGCGGTGCAATATGTGCAGCGCAGCTTTGGGAACGCGCTATTTGTGCGCGCTGTTCTGCAATGCGGTCACTACGACGCCGATCTTGCTCAGGCTCGCACGATGATGCGGAAACGACGCAAATACGCTGAGCGTCGGTAACGATGCTTCGGGCAGGACGTCGACGAGGCGGCCCGCGGCGAGGTCCGCTGTCGCCAGATAGGACGGCAGCACGGCGATACCAGCGCCTTCGATGGTCAGTCGCCTGACCGCGGTCATATCGCTGACGATGATTTTCGGTGCGATCTCGATTTCGATCGGATCGCCCGACCATTCGAGCCGCCACCGGTTGCGTGGGGCGTAGGTGCGCTGCACGATGCAGGCGTGATCGGCGAGATCCCGCGGCGTTGTGATCGCCGGGCTCCGCGCCAGATAGGTCGGCGATGCGCAGACATGCAGCCCGAAGCGATCGATCCGCTGCGTGACCAGCCCCGACTGGGTCGGCTCGGCGATCCGGATCGCAATGTCGAAGCCTTCTTCCAGGATGTCGACGTAGCGATCGGAGAGGTCCAGTTCGAAGCGAAGCCGGGGATGGCGGGTGGCGATCTCGGCCAGCCGTGGGATCACGCAGGTGCGGCCGTACGCGGTCGGCATGGTGACGCGCAGCAGGCCCTCCGGTTCCGTGCCCTCGGACTGAACCCGGCCTTCGGCGTCCGCCAGTCGTGCCAGCACATCACGAAGGTCGCCGGCAAAGGCGAGGCCGGCCTCGGTCAGCGCTACGCGGCGGGTGGTGCGCTCGACCAACCGCTTGCCGATCCGCGTTTCCAGCGCAGCGATGCGGCGGCTGATCGTCGATTGGGTGACGCCGAGTTCGCGTGCGGCCGCGCCGAACCCGTTGCAGTCGGCCACCGCCAGGAAGGCCTCGGCTTCGGAGAAACTGGCTCTATTCATGTAAATAACGGATTTATGATATCGATATGATGCCATATTAATCCGTTAATGGATACAATAAACCGCAGCCTGTTCATCCCACTCCCAGGTTGTACCCATGATCACAGTTTCGCAGGCCATCCAGGATCGTCGCTCAGTGCGGGCCTTTCTCGATCAACCGGTACCGGTTGAGCTGGTTCGCGAGATTATCGAGGCCGCGCGCCACACCGCCTCGAGCAGCAACATGCAGCCGTGGCACCTGAGCGTCATGGCCGGCGCCGATCTCGACCAGCTCCGCGCCAAGGTCCGGCAAAACCTCGCGGCCAATCCCGCGGCCGAGGGCTCCGAGTACAAGATCTACGCCGCCAATCTGAAGGACCCTTACAACGGGCGGCGGATCAAATGCGCCGAGGACCTCTATGCGACCATCGGCATCGCGCGCGAGAACAAGATGGCGCGGCTGATGCAGTTCGCCCAGAACTTCAATTTCTTCGGCGCGCCGGTCGGGATGATCCTGTCGATCGACCGCAGCATGGAGCCGGGGCAATGGGCCGACGTCGGCATGTTCCTGCAATCGATCCTGCTGCTCGCCCAGGAGCGTGGCCTGGCGACATGTCCGCAGGCTGCGTGGGCTGCGATGCACAAGACCGTGCGCGCGCATCTCAACCTGCGCGAGGAGTTGATGGTGTTCTGCGGCGTCTCGCTCGGTTACGCCGATCCGTCGCAGCCGATCAACGGCCTCGTCACCGGGCGTGCGGCGGTGGCCGAGGTCGCCGAGTTCCGGGGATTTGACGAGGCGCTGCTACCGGAAGGGGCGATCACGGCGTGAGCGTTGGTGGCGCTGCCAGAGCTATCGCGGCAGATCGCTCTTCGCGAGGTCGAACATCAGCTTATAGACTCCGCTGGAGACGGTCTGCGATTTGAAGGCGGCGAACTCAGCGATGGCGGCGGCAGCAGCATTCACATCGGTGGCATCGATCAGCACGAACCAGTCGCCAGCGCCGGCCAATGACGGATTGTCGGTGAGCGGCTTTGACAGCACTGGATCGTTTTCGAGCAGGTGCATGGAAATGATGCCGTCGCGTTTTGCGGGATCGAGCTGCTCGCCCAGTGCTGCGCGAAGCTTGTCTTCACCGCCCGAAGGCCGAAGCCGGATGATGCCGAGCACGGCGCCGCGGCCGACGCCGCGGCTGATCGTGACCCGCGCTACGCCGCGGATCATGTCCTTGAAGCGGGCGATATTGGCTTTCGACCACGCGGTCTGGTTGGCGAGCGCGGTACGGTAGGCCGGGCTGTCCAGCACGTCGAAGGTTTCGGTGGAATAGAGGCTGAGATATTTCGGATTGCCGTCATGCGCGACATAGCGCCGGGCTTCGAGGAAGCCCGGAATGGCGACGCGTTCTTCGAGATGTTCACGGTCGTACCAGCGATTGAATTCGGCTTCATCGGCGGCATCGACATTCATCGACGTCAGCAGCATGCCTTTTCCGGCGATCGGCATTTTTATTTTCCTTATCGCGTAATCCTCGACGCCACGTCCGCAACCGCCTTCATCACGGCGTCGCGGACGCCGGGGTCGTACAGCGTATGGCCCGCACCCTCGATGACGCGGATTTCAGCCTCGCGCCACACCGCGCCCAGCGCATGCGAAGTGGCGGGCGGACAAAGCAGATCGTAACGCCCCTGCACGATGATGCCGGGAATGCCCGCGAGCTTGCCGGCTTCCTGCATCAACTGATCCGGCCGCATGAAACTGTCGTTGGCGAAATAATGCGCTTCCATGTACGGCGTCGTCGGAAGGGCGCGTGAGGGCTGCGGATCGAGCCGGTCGCGCTTGGGTGCATGTTCGGAAAGAATGCCCTCGGTCTGGCCCCACGCGCGCGCGGCGGGGCCGTGCACGGCCGGATCAGGATCGAGGATACGGCGGAAATAAGCGTCGATCGGACGTGCGCGCTCGTCCAGCGGCAACACGTTCAGGAAATCCTGGTAGAGACCGGGGTAGCAGCGCGGCAACGCGTCGAGGAACGCGTCTTCGATTTCCCGTGTCGTGCCGAGGAACGTGGCGCGCAGCACGATGCCGCTGACGCGGTCGGGATGGGCCTCTGCATACGCCAGCGCCAAGGTCGCGCCCCAGGAGCCGCCGACCACCATCCAGCGCTCGAAAGCGAATCGTTTGCGGATCGCTTCCATGTCTGCGATCAGGTGTTGCAACGTGTTGGCGTCGCGGCTGCCTTTGGGGCGGCTACGGCCGCAACCACGCTGATCGAACAGCACGGCATGAAAACGTTCGGGATCGAACAGCCGGCGATGATCGGGCTGGCAACCGCTGCCGGGGCCACCATGGAGATAGACTGCGGGAATGCCGCCAAGGCGGCCAACACTCTCGACATAGAGCTCGTGGCCGTCACCGACCGCAAGCTGCTCCGAGGTCAGCGGTGCAAAGGGATCGGCGCGATGGGTGGATTTCCGTGCGTCGGCGTCAGGCGCCATGCTCGCCTTCCGTCTCCAGCGTGCCGCCGGCGAAGTTGCGATAGAGGAAGCGGTCGTGCCGGGCGGCAGCTTCGGACTCGGCGGTCTTGAAAATCCGCTCATGCATCGGCGACAGCGTGCAGGCCGGGTCGGTATTGCCGGCGTCTCCCGTCAGCGCAAAGGCCTGGCAACGGCAGCCGCCGAAATCGACTTCCTTGAACTCGCAGCTCTGGCATGGTTCGGGCATCCAGCCGGTGCCGCGATAGCGGTTGAAGGCTTCGGAATTCTGCCAGATCCAGGCGATCGAATGATTGGATCGTACCGATTCGAATTCGAGCCCGGTGATCGATTCCGCGGCATGGCACGGCAGTACCTTGCCGGCGGGCGAGATGTTGAAGAATTGCCGGCCCCAGCCGCCCATGCATTTTTTCGGTCGCAGCGCGTAATAGTCGGGTACCACGTAGTCGATCGCGAGCGTGCCCTTCAGCCGAACGGAAGCTTCCTCGACGATGCGGCTGGTTTCCTCGATCTGTTCCAGCGTCGGCATCAGCGCGGCGCGGTTCTTCAGCGCCCAGCCGTAATACTGCACATTGGCGACTTCGAGCCGATCGGCGTCGAGGTCGACCGCCATCTGGATGATGTCGGAAAGCTGATGCAGGTTCTGGCGGTGCATCACCGCATTCACCGTCAGCGGCAGATCGAGCTCACGCGTCCATTTCGCGGCTTCGATCTTCTTCTCATGCGAGTTCTTCAGGCCGGCGACGCGATCTGCGACCACGGGCTCATTGCCCTGGAAGCTGATCTGCACATGGCACAGCCCGGCATCGGCCAGATCGGAGAGTTTTTCTCTGGTCAGCAGCACCGCCGATGTGATCAGGTTGCTGTAAAGCCCGACATCGGTCGCATGCTGCACCAGCTCGACGATGTCCTTGCGCGCGGTCGGCTCGCCGCCTGAGAAATGAATCTGCAGCACGCCGATTTCGGCGAGCTCGGTCAGAACCTTCTTCCATTCCCCGGTCGTCAGTTCGGTGCCGCCGCGGTCGAGTTCGACCGGGTTGGAACAATACGGGCATTGCAGCGGGCAGCGGTGCGTCAGTTCGGCCAGCACCGCGAGTGGAATGCCAAAGGTCTCCGCGGTGGAGCGGCGCGATTCCAGGATCGCGAGCCCATCATGCGGGGCGGCCGGAGTTTTGCCGTCGGCGATCAGGTCAGTCATGACGTCTTCTCGCGCACTTCGGTGAGAAAGCCCTTGTCGGCGAGGTCCTGCAACATCGCGACGACGTCGGTCGCGATTGCCTCGCGCGGTGCGGCGTATTTCGCGGCGAGCTGGTCGACCATCTCGGCGACGCTGCGGACGCCGTCGCAAAGCTGCAGCACCTCGACCGCAATCTCGTCCGGCGCCAGCACGCGTTCCGGGGCCAGGATCACCCAGACCTGCCGCGTCTCATCGAACTTCAGCCTTGTGTGGCGCGGCAATTTCGGCCGGCTCGCCTCGCTGACGCTGATGTTGCGGCTCGCCATCTGCTGTCATGTCCCCTTCGGCACGAACGCGCCGGGCGGAATGTGGCCCTCGACATAGGCATGATACAGCGCGTCGAGCTGAACCCATAGCACATTGGTCTTGAAGATCAGCGCGTTGCAGACCAGCTCGCGCTCCTTCGGCGTGGTTGCGTGTTTCCTGACGTAGTCGAGCGCGAAGTTGGCATCGCGCGGCGCCTGGGTCAGCCGGCGCTTGAAATAGCTCATGGTGTCGGGGTTGACGAAATCGTAATGCTGCAACATTCCCGAAATGCGCTCCTCGTGGATGCTCGGCGCGAACAATTCGGTGAGCGAGGAGGCGATCGCCTCGAGCGGGCTCCTGTCGCGGCAGAAATGCACATAGGCCTCCACGGCAAACCGCGTCGCCGGCAAAATGCCTTCGGTCGATTCCACATAGGCGCTGTCGAGTCCGAGCCCTTCGGTCAGCTTGAGCCAGCGTTCGATGCCGCCTTCGCTGCCGATGTCGCCGTCGTGATCCTCGATCCGGTGCCGCCATTCGACCCGGGTCGCACGGTCGCGGAAGCGGGAGATCACCATCGCGTCCTTGAGCGGGATCGTGCTCTGGTAATAATAGCGGTTCAGCGCCCAGGCCTGCACCTGGCCCTTGTTGAGCTTGCCGCCGTGCAGCAGCCGGTGGAACGGATGCAGGTTATGGTAGCGGGTCGCGCCGATGTGGCGGAGCATCGCTTCCAGTTCCTCGGCATTGTTGAGCGTGATGCCCTTGCCGATCGACAGCGCGGTCATTCCGGGCGCCGTCATCTCAGGTTTTGCGACGACATTCACAGCGTGATCTCCATTCCGTCGGCGGGGATGTGCCAGCCGGCTTGCTCTGCGGCCTTGCGTTCGTTCGAGCCGTGCAGCAAAGCCGGGTTGGAATTGTTGATATGCAAGAACATCTTTTGGCCGATGTCGAGGCCGGCCAGGCTTTCGATCGCGCCGTGATCGCCCGACATCGAAATATGGCCCATGCCCTGTCCCGTCTTGGTGCCGAGGCCCGCCACGATCAATTCGTCATCCCGCCACACCGTGCCGTCGAAGAACACGAGGGCGGCGCCCTTGAGCTTGGCCTTGAGGTCGTCGGTCACCCGGGCGCAGGCGGCGAGGAAATAGAAGTACTTGCCGCTTGCCTTGTCCAGAATCCGCAAGCCCAGCGTATCTCCGACGCCCTCGGCTCCCGACGGATGCGCCTTGCCTTCGAGATACCAGGCGCCCTTGCCGGGAACTTCGAAGGGAAGGATCTCGATGCCGGACGGCGAACCGTCGGGCAGGGCAGGCTCGAACGCTCTGTCGACCTCGATCGGCTGCCGGCGGACGTTCTTGTCGTTCAACACGTTAAAGATGCTGTTGGATCGCAGAATCGCAAGCACCCGCTCATGTGCGTAGAGGATAAAGGGCGAGCCCTCGCGCATCGACAACAGCCCTGCGACGGCGTCGACTTCGCTATTGGTCAGGATCACGCCGGCGATCGGGCTATGACGGAGCTGCCCGGCCCTGGGATGAAGCTGCGGCGTCGCGAGCAGTTGCTGGCGCAGGTCGGGCGAGGCGTTGATGAGATACCAGTGCTCGCCGTCGGCGCTGACCGCGATCGAGGCCTGGGTGCTCTGCAATTCCGGTTGCTCGGTTCCCGCTTTCAGGCACACCGGACATCCGCAGTTCCACTGCGGAATGCCGCCGCCTGCTGCGGCGCCCAGGACGACGACCCGAAGCATGATCCGTCTCCCGGAGAATTCCAAACACTGGACACAAACTGGCGGCACAAACTTGCCGGGCGATCGCTCTGAAATCCAGCCTTCAGAAATCCGCCCCGGAAACGTCACGAGGTGGACGCGAGCCCAAGACACAATCCCATGATCGGGAGCGTGTCAGGCCCGGAGGTCCACCTGCGTGAGATGTAGGGTGACGCTGCCGCTTACTTGCGGGTCGCGCACATATACATGTTGATTTCCATGCCGACCGACACTTCGACGATCTTCGGTGTTTTCCAGGCCATTTGGCTCTCCTTTTGGTACCGGACGTACTCCGCCCTCCCGGACAAAGTACCGCGGATCGAAAAGTTCGCCAGTTAAATCTTTTGGGTGAAACCTTGGCGTGCTTATGCTGCGCTGCAAGGTAATTCACGCAGTTGTGCGGACCCTCCCGCTCAAAACGGTGTGGGATCAAGCCTTTCACGGTTGTTCCGGCGGCCGTGAATGACGATTTTGACGAGACGGAGCGCTGCCGGCTCCGAATAAAGAACGTGTGAGAATGGTGGCCACCGGTTGCGCGGCCGCCGACGGAACCAGGTTTGCGCCGATGCCACGCTATTTCTTCAATACCCGTATCGGCGATGAGCTGATTTCCGATCCCGATGGTGAAGTCCTCAAGAATCCCGACCGCGCCTGGGAAATGGCGCGCGCGATGATCCGGGAGCTGTTGCGGACCGAGGGCGCCGACGGCGCGTTGTTGCGCGCCGTCATCGAAGTCACCGACGACGAAGGCGAGATCGTGCTGGAGTTTCCGTTCTCGGAAGCCGTTCTGATCGAAGAACCGGATCGTCCGATCACCAAGCATTGATTGATCCTGTCATTCCAGGTTCGATGCCTGCGCATCGCCCCGGAATGACAAGGGCGATGTTTCCGATTGCAAATGTACGGACAAATGTTGGAGAGTGCCGCCCGGGAAAGCCACCGGCGCCGGCATCGGAAACGCTTGCGTGAGGAAAACGGCTTCCGCCAAGGGAGAACCTCCATGAAGAGCTATTCGTCGGCATCGCGCAGCCTTTTGCTGGCCGGTGCTTTCTTCGGTGCACTCACGTTGAATGCCGTGGCCCAGCAGCCCGCTGCGCCAGCCGCCGGCGCCGCGCCTGCGGCCGCGCCGGCCCCGTTGCCGCCGGGCTCGCCGCTGCTCGGCCGTCCCGATAGTGAAGCCGCCGCCAAGCTCGCGCCGGTGGCGCCGCCGCCGCTTGCGGCCGCACCCGACAAGCTGCCGACGGCAAAACTCAAGCTGCCGCCCGGCTTCAACATCGAAGTCTATGCCGCGGGCATGGCCAACGCCCGTTCGCTGGCGCTCGGTGACAAGGGCACGGTGTTCGTCGGCAGCCGCCTGGTCGACAAGGTCTACGGCATCGAGAACAAGGACGGCAAACGGCAGGTCAAGATCGTCGCCTCCGGCCTCTATCGTCCGAATGGCGTCGCCTTCAAGAACGGCACGCTCTACATCGCCGAACTGTCGAAGGTCTCCAAGATCGACAAGGTCGAGGATAATCTCGACAGCCCGCCGAAGCCGACGCTGATCTACGACAAGCTGCCCAAGGACGAAGCCCATGGCTGGAAGTTCATCGCCATCGGTCCGGACAACAAGCTCTACGTCCCGGTCGGACAGCCCGGCAACAACGTGCTGCATGACGAGGACCACGGCCAGATTCGCCGCATGAACCTCGATGGTTCGGGCGCCGAGGTTTACGTGCGCGGCGTGCGCAACACGGTCGGCTTCGACTGGAATCCCGAGAACAAGCAGATGTACTTCACCGACAACGGCCGCGACTGGTTGTCGGAAACGGTTCCGGAAGACGAACTCAACCGCGTCACCAAGCAGGGCGAGCATTTCGGTGCGCCGTACTGCCTGCAGGGCAACATCATCGATCAGGAACTCGGCTGGGGCAAGGACTGCAAGGACTACACCGCACCGGTCGGCCTGATGGGCCCGCACGTCGCAGCGCTCGGCATGCGCTTCTACACCGGCGACATGTTCCCGAAGTCCTACAAGAACGCGATCATCATCGCGCGTCACGGTTCGTGGAATAAGTCCAAGAAGCAGGGTGGCGACGTCGTCGTCGTCAAGCTGAACAAGGACGGCACCGTGAAGTCGATGGAGCCGTTGATCACCGGCTTCCTCGAAGACAACAAGTATATCGGCCGCCCGGTCGACGTGATGCAACTGAAGGACGGCTCGTTGCTGGTCTCCGACGACTGGAACGGCGCCGTCTATCGCATCACCTACGGCAAGCAGAAGGTGGCGGGCCAGTAGGTCGTTAAAAGGCCGTCATTGCCTGCAACGAACACGAAGCGTTCGTGCATGCGAAGAAGCAATCCAGCGCCACTGGATTGCTTTTTCATTTTTTACCGCAGGGAGTTTGCCGATGCGCAAGACCATAACGGCACTGGCGTTTACCCTGATCGCGGCCTCCGCGAGCGCCGAGACGATCCAGGAGCGGTTCGCGGTCTGCCAGGGCTGTCACGGCGAGAAAGGCCAGTCGCAAACCCAGAACACGCCGTCACTGGGCAGCCAGCAGGCGCCCTATGCGCTGATCCAGCTCTTCATGTTTCGCGAAAAGCTGCGCGAGTTCGAGCCGATGAACGATATGGCGAAGGCGTTGACCGACGACGATCTCCGCGCCTTTTCCGATTACATCGCGCTGATTCCCAAGCCGGCGCCGCCGGCCGATGCCGGCGAGCCTGCGCGGATGGCGCACGGTCAGTTGCTGGCGAAGCAGTATCTCTGCAATACCTGTCACAACGCCAATTTCTCCGGCAAGGAAAACGTGCCGCGAATCGCCAACCAGCGCGAGGACTACCTCGTCAAGACACTCGGTGAATACAAGGACAACAGCCGCCACGGCTATGACGGCAGCATGGCCGACGTCATGGGCGCGGTACCGAAGGAACAGATCGCCGACCTCGCTTATTATATCGCCCATATCCGCTGAAGCCCTGCGTTTGGCCCGCTGGCGCTGCCCCGCCGACGGCGCTAAAAGAGCCCCTCAAACGGGGTTTCACATGCAGGATATCTGGCGTCTGTCGGCCCAAGATCTGGCCGCCTTGATCAAATCGAAGAAGATCTCGGCCACGGAGGCGGCAAAGGCCGCGCTGGTACGGCTGGATGCCGTCAATCCCAAACTCAACGCCGTCGTCGACCACAAGCCGGCGGAAGTGCTGGCGCAGGCTGCAGCCGTCGATGCCGCCATCGGCCGCGGCGAGGATGCAGGTCCGCTGGCGGGCGTGCCGATCACGGTGAAGGTCAATATCGACCAGGAAGGCTTTGCCACCACCAACGGCCTGAAGCTGCAGCGCGAGGCGATCGCCAAAAGCAACAGCCCGGTCATCGACAACCTGCGCAAGTCCGGGGCCGTCATTCTCGGCCGCACCAATTGCCCGGCCTTCTCCTATCGCTGGTTCACCACCAATCTCGTCCATGGCGACACCAAGAACCCGCGCGATCCCGGCATCACGCCGGGCGGCTCGTCCGGCGGCGCGGCATCCGCAGTCGCGGCCGGTATCGGCCATATCGCGCACGGCACCGATATCGCGGGCTCGATCCGCTATCCCGCCTATGCCTGCGGCGTGCACGGCCTGCGGCCGACGCTCGGCCGTATTCCGGCCTTCAACCCAGGTCTGCCCGAGCGCACCATCGGCCCGCAGCTCTGCGCGGTTTCGGGTCCGCTGGCGCGCACGATTGCCGATCTCAGGATCGCGCTGGAGGCGATGTCGGCCCGCGATCCGCGCGACCCGTGGTGGGTGCCGGCGCCGCTGCAGGGACCGGCGATGCCCAAGCGCGCCGCGCTGTGCCTCAATCCCGACGGCCTCGATCCCGTTCCGGAAGTGAGGGCCGCGGTCGCGGACGCCGCGAAGCGTCTCGAACGCGCCGGATGGACGATCGAGGAAATCACCAACACGCCGCCGCTGCGCGAGGCCGCTGAGCTGAATACCAACCTGTGGCTCGGCGACGGCTATGAAGCGCAACTGGCCGCGGCCGAGCGCGAGGGCGATCCGGGTGCGCTGGCTTGTCTGCGCGGCAACCGCTCGAAGGTGGTTCCGTTCGATCTCTCCAAGACACTGACGCGGCGCCTGACGCTGACGCGCGAATGGGTGATGTTCCTCGAAAAATATCCGGTGCTGCTGATGCCGGTATCCGGCGAACTGCCGTTCCCCGATCATCTCGACCGCAAGGATGAGGCTTCCTTTGCCAGGGTCTGGCATGCGCAAATGCCGCAAATCGGCATTCCCTGCATGGGCCTGCCCGGGTTGACGGTATCGACCGGGCTGGTCGGGCGGATTCCGGTCGGTGTCCAGCTCGTCTCCGGGCGTTTTCGCGAAGATCTCCTGCTTGCCGCAGGCGAAGCGATCGAGGCCGGCGGCACGCCGTCGGCGGCGATCGATCCGGCCAGCTAACGCAAAAGAGAAAATATGTCGGGCGTTTATGATTTCACGGCGCAGTCGCTGGCCGGCGAGGAAGTGCCGCTGACGCGGTTCGAAGGTCAGGTGCTCCTGATCGTCAACACCGCCAGCGCCTGCGGGTTCACGCCGCAATACAAGGGGCTGCAGGCGCTGCAGCAGGCGCTCGGACCGCGCGGCTTCTCGGTGCTCGGCTTTCCCTGCAACCAGTTCGGTGCGCAGGAGCCGGGCGACGCCAAACAGATCGAGCAGTTCTGCGAGACCAAATACGACGTGACGTTCCCGATGTTCGCCAAGATCGACGTCAACGGCTCGCGCGCGCATCCGCTGTATCAATACCTTCAAAAAGAAAAATCGGGCCTGCTGGGATCGTCGATCAAATGGAATTTCACCAAATTCCTGATCGATCGGTCCGGCAAGGTGGTGGGGCGCTATGCCCCGACGGCGACGCCCGATTCCATCAAGAAAGACATCGAGAAACTGCTGTGAACGAAACGAGCAAAATCATGAGCGACCAATTCCCCGACCGCCTCTCGGTCAATCCGAGCAGCCCGTACTACAACGAGGAGATCCTGTCGCGTGACGTCGGCATCCGCTTCAAGGGCGTCGAAAAGACCAATGTCGAGGAATACTGCATCAGCGAGGGCTGGGTCCGCGTTACCGCCGGCAATGCCAAGGATCGCTTCGGCAATCCGCTGACCATCAAGGTGCACGGCGCCGTCGAGCCGTATTTCCGCGACAAGGCGTAAGTTGATGGTCCGTATCGTCGACGTCTGCGAAATCACCAAGCCGATCTCCTCGCCGATCCGTAACGCCTATATCGACTTCACCAAGATGACGACCAGCCTGGTTGCCGTCGTCACCGACGTCGTGCGCGACGGCAAACGGGTGGTCGGCTATGGCTTCAATTCCAACGGCCGCTACGGGCAGGGCGGCCTGATCCGCGAGCGCTTCGCGCCGCGGCTGAAGGAGGCCGATCCGAAGACGCTGCTGGACGAGAGCGGCGGCAATCTCGATCCGGACAAGGTGTGGTCGGCTTTGATGTCGAACGAGAAGCCGGGCGGTCATGGCGAGCGTTCGGTCGCGGTCGGCACCATCGACATGGCGGTATGGGATGCGGTGGCGAAAATCGCCGGCAAGCCGCTGTTTCGCCTGCTCGCCGAACGCCACGGCCTGAAAGCTAACCCGCGCGTGTTCGTCTATGCCGCCGGCGGCTATTACTATCCCGGCAAGGACCTGTCGGCGCTGCGCGCGGAGATGCGCGGCTATCTCGATCGCGGCTACAACGTCGTCAAGATGAAGATTGGCGGCGCGCCGATCGCGGAAGACCGCGAACGTGTCGAGGCGGTGCTGAAGGAGATCGGCAGCCAGGCGCAACTCGCCGTCGATGCCAATGGCCGTTTCGACCTCGAGACCGGGATCGCCTACGCCAGGATGCTGCGCGAGTACCCGCTGTTCTGGTACGAGGAAGTCGGCGATCCCCTCGATTACGCGCTGCAGGCCGCGCTGGCGGAATTCTATCCGGGCCCGATGGCAACCGGCGAGAATCTGTTCAGCCATCAGGATGCCCGCAACCTGATCCGTTACGGCGGCATGCGGCCGGACCGCGACTGGCTGCAATTCGATTGCGCGCTGTCCTACGGGCTATGTGAATACCAGCGCACGCTCGCGGTGCTGAAAGTCCACGGCTGGTCGCCGAGCCGCTGCATTCCGCATGGCGGTCACCAGATGTCGCTCAACATCGCCGCCGGTCTCGGGCTCGGCGGCAACGAGAGCTATCCCGACCTGTTCCAGCCCTATGGCGGCTTCCCCGACGGTATCCGCGTCGAGAACGGCCACATCACGATGCCCGATCTGCCCGGCATCGGCTTCGAAGGCAAATCCGATCTCTACAAGGAGATGAAGGCGCTGGCGGCGTGAGCCCTGCGACGGGGCAGGGGCGAACGGTGCGGGTGTCCGCACGGGCGAGGTTTTGACCGTGGTGTCATTCCGGGGCGGTTCGAAGGACCGAACCTCAGGGGTGCAATTGCACCCCGGGGAAGTTCGACCTTCCGGGTTCGATGCTGCGCATCGCCCCGGAATGACGGGAGACTACGACAGCCGCATATCCAGCAACCTTCGTCCTTCGGTCTTCAAGAGCTTCTTCACCGCACTCGATGCCGTGACCTCGCCGTCATTGGCGTAGGCTTCGTGGTTCTTCTCGATATCGTCGAGTCGATAGAGGTAGTTGACCATGATGCCTGCGGATTCGCGCAGGCCCTTCGGCGAGAGGTCGCCAAGCCAGTCGATGCGCTCCAGCCGGGCGCCGTTGCCGATATGGAAGCGCGCCACTGAATCGATGACGCGCCCCTTCGAGGTCCGGGCCTTGAGGAAATAATGCGCCGCCAGCGGTTCCAGCACGCCACGCAGTTGCGCGGTCAGTTCGGCGTCCTCGAACCAGTCCGGCTTGTCGAGGTTTTGCAGCAGCGTCCGTTCCTCGTCGGTTACCGGAACGTCGCCAGCCTGCTTCAGCCAGTTCATGAAACCCGGCACCGGCGACAGCGTGATGAAGGTGTCGAGCTTGGGCAGTTCGCGCTGCAATTCCTCGACCACCTGCTTGATCAGGAAACTGCCGAAGGAAATACCGCCGAGGCCCTTCTGGGTGTTGGAGATCGAATAGAACACGGCGGTGCGGGCGCGCTC
>Ga0209023_10005095_pt1 | contig 14545 bp, 8 predicted proteins | sample LakOneMetagenome_FD_187468 | JGI IMG/M metagenome (GOLD analysis project Ga0209023, IMG submission 187468) | Freshwater and sediment microbial communities from Lake Erie, Canada (SPAdes) (version 2) | ecosystem: Environmental > Aquatic > Freshwater > Lentic | place: Lake Erie, Canada | collected...
GCGCTGGGTGGTGCGGACCAGATCGGCCGTCGACTTGTCGCCGCCGGACATGATCAGGTTGCCCGTGCCGGCCATAGCCGTCTTGCCCTGCTTCTGGGCCCAGTAGCGGGAGTATTCGAGGTTCGAGATCTTGCCGTTCTCGACGATCGGCATGCGCGAACGCGGCAGGCCGTCGCCGTCCCACGGATAGACGGCGGCGTCGGGGTAGGACGGGTCGGTGAAGAAGTTCACTTCCGGACCGAAGACCTGTTCGCCGGTCTTGTTGCCGCCGCCCGCCTTTGACAGGAAGCTGCGGCCTTCGTCGGCCGAGCGGGCGTCGAAGAAATTCATCATGAAGCTGATCAGGCCAGCGGCTGCGGCGGGCTCCAGGATGACCGTGTACTTGCCGGGCTCCAGCGCCTGGGCCTCGGCGGAGGCGCTGGCCTTGCGCATGGCGATGCGCACATCGGCGCCCGCCTGGAAGTTGGCGACGTCCTGGACGTTGTCCCCGACCCAGCCCGAGCCGCGACCGTCGGCGGTGCGGACCGTGCAGGTGTAGTCGGCGCTGGTCGAGGTCTGGTAGCCGTAGTTGCCCTTGCTGTTGAGGAAGGCCACGAAGCCGGCGACGTCTTCCAGATAGCCGGCGGCGATCAGGTTCTCGCTCTTGCAGGGCCCGATCGAGTCCGCCGCCACCTTCGACCGGAACTCCGGCGTGATGGCCGCCGTCGCGGCGCTGAAGGTCGGGGTCGCGGTATAGGTCTGGGGCCCGATCGCCGGCATGAACTCGGGGTTCTCAGGCGCCAGTCTGGCCAGCTCCTCGGCCCGCTTCACGACGCGCTCCAGCGAGGCGTCGTCGAACTGGTTGATGGTGGCCACGCCCACCCGTTTGCCGAAGGCGACCTGCACCGACAGTTCGATGTTGTCGACGACGCCGCTGGTCGAGACATTGTTCAGCGCGAAGCGGATATTGCCGCGCGTCGAGCCGCCGAGTTGCGCGATGCACTCGTCGGCCGTGGACAGGCCCACGACCTTCGTCAGGATTGCCTTGGCTTCCGCCTCTGGAAGAATGCTCATCTGTCAGTCTCCTTGGTGCGCGATCAGCCGAGCGAACGGGCGGTGTTGATGACGTTGATGCCGTTGAAGCGCGCGGTTGAGGACCCGTGCGACACGGCCGAGACCTGGGCGGGCTGGCCCTTGCCATCGAAGAACGAACCGCCGAGGCGGTAGTCGCTGGCGTCGCAGACCCCGGCGCAGGCGTTCCAGAACTCGGGCGTGCGGATCTGGTAGGCCACGTCCTCGATCTGGTGGGTGATTTCGCCGTTCTTGATCTCGTAGAACAGTTCGCCGCCGAACTGGGCGTTGTAGCGCTGCTGGTCGATCGAGAAGGAGCCGTCGCCGATGATGTAGATCCCGTCCTCGACGTTCGCGATCATGTCCTTGACGCTCAGCGTGTCCTTGCCGGGCTCCAGAGAGACGTTGGCCATGCGCTGGAACTGGACGTTGGACCAGCTGTCCGCGTAGCAGCAGCCGTCGGAGGCGGCCTTGCCCTCGATATGGGCCTGGTCGCGGATGGCCTGATAACCGACCAGCTTGCCGTCGCGGATCAGGTCCCACTTCTTCGTCTTCACGCCCTCGTCGTCATAGCCGACGAAGCCCAGGCTGCCGGGCTGCAGCTTGTCGGCGACGATGTTCACCTTGTCGCTGCCGTACTGGAAATGACCCTGAAGCTTGTCCATCGTGGCGAAGCTGGTGCCGGCGTAGTTGGCCTCGTAACCCAGCACCCGGTCGAGCTCGAGCGGGTGGCCGACCGACTCGTGAATGGTCAGCCAGGTGTGCGAGGGGTCCAGGACCAGATCGTACTTGCCCGGCTTGACCGAAGGCGCCGTCAGCTTGGCGCGCGCCTGCTGGGCCGACGCGATGGCGTCTTCCTTCATGTCGTAGGACTGGCCGTAGACGGTGACGCCGTTGGGCAGGACGGTCTTGCCCGAAGGCGCGCCGTCCAGATATTCGAAGCCCAGCCCCATGGGGGCGGACAGGCCGTCGCGGCTGCGGAACTTGCCGGTCGCCTTGTCGATCACCGTGACGGACGTGGGCGCCCAGATGCGGTGGACGTCCTGATCGATGTAGGAGCCGTCGGTCGAGGCGAAATACTTCTGCTCGTTGACCAGGAAAAGCATGGACCGGATGAAGTCGGCGCCCGCGCCCATGGCCGCGGCGTTGACGCCCAGCAGCAGGTCGACCTTTTCCTGTATGGGCACTTCCATCGAGTTCTTGACGATGGGGGTGCGCCACGACACCTCGCCGACGCCGGGGGTCGGCGCCAGTTGAACCGGCGCGGTCAGGGTCGGGGCGTTGGCCTTGGCGATGGCCACGGCCTGCTGCGCGGCTTTCGCCACCGCGTCCACAGTCAGGGCGTTGGTGGCGGCGAAGCCCCAGGCTCCGCCCGCGATCACGCGGACGCCGACGCCCGACGACTCGGTGTTGACGATGTTCTCGACATTGGCTTCGCGGGTGATCACGAACTGGCGCAGATAGCGGCCGACCCGCACGTCGCAGTAGGTGGCGCCCGCCGCCTTCGCCGCGTTCATGGCGGCGTCGGCAAGGGTCTTCTTGATCCGGACATCCAGGGTGGAGACCAGCTCCTCGGCGGCGATGGCGCGCCCGGCGAAGAGGGAGGGCATGACCAGCCCGCCGACGCCGAGAGAGCCAAGAGACAGGAAGTCGCGTCTGTGCATGGCTCGCCTCCGCCTGCGACGCGCGCAGGAAACGATCTGTGTGTGAATGATGTCTGCGCCCGGACCGTATCGGTTCGGCTGGCGGGATCATTGCCGCCCCCGGGCCGGACGTCAAACGCGATAGTATTACAAGGTGGCAACAATCGCCCCTGCGACCGGATCTGGACGCAGACCGACGTCCGCCGCGCCGTGCCGGCCAATGTCGCGCCGGCCCATGTTGTCTTCCTGACCCTCGGCGCCGAAGGGGGTTCCGCGCCGCGTCATCCCGCCGGGCCTTCGCATGACGCGCGGGCTGGCCCGTTGAGCAGAACCCCGCCATCCTGTGTTCCGGATCAACCAGAGAGACGGCGATGATCGATACCTCAAGGCGGACGTTCCTCGGCGCGGGCGCGCTCATCTCGCTCGGCGGGGCAGGCGTGAAGGCGTCTGCGGCCACAGCCGGCCCTGTCGAGGCCGCGCCCGTCTCTGCCGCAGCGATCGAAGCGGACCTGCTGAAATACGTCGGGTTCGGCAACAAGCGGGCGGGCGGGCCCGGCGACACGGCCTGTGGCGACTGGCTCGCGCAAGAGCTCGGCAGGACCGGCTATGCCGTCGAGCGCCAGACCTTCCAGGCCCCCTTCTTCGAGACGAGCAAGGCGGAGTTGACCCTGGAGGGCGCCACGGTCCCGGTCCTGCCCCAGCCGATCGTCGTTCCAACCGGCCCTGACGGCGTCGCCGGCCCGCTGGTCCGCGTGGATGTCGCGGGTCGGTTCGCGGGTTCGCTCGACGGCGCGATCGCCCTTGTGGACCTGCCGTCCGCGCGCTGGTCCTCGGCGCTCGCCCGCCCCCTGCGCGGACCGATTGAGGCGGCGTTCGAAGCCGGAGCCCGGGCGGTCGTCGCCATCACCAACGGCCCCACGGCCAAGGTCATCGCCCTCAACGCCGACGGCCGCCGGCCGATGTTCGCAGGCCCCGTCGCCCTGCTGGCGCCTGAGCATGCAAACGCCTTCTTGGCCGCCGCCTTCCGGCGCGGGGAAGCGAAGCTGACCCTCGACGGCGCAGACGGGCGACGCGACGCCTTCAACGTCGTCGGGCGGATGGACAGGGGCCAGTCGCAATGGCTGGCCATCTCGACTCCGCGCTCGGGCTGGTTCGGCTGCGCGGCCGAGCGCGGCGGCGGCGTGGCCGCCTGGCTCGATCTCGCTCGCTGGGCGCCGACCGCCCTGCCCGACCATAACCTCGCTCTGATCTGCAATACCGGGCACGAGTACGAATATCTCGGCGCGGCCGAGGCCATGACGCAGATCGCGCCGCCGGTCGCGGCGACGCGCTTCTGGCTGCACCTCGGGGCCAATGTGGCCGCGCGCGACTGGCGCGAGATGCCGGGCGGGGCGACGCCCCTGCCCAATGTCGACGCCCAGCGCGTCCTGTCGATCTCGCCCGACCTGCTGCCGCTGGCGCAGACCATTTTCGCGGGGCAGGCCGGCTATGAGGCGCCGGTTTCCAGCGCGGTCCTGTCGGCCGGAGAACTCGACGAGGTCATCAAGGCAGGCTACGCGCCCGCTGCCGGGGTCTTCGGCATCCACCGCTATCACCACGTGGAGCAAGACGACGAACGCTGCCTTCACGTGCCCGCGACTGTCGCCGCGACGCAGGGCTTCCGCCAACTGCTTCAGGCCGTCGCCGGCGCGACGGCCTGACCGGAACCTCCCCCCAAGGCTTCCCGCAAGGCTGACGAGGCCCCTGTCCCAACCGAAGCCGGAGTTGTCCGCCGGTGGCGACAAGAGATTTTCATTCAATAGCGAGTGAAGATTGACACCGACCGGCCTTCGATGGATGCATGGCGTCAGGCGTCGCCAGAACGCCACGGGGAACGTAAACGCCGTCAGGCGCAGGGAAGGAAGATCGAATGCCCTTCATTTCGAGCGGCGGCGTCAAGCTGCATTGGCAAGAGCGGGGACAGGGGACGCCGATCCTGCTGATCATGGGCCATCGCTACTCATCGGCCATGTGGTACCCGGTCTTCGAGGCGTTCGGCGACAGATACCGGCTGATCGCGTTCGACAACGAGGGCACGGGCCAGAGCGGCGCCCGCAAGCGCACCTCGGTCGCGGAAATGACGGCGGACGCCCTGGCGGTCCTCGACGCGGCGGGCGTCGAAAAGGCTCATGTCTATGGCGTCTCGATGGGCGGCGGCATCGCGCTGGAGTTCGGCGTCCGTCATCCGGAGCGGTGTCGCTCGCTGATCCTCGGCTGCACCATGGCCAAGACGCCGGACATCCCGCCCCGGCCAAAATGGCTGATCAGTATCCTCTACCGGCTTTCGCCGCTGCTGAAGGGGCTGGCGTCGAAGAAGTTCAAGGGCGGCTATGGAGACAGCGCCCCCGACGACGTGATCGCGCGCGACAAGGGGATGCTCGACAAGGACCCGTTCAACATGACGGGCGTCATCGCCCAGAGCCACGCCATCATCGATTATTCGATCACGCCCGAAGAGGTGGCCGCGGTCGCCTTGCCGACCCTGGTGCTGCACGGGACCCAGGATATGACCGTGCCCTGTGAGGCGGGCAAGACGCTGTCGGAGATGCTGCCCAATGCGCGGCTGGTCACTTTCGAAGGCATCGGCCACAACTATTTCGTCGGCGCCGGCGAACGCGCCAACGCCGAGGTCGATCGCTTCATCAAAGAGGTGGAGGCGAGCCGATGACCGGCATCGCTTCCGGGGGCCTGGACGACTGGGAGCTGCTGGATTTTGATCCCGGCAAGGGGGACGCGAACAGCGATGCGGAAGGCTGGATGCCGGTCCCGGCCCCCGGCGATACCTATCTGGCCCTGATCGCGGCCGGCCGTCTGGATCACCCGTTCAAGGCCCGCAATGAGGACGCCGCCGCCTGGGTGCGCGATCGCGAATGGTGGTGGCGTACGACATTCGTCGCTCCCTCCCCCTCGCCCGATACAGTGACCGAACTGGTGTTCGACGGTCTCGACACCTTCGCCTCGATCTATCTCGACGGCGGACTGCTGGGCCGGACGGACAATATGTTCCGCCGCTACGCCTTCGACATCAGCGAACGCCTGAGGCCGGGCGAGCAACACCGGCTGACGATCCGGTTCGATCCCCCGGCCCTGGCCGTCATCGATCGCCCCCTGCCCGTCTGGAGCGCCTTCACCGACCGGGTGAGCCGCTCGAAACGCAACCAGATGCGCAAGGCCCAGTTCGGCTGGGGCTGGGACTGGGGTCCCGACCTGCCGACCGTCGGCGTCTGGAAAGCCGCCCGGATCGAAACCCGTCCTCGCCCGCGGATCGAAGGCGTCCGCTTCGATACCGTGACCGCCTCCCCCGAACACGCCCGCGTCCGCATCACGGTCGAGACCCCGAAGGACGCCGCCCTCGTCGTCGAAGTCGTCCTGGTCGATCCCGACGGCGCCGTCGTCTTCAACCGCACCTGCCAGCCGGGCGACGCCTCGGGCGCCCTGGACCTTGATCGGCCCCGACTGTGGTGGACCGCCGGCCTTGGCGAGCAAGCGCTCTATGACCTGACCGTACGCCTGTTCGACGGCGACCGCCTGCTGGACGAGGTTCGTCGCGAGGTTGGCATCCGGACCCTCGCGCTGGACGAGTCCGCGGACCCGGACGAGCCCGGCGCGACCTTCTTCCGCTTCGTGTTGAACGGCCGTCCGATCTTCGCCAGGGGCGCCTGCTGGGTCCCCACGACCTCGTTCGTCGGCGACGTCGCGTCCGAACCTTACGCGCGGCTGCTGGATCAGGCCGTCGGCGCCAATATGAACATGATCCGGGTCTGGGGCGGCGGCCTCTACGAGCCCGACGCCTTCTACGACCTGTGCGACCGCAAGGGCCTGCTGGTCTGGCAGGACTTCATGTTCGCCTGCGCCCACTATCCGGAGGAGGGCGCGTTCGCGGCCTCGGTGAAGGCCGAGATCGAGGATCAGGTCCGGCGGTTGCGCCATCACCCCTGTCTGGCCCTGTGGTGCGGCAACAACGAGAGCCAGGCCATGAACCGGATCAACGCCGACATGGGCGGCGAGCCCGTGCGGCTGTCCGGGACCGCCCTCTACGACGACCTGATGCCCGAGGTGCTGCTCCGACTGGATCCGGAGGCGCTTTATCGGCCTGGCAGCCCGTGGGGCGGCGCCAATCCGAACACCATGAGCGCCGGCGACGTGCACAACTGGACCGTCTGGCACGGCCTGCCGCCGATCCCCGACGATACGATGATCGGGGACTACGCCGTCACGCCCGAGGGCATCGCCTACACCCGTTACGCCGAGGACCGGTCGCGGTTCGTCAGCGAGTTCGGCATCCAGGCCGCGCCCGCCATGGCGACCCTGAAGCGCTGGCTGGATCCGGCCGACCTGACGCCCGACAGCCCCGGCTTCCTCGCCCGGATCAAGGACGAGGCGCGCAAGGCGGACGCCATGATCTCGACCGTCACCGGTCCGGCCACGACCCTCGAGGACTACGTCGACTTCACCCAGTGGACCCAGGCCGAGGGGCTGAAGTTCGGGATCGAGCATTTCCGCCGTCGAACCCCGCATTGCTCGGGCGCCCTCCTCTGGCAGTTCAACGACTGCTGGCCCTGCGTCAGTTGGAGCTTGGTCGATTACGACGGCGTCGAGAAGGCGAGCTACCACGCCGTCCGCCGCGCCTTCGCCCCGGTCCTCGCCTCGTTCAGGCGGCTGGACGACGGCGGTGTCGAACTGTGGATCGCCAACGACAGGCTGGAGCCGGTTTCCGGGGAGGCGAAGATCGCGTTGTCGCATCTGGACGGGCGATCGGAGTGGCGAACCGACGCGGCTTTCACGGTCGCGCCGAACACCGGCGTTCCGGTCTGGCGCGGCGAGGTCGCGGCGGCCGACGATCTGGTCCTGACCGTGCAGTCGGCCGACGCCCTGTTCCTGCCGAACCGCGAGCTGTTCGTCCCGATCGCCCGCCTGCCCCTGTCGAAGGGCGCGCGTCCGGAGGTCGCGGTGCGGCGGATCGCGCCGTGCGCGCTGGCCGTCGACCTTTCGGCAAACACCTGGCTTGCCTTTGTCCATCTGGTTTCGGACCGCGCCGGTCTGCGCTTCAGCGACAACCATTTCGACATGGCCGCGGGCGAGCGGCGGACGCTGACCGTCACCGCGGACACGGACCTGGCACCGTCGGACATCACCGTGCGCTGCTGGAACGACCGGCGCAACGAACGCGCATGAGACCGTTATTCGGGTTCCGCACGACACTCTGCGCGCCCAGTTCCGCAGGCGGCGCGGGATCTTCGCCGCCGTGCGGTCATGAGAGGTCTTCTTGTCCAACCCGGCCGGGAGAGGCTCCGTGCGAAACCCCTTCAAGTCGCGTAACAGACAAGCCTGCGTCATCGAACTTTGTTATAAGAGAGCAACCTCGCAGGCCCCTGCATCTCGCGGAGGATGCGGGCCATGGAAGGGCTTCTCTCATGTTCAGGACGCTTCGTAACCTGTTGGCCGCCTCCCTCATCGCGCTCGGCGGCCTGACCGCCGCCTCGGCCGGCGCCCAGACCGCCCCTACCCCCACGCCGGCGAAGAAGACCGTGGTCCTGGTCCACGGGGCCTGGGCCGACGGCACGAGCTGGAGCCGGGTCATCCCCTGGCTGCTCGACGCCGGCCTGAACGTGGTGGCGGTGCAGAACCCGCTCGCCTCGCTGGAAGGCGACGCGGCCAACACCACCCGCGTCATCAACGACCAACCCGGCGACGTCATCCTGGTCGGCCATTCCTACGGCGGGGTGGTCATCTCTGAGGCCGGCAACAATCCCAAGGTGAAGGCCCTGGTCTATGTCGCCGCCTTCGCGCCCAAGCCGGGCGAGTCGGTCAATTCGATCCTGTCGGCCTTCCCCAAGCCCGCCTGGTTCGCGACCCTGCACGCCGACGCCGGCGGCTATGTCACCTGGCCTCTCGACTCATGGAAGAGCGAGTTCGCCAACGGTCTGCCCTCGGCGGAACAGGACATGCTGCACGCGACCCAGCACCCGACCTTCTATGGCGTCAACGACAACGCCATCGGCGCCACCGCGGCCTGGGCGACACGTCCCGTCTTCTCGGTCGTCTCGCAACAGGACCACATCATCCCCGCCCCGCTGCAGATGCTGTTCGCCCAGCAGATGCATTCGACGGTCGTGCCGGTCGAGGCGGGCCACCTGGCCATGCTGATCGCCCCGGAAGAGACCGCCAAGGCCATCATCGCAGCCGCCAACAGCTACTGAGAATTTCCGTTTGAGGGCGAAGGGGCGGGCCGCGAGGTCTGTCCCTTTTCCGTTCGTCCCTGCCCCGAGGCTCGGCGCAGGGCCTCGTCGAGCACGGGCTGCATGGCGGCATAGCCTCGGCCCGTCGGGTGGAAGCCGTCCCGGGTGAAGTCGGCGCGCATGCGGCCCTCGCCGTCGGTCAGGGCGGCGAAATAGTCGGCGAAGACCAGGTCTTGTCGGGTCGCCAGATCTCTCAGCCCGTCGTTCAGCGCGGCGACGCGGGCGCTGACGTCGCCGAGGGCGGGGTTCCAGGCCAGGGTCGCGAACGGCGGCAGGCTGCCCAGAATGACCGCGATGCCGTTCACCCGGGCGAGGTCCAGCATGGCCAGGATGTTGTTCCGGAAATCCTGTGGCGTGGTCGGGCCGGTGTTGCCGGCGACGTCGTTGGTTCCGCACATCAGGTGGACCATGCGGGGCTTCAGGGCGACCACGTCGGCCATGAACCGCAACAGCATCTGGGGGCTGGTCTGGCCGCTGATCCCGCGGTTGACCCGATCGCCTTCGAACAGGTCCGGACGGGCGATGCGCCACATCTCGGTGAGGGAATCGCCCATGAAAACGACCTCGATCGCCCTTCCCTGCAGCGCCGCATTGTCGTCGCGATACTGGCCGAGCGCGGCCCAGTCCCGCTGAAATCGCCAGGCCTTGATCCGCTCGTTTTCCTCCGCCCGCCCGGGTGCCGAAAGACGCGTCAGAAGGCCTGGGTCCATCTCACCCCGGGCGAGATAAGCCTTTGCAAATTCGAGTTGTTCCGGCGTCGGACCAAAGCCCTCCGACCCCAGTCGATCGACCATTCCGACCGGGGTCGAGGCGGGATCGGCGGGCGTGGCCGCAGGGGCCCCGCGATCTGAAACCGGCATACCGTTCTGTCTCCATCCCGCCCCCGGATCTTCGCCCGGGTCGGTTCAGATGCGCACTGTGCCTGCTCCGAACGTCGACCGTCAAATCTTCACTCGTGATTGAATGAGTGTTGACGAAACCGGTTTTCGGTGTGAGCTTCCTGGTCGATGGCGACGCAGATCGCCGAGGAAACGCAAAACCGAGGGAGGCTACCCATGGCTGCAAGGCTCTGGATTTCGACGTCCGTCGCGGCACTGTTGTGGTGCGGCGCGGCTCACGCCCAACAAGCTCAACCGACCACCGACGAAGACCAGGCCACGACCCTGGGCGACGTCGTGGTCACCGCCGAACGACGCACCACCAACCTGCAGACCACCGCCGTCGCGGCCTCGGTCCTGAGCGGCGAGGAACTGCAGAACAAGGGCGTCTCCAATATCGAGACCCTGCAGTTTTCCGTGCCGTCCGTGACCGTCCAGAACTCGGGCCAGGGCAACAGCTTCAACATCCGCGGCATCGGCAAGACCGAGAACAACTCGTCGGTCGGCGTGGGGGTCATCACCTATCGTGACGGCGTGGCGGTCTTCCCCGCCTATTTCCAGAACGAGCCCTTCTTCGACATCGCCAGCCTTGAAGTGCTGCGCGGCCCGCAAGGCACTTTTGCGGGTCAGAACGCCACGGGCGGCGCGGTCTTCATCACCGAGAAGAACCCCGACTTCGGCGGCCTGGGCGGCTTTGTCACGGCCCAGTACGGCAACTATGACGACGTCCGGCTGCAGGGCGCGATCAACCTGCCGCTGTCGGACACCCTGGCCGCGCGCCTCGCCTTCAACAGCGAAAACCGCGACAGCTTCTACGACGTCATCGGCACGCCGACGCGCGGTCGCCCGGGTGTTCTGGACTCCAAAAGCGTGCGCGGCAGCCTGCTGTGGACCCCGACCGACAAGCTCAGGATCCTGCTCAAGAGCGACTATTCCATCATCGACACGGGCGGCTATCCGACCAGCCCCTACAATTCGACCCTTCCGCTGCACACCATCGCGACCAACGGGCCATACGCAGCCGAAGACGAGACCGCGCGGACGGTGCTGAACGTCAGCTATGAGTTTGCCAACGGCATCACCTTCCGGTCGATCTCGGGCGCCCAGTACGGCACCACCATGATCCGCTCGGACGCCGACGGCACAGCGACCCTGCCCTACAGCTTCTACGACAAGGTGGAGCAACGGCTGCTGTCGCAGGAGTTCACCCTCGTCTCGCCGGACACGGACCGCCTGAAGTGGGTCGTGGGCGCCTATTACCAGGACGACCTGATCACCTTCCCGCCCGGCCAGTTCGTTACGACCCAGTACGTCTCGGCGAGCCTGCCGATCCTCTACGACACCCTGCTCGAAGGCCGGAATCCCAAGACGACGGCGGCGGGATTTGGCCAGATCAGCTATGATCTGACGGACTCGCTGGAGCTGCAGGTCGGCGCCCGGTACACCCATTCGACCGTGGCCAACGACGCCCGTCTGGCGGCGCCGCTGCTCGGCCTGGCCCTGACCCAGAACGACAGGAGCGAAGAGAACGCGGTCACCGGCAAGGTGGCCCTGAACTGGACCCTGGACGACAACAACTTCTTCTACGCCTTCTATGCCCGCGGCCATAAGGCGGGCGGTCTCAACGGTCCGAACCTTGCGTTCGTTGCGCCCAAGCCGTTCGACGGCGAGGACGTCGACGACTTCGAAGCGGGCTGGAAGGCGACCCTGTTCGGCGGACACCTGCGCACCCAGCTCGGCGCCTACTACGACATCTACAGGAATTTCCAGATCAACATCGGCGACCCGACGACGGCCTCGATCACCTCGATCCTGAACGTCACCGGCGACACCAAACTCTACGGTCTGGAAGCCTCGGCCCAAGGCCGGTTCGGCGGCTTCGCCTTCGACGCCGGCCTGTCGGTGTCGCATTCGGAACTGGGTGATTTCTACGCCGCCGACCCACGACGCGCCCGTACCGGCGTCTGCGACCAGAACACCGGCCCGACCAGCGGCAACTGCGTCAACCTGGCCAGCAACGCCCAGACCTATGCGCCCGAGCTGACGGTAAGCCTGGGGGCCGAATATGCCTTCCAGATCGGCAATGCGACCCTGACGCCGCGCGTCGACTACAGCCACATCTCCGAGACCTGGACGACGATCTTCGCCAACGAGGCCCTCGGCGACAAGCTGAAGGAACGCGACATCGTCAACGCCCAGCTGACCTATGAGACCGGCGACTGGAGGCTGCAGGCCTATTCGACCAATCTGGGCGACCTTGAGTACGTCGCCTCGATCAAGGCCGGACTGCGTTACGCCGGCGCACCGCGTCAGTACGGCCTGCGTCTGACGAAGACCTTCTAGTGGAGTACGGCGGCGTGGGGTCGATGCAGGAGTATGCGCTGACCGTGGACAGGTTCCTGGTCCACGCCGCCAAATGGCACGGATCGGTCGAGGTCGTCTCGGCCGATCCGGGCGGGGTCACGCGCAAGACCTACGCCGAAACCCTGGACCGGAGCCGCAGACTGTCGGGCGCCCTTCTCAGCCTGGGCCTGCGGTCCGGGAACCGGATCGGAACCCTGGCCTGGAACACCCGGCACCATCTCGAAATGTGGTACGGAACCATGGGGGTGGGCATGGTCTGCCACACCCTCAATCCCCGACTGACGACCGATCATCTGGCCTCGATGATCGACCAGGCGGAGGATCGGATGCTGGCCATCGGATCGGGTCTGGCGGACGTCGGGCGCGCGCTGATGGCGCGATGCCCAAGCCTCGAGAAACTGATCATCCTTGACGGCGATCCGGTCGAGACTGGCGACCTCGACATCGAAGTCCTGATCGCCGGCAGCGAGGACCGCCCGATCTGGGGCGCCTTCGACGAGCAGACCCCTGCAGGCCTCTGCTTCACCTCGGGCACGACCGGCGCGCCCAAGGGGGTGCTCTACACCCACCGGTCCAACTATCTGAACACCATCCGCTCGCTGCAGTCGGACTGTCTGGCCCTGACCCGGCAAGACGTGGCGCTCGTCACCGTGCCGATGTTCCATGCCAACGCCTGGGGGTTCCCCTTCTCCGCGCCTTCGGTCGGCGCCGCCCTGGTGCTGCCCGGCCGGATGATGGACGGCGCCAGTCTGGCGCGTCTGATCGAGGACGAGGGCGTCACGGTCACCGCCGGGGTGCCGACGGTCTGGATCGGCCTGCTGGATCACGTCGAGGCGAACGACCTTCAGCTTCCGACGCTCGAGCGGATCATTCTCGGCGGCGCGGGGGCGCCCGAGAGCCTGATCCGCCGGATGGAGCATCGCCTCGGCGTGCGCGTCCAGACCAGCTGGGGCATGACCGAACTGTCGCCCATGGGCACCCTGTCGCCGCCCGGAGAGCCGGCGCTGGCCTCGGGCCGTCCCGCCATGGGTCTGGACATGCTGCTGACCGACGCGGCCGGAACGCCCCTGCCCGACCAGCGCAACGGGGTCGGGCATCTGAAGGTCCGCGGCCCGAGCGTCGCACGCCAGTACTACCGCGCCGGCGCGCCTGCCGTGGACGCCGATGGCTGGTTCGACACCGGCGATCTGGCGATCATCGATGACAGCGGCGCCGTGACCCTCGCCGGTCGCTCCAAGGATCTGATCAAGTCCGGCGGCGAGTGGATCAATCCCGTCGATATCGAGGACATTATCGGCGCCAACCCGGCCGTCGGACTGGTGGCCGTCATCGCCCGTTCCGATCCCAAATGGGGCGAACGCCCCCTGCTGGTGGTCGAGCCGCGTCAGGGCCATGCGGTCGAAGACGGCGTCCTGCTCAAATCGCTGAAAGGCAAGGTCGCGGACTGGTGGATTCCCGACCGCGTGGTTCAGGTCGAGGCGATGCCTCTGGCGTCCACGGGCAAGATCGACAAGACCCGGCTTCGCGCGGACTACGGGACAGTCGTAGGATGACCATCGATCCCTACAGGCCGCCTGCGAATCGGGCGGCGCCGCCTGAATTCGAGACCCGCGCCATGCCCACTCCCAAAGTCGCCAAACCTCGCGTCTCGAAAGCCGCCGCCCGTCCGAAGGGCCGATCCAAGGCCGAGCAGCGCGCCGACAGCCTGGAGCAGATGCTGGACGCGGCCGAGGAGCTGTTCTCGCGCCACGGCCTGTACGGCGTGACGCTGAAGGACGTAGCCCAGAAGGTCGGCGTCCATACCTCGCTGATGCACTACTACTTCGAGGACAAGCAGGACCTGTTCCATCAGGTCGTCAAACGTCGTGCGCCTGTCACTATCGATCGACGGATGGAGGCGCTGGACCGTTATTCGGAGAGGGTCGGCGACAAGCCGACAGTCGAGGGCGCCCTGCGCGCCTTCCTCGACACTGACCTGGATCTTTACATCGAGGGCGGCGAGGGCTGGCGGAACTACGGCGCCCTGGGCGCCCAGGTGAACAACACGCCGGTCTGGGGCGCCGAGCTGATGTACAACCTGTTCGACCCGGTCGTGCTGAAGCTGATCGGCCTGCTGAAGCAGGCGATGCCCGATGCGGCCGATGAAGACATCTTCTGGAGCTACCATTTCGTCACCGGCGCCCTGACCCTGACGCTGGCGCGGACGGGGCGGATCGATCACCTGTCCGGCGGTCTGTGCCGGTCAGACGACTTCGAGGCCGTGAAGAAACGGATGGCGACCTTCATGGCCGGAGGCTTCATCGCGGCCTGCCAGTCCCGCAAGGAAGAAAGA
>Ga0209023_10005096_pt1 | contig 14543 bp, 11 predicted proteins | sample LakOneMetagenome_FD_187468 | JGI IMG/M metagenome (GOLD analysis project Ga0209023, IMG submission 187468) | Freshwater and sediment microbial communities from Lake Erie, Canada (SPAdes) (version 2) | ecosystem: Environmental > Aquatic > Freshwater > Lentic | place: Lake Erie, Canada...
CCAGTGCATCGCCAAAACTGCAGATACCTTCCTGTATCCACATGTGTCCCCAATCGCGGTTGGTTACTTTATTGGCCCACCACTCGTGCCCGAACTCATGATGCAGCAGCCAGTCAAAATCTTTTCCGCCTAACTGCGTGTATTTGTATTTGTTGCCATAAGCAATGTTTGTCTGGTGCTCCATACCCAGGTGCGGTGTTTCCGAAGCGGCGATTCTTTCTTTTACCCAGGGATATTCTCCAAAATATTTTTCCTGTATGCGGCAGGTCTGTTCAAAGATGTCCAATAATTTTTCTGCCTTATCCAGGTTCTCTTCCAGCACATAATATTCCATCGGCACTTTGTTGCCATCACAGGTGGTATACATCCTTTTGGCTACTTTATATTTTGCCACATTAAATACAATACAGTAATTGCTGATGGTATAATTTGTTTTCCAATGGTATGTTGACTTGCCTTTTTTAGTGGTTACTTTTTGCAGGAGGCCCGGTGCAGCCACTACCAGCCCTTCCGGCACGGTAATGATCATGTCGGCGCCTTCATTGGGTTCATCGCTGGGGTGGTCTTTGCAGGGGAAATAGATCTTTGCGCCCTCGCCCTGGCAGGTAATGGCTATCCATGGATTGCCCTTGCTGTCCTTCGCCCATTGAAAGCCTCCGGTCCAGGGCGCTCTTTCTGCCACGCCCGGTGTGCCTCCGTAAGCGATCTTCACTTTTACTTTTCCAACGGGCAATTGTTGCTGTAAGTTGATGCGTATAAGGTCATCATTGCCGTGTGTGAAATTGTTTGTCTTGCCATTTACCCATACCTGGCTCACCGTGAGCCCATGCCAGAAATCAAACAAAAGTAAATCAGTGGCCTGCGAAAGGTTGAGGTCGATCTCGGTATACCCATTAATGGTTTTTTGTGTCGGGTCAACATCCAGTGCAACGGTATAATGCCGGATGTCCATGATGGCCTGCTCGGGTTTGAGCCTGCCGCCCGATTTCAGGTTCTGTGCAGTGTTGCTGAATGCAGCGATCAGTAAAACGAAGGATAAGATTGTACGCATGGCGGTAGTTTTGATAACCGGAAGATAAAGGTAATTGCTCATTTTTTGTGGAGAGATTTACATGAATGGCCGGTACTGATAAATGTGCCGGCTGCTTTGCTATCTTTACCGCAAAAGTATATGCAGCAGCTTTTCACTCATATAACAAACTATCACCCGCTCAGCACCGAAGCACAGAATGCCCTGCATGATTGTTTTGAAAAGCTCACTCTTTCAAAAAATGAATACCTGCTTAATGAAGGACAGGTTTGCCGTCACCTGTATTTTTTAGAGGATGGAGCATTGCGGGGCTTTTATAACCTGGATGGAAAAGAAGTAACGCACTGGTTTGGCTTTGAACAGGATTTTGTAACCTCCTTTCACAGTTTTATAACCGGCCGAGCGGCGGTGGAAAATATCCAGTTGCTGGAAGGAAGTATCTTATGGGCTATCTCTAAAGAACAACTGGCTGAATTGTTCAACCGGTTCCATGAGATCGAACGACTGGTAAGGATAGCGTATGAAAAATATTATATCCGCCTGGAAGAACGGTTTGTGAATGCCCAGTTTAAAACCGCCACCGAACGATATGAGAACCTGCTGCTGCAATCCCCACACATTCTTGAAAGAGTTCCACTTGGCCATATCGCTTCTTATCTTGGCATAAGCCAGGAAACACTGAGCAGGATACGCAGCAAGCTTTAACATTTACATTTTTTGTTTTTGACAATTGTCAAAAGCCCGGCAAACTGTTGCTGATAGATTTGTTCCATAAAATAAAATCTATGCAACAAAAACAAATTCAACAACCGTCTGCCGCTTTTATTGCGGCATCATGGTTTGCTTTTCTCGTTGGCACCATCGCCTTCATCATCGGTTTGTGGAATGCCAATATGGAACTGAATGAAAAGGGCTATTATTTCACCGTACTGATGTTCGGACTTTTCTCGGCGGTGTCTGTTCAAAAAGCAGTACGTGACCAGTTGGAAGGGATCCCTGTTACCAACCTCTACTACGGCATTGCCTGGTTCACCACGCTTTTGTCTATTATATTGCTTACTGTTGGTTTATGGAATGCCGATATTGAGCGAAGCGAAAAAGGATTTTATGCCATGTCCTTTGTGCTTAGTTTGTTTGCTGCCATTGCGGTTCAGAAAAATACCCGGGATACAAAAGCCTTCAAAGCAACGGAACCGTTTTAATAGTTGTCCTGATAAGGTCGCTGCCATTGTCGGCAGCGACCTTGATTTTAAAAACAGAATGATGCGATACCTGTTACTATTGTCCACGTTAGTATTATTATTTATTTCCTGCGGAAAAAAACAACATGACAATGCCGGTGTGGAAACTGCCATGCAGGAGTATGACCGTCTCCTTAAAAAAATGGATGCCGATTCCATTGCGTTGCTGTTTGCACCCGATGGCGACCTTGGCCCCATTGCACATGGCAGGGATTCCATCCGGAACTTCCTGGCATCCTTTAAAAATGTACGGGTACTGGAGATATCATCGGTCTCGGCTTCCATCAAAATAAATAACGATACTGCCCTGCAGGAAGGCAGCTATCATCAGTTGGCCCTGGTTGACGGAAAAGATACGGCTGACCTGAAAGGGACATTCCATGCAAACTGGATATGGACGGGTAAAGATGGCTGGCGGATAAAACGGATGGAAACAACCCCGGCTAAATAATATTATTTCCCTGATTGATCTTTTTTTAACATAGTTTGGTAACATTATTGAAAAGCTACGCCAAACAACATCCAATGAACAGACTACTTTCAGTTACAGCAGTTCTCACCTTTATATTTACCATCAGCAGCTGCAGTAAAAAGAGCCATCCTTCCACTACAAATTCACCAGCCGGTAAACCGGCTGAGACAGTTACCGTAAAAAGGGCCACGGTAAAAACAGCCGTACCCAAAGTGATCATGGTAAATGATGCAGTGGCCAAACGAAGTGTGGATAGAAGATATTATTACGACCTGGAAGGCCATCGCTACTGGCGTAATAACCGTGACGGCAAATATTATCTTTACCACAAAGGGATATTTGACAATAAGGATTTTGATCCCCCGGTGAAGCAGTAGGGTTTTTTATATGAAGCTTCGTAAAACATCTACAACAGATTCCCAATCGGGTCTATAATTTGTTCAGTAAAAGGACCCCATCTTTGTACTGTTAAAAAAAATCCATGTATCCAAACCTCTGAAACTGATCCTGTCCTGTGAAACCCGGTGAACCATTCCGGAATGGCCATCGTAAAAAATTACTAACTCCTGTGAAAAGCCTTCAGCAATGAAGGTTTTTTCTTTTAGGATATTGCAGGCAACTTGTGGAATTACCTATGATTTTTGCAGCGCTTCGTAAATGCCCGCCAGCAGTTTCCTGCATTTCTGAAGTTGCCTGATATACGCATCATCGCTGTGCACTTTTGCTTTTACTAACTGAAGTAATTTTCTCTTCTCAGATTTTGTCCATTTATCAATGCCCGGCACCAGGCTGGTGAGCAGGCTCGATTCGCTGAAATGCGGTTCAAAGGGTGAACTATCTTTTAATTGCAATTGTTTCCGCAGGAGGGAAGAACAGGTTTTTAATGCTTGCAAACGATCTCCTTTAAATTTCTGCAGGATCATCCGGGTGATCATCCGGCTGATCTGTTCGGGATCAATATCTTTCTGAAAAATGGGGTTTAGTGAAAGTTCGAGATTGCTGCCGGTGAATTTTTTAAGCAGTTCAATTCCCGATCGTTTTCCGCTTTCCCATTCAGCAGCGGCAAGCGCAGCAATTGCTTCATCCTGTGGCCGGAAACCCAGCTTATAATAAAACCAGAAGGCAGCGCTTTGCAATCCTTCTTTATTATCCTTGCCAAACTGGTAGGGCTTAACTACAAAACGTTGTACCCCGTAAAGCCGTTGGTAAAGCCGCAATACCTCCGCAAACAAAATTGCTGATTCTCCCTTGCGGAAGGGAGGATAAATATTAAGCCCGATCTTACAACGGTCTGCAAATATCCAGCCTCCGCCATAAGCCACGGGAATATTATTCTTGAAAACCATGTAGCCGATATAGGATTCGAGCGAAAGCCGCCGGCCGGGCTTCATGCCGTACAAGGCAATGGATAATCCACGGGGGCATGCAAATAGTTTTACGTGCTGCACCGATGCAAGTGTGATGGGTTCTGTTTCCCGGGAATAAAATGCAAGCGAGGCTTTTGCTGCATCAAGCAAATGGTTTTTTTGTTGCGTTGATAACAATATTTTCTCCGGGAGGGGTTTGGCAAGAATGGAAGCCAGGTCAACCTGCTTGATTATTTTTTTGTGATAGAATACCGGCAGCGAAACCCCTTTGATAAAACTCCGGTTAAAGACCGGGTCATCGAGCTTCCATGATGTGAATAACTGCAGGCAGTCGAATAAGATCTCCCGGGTACCTTCGTTGGCAATGGAATTATGGAAAGCATTGACAAGTTGCTGAAGTGATCCGTCTTTTGCGGTGACGGATTCAATTCTTTTCTGGAGCGGCATTTTTCCCTGCGTGGTATAATAATATTCGATCCGGGGAAAAAGCTGCTGCAATACAGCGCTGCCTGTAACCGCATCTCCCGAAGCAGAATGCATGTGTACGCTGCGGGGAAATTTTTTCAGCAGCCATTCGGTGATGGGAAGGCTGAACTGGCAGGTAAGCATGGAACCGGCAATACCGCTTCCACTTAATGAAAGCTGATCATTATACCGGGCGCTGTTCATCACCGAAACAACCTGCTCCTGTACCTGCAGCAACGCTTCCTCTGCCAAATCTTTGATCTTTTTGCCGGGTGCATGCACACAAATAAAGAGCAGTACATCATGATACAACTTGCACACCGCTGTTCCGGCAGGTTTGCAAACCAGCAAATGCCTTAGCTTCTTCTCCAGGAGTTTTGAATAGCCTGGCTGGCTGAGCAATGAAAGTTTCAGCAACTGTTCAACTTCCCGGCGGCTGGTGCGGCTCTGCTGCATGGTTTGATTTGACCGTAAAATAGCAAAGCATACAAAGCAGGAATATGACAAACATCATGCGCATCACCTTTCCTGGTAAGCCGGTACCGGCCAGTCAGGGTAAACACAGGATGATCCCTTCTGTTAATGACTCCATAACGGCTACCCGGAAATTTTGTTTTTATCGTCAGTAAGTGTATATTAAAGTTTCAAAACACCGCTTATGAAATTAAGGTCACGCCTTATTGCAATTTTCATTCTCTTCTTTAGTACGGCTAACGCCCAGTCTTTTTATGAAATGTTCTTTCATTTTGGCAGCGGGGCAAAGGGAGATTACCAGGAATACAGCTCCTTTTATCTTTTGAATGACGATGGCACGGGTATGATGCGGATAAGTTATAAAGGCTCGGAAACGGATAAGGGTTTCATCCTCGACTGCGAGCTGACACAAGGATTCCCAAAAGGAAAGAACGGGGCTGTCAACTACGACCAGACCTATTTCACCGGCAAAAACTTTTTTGTGATAGAGGGAGATGGAAAGGATTCGACGGCTGATTTTCCGCCCATTTCATTCTGGTTCAGGTATGACAAACAAAGGGATGAATATCTTCCCTGGAAGGTTACCACCAAGGACCAGAATAATAAGCCGATGCAGGGAGTAATTGATGGTGATATCCGGCTATTGGAAGACAAAGACCTGACCCGTGAACTGGTGCTTACTTATTTCACCAAAGACGAAGAGATATATAAAAATCTTTTTCAAACAAACATCCGTTCCCTGCCTCCCGATCTTAAAGCTTCTAAAATGTACCTGCTTACCGTTATTGACAACGAAGATGAAAGCATCGGCGGCGATTGTGAGACCGACCGAAAAAAGCAGCAGAGTTATTTTACCAAACTCGCCGGCAAACTGGAAATACCCATCGAGATAAAAGAAGTGCTGGGCAAAGAACTGGGTCGTGATAATGTATTGAAAAAGATAGACGAGATCAACGCAACCAAGAATGACATCGTAATATTTTATTACTCTGGCCATGGATACAGCCGGGAAGACAATCACCTGTTCCCGTACCTCGACCTGCGGCCTGATAAGGACATTCCCATAAAAAAAGGGGAAGGCGAACTGAACATGGAAGAGATATATGATATTGTAAAAGCCAAGCCGAGCCGCCTGAACCTGGTGATAAGTGATTGCTGCAACTGGCATCCTTCTGTTTCAAATGCCCGCAGTTCAAATATTGCCAATACACGGCCTTCACCGGTGGGCTTGAGTGTAGAGAATATGCGAAGCCTCTTTATGAATCCCAACCGCCTCTCCATATTAATGACAGCGGCAGCAAAAGGCCAGGTGTCGGCAGGTAACTCAGCGGATGGTGGAATATTCACCACCCAGTTCAGGGATGCCCTGCAAAAATTCATGAGCATCACGTACCAGAATGTAAGCTGGCAGCAGATCACGGAGAATGTACAACTTCAAACGGCTACTACAGCGGGTTATTCCGATTGCCCGCAACCGGAAAATCCGGCAGTCATCAAACCATGCAGACAAACACCCATGTTCAAAATAAATTGATATCGTTGTTTACTTTTTTTTTAAAGGTTCGTATGCACGAACCTTTTTTGTTTACGCACTTTCATGGATCAGCATATGATCAATTCAGGCCATCAGAATGACATCCTGAACGTATCCGGTTTACTGGTGAGTGCATAAATAACTGCTGCTGCCAGAACGACCAATATGATGATGACGATTATCCCGAATTCTTTTTCCAGTACCTCCTCGTCTTCATCCGCCTCGTTGACCGGCTTTCTTTTTATGGTAACGGCTTTTTCATGGTGTGGCAGCATTTCGGCTATCAACAGCATGATCAGGAGCCCAAAGGAAGCAATACTTAACCAGGGCACATTTTTATACATCGGCCCCATTGGAGTTAGCAGTAAGCCTACGGCTGCTGTGAACAGGAAGATGATGGCAAAAAAATACAGGATACCATGGAAAGGGCCGGGCCCCCTGCGTTTAAAGACATAAGTGAGAATGAAGGCGAATATGATGCTGCAGAAGAAGGAGAATAAAAATCGTATGAGCATAATTTTGAGTTTGAAGAAAGATAGGCAGGCCCCAGCCAGGAAAAAATGATGCCTGTCAGCAGGGTTGCTAGGATTGGGCAGTAATGTGTTTTGGGCAAGGGTAGCTTTAGTGTTATCCAGAGCCACTTTATCCCTCAATAGTCAACCTTGACCGCAAATCCCGGGCTTACAAACCGGGGATATTGTCTGTGATTTGCATGAGCATAATTTTGGTCGGGTAAGAATGGGGGTAAAAAAATAGTACTATTCGTACTATTTTAGTACGAATAGTACTAAATTGCACCCCAATCATTTTAAACCAATGCCCATTCACAAAGTAACAGACCTCGACCATGCCATCCTTGGCCTTCTCGCAAGGGAAAGTCTTTCCGGGTATAGGATTCGGAAGGTATTTCAAGATACAGCCCTGGGAAATTACAGCAGCAGCCCGGGATCTGTTTATCCTGCCCTGGCAAGGCTGGTAATGCTGGGCCTTGTAAAAAAGCAGGCAAAGCCAGGTTCTGCACATAGCATTTACGGGATAGCCGGAAAGGGAAGAAGCCAACTCAGAAAATGGCTCTTCCAGAAAGTCAGCATTCAGGAGGTGGCAAAAGATTCAGAAGTGATCATGTTGCGTATTGCCTTTATGGATGTGTTCGATGACAGGGAACAAAAACTTGGCTTCCTGGAATCTTACCGGAAAGCAGTGGCAGGATATATAAAGGAACTGGAGAGCTTTTCACCTTCTGCAAAAGCAGGGATGTTTGCAAGCAGCCGCTTTGCCTTTGAGCATGGGCGTGAATCCTGCCGGATGACATTAAAGTGGGTCAATAAGATAATCTCTTTCTACAGGAAAAAATAAACCCTGACAGTTTATGAATAATAAAATAATATCTGCCACACTGTGCGCTTTGATTTTTTCCCTTCCGTTCTGTAAAGGCCAGGATATAAAAAGAATATTCCGGGAGGGGAATAAAAAAAAATATCAGCTTGTATTGGAAGAATGGCATAACGGAAAACAGGATATCTGGACCAGGGCCGTTTGTGAATTGAATACGATAAATGATTCCGGGAGCTATTACGAGCTGGTGAAATGGATTTCCATGGTACAAGCCAAGGGAAAGGACAGCATCGTCGGGGATACCATTGCCGCAAAAGTAAAGCCATACAGAATCGCCCTTGACAGTAGTGGAAAATTAGAGATCCCAAAGATCGATGTGCCTGCGATGACACAGCCCATACAGGATTTTACCACGTTCTTTGTTGCTATCAGCACGCAGTTGGGCATTGCGCATTTAAAACACGTAGGGGATGTTTACGAAATCCCCAGTACCATCAAGGGAGATCTTGCCAGCGGGAATTTTATTTTAGAGGGAGAGGACTGCTTCCGGGTAAAATTGAAATATCAATCTAAAAAACGAAAGGAGGTTACCATCGTAACCAGCTTTGAACCTCCAAAGGATAGTTGTCTTACTTACCTATTGCCCGAAATGAATATCCCGGTCAGTGAAACTGTGCGTAATAATATTCAGATGATAATGCCGTCGAATGATAAGTTCAATATTCAGTACGGGTTGGAAGAATTTACGATTGAATCGCATATAAGCAGGCGAACGGGAACGCTGCTGCATGCCACCATGAGCAACTCCATCATTTTAAAAATGAAAATAAACTGCAACGCAAACTACCAGGATTGTTCATTTGAAATGCCGTTCCGGATTGTCAGGAAACTGAAACTGGAAAAGTTTCACTGAAATTAACAGGCTAAGCGGCGTTTTACCTGTATGAGCAATTCATCCGGCAATTGTCCCGCTTCATCCCGCTATAATTTTTTCTTTTCAGTAAATAGTTCATTTTTGTTCTCTCAACAAAATAGGAACAACATGAAAAAGATTGTGATCATTATCCTGGCCTCCATCTGCAGCCTTACGCAAACAGGCATTGCACAGGTACAGAAAACATTCTCCACGCCATACGGTAATAATCCCGCTGCCGGAAAATTTGCAAACGTAAACGGCATAAAAATGTATTACGAGGTTTACGGAACCGGCCAGCCCATGGTATTGATACATGGCAACGGAGGCAGTATTGCTTCTATGGCAAACCAGATCGATTACTTCAAGACCAAATACAAAATAATTGTGGCCGACAGCCGGGCCATGGGCAGATCGGAAGAAGGTACCGGCCGGTTAACTTACGAACAGATAACCGACGACTGGGCGGCCCTGCTTGATGAACTGAAAATTGATTCCGCTTATTTCATCGGATGGAGCGATGGCGGCATAGAAAGCCTGATGATGGGGATCCGTCATCCGGAAAAAGTAAAGATGATGGCGGTAATGGGTGCCAACCTGCAACCCGACAGCAATGCGGTATACGACTGGGCAGTAAAATGGGTAAGGAGTACCGCTGCTTACATGGACAGCATGATCGCTAAAAAAGATACGGCCTATAATTACCGCCTTGTAAAAAAATATTTCGACCTGCTGGGTAACCAACCACATATCCTGCTGGCGCAGGTGCAAAGCATTAAAGCGCCCACACTTGTTATGGGAGGAGATAAGGATGTGATCAAAGAAGCGCATACCATGCAGATCTACCAGAACCTGCAGAAAGCATGGCTCTGCATCTTTCCCGGCGGCACACACATGATGCCCGAAACAGACCCGGAGCTTTTTAATGCTACGGTGGAACGGTTCTTCAGCAAACCTTATTACCGCCCGGATACCAAAACATATTTCGGGATAAAGGATTAAACCTATAAGGTCTGTTGTACATGGGGAGCAGCGCCGAAGACCTTATAGGTTTAATCCTTTCGTTCCTCTTCAATGCCCAGGCTGTAATAAAGCGAATTGAGGTAATAGACCTCGGCGATCAGTATCACAATAACAGTGAGCAGAAAATACAGGGGCTTCATTGGTATGTTGAGCAGCACAAAAATCAAAAAGATAAATGCCGTGGCCAGCAACGAACCCCGTACCCGTTTCCTGATCAGTTTTACCACATCGGGATATTCCAGCATGCCCATCATGAAGCTGATGCCGGTGAGGAAAGTGGCCAGTGAATATCCAAATAACTTATAGAGTGAGATAGCTGCATGAACCGGATCGGCAACGGTTTCGAAGAAATGCGTGAACGAAGCGGCCATCAATCCCAGCGACATGAGTGTGGGAATAAAAAGAATCTCCAGCAGGCTGGCCCTTACAAAACCTTTCTTTACTTCCCGGTTGGACGTAAGGGTGAAGAATAACCACCACAACACAAACACGATGGTTAGGGAAAGAGCAAATTTGATCCAGGCAATGAAGTTGAGTTGAGGCACCTGGCTGATTCCGTTCACCACACCAAGTACCACTTCGCCTAAAACGATGATGGTGAATAAACCCAGGCGCTCTGCCATACTTGAAGACAAACTCAGGTCGAGTGATGAACGGCGAAGCACCCGTTGTGAAATGAAGGGTGGTAAATAATTAAATAACACCACCAGCGGTAAGATGAATTTTGCCGAGCCCTGCGGAAGAAAAAGGTTGAGGCCAAGCAAGGCAAAGGAGACCAGGTAAAGAATTGTATATGGCTTGTTGTATTTACGGTGCTCCTTATCATACAAACCTACGCTCCACCATTGATAGGTGATAAAGAGCTGCATCACCATAAAGGCAATGGTTGTATTGGCAAACGACTTGCTTGATGTTTGTGTGATGGTAATTGATACGGCCGCAATGATCATCACCTGCCAGAGGGTCATTAACCTGGTACGCAAACCGGAACTGCCATGCAGATCGTGGTAGAGACTGCCATTGAGCCAGCCCCAGAAAATAAGAATGAAGAAACAGGCATACTCTAAAAAACCGGCAAGGCTTATATGTGCGCCCAGGTGATGGGTGATCTTGGAAATGGCGATCACATACACGAGGTCGTAAAACAATTCCAGCCAGCTGATCTTTCGTTCTTCAAACCGTGGATCGAACTTGCGGGGCGGTCCCCACCAGGCAGATGAACGTTTGCTCAACCTCATGTGATTACTCATAGCGTGCTGTTGTTACAAATTTATGGAATTAATGGAATGGGGCTTAAACCTATAAGGTCTGTTGCGCTGCTTTCCGTGTTTAGCAGACCTTATAGGTTTTAAATGCTGCACCGCTTTTTTTATTAACTTTATAACAACAGCAAACTACTGCCTGCAAATACCAAAACTAATGAGGCTCATAACCTTCATTCTTCTTTTTTTCCAGCTTTCCGGGTTCTCACAAACCCCCGGTCATGTTGTAGCAGGCCCTGGCCCGGTGAACAGGTTTGCCGCTTCGGGCAATTCTTTTATAAAAAATATAGGGCAATATGGAGAAGTGATCAAAGGCCATGCCTCAATGGGTTCTGTTAAATACGGGTTTGAAGGGGCTGACATGCTGGTATTATTTACTTCCAAAGGGCTTATACATGTACACCGGAAAATTGAAAAGATCTCTGAACGGGAAGAAAGAGCACTGGTGAGAAAAGATATTCCCGAAAATGAAATAGAAAAACAGACAAGGGTAACAGACAAACTGATAACGATGGAGTGGGTGGGGGCTGATCCCGGCGCAGCAATCATTGCTGAAGACGAAACACCCGGATATCATACCTATGGCCTTTTGAAAGAAAAAGCAGCTGGTTATAAAAAGATAACGTACAAAAACCTGTACCCGGGCATTGACGTGGTTTATCATTTCAGCAATTCAGGAAAGGCGGGTTTTGAGTACAGCCTTGTGTTGCAGCCCGGTGCAGACCCTGGCCTCATTAAAATGAGATACGGCGGGGATGTAAAAAAAATGAACATTGATAAAAACGGAAACCTGTTCATCCGTTCCGGTATAAATGATATCATTGAAACAACCCCTGCTGCATTTAGTATTACAGGCGCTGAGTTGAAACTTTCTGTTGATAAAAAAGAGCAGCAGCATCTTTATCCTGTTTCCTTTCAGCAACAAAACAACCTGGTGGGTTTTAGCGTGCCGGTATATGATAGAACAAAGCTGCTTGTCATTGACCCCTTTGTAAGCACCACCACTGCAGGGCTTCCGGGTGCTAACATCGGCAAAGCAAAAGATATTGACTTTGATTATGCAGGTAATATATATGTTGCCGGCGGCGGCGCCGCTTTCGGCGATAATTGCCGTCTTGCTAAATTTGATCCCCTGGGCAACCTGCTGTGGACCTTCAGCGGAACATTGCCTGTACTGCCTTGGAACTGGGGGAGCCTTTATGGTGGCTGGGTTGTTGAAAAGAGCACCGGAAAAATATTCATAGGCCAGGGGGCTGGTTTAAGTGGTTTGCGTGTGATCAGGTTATCTTCTGCCGGAGTTTATGATAATTACACGACGGTCATTAATCCTAATTTCACAGAAAACTGGAAAATTTTATGGAGTTGCAACAGCGGAAATCCCCAGATACTAATTGCCGGCGGCGGTATTAATTCCAATATCAACCTGGCAGTTTGTAGCCCGCCAGCAACCACACTTGCCAGCACCAACCTGACCGGCATTCCTACTGCTGCGCAGGATATTGCCGATATAGTGATTGACCCGTTGACAAATGACATGTACACCATCTATGCTTCCCAGGTTCTTTCGCCGATCGTAAATAACCGTATCTATAAAAATGCACCGCCTTACAATGCTTCCACACTGGCATGGTTTGCTCCTTCTGGCTTCACTTCGCTGATCGAGATCCAGAACAGGCCATACCTCAGTTCAGGCGGAACGAATGATAATTCTATAAATAGCCTGGCAGTGAACACATCTTTTTTATATTATTGGGATGGCATTAACCTCAAAGCATTCAACAAAGCGGATGGCAGCCAGGCGGGTAACGTGCTAACGTTCACTGCCAACAGCAGATTAATGCAGGGAGGAATTGTGGCAGATGAATGCAATAATATTTTTATCGGCAATACAAACGGCACCATCAAGGTTTATCACTTTGATGGAACTTCATTTGATGATGCGGCCGCTCCTGATATTACCATACCGGGTTATCCCCTTGCTTCGGTGTATGACCTGGCCTATGATCCATCAAGCCGGCTTCTGTATGCTTGTGGTAACGGCTTTGTTGCTTCATTCGACATTTCATCCTATTGTCCCAATACCACGTTTAGCCTTTCCGTTGCACTGGATTGTCCTTCACTTTCTGCCCAGGCAACGGTTAGCCCAACACCGCCTGTGGGCACGGTGTTAACCTATGCCTTGTTTGTGGGAGCCACGCAGGTTGCAACGAATTCAACCGGCCTTTTTACTGGCTTATCGCTTTCTGCAAATTATACCGTTAAGGCTTACCTTGACCAGGCCTGCAGCGGGATACAACTGGTCGAAAATTTTTCAACAAGTAACTGTTTGCCTGTTCTGTCGGCAACCTTTATAAACCCTTCCTGTAATTTGAATAACGGAAGTATTCATGCAGTTGCAGTTAGTGGAGCACCTCCTTACCAGTTCTCAAAAGACGGGATCAACTTCCAGGCAAGCGGCATCTTTACCGGGCTTGCTGCCGGCAACTATACCATTACCGTAAAGGATGCAATGAATAATACGGCAACTGTAAATGTTACCCTGGTTAATTCCTTACCACTCCAGGTTACTGCGGTTTCTGTTCCCTCTTCCTGCCTTGCATTTAATGGTACTATTACGGCAACAGGCAACGGAGGTTCCCCGGCTTTGAACTACAGTTTGGATGCTGTTAATTTTCAGCCATCCGGAATTTTTACCGGGCTTGCTCCGGGCAATTATACCATCACAGTTAAAGATACCAACAACTGCATGGCGGCGGTCGGCGTTTTTGTTGATTCGCTGAATACGGTTGTTGTGAATGCCGGAAACAACTTCAGCATTTGTGAAGGAACCAAAAAAACAATGGCAGGCAGTTCCAACGGTACTTCTGTTTTATGGGCCCCATCCACCGGCCTCAGCAACCCTAATATTCTTACACCGGATGCATCGCCGGTGATCACCACACTTTATACCTTAACAGCAAGCATCGGTTTCTGCAAAGCCATGAGTACGATGACCGTATTGGTGAACCCGGCGCCTGTTGCCAATGCAGGAAGGGATACGGGCATCTGCTTTGGAAATGATTTTCAGCTGAACGGCAGCGGAGGTACGGTGTACATCTGGAGGCCTTCCACTTATTTATCAAGCACCGGCATTGCAAATCCTGTTATGGTACAACCTGCCCCGGGATCCATCACATACCAACTTACCGTTACAGATGCCAATGGCTGTACCTCGCTAAAAGATGATGACATTACCGTGAACGTAAGCCGGGAGGCGAAATTATTTGTGGGCTACGATACGTCTATTGCCATTAACCAGCCGCTGCAGTTATTTGGAGCAGATGTATTCAATGCAGGCTTTACTAATTATACCTGGTCGCCCACGTATGGGTTGAATGATCCCTTTAGTAAGAACCCCGTGGCCATCCTGGACCGTGATATGGTTTAC
>Ga0209023_10005097_pt1 | contig 14537 bp, 10 predicted proteins | sample LakOneMetagenome_FD_187468 | JGI IMG/M metagenome (GOLD analysis project Ga0209023, IMG submission 187468) | Freshwater and sediment microbial communities from Lake Erie, Canada (SPAdes) (version 2) | ecosystem: Environmental > Aquatic > Freshwater > Lentic | place: Lake Erie, Canada...
AGGCCCATCAGGATCGGCCCGATCGCCACGCCCTCGGTCATCACCCGCACCAGGTTGTAGCCGATGTTGGCGGCGTCGAGGTTGGGCATCACGTACAGGTTGGCGCGGCCCTTGAGCGTGGAGTTCGGCATGATCCGCTCGCGCAGGGCCACGTCCCAGGCGGTGTCGGCCATCATCTCGCCGTCGACGTCCAGGTTCGGCGCGCGCGCGCGGACGAGGTCGCGCGCCTTGCGCATCTTCGCCGCGGAGGCGTCGGCGTGGCTGCCGAAGTTGGAATGCGAAACCATCGCCACCCGCGGTTCGATGCCGAACAGCTTGAGCCGGTAGCTCGCCTGCAGCGTGGCCTCGGCGATCTGTTCGGCGGACGGGTCGAGCTGCACGTGGGTATCGAGGAAGAACCACGCGCCCTTGTCGTTGAGCACGCCGGTCATCGCCGCGGTGCCGGTCACGCCCTTGTCGAAGTCGAACACGCTGAGCAGGTAGCCGAGCTTCTTGTGGAAGCGCCCGACCAGGCCGGAGATCAGCGCGTCGGCCTCGCCGCGCTCGACCATCAGCGCGGCGATCAGCGTGGGCCGCGAGCGCAGCAGGTTCTTGGCCGCGTCCGGGGTCACGCCGCGGCGTTCGGTCAGCGCGTGGTACTGCTTCCAGTATTCGTCGAAACGCGGATCGTCGTTGATGTTGGTCAGTTCGAAATCCACGCCCGGGCGCATGCGCAGGCCGAGCTTGGCGATGCGGCTTTCGATCACGTCAGGACGGCCGATCAGGATCGGCCATGCCAGTTCTTCGTCGATCACCGTCTGCACCGCGCGCAGCACGGTGTATTCCTCGCCCTCGGCATAGGCGATGCGCTTGCGGTCGGCGCGCGCGCGTTCGTACACCGGCTTCATCATCAGCCCGGTGCGCGTGGTGAACTGGCCGAGCTTCTCGCGGTAGGCGCCCATGTCCGCGATCGGCCGCAGCGCGATGCCCGAATCCATCGCCGCCTGCGCCACCGCCGACGCGAGCATCGTCAGCAGGCGCGGGTCGAACGGCCGCGGGATCAGGTATTCGGCGCCGAAGGTCGGCACTTCGCCGCCGTAGGCCGCGCCGAGGTCGGAGGATTCCATCCGCGCCAGCCCGGCGATCGCGCGCACGCAGGCGAGCTTCATCGCCTCGTTGATCTCGGTCGCGCCGACGTCGAGCGCGCCGCGGAAGATGTACGGGAAGCACAGCGCGTTGTTGACCTGGTTCGGGTAGTCGCTGCGGCCGGTGGCGATGACGCAGTCCGGGCGCACCCGCTTCGCGTCTTCCGGCAGGATTTCCGGGTAAGGATTGGCCAGCGCGAGGATCACCGGCTTCGCCGCCATCGTCGCGACCATCTCCGGCTTGAGCACGCCGCCGGCGGAGAGGCCGAGGAAGATGTCGGCGCCGTCGACGATGTCGGCCAGCGTGCGCTTGTCGGTCTCGCGCGCGTAGCGCTGCTTGTCCGGATCCATCTTGCCGCGACCGGCGTACAGCACGCCCTCGCGGTCGAAGGCGAGGATGTTCCCCGGCTTCATGCCCAGTGCGACCAGCATGTCGAGGCAGGCGATGCCGGCGGCGCCGGCGCCGGCGGTGGCGAGTTTCACGTCGCCGATGTCCTTGCCGACGATCTCCAGCGCGTTCAGCACCGCGGCGCCGACGATGATCGCGGTGCCGTGCTGGTCGTCGTGGAAGACCGGGATGTTCATGCGCTCGCGCAGCTTGCGTTCGACGATGAAGCACTCCGGCGCCTTGATGTCCTCGAGGTTGATGCCGCCGAAGGTCGGCTCCATCGCGGCGATGATGTCGACCAGCTTGTCCGGGTCGCGTTCGGCGAGTTCGATGTCGAACACGTCGATGCCGGCGAACTTCTGGAACAGCACGCCCTTGCCTTCCATGACCGGTTTGCCGGCCAGCGGACCGATGTCGCCCAGGCCCAGCACCGCGGTGCCGTTGGTGACGACCGCGACCAGGTTGCCGCGCGCGGTCATCCGGCTGGCGGCGTTCGGATCCTCGACGATCGCCTCGCAGGCGTAGGCCACGCCCGGCGAATACGCCAGCGCGAGGTCGCGCTGGGTCACCATCGGCTTGGTCGCGACGACCTTGATCTTCCCCGGCGGCGCGTGCTGGTGGTAGTCGAGGGCGGCCTGCTTGAGGTCTTCGGACATGGCGTTGAACGACGGGGCGGAACCGTGATTCTACGCCGTGCCGGCGATTCGCCCTTTCGAAGCCGGCCTCAGACGTCGGCCAGGTGCAGGCTGTCGGTGATTTGGTCGAGTCGGATGCGGTTGGCGAACAGCGAGAACGCCAATACGCCGGCCAGGCCATTGGCGCGCGCCACCCAGTGCGGCAACCAGCGCGGCCCGGCCAGCGTGCCGTCGGCGAACAGGGGTTCGAGGTCCTGCACGTCCTCCACCGTCATCTTGCCGGCGAAGAGCAGGCGGCACAGGCGCAGGCGGTCCTGGCGCAGCGCCCAGCGGAAGAAGGTGTGCACGCCGATCAGGCCGCGCAGGTACACGGTGTCCTTGGTGAAGGCCGCGCCGCCGGTCACCGGCACGCCACGGAACACGCGCTGCGCCGAGGAAAAGCTTTCGACCTCGCTCTGGCCGGCATCGAGGAAGTACTTGAACACCTGGATGAAATCCGCGCCCTCCATCGCGAGCGCCACCGCCTCGATGCGCAGGCTGACGCGCTTCATGCGCTGGATGTCGGTGGCGCCGGTGATCTGCTCGGCGAAGGTCGCGAGCCCTTCCTGGGTCGCGGTGGTGCGCGGCGACGGCAGTTCCATGCTGCGCAGCACCGGTTGCTCGCGGCCGTTGAGCGCGGTCAGCGAATGCACGAAGGCCTCGTGCTGCAGCAACTGGTCGCGGTCGTAATCGTTGAACACCGCGCCCTGGCGCAAACGGATGCGGGTCGCGCCGGCCGCGGCCTTGGCGATCAGGTCGGGGTCGAGTTCGACCGTGATCGTGCGGCCGTTGAAGAAGTCGTCGAGCGCGGTCTGCAATTGCAGTTGCAGCGAAATCGCCGAGATCGGCACGGTTTCCGACGGCGCCAGCAGTTCGCCGTCGAGTTCGCTGGCAATGCCGATGAAATGCCGCGCCGCATCGCGCGTGCTCGGGCCGTTGCCGGGCAGCGGTTCGTCGGGACGGCCGAACAGGCGGATCGAATGCTGCGTCACCGCCGGCGTGCCGAGCGCCTCGAGCAGTTCCGCGGCGATGGCCCAGTTGCGCGCCGAAGCGGCGATGTAGCGACCCAGCGGGTGCGATTCGTCGGCTTCGCCTGCGATCGCATCGAGTTCGCGGCGCGATTCCGAGAAATCCCGCGGCTTGTATTCGACCTTCGGCAACTGCGGCTGCCCGCGGCGCCAGCTTTCGAGGAACGGTTCCTGCAGGCTCGCCGGCCAGCTCACCTCGTTCAGCAGGCGGATGCCGCGCGCGACCTTGACCATGCGCGCATCGAGCGCGGCGTGGTGGGCGATGTCGGGGTCGGAAACGGACATATCTACCCCGTCATTCCCGCGAAGGCGGGAATCGCTCTTCGCCCCGTTTCGAAAGACAAAAAACAGGAGCGATTCCCGCCTTCGCGGGAATGACGGCAAATGCGTTCAATGCTTCCCATACTTTTCGTCCAGCCGCTTGTTCAACGCCTTGCCCTGGACGCGCGCGTTCGCCTTCTGCGCCAGCCGCGTGGCGAGCTGGCCGGAGGCGGCGGCGACTTCGTCGCGCAGCTTGAGGAAGTTGGCGACGCGGCCGGCGTCGAGGTCGCCGCGTTCCACCGCCGCGCGCACCGCACAACCGGGTTCCTTCAGGTGCCTGCAATCGTTGAACCTGCATTGCGCGGCCAGCGCTTCGATGTCGGCGAAGCTTTCGGCCACGTCCTCCTCGCCGGTGGGCTTGAGTTCGCGCATGCCGGGCGTGTCGATCAGGCAGGCGCCCCACGGTATCGCCAGCAAGGCGCGATGCGTGGTGGTGTGGCGACCGCGGTCGTCGCCTTCGCGCACCGCGCCGGTCTTCATCTTCTCGGTGCCGAGCAAGGTGTTGGTGAGCGTCGACTTGCCGGCGCCGGAACTGCCGACCAGCACCACGCTACGGCCTTCGCCCAGCCATTCGGACAATGCATCGACGCTGGCGCGATCCTTGGCGTTCACCGCGACCACGGCCACGCCTTGCGCAACCGTTGCGGACAGCGATTCCGTCGCCGCGTCGACATCGGCGCCGTCCTTGTCGGCCTTGGTCAACACGACGACCGGTTGCACGCCGCTGCCGGAGAGCAGCAGCAAATAGCGTTCGATCCGCCGCGGATTGAAATCGGCATCGAGGCCGCAGACCACGAACGCGGTATCGATGTTGGCGGCGATCAGTTGCTGCCTGTAATGCTCGCCGGCGGCGCCGCGCTTGATCGCGGAGAAACGCGGCAGCAATGCGACGATGCGCGCGGCCTTGCCTTCGCCTTCGACCAGCACCCAGTCGCCGACCGCGGGCCGCTGCTCGGGCGGGCACTTCGCGCGCTGCCATTCCGGCCGGGATTCGGGCGAATAGCCTCCGTCGGGCGATTCCGCGACGACATAACCGGAGCGGTGCTGCTCGGTGACGCGGGCCGGGCGCGCGGACGGATGCGCGGCGATTGCCTGGGCCCAGGCCGGGTCCGTCGGCGGCCCGGCATAGGGCCAGCCGATCGCGCGCAAGGGCGTCATGCGGGGCGGATGTGCGTCATGGCCCGATTCTAGGCGCTCCCTTCTCCCTCCGGGAGAAGGTGGCGCGTAGCGCCGGATGAGGGTTCGGTCGATCCTCGAACCCTCACCCCAACCCCTCTCCCGAGGGGAGAGGGGCTCAAAGCGCCGACCCCTCGTTTCCGCTAGGCTTTCCCGACTTTTCCGCGCCCCCACGCAGCCCGATGTCCAGCCTCAAGACCCGCGAACGCCTGTCCGAAGTCCGTTACGAAATCCGCGGCGAACTCGCCCGCCGCGCGCGCGAACTGGAGACGCAGGGCCGCACCCTGGTGAAGCTGAACATCGGCAACCCCGGCGCATTCGGCTTCCGCGCGCCGGACACGCTGCAGCATGCCATCGCCGACCGCATCGCCCGCACCGATCCCTACACGCACCAGCAAGGGCTGCCGGAAGCGCGCGAAGCCATCGCCGCGTTCCATGCCAGGCGCGGCACGCCGGATGCGACCGCGGAGCGCGTGTTCGTCGGCAACGGCGTCAGCGAGCTGATCGACCTGTCGTTGCGCGCGCTGCTCAATCCCGGCGACGAAGTGCTGCTGCCCTCGCCCGACTATCCGCTGTGGTCGGCGGCGACCATCCTCAACGACGGCCGCCCGGTGTATTACCGCTGCCGCCCCGGGGACGGTTTCCTGCCCGATCCGGAGGAAATCGAATCGCTGGTGTCCTCGCGCACCCGCGCCATCGTGCTGATCAACCCGAACAACCCGACCGGCGCGAACTATCCGCGCGAATTGCTCGAACGCATCGTCGCCGTCGCCGCGAAGCATGGCCTGCTGCTGATGTGCGACGAGATCTACGACGGCATCCTCTACGACGGGAACGTGTTCCAGCCGGTCGCGCCGCTCGCCGGCGACGTGCCGTGCCTGAGCTTCGGCGGCCTGTCGAAGGTGCATCGCGCCTGCGGCTGGCGCGTGGGCTGGGCGGTGCTGAGCGGCGATGCCTCCGTCGTCGGCGATCTTTACCACGCGATGGACCTGCTCGGCGCGTTGCGCCTGTGCGCGAACGTGCCGGGACAATTCGCGATCGAGGCCGCGCTCACCGCCGACGATTCCATCCGCGCGCTGACCGCACCCGGTGGACGCCTGCACGAAACCCGCAAGGCGCTGGTCGAAAGCTGCGCCGCGAGCGAACACCTGGAACTGGTCGCCCCGGCCGGTGCGCTGTACGGCTTCCCGGCGGTGGTCGGCGACGCCGCGAAAGGCTTCGACGACCACGTCTTCGCGCTGGAATTGCTGGAAACCGAGGACGTGCTGATCGTGCCCGGCTCCAGCTTCAACGTGCCCGAGCGCAACCACTTCCGCGTGACCCTGCTGCCGGAAGCGCCGGTGCTGCGCGAGGTGTTTGCGCGCATCGACCGCGTGCTGTCGCGGCGCGCGGAGGCGGCAGGCAAGGTGGTGCCGATGAAGCCGAAGGCAGCTTCCGCGGCGTGATGCCGGGAAGCGTCATTCCCGCGCAGGCGGGAATCGCTCTTGATCTTCGGTCAGTTCTCGGCAATCTGTACGAAGAGCGATTCCCGCCTGCGCGGGAATGACGAGCAAAAGCAGATGAACCTTTCCTACCTCGCCCTCGGCGATTCCTACACCATCGGCGAAGGCGTCGGGGAACCCGGGCGTTGGCCGTTGCAGCTCGCCGCCGCGTTGCGCGACGAAGGCATCGCGCTCGGCGACCCGCGCATCATCGCGACCACGGGCTGGACCACCGACGAACTCGCTTCGGCGATGGACGCGGCCGAACCGCTGGGCGAATGGGACTTCGTCTCGCTGCTGATCGGCGTCAACGACCAGTACCGCGGCCGCGATGTCGACGATTACGTCGGCGGATTCACAACACTGCTGCAGCGCGCGATCGCACTGGGGAGCGGTCGCGCCGACCGCGTGCTGGTGTTGTCGATCCCGGATTGGGGCGTGACCCCGTTCGCGCGCAAGGAATTGCGCAGCCCGCGCCGCATCTCGACCGAGCTCGACGCCTACAACGAAGCCGCTCGCGAAATCTGCGCCTCGCTCGGCGTCGCCTTCGTCGACATCACCGGCACCAGTCGCGACGGTGGTGGCGAGCCGGACATGCTCGTCGCCGACGGCCTGCACCCTTCGGCCGCGATGTACGCGCGCTGGACGCAGGCCGCCTTGCCGGTCGCGCGGGATCTGTTGCGATGAATGCGGGCGCCATCGCTGACGCGTTCGTCGAACCACGCTGGCCGCCGCGCCGCTACCACTACTACTACGTGCGCGGGAAGCTCGCGAGCGACCCGCTGTATCCGGGTGTAGTGGACGCATTGCGCGGCTGCGACGCGCCCTTGCTCGACCTCGGTTGCGGCATCGGCCTGCTCGCGCATGCGCTGCGCGCCGATGGCCAGGCGATGCCCTACGCCGGCGTGGATTTCGACGCGGGCAAGATCGCCGTCGCGAACGCGGCGACTGCGCGCGCGAAACTCGCCGACGCGGCGTTCGCCACCTGCGACCTGATGCGCGAATGCCCGCCGCACCGCGGCTCGGTCGCGCTGCTCGACGTGCTGCAATACCTGCCGGACGAGGCGCAGGAACGCGTGCTCGACGATGCGATCGCGATGCTCGTTCCCGGCGCGCGGCTGGTGATCCGCAGCGGTCTGCACGACGACAACGCGCGCGGCCGGACGACGCGGATGGTGGATCGCCTCGCCAACGCCATCGGCTGGATGCGCAGCGCGCCGCTGCGCTATCCCACCCGCGACTGGTTCGAACGCAGGCTCGCGGATGCCGGGCTCGCCGCCGATTCCCGCCCCCTGCACGGGCGCACGCCGTTCAACAACTGGCTGATCGTGGCGACGCGCTGAGCGATTCCTATTGCGTTTCGAGCGATTCCGGCAGCACGCAGCGACAACCGAGTGCGTCGAGCCGGTCGAGCAGCAAGGAAATCGTTTCGACATTGCGCCCGTGCGCCGCGCCTTCGTGCAGCAGCACGATCGCGCCCGGACGCAGCCCGCGTTCGATCCGCGCGACGACCGACGCCGGATCCGCGGCGACCGCGTCGAAGCCGCGCGCGCACCACGCGACGCGCGCGAGGCCCAGGTCGCGCAACGGCGCCGAGACGAAGGGATTGGCCATTCCGACCACCGCGCGGAACCAGCGCGGCGCGCTGCCGGTGATGTCGCGCAAGATTGCCTGCGTGCGTTCGATTTCCGCGCGCATGCGTCGTGGGCCCAGCGCCCAGAACGTGCCCGCCGGATGGCTGGCGCTGTGGTTGCCGATGCCGTGGCCGCGTCGCACGATCTCGCGCACGTCGTCGGGACGCCGTGCCGCGCGTTCGCCGACAAGGAAGAAGCTCGCTTTGGCACCGCGCGCGTCGAGCAGGTCGAGGATCGCGCGCGTGTCCGCCGACGGGCCGTCGTCGATGGTCAGCCACGCGAGGTTTTCGTTCGTCGGCAGGCGCGACAGCACCGGCGAAAACAGCCGCGACTGCGGACGGAACACGCCCCACCAGAACAGCGCGTGGCTGGCGAGCATCAAGGGCAGGCCGATCCCGGTGCCGAAACGCCACCACGCCCATGCGACCAGCAATTGCGAGGCGAGCAGGCACGGCCACCACGCCTGCGGATGGCGCGGCGGGCGGTGCAGGTTTGGCGCCGTCGACATCGCCGCATGATGCCACGGCGTACACTGCGCGCCTCCCACGTCGACCCCACACTCCAATGTCCCTCGATCCCGTCGTCCGGCAGCGCATCCAGTCCCTGCTCGAAGCCCACTCCGTCGTGCTGTTCATGAAGGGCACGCCGCGCGCGCCGCAATGCGGTTTCTCCGCGCGCACGGTGCAGGCGCTGGCGGCGATCGGGCTCGACGACTACCACGCGGTCGACGTGCTCGCCGACGCCGACATCCGCGAAGGCATCAAGCTCTACGGCAACTGGCCGACGATCCCGCAGCTCTACGTTCGCGGCGAACTGGTCGGCGGCAGCGACATCGTCGGGCAGATGGCCGAATCGGGCGAACTGCAGGCTGCGCTCGGCCTGCCGCCGCCGGACCGCACCCCGCCTTCGATCGAGGTCACGCCGGCCGCCATCGCGATGCTGCGCGATGCCATCGACAACGCCGGCGAAGGCATCGCGGTGCAGGTGCAGCTCGATCCGCAATACCAGGCGAAGCTGCAACTGGTGCCGGCCGATGCGAAAGCCATCGCGACCATGCTCGATGGCGTGCGCCTGCAGTTCGACCTCGCCTCCGCCCGCCGCGCGGACGGCCTGTCGATCGACTTCGCCGACGACGAACGCGGCCGCGGACTGGTGATCGTGCATCCGCTGGCGGCGGCGCCGGTGCGCGAACTCTCGCCGGAAGCCGCGCGCGACATGCTCGCGAACGGCGCGCTCACCCTCGTCGACGTGCGTCCGCCGGAAGAACGTGCACTCGCATCGTTGCCGCTCGCGTTCCGCACGCTGGACGATGGCATCGAATCGCTGGAATCGCTGCCGAAAGAGACGCCCATCGCGTTCCTGTGCCACCACGGCGGGCGTAGCGCGCAGGCCGCGCAGCATTTCCGCGGACTGGGTTTCCGCGAGGTCTACAACGTCACCGGCGGCATCGATGCATGGGCGCAGGTCGATCCGGCGATTTCGCGGTATTGAGTCACGAGCCCATCAGCATTTGATCGTCATTCCGGCGAAAGCCGGAACCCAGTTTTTCTCATACGGTCAACCCAAAAGCTGGGTCCCGGCTTTCGCCGGGATGACGGATCAATCTCAAAACCCGCCACCCGCCTCCAGCCACGCCTGTTCTTCCGGCGTGCTGGTCCGCCCGAACGCGGCATTGCGGTGCGGAAACCGGCCGAAGCGCGCGATCACCTCGCGGTGCCGGCGCGCGTAATCGAGATAACCGGCATCGCCCATCGCCGTGAACAACGCCACCGCGCGGTCCTGGTCCGCCATGGCTTCCGAATGCTCGAACGGCATGTAGAAGAAGATTCGCAACGGGACGTCGATTCGCCTATCGAAACCGGCATCGAGCGCGTTTCGCGCGATCTCGCGGGCGAGGCCATCGGTGGCGAAGGCGTGCGCGCTGCCGCGGAACACGTTGCGCGGGATCTGGTCGAGCAGCAGCAACAGCGCCAGCGCGCCTTCGGCATCGTCCATCCAGCCCGCGAACTCGCGGCGCGCGGCCGTGAAATGCGCTTCGAGGAAACGTTCACGGCATTCGGCGTCGAATTCCGCGCCGCCGTTGAACCATTTCCCGGCGCCCGCATCGCGCCAGAACGCGACCATTTCGCGCGCGCTCATGCCGGTGCCCCGGCTGCCTTCGCGTCGGCCGCCACCACCTGGTTGCGCCCCGCCTTCTTCGCCGCGTACATCGCCGCGTCCGCGCGCCGGACCAGTGCTTCGGCCGTTTCTGCGGGCGCGCATTGCGCGCTGCCGATGCTCACGGTCATGCCGACCGGGATCTCGTCGATCACCGCGCAGCGCGCCTGCACCTCGCGCCGCAGGTGTTCGGCGGCGACATGCGCGCGACGACCGTCGGTCCCAGGCATCACCAGCATGAATTCCTCGCCGCCGAGGCGGCCGAACGATTCGCCCGACATCAGGTGTTCCTGCACCAGCCGCGCGAGCCGGCGGATGCAGGCATCGCCGAGCGCATGTCCGTGCGTGTCGTTGATCTGCTTGAAATGGTCGATGTCGAGGAACAGCACCGCCAGCGGCCGCGGCCTGCGCCGCATTTCCGACACCGCCAGCTGCAGCTGCTGCAGGATGCCGACGCGGTTGTACGCGCCGCTGAGCGGATCGTGCTGCGCGTCCTGGCGCGCGCGGTCGCGTTCGCTGCGGAACGCCTGCATGCGGTCGGCGAGGCCGAGCATCAGCACCACCGCGGCATAGGCCAGGGTCAGCGGCAAGCCGTATTCGAGCCACGGCGACAAGGACGCGCCGATGCTGAGCTGGACCGCGCGCGCCGTGGACATGGCCACCAGCGGAACCCACGCGAACAGCATCTGCCCGGCATGCCGCCCGCCGCGCCGCCAGGCCAATGCCAGCGCGATGATCGCCACCACGTTCGCCAGCAACAGCAGCAGGTTGCCGATGCCGGGGAACCACTCCTTGTCCGCCGGCCACGGCAGCACCAGCAGCACCAGCAGCAAGCCCGGCAGCCACGCGCCCACCATCATCAGCAACCGGCTCAAGCGCGGCACGCGCGTGCGCAGTTCGGCGAAGGCGAGCAGGAAATTCACGCCCACGATCGTCGACAGGGTGGCCACGAACCACACGCCCGGCGCGCCGGAGCGGCCGAGCAGGCGCAGGCCGGGCATCGAATAGGCTTCGCCGTTGGAACACAGCAGGTACAGCATCTGCGTCGCCATGCAACCGGCGTACCAGAGGTGCATGCGGTCGCGCAGCACCAGCCAGAACACCAGCGCCACCAGGCTGACGCCGACCAGCACGCCGATGCTGGTGAACAGCACCTGCGTGTGTGCGCGGTCGGCGGCGGCGAATTCGCTGGCCGGAAGCACCGCGACCTGCAGCGGATATCGCGCATCGCGGATGCCGATGAATGCCGGGCCCGGCGCCGACAACGGGAAGGCGAACGCGCGGCGCGAATGCGCGGGATCGAGGTCGGGCTCGAAGATGGTGCGCGTTTCCACGCGATACGACGGCGGCAACCGGACGCTGACCCGCGCGCTGTACGGGTGGTAGACCACCAGCAGGCGACCGGGCTCCGCGGACGCGGGATCGATCCGCCACCAGCCGCCGCCGGCCGGCATCGCCAGCCGCACCTGCGACAACGCCGGGGATGCGTTCGTTCCCGCCTGCGACGCGACAGGCATTCCATCCGCAGGGGCAGGCACCGCCTCGACCCGCGCGATGCCGCTGTCCCATGCCGCCATGGGCGCGGCCATGCCCCACGAAGACGACAGCAACAGCAGCAGGATCCAGGTTCGCTTCATGCTCCCCCCCGCCCGCAGTGTCCGGTGCGGGATCGCGGAGGGCAAGTGGCGCGTGGGCTGCGCCGGCGCCTGCGATATCCTTCACGGGCCGTTGCCGCGAATGCTTCCAACGCAATGCCCCTCGCAAACCCACATGCCGGGCGTTACCGGCCCGACATCGACGGCCTGCGCGCGATCGCCATCCTGTCGGTGCTGGCCTTCCACGCGTTCCCTGCCGCGCTGCCCGGTGGCTTCGTGGGCGTGGACGTGTTCTTCGTGATCTCCGGATACCTGATCACGGGCCTGCTGCTGGACGACCTCGCCATCGGCAGGTTCAGCCTCGTCGATTTCTACAAGCGCCGCATCCGGCGGATTTTCCCGGCACTGCTGGTCGTGTTGATCGCGTGCCTGGCTTATGGCTGGGTCGAGATGCGCACGGTCGTTTACGCCCAACTCGGCAAGCATGTCGCCGCGGGCGCCGGCTTCGTCGCCAACCTGTTGCTATGGTCGGAAGCGGGCTATTTCGACAATGTTTCGGCCAGCAAACCGCTGCTGCACCTGTGGTCGCTGGGAATCGAGGAGCAGTTCTACCTCGCCTGGCCTTTGTTGCTCTGGCTGCTGTGGCGATTCCGCCACTTGCGCATCGCCATCGGCCTGCTGCTGTGCGCTTCGCTCGCGCTGGGACTGTGGCTGGCGCGGACCTCGCCCGTCGCCGCGTTCTATTCGCCCCTGTCGAGGTTCTGGGAACTCGCGGCCGGCGCGCTCCTGGCCGCGACGCTGCGCAATCCACGGGAAAAGGATGGCGCGTTCGGCGCGCTTTCCGTGTTCGCGACACCGCTGTCGCTGTTCGGGGTCGCGCTGATCGCATGGGCCGCGTTCGGCTTCGATCCCAAGCAATCCTTCCCCGGCTGGCGCGCCATGATTCCGGTCGCCGGAAGCGCGTGCCTCATCGCCGCCGGTCCGGCAGCATTCGCCAATCGCTGGCTGCTCTCGCGGCGATGGATGGTCTGGATCGGGCTGATCAGTTATCCGCTCTACCTGTGGCATTGGCCGATCCTGGTGTTCCAGAACCTGCGCATCGACGGCGACGCGGGATGGATGCAGCGCCTCGCCGCGATTGCGCTCGCCTTCGTGCTGGCCGCGGCGACGTATCGCTTCGTGGAAAAACCGATCCGCTTCGGGCCGCGTCCCGGGCGTCGCGCATTGGCGCTCGCGGGCGCCATGCTCGCGACGGGAATCGCCGGCGCGGCGATCGCCAGGTTCGACGGCCTGCCCTTCCGCTTCAAGGGCCCGGAAGCGCCGTACGGCGCTTATGCCTACGAATACAAGCGGGATGCGCGCATGCCGGCTTGCTGGGTTCCCAAGGAGAGCGCGCCCGACTCGTACGCGGCGGAGTGCATCGATCCCGACGACGGGCGCAAGCCGCTGGTCCTGCTCTGGGGCGATTCGCATGCGGCACGGCTCTATCCGGGCCTGCGCCAGGTCGCCGGCGACCGGTTCCGGATCGCACAATTCACCCGCAGCGGTTGTGCCCCCAATTTCTGGTCCTTCCACCCCGGGCGATCGGCCGGGCCATGCACATTGGCCAACGTCCACGTCATGCGTGAGGTGCAGGAACTGCATCCGGACATGGTCGTGCTGTTTTCCCGCTGGTACGACTGGAGCCCCAAGACGATCAACCGCATCCTGCCGCGCGTGGTGCATTTGCTGCGCGCCAACGGGGCGAAGCAGGTCATCGTCGTCGGACCGGCGCCTGAATGGCGGCGTTCCCTGCCGGAAATCATGTTCCGCGCCGCGCAAGCGCAACACCGGGATCCGCCGATGCGCATGAAGGAACACCTCGTCGCGAGCCGGTGGCGGATCGACAAGGACATGCGCGCGGCGATCGAAAAACAGGGGGAAGCCACCTACGCCTCCGCGATCGACGCCTTCTGCGACGAAAGCGGTTGCCTGACCCGGACGGGTGACGATCCCGCCTCGCTGACCACCTGGGACTACGGGCACCTGACGACCGCGGGCGCGCACTGGCTTGCAGAACACATCGTCGCCGGCGAAGGCTTCGCCGACATCCCGCCCGCCGCAACGCCGCATGCGGCGCCTGCTACGATGCACTAGGTGCATACGGCAGCGAATCGGGGGAAACATGCGCATCGGGATCGTGGTCGACTCTGCCTGCGACGTGCCGTCGGATTTCATCGAGCGCGAGCAGGTCACCATCCTGCCGGTGACCGTGCAGATCGGCCAGGCCGTGCTGTCGGACATGCGCAACGAGGAGGCGACGCTCAACTTCCTCACCGGCGACACCGCCGCGCAGGCCTACAACGCCGATACCACGCCCTACACCGTGCAGCAGGTGCACGACCTGTTCCTGTCCAAGCTGGTGCTGGACTACGACTACGTGTTCTGCATCACCACCACCCGTTCGCGCAGCGGCATCCACGACAACGCGGTGCAGGCGAGCTACACCATCCTCAACGAATACCGCCCGGCGCGGCAGGCGGCCGGCAACAACACGCCGTTCTCGCTGCGGGTGATCGACAGCCAGAACGTGTTTTCCGCGGTCGGCGTGCTCGCGGTCGAGGCTGCGCGGCTGCGCGCGGCCGGCGAAGGCGCGCCCAAGATCCGCGCGCGGCTGGAAAACCTCGCGCTGCACACACAGGGCTACATGGTGCCGCCGGACCTGCACTACCTGCGCAACCGGATCAAGAAGCGCGGCGACAAGAGCGTCAGCTTCCTCAGCGCCACGCTCGGCACCGCGCTCGACATCAAGCCGATCCTGCATTGCAACCGCGGCGAGACCGGCCCGGTGGCCAAGGTCAAGGGTTTCGACACCGCGGTGGAGAAGATGCTCGACTTCGCCGGCAAGCGCGTGCAGGCCGGGTTGATGACCCCGACCCTGGGCCTGAGCTATGGCGGGGAATTGCACAACATGCGCCTG
>Ga0209023_10005098_pt1 | contig 14537 bp, 14 predicted proteins | sample LakOneMetagenome_FD_187468 | JGI IMG/M metagenome (GOLD analysis project Ga0209023, IMG submission 187468) | Freshwater and sediment microbial communities from Lake Erie, Canada (SPAdes) (version 2) | ecosystem: Environmental > Aquatic > Freshwater > Lentic | place: Lake Erie, Canada...
GGGCGTCGACACCTTTGCGCCGCAGCCGGTACTCCACCTTGGCGGCGATCGCCTGCGTCCAGGTGTATTCGCCCGATGCGCCGGTCTGCGCGCGATAGCCGGGCTCTCGCGGCCCTTGATGGCCGGCTTGCACGTACACGACGGGGCGCGACTGCAGCGTCTTCGGGGGCGAAGCCGCCGTTGGGGCGCCGATGGCGAGTATGGCGGCGAGCGTCGGGGCTATGACCACGTGGCAGATTCCTCCAGGAAGGTGGTGAGTGCGGCCAGCGTCTCCTGAGGGGCCTCCTCGGGAAGGAAGTGTCCACAGTCGGCGACGACGTCCCGGACGTCGGTGGCGCGTTCCCTCCATGTTGCCGCAACGTCATAGAGCCGGTGCATCGCGCCGGTCCGACCCCACATCACAAGCAGTGGACAGGTGATGCGCGCGTCGATGTCGGCACGGTCATGGTCGAGGTCGATCGCCGCCGCGGCGCGGTAGTCGTCGCAGCTCGCGCGAATGGTGTCGGTGTCGAACGCGGCGACGTACCGCGCGAGGGTGTCCTCGTCGTAGGTGAAGCTCGGCGCACTCCAACGGTCGAGCGTCGTTCGCAGGAAGTACTCCGGGTCGGCGCCGATCATGCGCTCCGGCAAGTCCGCCGCTTGGATCAGGAAGAACCAGTGGTAGTAGGCGGTCGCGAAGGCCTGGTCGGTGTCGTCGAACAGCCGCAGCGTCGGCACGATGTCGAGCACCGCCGCGGCGACCACGGCATCCGGATGATCAAGGCACATGCGGTGGGTTACGCGGGCGCCCCGATCATGGCCGATCACGGCGAACCGCTCGTGCCCAAGCTCACGCATCACGGCCACCTGGTCGGCCGCCATCGCGCGCTTGGAGTATCCGGCGCCGTCGGGCCCCGCCTCAGGGGCGTCGCTTTCGCCGTATCCGCGCAGGTCGGGCACCACCACGGTGTAGCGCGTTGCAAGCGCCGGGGCCACGTGACGCCACATGTAGCGGTGCTGGGGGTAGCCGTGCAGGAGCAATACCGGAGGGCCTGATCCCCCGACGCTCGCTGCGATCGTGACGTCACCGGGGACGTCGAATTTCATCGTCTGGAAGCCGTTGATCACGCTGGGATCCAATCACGTTCGGCCCGTTTGCGGCGGTGTAGGCTCGCGCCACGGTCGCCCGGGGGCGCCGTCATGTGACCATCACAGGAGGATCAAACCATGTCCGTTGCCAAGGTCGAGGAGATCAGCGCGGTCTCCACCAAGAGCTTTGACGATGCGATCAAACTCGGCATCGCACGCGCCACAAAGACCCTGCGCGGCGTCAAGGGTGCGTGGATCAAAGAGCAGTACATCCGGATCGACGACTCCGGAAAGATCAGCGAGTACCAGGTGAACATGAAAGTCACGTTCGTTCTGGAGGACTGACCGCCGGCGAGGAAGGGGTGTGCGGGAGCTCAGGTCTCCTGCGCAGCCGTGGCGCCGAGGTGGGCAAGCACCGCCTCGGCCGCCTCGTCACCCGAGCTGATGCAGTCGGGAATGCCGATGCCACGATACGTGGCTCCCGCCACGGCCAAGCCGGGCAGACGCGTGAGTCGGGCCCTGATGAGTGCGACGCGGTCTTTGTGTCCCACGTTGTACTGGGGGATCGCCTCCGGCCAGCGGTACACCCGAGACAGTGTCGGGCGCGACGTGACGCCGAGTTTTTCCGTGAGCTCGGCATGGACGACGCTCACCAGATCGTCGTCGCTCAGTGCGCAGGGGTCGGCCTCGCCGACGCGTCCCACATGCGCACGGATCAGGACGGTGCCCGCTCGAGCGCGCACCGGGAACTTGGTCGACGTGATGCTGCAGGCCACGATGGGGCTGCCTTCGACGCGCGGGTTGACATATCCGTGGCCGTCGATCGGCGCGGTCACGGCGTCGGCCGGATACACCACGCTGACGGTCGCCACCGACACGGACTCCACCGCGGCGAGTTCGCGCGTCAGCGCCCCATCGAGCGTTCGGGTCAGTTTGGCAGCGACCGACGCAGGCGTCGCCAACACGACGGCGTCGGCTGCGATGGTCGTGCCGAAGTGGTCGTGGATCATCCACCCCGCGTCGGTCTGCTCCAGCGCGGTCACCTCGGTCCCCGTCCGCAGGTCGGCATGGGTCGACAGCGCAGCCCCGAGCGCGTTCACGATGGCGCCGAGCCCCTCCGCGGTCGTCAAGAACATCGGTCCCGGTGGCGGTTGGCGACCGGCCTTGCGTGCCGCCATGCCGGCGCGCGTCAAGCTGCCATGGTCGCGCTCGGCGTCGAGCAGCATCGGGAACGTGGCCCGCACCGCGAGCTTGGTGCCGTCTCCTGCGTAGACGCCGGTGACAAGCGGCTCGACAATGCGCTCCCAGGTCTGGCGCCCGGTGCGACGGCGAACGAAGTGCGAGAGCGATTCCTCGGTCTCATCGATGCGGCGCGGGATCGCCCACTCCAGCATCAGTCGCACCTTGCCCCACGGCGACAGGATCGGTGAGCGCAGTGTCGGAACAAACCGACGGGGGATGACGCCGGCAATGCCGTCCGGCAAGGGAAATAGGTGTCCAGCGCGCGCGATGAAGGCGCGCTTGGCCTGCTCGTTGGAGCCGACCGTGGTCAGCCCGAGTTGGTCGCACAGGGCCTTGCCGCGCGGCTTCCACGAGAGGAACGCATCCGGTCCGCCCTCGACCACGAAACCGTCGACCGTCTCGGTCAGGATCTTGCCGCCGAGGCGTTCGTCGCGCTCCAACACGGTTACCAGCACGCCGTCTTGCACCAAGCGGTAGGCGGCGGCGAGCCCGGCGATGCCGGCGCCGATCACCACCACATGGGGACGATCACTCATTCCGCGCATCCGCGGAAGGCTACCCCACGTACCGCTTCAGGAACGCTTGAATCGCCTCACGCTTACCGGATGACGCGGCATCCGCGAACTTGGCGGCCAGATGCTCGCCACCATCGGATGTGCGAACGACCTTTGCGGGAATGCGCTGCCAGCCCATGTCATGCAGGTCGATCTCGATGTCGTGCGGCGTCGACGCATCCAGGTTGTCGCCCCGCACCAGCAGGCCGTCGACACTCAGGTTGACGGTCTCAACATCGACGACCGAGTGGTCCGTATGCAGTCGCGCAGGCAGACGGATCTCAACTCGCGGCGATGCGCGCGGAGGCTCAAAGGGTTCACTCATGTGTGTCCGGTTCGCCGCACCCGGGGGTGATCCTGCACAGTCGGGTCATGGAAGGAGCCTAGTAGGCTGCGTGACGTGCTGCACCTTCCTTCGCCAATTCATGCAGATTTCCAACAATGACCGAGGTTCCGGCGCTGCTCGAAATGCAACGACGCGTGGCCACCGTCGCCAGTGACGTCGGAGCGTCCGCCGAGATCGGTTCCGGCGACCCGCAAAGCGCCGACAGCTTCGAAGCCACGATCGGGTGGATTGCGACTGCGCCGCTGCTTCCCGGGCGAAGCTACGACCTGCACCTCGCCGAGCAGCATGTGGCCGCCGCCATTCAGCGTCCCAAGTTCCGTGTGGACGAGACCACGGGTGAGCAGCTGCCCGGCAGGACCCTGACGACCGGGCAGATCGGCGTTTGCGCCCTGACGACCGACGAGCGCATCGTGTTTCGCCCGTTCGCGCACGACCACCAGTCGGGCGCGTTCACGCTCACCGATCGCCTCAGTGGTCAGGTCGTGGCCACCGGCGCCATCCACTTTGCGCTTCGCCGCAGCCAGAATGTGCACTGGCAGGCGCTCGACATCGATCGTGACGCGCGCGCGGACCTGAAGGATCAACGGCCGGTGCTGCTCTGGTTCACCGGACTTTCCGGATCGGGCAAGTCAACGATCGCGAACCTGGTCGAGAAGCGTCTTCACGCACTTGGCAAACACACGTTCCTGCTCGACGGCGACAACGTGCGTCACGGACTCAATCGTGACCTGGGGTTCACCGACGCCGACCGGGTGGAGAACATCCGTCGGGTCGGCGAGGTCGCGCGACTCATGACCGATGCGGGGTTGATCGTGCTCGCCGCCTTCATTTCGCCCTTTCGCGCCGAACGCCGGATGGTGCGTGAGCGGCTGGAAGACGGGGAGTTCATCGAGGTCTTCGTGGACACCCCGCTCGAGGAAGCCGAGCGTCGCGACGTCAAGGGCCTCTACAAGAAGGCTCGTGCCGGTGAGCTCAAGAACTTCACCGGGATCGACAGTCCGTATGAGCCGCCCGAACATGCCGAGATCCGAATCGACACGACCAGCATGAGCGCCGAAGATGCCGCGGAGCTGATCGTCGCCCGTCTGCTTGCCTCGGCGGGTCAGGCCCGGTAGGCGGGGAAGTATCCGATCGACGGGTCGGTGGTGCCGCACAGTTGTCGGTAGCGACTCAGGTCGCAGACGACACGTACGCCGAATACACGGCGCTCAAGTGACGAGAAGCCGCGTTTGAAACGCAGCAGGGTGTCGTCGCCACCGCCGAGTCCGCCACCGAGGATGAGCTGTTTCCATGATCGGTCCGCGTGATGTTCGATGATGCGGCTGAGCAGGACCTTCATCGATGCCCGCCTGGCGTGGTCGGGATCCGAGGCGCCGAGGTGGTAGTACAACGTGTCGCCTTCGTCCACGATCAACGCGGCCGCCGCGAGCTCACCGGAATCGGTACGAAGGAACCAGTACGAGACGCCTTCCAGCTCGCCGAGTGCGGCCAGGTACTGCGGCGTGAAGTAGTACGACTGCGCGGCGTTGACACGGTCCATGTTGTCGGCATAGAGCGCGGCGAACTCGGCGCTCTTGGCAGGTGAGCGATCCGTGGCGTAGAGGCCCTGGAACTTTCGAACGTCGTAGCGCAGCTGGCTGCGGTAGGCGGCGAGGATCTGGCTGTAGCTCTCGGTCAGATCAACGGCCACCACGTGTCCCACCTCGACCCCGGCGATACCGGGGGTGGTGATGGCCGGCGGCATGGCGTCCGGTTGCAGGCGCAGGTAGATCGACAGCAGGCCCGCGTCACGTCCCGCACCTTGCAGCGCCGCAAGCCCGGCGCGAAACTCGTCGTCGCTTGCGGCAAGCGGGAAATGCGGGTAGCCGTACACCGAGATCGCGTCGAACTCGCCGCTTCCCGGCGCGGTCTCGCGTTTGATGAGCCCTACCGTCTGGTTGGGTGAGATTTCGAGAACGAGCGGTTCGCCGCCGATGCGTGCGGCTTCAAGCGCGCGGTACTTGGGGCTGTCGAACATCATGATCTGTCGTCACCACCGCCAAGGATATTCGCCGCGGTCTGCAGCCGCGTGCGGTCGTACGCGACGCCGAGGTGATCGAACACCGCGGCGGTGACGGCGGCCGGATCGGATGTCAGATCCGTCAGCTGCACCGTGATCCGGTCCGCCGTCGGCCGTCGTTCGAGGCATGTCGCGATGTGTGCGTTCAAATCGTCGATCTGCGCCGCCACGCGAACGGGCAGGGGGGCGTCGGCGTGGCGCGCGCGGGTTGCGCGCAACGTCGCGGACGTCCAGGTTGGTGCGACACCGTCGGTCGCCCGCGTCTCGTACAGCGTGGTGAGCGAGCCGATGTTCGATTCGCGCTCGCGCACAATGTGGATCCACTTGGTGCTCGGCAGGGTCGCGGCCAGCTCGTCAATGAACCACAGGTAGTCGAACGACTTGAACACCATGGGACGGTTGAACACGGCACCGAGTCGAGCGATCCGCCGCGCGGCGTCGACGATTGTGGCCGCCGGCGGATCGTCGTCGGGCTCGCCAATCGCGTCCAACCCGAAGGCGTCGAGCCAAAACCGCCCGAACTCGTGCGGCGACGACGCTCCGAAGGTGCGTCCATAGACCGACTTCGGCAGAAAGACACGGTCGATCTGCGCCTGTTCCGACAGCCATGCACCGAGCGGGGGATTGGCGTAGAAGCGGGCGATCAGGTTGTTGACGTACCCGACGTCGCCCACGTACGCGAGCAGCTGGTACAGCAGCGTGGTACCGGATCGCGGTGCGCCGCAGATGAACATCACCGGTTTGTCGAATGTTGCGCTGTCGGCCAACTCGCTCGGCGCGCTGGAGACCGCGTCATTGAGCGCACGCAGGATTTCGTCGTCGGTGTAGCCCATCGCCGGAACTCTATTCGCCGACAGGATGGACGAACGTCTCGCCTGTTTGGACCCGCCACAGCGACGCATACAGCCCCTCATGCGCCACGAGTTCCTCATGGGTGCCGGACTCGGTGATGAGGCCGTTGTCGAGCACGTGAATGCGATGCGCCCCGCGTACCGTGGACAGGCGGTGTGCGATGACGAGCGTCGTCCGTCCCTTCGAGACGATTTCCATGGAATGCTGAATGGCGGCTTCGGTTTCGTTGTCCACGGACGATGTGGCCTCGTCCAAAATCAGGATCGCCGGGTCGCGCAGGATCGCCCGGGCGATCGACAGGCGCTGGCGCTGCCCGCCGGAGAGCTTCTGTCCGCGCTCGCCGATGCGGGTGTCGTAGCCGTCCGCCAGCGCGGTGATGAAATCGTCGGCTTCAGCCAGCGTCGCCGCGCGCACGATCTCGTCGCGCGAGGCGTCCGGGCGGGCGTACGCGATGTTCTCGGCGACGCTGCCGTCAAAGAGAAACACGTCTTGGCTGACAAGTCCGGTGATGCCGCGCAGTTCGGTGAACGCCAGCGTGTGCACATCCGTGCCGTCCACACGAACCGTTCCGCCGGTGGGGTCGTAGAACCGCAACAGCAGCTTGACGATCGTGCTCTTGCCCGACCCTGTCGAGCCGACGATGGCATGGGTCTCGCCCGCAGGCACGACGAGGTCCACTCCGCGCAGCACCTCCGGACCGGTGGCGTAGGCGAAGTGCACGTTTTCGAAGCGGATCTCACCGCGCGTCGGCGTGGGGAGCGCGGCTGTTCCCGACACGACGGTCGGCTTGATGGCGAGCAGATCCAACAGACGTCGTGTCGACGCCATTGCGCGCTGGTACAGATCGAAGGTCTCGCCAAGGCGCGTGAGCGGCCACAAGAGTCGCTGAGTCATGAACACGAGCACCGAGTACAGGCCGATGTCGAGTGTGCCGTTCAGCGCAGCACGGCCGCCGATCAACAGGGTGCAGGTGAACCCGGCCAGGATCGCCATGCGGATGAGCGGGACGAACGCGGACGAGAACTTGATGGCCTCGCGATTGGCGAGTCGATATGCGTTCGACTCCTCGGCAATGCGTGCCACCTCGCGGTCCTCGGCGGTGAACGCCTTGATGGTGGCGATGCCGCCAAGGTTGTTGGCAAGCGATGCAGCGAGCTCGCCCACGCGGGCGCGGACCTCGCGGTAGCGCGGCTCCAGCCGATGCTGATAGCGAAACGATCCCCAGAGGATGATGGGGATCGGCGCGAAGGCGAGCAGCATGAGCAGCGGGGAGATCACCAGGAAGACGATCCCGACGATGATCACATTGACGACGGTATGGATGATCTCCTTGGCGCCGGTGTCGAGAAATCGTTCGAGCTGGTTGACGTCGTCGTTGAGGATCGACATCAACCCACCGGTGCTTGCATCCTCGAAGTAGCCGAGTTCGAGTCGCTGGACATGCGAGTACGCGTCCATTCGCGCCTCGTGTTCCACGGTCTGCGCGAGGTTGCGCCACACAAGCGAGTAGCCGTACTCGGTCGCCGACTCCAAGATCCAGATGATCACGTTGACCACGCCGAGGAAGATCAGCTGATGCCAACGATCTTCGATGCCGGTCCAGCGGGCGACCATCGAGTTGTGATCCGTCACCACCACATCGACGGCGAAGCCGATCAAGATCTCCGGGGCGACATCGAAAATCTTGTTGAGGATCGTCAACGTCGTGGCGATCCACATGCGTCGGCGGTGGCGGCCGGCATATGCCAGCAGTCTGCGGAGTGGGGAGGACGCCGTCGTGGTCTCGCTCATCCGAGGAGGTTAGTGATCGCGGCATGGCTCAGCCTGCGTGCGCGAGGGCGGCCCCCGCACGGTGCGTGATCTTGTCGAGACCGGTTCAGAATCCCGATCGCCTGCCGATAACTCTTTTGGACGCCAAGGACGGCGTCCTTCAAATACCGCCAGACGCGCCGACACCGGCGAGTCGCCATGTCATCGACATGGGCGGGTCAATGTGGGTTGCCACGCAAGCTGCAGCTTCGGCTGTGGTCATTGCGTCCGCGGCGCTCCCAGTCGACCTTGGTCGACGGGGATGCGCCCGACGGGGGGTGTGTTCTGGGAGGCGCACACCCCCCGACGCAACCTATGAGGGTTGCCGTTCGTCGATTGGCGCGCACACGCGACCGTCACGGTTGCGGGCACGTTCAGTCGATACGGCGCAGATTGCGCAGATCGCTTGAAAACAGCCCTGCGCCGACCGCCGCAACGCCAAGTACCGCCCCGGTCAGCAAGACGGTTGACGCATCGAAATGTTCGGCGAGGATCCCGGATCCAAGGAACCCGACCGGCAGCAACGCCAGCGAAACCATCCAGTCATATGAGCTCACCCGTGAGAGTGCACTTGGCGGGATGCGTTGCGCGAGCGCGGTCTCCCAATGGACGAGAAAGGTGCTCGAGCCGAATCCGCTGAGCAGGCCGGCCGCAAGGATGAGCGGAACCGGCGCCTCGAGCGCGTAGATGCCGATGGAGGCCGGCCACGCGAGGATCCAGACCGTCGCCGTGCGCATCGGATGGCGCGGACGCCATCGAACCGCGCTTGCCGCACCGAGGATCGCACCGATCCCGCTGGCCACCTGAAACCACCCGAACACGGCGATGTCGTGGTGCAAATCGCGGGCGACGGTGGCACCGAGTGCCTGGAACGGCCCGAGCGCCGCCATCACCGACACGAGTGCCACGAGCAAGGTGACCCAGACCCAGGCGCGTGTGCGCACCTCGCGAAAGCCGGCCACCAGCTCGTGGCGCATCGACCCCACCGGCGCACCGTCCGCGCTCGCGCGTCGGCGGGGGATGATCCGCGCAAGCAGCACCGCACTCACGACGAACGTGGCAGCGTCGATGGCGTACACCCACCCGAACCCGGCGTGCAGTGCCAGCAGCGTCGCGATGCCCGGCCCGATGAAGCTCGCCACGTAGTGGGACGTATGTGCGACGCCCTGGGCCTCCTGGATGAGCTCCTCGGGCACCGTTTGGGGCACGAGACCCGTGTAGGCGGGTTGGAAGAACGCCGAGGCCGCGCCGAACACGGCGACAAGGCAGGCAAACAGCCACAGGGGAGGTGATCCGGCAAAGATGAGCGCGGCCAGGATCGTTTGCACAGTCGCGCGGATCAGGTCACTGCCGATCATGATCCGCTGGCGGGGCCGTCGATCCGCCCAGACCCCACCGAACAGCAAAAACACGACCAGCGTGGCCGATCCCGCGGCCAGGACGATGCCCACATCGCGAGTCGACCCGGTCGTGGTGGTGATGTACAGGGCGGCGGCGACCCAGATCATGCTGTCGCCCATGATGCTGAGCGACTGCCCGATCCACAGCAGCCGATAGTTGCGCTCATCCCACAGGGCGCGCAACACACTTCCACGTGATCGACCACTCGACGGCGACATCGGCGAAGCATGCACGTCGCCTGCCGATCCGGTCGGACCTGCCGTGTCGATCACCCGGTCGGGTCGTGCTGGTCCGTTAACCAGTACGACCGGGCACAGGGCCCGGTCGTTGGGGACGGGATGCCACCCATCGGTGCGTGACCGTGGATGGTGTCGGCGGACATGGGGGGAGTCGGCCAACGAACGCTTGTATTGGGGACAATGCGTTTCCGCTCCTTGTATCGGTCTGCCAATCCCCGGCTGAAGCAGCCCATACAGAACGCTTACAGTTGGCTGTCAGCGCCCTCTGTCACTTGCGCGATGCGGATGCGCCGGACACAATCTCGCTGTGTTCAAACGTTTTCTGTATGGGCGCGACGGGGAACTGCGCGTCGGTCGTCTGCTGCTGGTGGTGCCGCTGTGCTTCGTGGCGGCCATGTTCGGCCCTGTTTTGTTGTGGGTCGTGCCGCAGATCACGGACAATGAGGTCTGGCGGTGGACGGGTGTCGTGCTCGTCACCTTCATGTTCAAAGTGCCGCTGATCATGCTCGTCTACATGTTCATCCGTCGAAACATGGAGCTGCCGACAAAGCCGCCAGTGTGGGGCGATGATGAGATCGGGCACATTCTGGCCGCCCTTCGTCGTCAATCGGACGAGGCATTGGCGCATGAGGACGCAACCGCGCGGTTGGCCTACCTGTCGCGCGAGGCATGGAACGTCGCCGACCGCGCGAGCGGCGCCACCAAGACCGATGCGCTCACAGTGGCGCTGCAGATCGATGAACGCCTGATCGATCTCAACAACCGGAAGGCGATTCAGGGATGAACGAACCGCTGACGATCAAGTTCACCCGGACTGGCGGAGGTCTGCCGCACCTGGAGTCGGTGGTGCGCGATGCCGTCCTGAGCGCCGATGACGAGCACGCCTGGCTGGGGACTGAGCGACCACTCGCCTCACGCCGCCACGCGCACGATGAGCACGCGCCGATTCGCTATCGGCTGGAATTTCGCCGGGGATCCGAACGCCGTGTCGTTGAGCTGCGCGACGCCGATCGCAACGCGCAGCTGGCACCGCTGATCGACGAGATGGTCCGGGTGGCGGAAGGGCGCTAGCCGGGTGCGACCAGCGCCTGGGCGCGCCGCACCAGGTGGTCGGCGAGATCCGCTCGCCCCTCGCGTTGGTACCAAATCCCGGCATCCAGTGCACAGAGCGCCCGCCACGGCGCGATCCGTGCAGCCATGGCTGGGTCGCGATATCCGGCCAGCACCGCCCGCTGCGCGGCTGCGGTCAGATCGTTCAGCACGAACAGGTAGGCGAGATCCTCGGCAGGGTCGCCGGTTCGCCAGAACTCCCAGTCCACGAGCACCGGGCGGGGCGCCCAGACGATGTTGTCCTGGACCAGGTCGCCGTGCAGGAGGCGAAACGGGTGCGGGTCCTTCAGTTGCGTGACGGTGAATGCTCCACCGATCTGATCGACCAACGGGCGCAGAGCCCGCGGGGCCGGAATGTCCAACAGACGCCGATGCGCATAGGCGCGCAGCGACCGTGCCGGGGTCGTCCAGACGTGACGGCCGCCGCTCGCCTGCCGACGTGTCTCGTGGACCTGGCGCAGGGTCGTCCCGAGCACACGAAGTTTGGCGGACGACAGGGCACCGAGTGCTCTCGGACCGCCCGGCAGCCGCAGTACGGTGATCTGGCCGGATGTGGATTCGACCAGGGTCGGGGCGAGCCCGGTGCCAACCAAGGCGCGCAGTGCGCGCGCCTCGCGTGCAAGCGCCGACGGATCGCCGCACTTCACAACCCGCGGCGGGTCGTGGCGGGTGGTGATCGTAAAGCGTCCACCGCCCCGAAGATCGTCGCCGCTCGTCATGGGTCTGATCCTCGCATGCGCTGATACCCTGGCGCGGAATGCACGTACAGCTTCCCGATGGAAACCGGCTCGAGCTCGCAGACGGTGCGACCGGCCACGATGTCGCCGCCGCGATCGGACCCGGCCTGGCCAAGGCCGCGGTCGCGATCCTGGTTGACGGGGCGATCCAGGACTTGGCGCTGCCGGTGACGGCCGACGCCGCGGTCTCGATCGTGACGAAGAAGAGCGGGAACGACTACCTGTACCCCATGCGCCACTCGGCGGCGCACGTGATGGCCGAGGCGGTCATGACGATCATCCCCGAGGCCAAGTTCGGATTCGGCCCGCCCATCGAGGACGGCTTCTACTACGACTTCGAATTGCCGCGTCCCCTGACCGAGGCGGATTTCCCGGCGATCGAGGCCGAGATCAACCGCATCATCAAGTCGCGTTCCCCGTACGAGCGCACCGTGATGTCCATGGAGGAAGCACGGGCCTTCTTCACCGAGCAGGGCCAGCCGTACAAAGTCGATCAGGTTGACGAGCTCGAGCGCCAGGGCGAGACCGAGGTCTCGATCTACCGTCAGCGCGACTTCGTGGATCTGTGTCGCGGCCCACATGTGCACGACACGGGCGCGATCGGTCCGGTCAAGCTGCTGTCGGTGGCCGGCGCATATTGGCGCGGCAGCGAGAAGAACCCGATGCTGACCCGGGTGTACGCCACGTCGTTCCCGACACGGACCGAATTGGACGGCTATCTGGAACGGCTCGAAGAGCAGCGCAAGCGCGACCACCGTCGCGTCGGCCGCGATTTGGACCTGTTCCACTTTGACGAGGCCGGTCCCGGCTTTCCGTTTTTCCTGCCCAAAGGCATGGTCGTCATCAACCAGATCCGTGCGGCCATCCGCAAGGAACTGGGCGCCATGCGCTACGACGAGATCCAGACCCCGACGATCCTCTCCGAGGAGTTGTGGCACAAGAGCGGCCACTGGGACCACTACAAAGAGAACATGTATTTCACCGAGGTGGACGGCCAAGGCTTCGCGGTGAAGCCGATGAACTGTCCCGGGGCGTGCCTGGTGTTTCGCTCGCGGCGACGCAGCTACCGCGATCTGCCACTGCGACTGGCGGAGTTCGGTCATGTCCATCGCCATGAGCTGTCGGGCGTACTGCACGGCCTATTTCGCGTTCGCGCGTTCACCCAGGACGACGCCCACGTGTTCTGCCGTGTCGACCAGATTCAGGACGAGGTCAAGGCGATCATCGACCTGACCGACCGCTTCTACGCCCGGTTCGGGTTCACGGACGTGCGGCTGAAACTGGCCACGCGCCCGGAGAAAGCCGCCGGGTCGGCCGAGATGTGGGATGCCGGCGAAGCCGCGCTGCGAAATGCGCTCGAAGGACGCGAGTACGAGATCAAAGAGGGCGACGGCGCCTTCTACGGTCCCAAGATCGACTTTCACGTGACAGATGTGATGGGTCGCTCATGGCAGCTCGGCACCTGCCAGCTCGACTTCTACATGCCTGAGCAGTTCGACCTGAGCTACCGCTCATCGGAGGACACCGACGAGCGCCCGGTCATCTTGCATCGTGCCATCAGCGGTTCCGTGGAGCGATTCCTCGGCATTCTGATCGAGAACACCGGCGGCGACTTCCCCGTGTGGCTTGCGCCGGTTCAGGCCCGCATTCTGCCGATCTCCGATCGCCACCACGAGGTTGCCGAGCAGGTGGAAAATCGTCTCCGTGCAGCAGGACTTCGCGTCGAGTGCGATGTGCGCGCGGAGTCGATCGGCAAGCGCATTCGCGACGGTGAGCTCGGCAAGGTTCCCTACCTGTTGATCATCGGTGACCGCGAGGCCGAGGACGGCACACTGTCCGTTCGCGCTCGCCATGGCGAGGATGTCGGCACGTTGACGGTCGACGACTTTGCGGCACGGGTGGTGGAGGAGGCCGGGTAATGGCGCCGTCATGGCAGACGCGAAAGCGGCTGGCGGCACTTCGCAACGCGGCCATCTTGATTGCCATCGCGTTCGGCTTCACCTTCCTGGGCGATGGGCTGGCCCTGACCAGCCGGTTGGTGTCGCAGCTGATCATGGTGGCTCTCGTGATCGGGCTCGCGGTGTTCGGAATCCAGTACTTCCGTGAGAACCAACTGAAGTGGCTGGTCATCAAACGGCCACTGCGCGGAGTGATCATCGTCTGCGCCGTGCTGATGGCCGTGCTCGCGGTGGCCGGCCGGGCGCTCCTCGGTGATCGTCTGTCGCCCGGGACCTTGCTGCTGTTCGAGATCGCCCTTGGTCTGGTGATCGTCTGGATCGTGGTGGACAGCCGCCGCAACTGATCTTCCCCGGCCGTCTCGTGTCGGCGTCCCAGCTCGTGGAGTTCAACCACGGGTGGGGACTGACACGAACTGGTGCGCCGCGAACGAGGATCACGAGAGAATGAGGACATCGAGCGCGAGCCGGATCGCCGAGACCACGGTGGACGGCCGGATGTCACACCAACATCGGTCCCGTCGGACACCGCCAGGACCACGATTGCCGGAGTCAGAACTTCGCTAAGGATGGTGCAGAACATCACCACCACCTTTGGGAATCGGCTCACGGTGCACGCGACACGTCCCGGGGCTGCGCAGTGAGTGACGAACCCTCCGATTGGCGCTGATTGGCTTGAGGGTGATCGAAGCGGCGCCGGCGCGCCGGCGTCCGCCTGCATGTCGCACAATTGTTTGAGGTGTGACACACAATCGGTTCGCCGAGACACAGACGTGTGATTTTTCGGGCCGTAGCGTGAGCCCATGAGAGCAGAGCACCAGCGCGGTCAGGCGGCGGTCGAGATGGTCGGCGTCGCCTGCGCGCTGGGGGTCGCGCTCATGTAGATGACCTGGTTGAGGTGCGCCTCGAACTCCTCGAACATCAGTGGCCGGTTGTCCAGGGCGGACGGCAGGCGGAAGCCGAAGTCGACCAGGATCTCCTTGCGCGTCCGGTCGTTCTTGTACATGCCCACGACCTGCGGGATCGTCATGTGCGACTCATCGACGACCAGGAGCCAGTCCGGCGGGAAATAGTCCAGCAGCGTCCAAGGGCGTGAGCCGGCCTCGCGCCGCGAGAGATGGCGCGAGTAGTTCTCGATGCCGGTGCAGTAGCCGAGCTCTCGCAT
>Ga0209023_10005099_pt1 | contig 14533 bp, 15 predicted proteins | sample LakOneMetagenome_FD_187468 | JGI IMG/M metagenome (GOLD analysis project Ga0209023, IMG submission 187468) | Freshwater and sediment microbial communities from Lake Erie, Canada (SPAdes) (version 2) | ecosystem: Environmental > Aquatic > Freshwater > Lentic | place: Lake Erie, Canada...
GATGTCGAGGTCGATGCGGTCCAGGATCGCCCGCTCGGCGTAGGCGAAAGTCACCTCACGCAGCTCGATCACGCGGCCACCTCCAGCTCGTCGGCCTCGTGGGCCCGCGACGCGGATCGCCACGGCCGCGCCGGGGGCGGGGTGAGTACGGCGGGGGCGAGCCCCAGCAGCAGCGCCAGCAGGAGCTCGAGGCTCATCGTGGGCGCGACGTCGAGCGCGGGGTGGGCGAGCGTCAGGTCGCCGACCCCGATGCGGTACGTCGCGACCGCGACCACGAGCCCGGTGGCCGCGGTCAGCAGCTCGGGGATCCGCCACCGGTCGGGGCGATAGCGCGTGCGCGCCACCCGCCGACCGGCGCTCCACATCCCGGCGACGCCGAGAGCGGTCCCGCCGACGAGCATCGGCAAAGCGAGGTAGCGCGGTGCGGTGCGGTCCAGGACGGCGTAGACACCGACCGCGATGCCGATCAGGGCGCCGAGCAGCAGCCCTCCGGTGACCCGCCGCTGCGCGGCCGACTCCCCCGGCGCACGGCCGTAGCCGCGCGTGTCCATGCCCGCCGCGAGCGCCAGCGAGCGCTCCAGCGCGTCCTCGAGGACGGGGACCAGGAACCGGCGCAACCGCGCCACACGGCCGGCGGCACCGCCGCGCAGCCGCTGGGCGGCCCGGACGCGGCGCACGCTGTCGGCCAGCTGCGGGACGATCGTGACCGCGACCACGAGGGCGGTGCCGATCTCATAGAGCGCCGGCGGGAGCGACTTCAGCAGCCGCTTGGGATTGGCCAGCGCATTGGCGGCGCCGACGCACACGATGATCGCCGCGAGCCGCAGCCCGTCGTAGAGCCCGGCCACCAGGGCATCGCTCGTCACCGGCCCGAGCAGCTGGATCCCGGTCATCCAACCGGGCAGGGGCACCTCCGGCAGGGGCAGGAGGACCTGCCCGGTCGGTGTGCCCGGGAAGACGATGCGGAAACCGACCCGGATGGCCACCACGGCCGCGGCCATCCAGAGATAGATCCGGAACGACCGCGACCACGGGTGCTCCGGCCTGCGCGCCACCACGACCAGCCACGCCACCGCGATGATCAGCAGCAGCGTGAGCGGGTTGGTGCTGAACGACGCCGCAGCCGCCAGTCCGAGCGCCCACACCCACCACGCGACCGGGTGGAGGTCGCGAGGCAGGCGGGCGCGGATGGCGGGCGGGCGTCCGTGGGGGCGCGGCAGGGGAATCGTCACGGCGGTGGCGACCCCCGGGTACGGCGTACGAGCGCGACGCCGGCGGCGGAGCCGGCCAGGAGTACGAGCACCACTGGGACGACCCACCCGGGAAGGCCGCCGGTCGGGGCGGCCGTGGGCTCGGCGGCGGCGTCCGTGACCGGCGGGTCGGCGGAGGCCGACGGCGACGGGGTCGGTGCGACGGCGGCCGAGGCGTGCTCGCTCCGGTGCTTGCGCGGCTTGGCGTCGGCCGTGGGTGAGGCGGACGCCTCGCCCGTGGTCGACGGCGTCGCTGAGGACGTCGCAGGCGGGGAGGTCGGGTCGGCGGAGCCGGAACCGCCTCCCTTGCCGCCACCCGAGGAGTGGCCGTCCGACGGGCTGGCCGACGGGCTGGGCGAGGTGCTGGCGCGGGCGGTCGGGGTGACCCCGGGAAGGGCCTTGGCGGTGCTGCCCTGCCAGGAGAAGGCGACGTAGCCGCCGTCGGGGATGGTCAGCGCGGCCGCCCCCGCCGTGGCGTAGGACCAGGTGCCGGTGGTGCCGTCGGACCAGAACAGTCCCCAGTAGGCGTCGGCCGGCGGCGTGTTGACGCAGGGGTCGCTCGCGGGGGCACCGTCGACCCGGCACACGAAGCCCGGCTGGCGCTGGACATAGGTCAGGTCGAAGCCGTTGCGGGTGAACAGCGTCGAGGCCTTGACCCCGCCGCCGTCCCCGTCACAGATCGTGTGCACTCCCCCGCCGAGCCCGTGCGGGTCGACCACGACGGTGACCCCCGAGGCACTGGAGCAGGCCGCGGCCGAGGCCGGCATCGTCGGGAGGACGACGCCGAGCGCGGAGGCCGCGACCAGGAGGGCCGCGGCGACCGCCTGTCGGAGCAAGGAACGAGTCACGTGCTCAGAACCTTCGGCACGCGGCGGCGGTGAGCAGGTCCATCGCCGGCGCGGCCTGAGCCGTCGTACGACGCCACTGGTCGCGGGTGGCGAAGGTGATGCCGTGGACCCTCGCAGCCTTGAGCGCGGCTCGGTTGTAGGCGATGGCCCCCCCGTGCTTGGCGAGCTTGCTCCCCTTGGCGGGCTGGTAGATCTGGAGGCCACTCACCCACCTGGCGGCGTCGACCGCCGGTGCGCACGCGCCGCGAGCGGCCAGCGCCCAGGCGGCCAGGCCGGTGCTGTTGGCGTTGGGCCCCTTGGTGCTGGGACCTCCGCCGAAGCTGCCGTTGTCCCGCTGGGTGTCCTTGAGCCACCGAACCCCGGCCTTGATCGCGTTGTCGACGTCAGCCCGCGGAGAGTCCAGCGCCAGCAGGCTGATCAGGGCGACGGCGGTCGCGTCGGTATCGGGTGCGCTGGCGTCGGCGCTGTCGCCGTCGCAGGTCTGGTCGGCGGCATCCTTGGCCTCGGTGAAGTAGAGCCGGAAGTAGCCTGCGGAGCACTGTTGCTGGAGCAGGAACGACAGGGCCGGCTCGGCCTGGTCGGAGCCGGCCAGGGTCAGCCCCCGCACGGCGTAGGACTGCCCCAGGACGTTGGCGTAGTCACCGAAGCTGCTCGAGTCGACGATCCGGCCCGTGATCGGCGCCTCGGTGGCCACCGTCGCCTCGAGGAGCGCGACCAGGTCGAAGCCCCCATAGTGACGCGGCTTCGATCCCGCAGCCTGAGCCATCACCAGGGCCTTCGCCGTGGCGCCGGAGTAGGTGCTCCCGACGTCACCCCACTGCTCCCCGGTGATGTAGTCCTCGACGTTGCCCCGAACCGCCTTGTTGATCTGACCGATGGTGGCGGCGCGCCGGTCCAGGGCGTCAAGGCCCAGGGCGAGGTCGATCGCCAGACCGTAGTCGGGGTGCTCTGCCCCGAAGATGCTGCCGTCCTTGACCAGACCTGCCAGCCACGCAGCACTGGCATCACCCCGGTCGGGAGCCGCGCGGCGCTGGGCCTGCGCGGGGGCGCCGACCGTCGACAAGGTGAGAGCCACGGCCGTCAGCACGGCAGCACGGCGAAAAAGGTGACGCATGGTTGTCCTTCCCGCTGCGACAGCGGGGGGACTCGGCTGGGCCGGATCACCACCCGCTGCTTTCCTCGACAGCGTGTGTTGAAGACGCGTCGCAGTGGGCGTTCCGGCTCGCCATCGAGCTCCGAGGAGCTGGTGGCCTACGGTTGCGGGTCAGCGCCGGACTTGGACCGGCTTCCCCCGACTACGGGCGTGTATGGATGTGTGGCTCGCACCCTACCCCCCGTGCTGCCGGCGGGGACACTCTCAGCCCGTGGCGGGGCGCCGTGACCGCCGTCACGTCGTCGGGCCGCGCCGACCACACCTCCCGGTGCCACCATGGAAGGGGTCGGTCGGTCTGGCCGAGCTCGCGATCGGAGTGCTGGTCGCCGTCGGCGTTCTCCTGGGCGTCGCCTGGCTGTCCGACGGCGCGAGCGCCATCGAGGACACCTGGGTGGGCGCGCTCGGGGCGGCCGGCCTCTATGTGACCCTGGCGTCCGCCGCCCTCGCCTGGCTCCTGGCCGTCGGCGTCCGCATCAAGCACGAGGCGTGGACCCGGCTCTGGCTCCCGCTGGCCACCCTGCCCACGATCGCGGTCCTGCTGCTGGTCGGCGAGCTGTTCATCTGGGAGTGATCCCTCGGCGCCCCTCAGCACATGGGCGTGAGCAGCGACCCCTCCGTGCTGATCGGCGAGCCTGCGGCCAGCCACGGCGTGAGCGTGGAGAAGGGCCTCGGCATCCGGGCGATCGCCTCCGTGGTTGCCCTCAAGCGGCCGTCCGCGCGCGACAGGAGCTTGACGAGGCTTAGGACCCGTTGGAGGCGATCTCCCAGAGGTGGCCGGCGGGGTCGCGGAAGCTGGCGGTTCGCGGTCCCCACGGTCGGTCCATCGGACCGTTGACGAGGGTCACGCCGCGCTCGGCGAGCGTCGTACACATCGCGTCGACGTCCGCCACGTCGAGGGTGAAGACCATCCGGCTCCCCAGCGGGTCACCGACGACGGCCGGCTCGATCAGCTCGGGTGCAGCCGTGACAGCCAGCAGGTTGATCAGGGTCTCGCCGAAGCGGAAGACCGCGGAGTCGGCGTCCTCGAAGAAGACCGGCAGACCGAAGACCTCCTGATAGAACGCCTTGGTCGCCGGTAGGTCCTCTGCGAACAGCGTGATGGCACCGATCGCGCCTGGCCAGTCGGTCATGCGGTCTCCCCCGTGTGTTCGGTCTAGGTGAGCTTCTCCAGGATGAGCTCGCGGACGCGGTTGGCATCGGCCTGACCGCGCATCTGCTTCATCACCGCGCCGATCAGCGCGCCGGCCGCGGCGACCTTGCCTTCGCGGATCTTGTCGGCGACGTCGGGATTGGCCGCGATGGCGTTGTCGACCGCTGTGCCGAGCGCGCCGTCGTCGGAGACGATGCCCAGGCCACGGGCCGTGACGATCTCCTCGGGCGTGCCCTCGCCGGCCAGCAGGCCGTCGAACACCTCGCGCGCCAGCTTGTCGTTGAGCGTGCCGGCGTCCACCAGTCCTTGGACGGCAGCGACCTGGGCGGGCGTCACGGACAGGTCGGTCAGGTCAAGCTCGGCATCGTTGGCGCGACGGGCCAGCTCGCCGAGCCACCACTTGCGTGCGGACTGCGGTGTCGCACCGGCGGCGATCGTCTCCTCGACCAGGAGCAGCGCGCCGGCACCGACGGTGTCGCGCATCTCCAGGTCGGAGAAGCCCCAGTCGGCCTGCAGCCGGGCGCGGTGCTCGCGCGGAGGCTCGGGCAGCGACGCGCGCAGCTCCTCGACCCACTCACGTGACGGAGCGACCGGCACAAGGTCGGGCTCGGGGAAGTAGCGGTAGTCCTCGGCGTCGGACTTCTCGCGGCCGGAGGTGGTGATCCCGGTGTCCTCGTGCCAGTGCCGCGTCTCCTGGAGGATCGAGCCCCCCGAGGACAGGACGGCGCCGTGGCGCTGCATCTCGTAGCGGACGGCCCGCTCCACCGAGCGCAGCGAGTTGACGTTCTTGGTCTCGGTGCGGGTGCCCAGCTTGTCGGCGCCCTTGGGCGCGAGCGACAGGTTCACGTCGCAGCGCAGAGACCCCTGCTCCATGCGGACATCGCTGACGCCGAGGCCGAGGAGCAGCTCCCGCAGGTGGGCGACATAGGCCTTCGCGACCTCGGGGGCCTTCGCTCCCGTGCCGGGGATCGGCTTGGTCACGATCTCGATGAGGGGGATGCCTGCGCGGTTGTAGTCGACCAGCGAGTAGTCGGCGCCGTGGATGCGTCCGGTCGTGCCGCCCACGTGGGTCGACTTGCCGGTGTCCTCCTCCATGTGGGCGCGCTCGATCTCGATGCGGAACACCTCGGACCCGTCGGCGGTGTCGACCTGGACCTCGGTCCACCCGTTGAACGCGATGGGTTCGTCGTACTGGCTGGTCTGGAAGTTCTTGGGCATGTCCGGATAGAAGTAGTTCTTCCGCGCGAAGCGGCACCACTCGGCGATCTCGCAGTTGAGGGCGAGGCCGATGCGGATGGCGGACTCGACGGCCTTGCCGTTGACGACCGGCATCGAGCCGGGCAGGCCGAGGCAGGTCGGGCAGACCTGGGTGTTGGGCTCGGCGCCGAACACGGTCGAACAGCCGCAGAACATCTTGGAGGCCGTGTTGAGCTCGACGTGGACCTCGAGGCCCATCGTGGGGTCGAAGGACGCCAGCACGTCCTCCCAGCCGAGCAGCTCCTGCCGGTCGATGGCGCTCATCGGTCTGCTCCTTCCAGGGCAGGGGCCTGGGCCAGCAGCGGTCCGCCCCAGGTCTTCTCGAGCAGCGCCTCCGCAGCGGCACCGACGCGATAGAGCCGGTCATCGGCCAGGGCCGGGGCGAGGATCTGGAGCCCGACGGGCAGACCGTCCTCCTCCGCGAGACCGGCGGGGACCGAGATGCCGGGGACGCCGGCGAGGTTGGCGGGGATGGTCGCGAGGTCGTTGAGATACATCGCGAGCGGGTTGTCGATCTTCTCCCCCAGCTTGAACGCCGTGGTCGGTGCGGTGGGCGAGAGCAGGACGTCGACCTGCTCGAAGGCGGCCGCGAAGTCGCGGCTGATCAGCGTCCGGACCTTCTGGGCCGAGCCGTAGTAGGCGTCGTAGTAGCCGCTCGAGAGCGCGTAGGTGCCGAGGATGATGCGGCGCTTGACCTCGTCGCCGAACCCGACGTCGCGGGTCGCCTTCATGACGTCCTCGGCGGACGGGTTCGCGATGTCGTCCGGAAGGACTCGGATGCCATAGCGCATGGCGTCGAAGCGGGCCAGGTTGGACGACGCCTCGGCGGGCAGGATCAAGTAGTAGGTCGCCAAGGCGTGCAGGAAGCTGGGGCAGGACACCTCGACGACCTCGGCGCCGGCGCCGACGAGCGCCTGGACCGCCTGGTCGAAGCGCGCCAGCACGCCGGGCTGCCAGCCGTCCCCGCGGAGCTCGGTGATGACACCGAGCTTGACGCCGGTCAGGTCGCCGGCGGCACCGGCCCGGGCGGCGTCCACGAGCGCAGGCAGCGGCTGGTCGATGCTCGTGGAGTCGAGCGGGTCGTAGCCGCCGATCGCCTCGTGCAGCAGCGCGGAGTCGAGGACCGTGCGGGTCACCGGCCCGACCTGGTCCAGCGAGTTGGCCAGGGCGACCAGGCCATAGCGGGAGACGCCGCCATAGGTCGGCTTGACCCCGACGCTGCCGGTGACCGCCGCCGGCTGGCGGATCGAGCCACCGGTGTCGGTGCCGAGCGCGAGCGGCGCCATGAACGCGGACACGGCCGCGGCCGAACCACCACCGGACCCGCCGGGGATGCGGTCGAGGTCCCACGGGTTGTGGGTCGGGCCATAGGCGGAGTGCTCGGTCGAGCTGCCCATCGCGAACTCGTCCATGTTGGTCTTGCCGAGGATCGGCAGGCCGGCGTCCTTGAGCTTGCGGACCACCGTCGCGTCATAGGGCGGCACCCAGCCCTCGAGGATCTTGGAGCCGCAGGTCGTCGGCAGCCCGCGCGTGGCGAGCACGTCCTTGACCGCGATCGGTACGCCGTCGAGGCGCGAGGCGGGAGCGCCTGCGGCACGACGATCGTCGGACGCCTGTGCCTGGGCGAGCGCCCCGTCGGCGTCGACGTGCAGGAAGGCGTGCACCACGCCGTCCACGGCCGCGATGCGGTCGAGGTGGGCCCGGGTCAGCTCGACCGAGGTCACGTCCCCGGCCGCGAGGGCGTCGGCCAGCTCAGCGGCGGTCCGTCGCGTCCAGTCGGTGCTCATCACTGCTCGTCCCCGAGGATGCGCGGAACGCTGAACCGCTGCTGCTCGGACGCGGGGGCTCCGGAGAGCGCCTCCTCCGGCGACAGGCCCGGCACGACCACGTCGTCACGGAAGACGTTGGTCAGCGGGATGGCGTGCGAGGTCGGCGGGATGTCCTCGGCGGCGACGTCACTGATGGACGCCACCGACTCGAGGATGACCGACAGCTGGGGAGCCAGATGGTCCAGCTCCTCCTCCGACAGGTCGATCCGGGCCAGGTCGGCCAAGTGGGCGACCTCGTCGCGAGTGATCTCAGGCATGAGGACCATCCTAGGAAGTCGACGGGTCACCGCCGGGTGCGGGGCCGCTCGCCGGACTCACGGGCCCCGGATCAGCGCTCAGGCACAGAGCCAGAGGAGAGTCATCGTGGCGATCTCCACGACGATCACGCCGCTCGCCACCCCGACCGCGCGCCGGTCGCGCCACTTCGCAGCCATCGCCCACCACGGGATAACAGCGCCGGCCAGACCTACGGTGACCCCCAGCGTCACCCAGGGGACGGACCTGGTCAGCACCCCCGCGACCAGCGTGATGACGGAGAGCAGCACCGCACCGTTGAGCAGCGCGTCCACGACGAGCGCGCCCGCTGCCCTCGCCGCGAAGCCGCCCACCGTCGTCGGGGCATGGTCGTCCTGTTGGTGGGTCATGGCGTCTCCACCGTGCGGTCGAAGTCGGGGTCGGCGCGCACCACCGCCCGCCACTGATCGGCGTAGAGCTCCTGCATCCGGCTCACGTGGGGCACGAGCAGGCCGGCGTGAGGGGAGGTCCCGTCGAACACCTCGCCCCAGGTCGTCTCCCGGGCAGCGACCCGCTCGGCCAGCTCGCGCATCTCCTGCCCGAGACGCCCGGCCAGGGCGTCGTCCTCGAGCCGAGCGCGTTGCTCGGCGGTGTGCACGGGGGTGGCCGCCACCCGGGCCACGTGCCGACGGGTGTCGGCCAGTGCCTGCTGGAAGGCGGTCTGCGCCGCCGCCAGCCGTTCGTCGAGGGAACTCATCGCGTCGCCTCCCGTCCTCAGGGCGCGGCCGGGACCAGGGGTGCTCCCGGCAGTCCGTCGGCTGTCACGTCGTGGACCAGGCTGATCAGCAGGTCCTTGATGGTCGTGAGGATCTGCCAGAACGCCTGGATCGCCTTGCGCGCCGTCTTGAACAGCTCCCACGCCTCCTTGATGGTCTCGACGGCCTTCCACTGACCCCACAGCGGGATGTAGGACGACGAGAGCGCGGCGCTACAGATGCTGATGATCAACCGGATGACGTCGACGACGTTCTGCGCCAGGTCGACGGCGCCGCGGATCATGTCGCGCAGGTGGGCCGCGATCCGGGCCGTCGCCGTGGACTGTCGGGGAAGCGCCGTCAGCCACTGGTCCAGGTAGGCGGCAGCACTGGTGGCCGCCGCCCCTCTCCAGGTCTGGTCGATCGCACCCTGACCGCGGGTCAGGTTGACGTCGACCCCCTCCAGACACCTGCTCACCTGCTCCCAGGCCGAGGCCTGGAGGGCCGCCTTCTCGATGTCGCCGGCGATCCACCGGGTGACGTAGTCGCGGGGGTCGACGCCGATGATCCACAGGGTCAGGTCGCAGATCCTGTCGAGGAGGTAGCCGAAGGAGACCTTCGGCAGCGCGGCGGTATCGCATGACGGCGCACTGATGGGCAAGACCGTCGCGACGTCGTAGAAGCCGCCGCCCGCCAGGCTGTCATCGCGAAGGGCGGCCCCCACCCCGAAGTCCTGCGCCACCCGGGCATCCGTCGCGGCGTAGTCGCGGACGATGGCCTCGATGCTCCGGCCGGTGGCCTCCAGCCGGGCACCCTGGGTGGCGAGCGCCTCGGTGAACACCGGGATCAGCCGCTCATAGTCCAACGTGATGAGCTCGAGGATCATCCCGAACTCGCCGTCGGTCACGTGAGCGGCCAGATAGCCGGACGCGGCCGCACAGTCGGTGCCGGCCCTGCCGACCTGGGCGGACCAGCCACGGAGATCGGACAGCTCGGCAGCAAGCACGGTCATGGCGCTCCCCCGCGGCCGCTCGCGCCCTTCCGGGCCCGGCCGACGATCCAGTCGGCGTCCCCCGTGGCCGCCGGTTCCGCAACGTCTACCCGGGCCCGGGAGTCCCCAAACCGGCCGACCCGGCACCTGTGGAAGTGAAAGTGCCGCGCGGACCCAACCGAAAGGTTCCCCCGCGACATCTGATGGGGTGGACAGCAACCACCTGAGGAGGCGCGATGCCGGGGTCGCGGAGACCACCGTCCGACGACGAGTTCAGCGAGCTCGTGCATGCGGTCTGGCCGAGCCTCTACCGCACGGCCTACCTCCTCGTCGGCGACCGTGGCCTCGCCGAGGACCTCGTCCAGGCCTCACTGACCAAGACCTACGCCAGCTGGGGCAAGGTGCGCGACGTCGCCGCCGCGCCCGGCTATGCCCGGACCACCCTCGTCAACACGGCGGCCGCCTGGTTCCGCCGGAAGAGCTGGCGCAACGAGCGCCCCGTGAGGGAGCTCCCCGAGACCGCCGTCCACAGTGACGTCGCCGAGCGCCCCACGCTGATGGTCGCGCTCGCCCAGCTCGCGCCCCGCCAGCGCGCCGTCGTCGTGCTCCGCTACTACGAGGACCTCTCCGTCGACGAGACCGCCCAGGCGCTGGGGATCAGCGCCGGCACGGTGAAGAGCCAGACCTACGACGCCCTGGCGCGACTGCGCGACCTGCTCGGTGAGGACGTCATCCCGACCACCACAGGAGGACACCGTGGCTGAGCGACTGAGCCGGCTGATGCACGCCGAGGTCGACGCGCTCGACATTCCGGCGCCGTCCCCGCGGACGACGCTGGCCACGGGCCGTCGGCTGCGCCGGCGTCACAACCTGACCGTTGCGGTGGTCGGGGCGACCGCGGTCGCGGCGGTCGCCTGCGGCACGCTGTTCTGGGCGAACCGGCCGGCGGTCACCGTGGTCGACCCGGTGACGCCCCACAGTGCTCCCGCCCCGCCGGCGTACGGAGTCGGCTCACGGGTCGTGCTCGGCGACGAGGTGGCGCAGGTGCCGGACACCGTGCACTCGCTGCACTACACCTCGGTCGGTGTGCTGGTCCGTAGCAACCCGAACGACGGCGCCTCCGACGGCTCCGGCCCGGAGTCGCTCACCCTGGTCCAGGACGACGGCACCACGGTGGACCTCGGCACCGTCCCAGAAGGCGTCGGCCCGGCGACCGACCCGGAGCAGCCCTACTTTGCCTTGGCCGAGCGGAGCGGTGACGGCTTCGAGGCCGTGGTGCGCGATGCCCGGACGGGCGACGAGGTGGGGCGGGTGGCGCTGCCCGATCTGCCGCCAAGCTATTGGGAGGTTCCGCCGCTGGGGCTCAGCGGCGACCACGTGTACGTCGGCTACCGGTCCAAGACCGTCGCCGTCGACTGGCACACCGGTGACAACCATGTCGTCGCCGGACTCACGGGAGGAATCCCGGAGGTGTACGGCGGACACGCGCTCATTCCGACCGGCGACACCGCAACCGTCATCGACGCCGCCACGGGTGAGGAGCTCGCCGAGTTCCCGGTGACCGGCGACCCGGCCGACGGCGAGGGTGGGGTCGACCTGTCCCCCGACGGACGTTTCGCCCTCGTGTGGCACATCGACCCGCAGAGCTACGAGCCGGCCCGCAAGTTCACTGTCGTCGACATCGCCTCGGGGGGCTCGCAGCCGTTCGACGGAGCGCCGTACGACTGGGGATGGACCGCCGACGGCGGCCTCTTCACGATCCAGGACGGGACCGTGGCCCAGTGCGCACCAGCGACCGGCGAATGCACCGAAGCCCGGTCACCGGTGAACATCGGTAGCCAGATGATCCGCCTGGGCGGTCGGATGTACGAGAGCTGATCAACCGCTGGCCGCGGCGGGCCCCTCGGCCAAGAGCCGTTCGAAGCCGGCCTCGTCGAGGACGGTGACGCCGAGCTGCTCGGCCTTGTCGGCCTTGGAGCCGGCGTTGTCACCGACGACGACGTAGTCGGTGTTCTTGGAGACCGATCCGGCGGCCTTGCCGCCACGGCTGATGATCGCCTCCTTGGCGGAGTCGCGGGAGAAGTTGACCAGCGAGCCGGTCACCACGACCGTCAGCCCCTCGAGCGTGCGCGGGGTCGACTCGTCGCGCTGGTCCGCCAGGGAGACTCCGGCAGCCGCCCACTTGTCGATGATCTCGACGTGCCAGTCGACCGCGAACCACTCGATCACCGCCTCGGCGATGGTCGGGCCGACCCCCTCGGCGGCGGCCAACTGCTCCTCGCTGGCGGCCCGGATGGCATCCATCGACCCGAACTCGGTCGCCAGCGCCCGGGCCGCGGTCGGCCCGACGTGCCGGATCGACAGGCCCACCAGAACCCGCCACAGCGGAACCTGCTTGGCCCGGTCGAGCAGGCTCAGCAGCCGCTGGCCGTTGGCCGACAGCTGCGGACCCTCCTCCCCCTTCTTGGGGGCACGCGTGAACAAGGCCGTCTGCTTGAGCTTGTCGGCGTCGAGGTCGAAGACGTCGCCCTCGTTGGCGATGACGCCCGCCTCGAACAGGGCGAAGGCGGCCTCGGAGCCCAGCCCCTCGATGTCGAAGGAGCCGCGCCCGGCCACGTGGAACACCCGGTCGAGCACCTGGGCCCGACAGAACTGGTGGTTGGGGCAGCGCAGGTCCTTGTCGCCCTCCTTCTGCTGGACGAGCGTGGTGCCGCACGCAGGGCACTGGGTCGGCATCACCCACTCGGGCAATCCCTCGGGGCGCAGGGCCAGGACCGGCCCGAGGATCTCGGGGATGACGTCCCCGGCCTTGCGCAGGATGACGGTGTCGCCGGGTCGCACGTCCTTGCGTTTGACCTCATGGGCGTTGTGGAGCGTGGCCCGCTCGACGGTCGAGCCCGCGACCCGGGTCGGCTCCATCACCCCGAACGGCGTCACGCGGCCGGTGCGGCCGGTGTTGACCTCGATCGAGAGCAGCTTGGCGTTGACCTCCTCGGGCGGGTACTTGAAGGCGATGGCCCACCGCGGCGCCCTGCTCGTCGACCCGAGCCGACGCTGGAGGGCGACCTCGTCGACCTTGACGACGACCCCGTCGATCTCGTGCTCGACGTCGTGGCGGTGCTCGCCATAGAAGGCGATGAACTCCCGCACCGCCGCGAGGTCGGGCAGCACGCGGACCCGGTCGCTCGTGGGGAGACCCCACGCCCGCAGGGCGTCGTAGGCCGAGCTCTGCGCCGCCGGCTCGAAGCCGCGCCGGGCACCGATCCCGTGACAGACCATGCCGAGATCACGAGAGGCCGTGACCCGCGGGTCCTTCTGACGCAGCGACCCGGCCGCGGCGTTGCGGGGGTTGGCGAACATCGCCTTGCCGGCGTCGACCATGGCCGCGTTGAGCCGCTCGAAGGCCTCGACGGGGAGGAACACCTCGCCGCGTACCTCGACCAGGTCGGGCACGGGGACGTCGCCGGTCGCCGTCAGACGATGCGGGACCGAGGCGATCGTCTTGACGTTGGGGGTGACGTCCTCGCCGGTGCGCCCGTCGCCTCGGGTCAGGGCGCGAACCAGGCGGCCCTGCTCATAGAGGAGGTTGATCGCCAGACCGTCGACCTTGAGCTCGCACAGCAGCGCCGGGTCGTCGACCCCCTCGCGGCCCAGCCGGGCGTGCCACGCCTCGAGCTCCTCGTCGGAGAAGGCGTTGTCGAGTGACTGCATCGGCTCCAGGTGGTCGACCGCCGTGAAGTCGGTGGAGACGGCTCCGCCGACCTTCTGGGTCGGCGAGTCGGGCGTGCGGAGCTCGGGGAACCGGGTCTCGAGGTCCTCGAGCTCGCGCATCCGGACGTCGAAGTCCGCGTCGGAGAGGGTCGGATCGTCGAGGACGTAGTAGCGCCAGCGCGCCTCCTCGACCTCGTCGGCCAGCGTCTGGTGGCGTTCGCGGGCCTGCGCCGTGGCGGCCGTGACCTCGGAGGACGTCATGGGCCTATCTTGCCGTGCGGCGCCGACAGGTCGCCCACCGTGGTGTCGACAACCCCGTGGGTACGTCGCCCTGTCGCGAGCGCCGATCACCACCCATCCGGCAGACTCGTCCCAGCGAACCACCAGCATGAAGCCGTCCGGAGGTGCCGTGCCCGCGATCGACCAGGCTCGGGCCTCACTCACGCGGTTCGACCCTTCTTCAGCCCCGCGGTCCGCCGTACTCCTGCTGCACGGTGGCACCGAGTTCTCCGAGGACCCGGTAGGGCCGCTCAGCGCCTCGTGGCAGGTGATGCGGTCGCTCCAGAGGGCTTTCGAGGAGACCATCGACGAGCGCGGGCTGGCCACCAGCGTGTGGCTGCTGCGCTACCGCCAGCGCGGCTGGAACGGCGGCAGCCCGCGCACCGACGCCCGGTGGGCCCTGGCCACCCTCGCCGACGAACTCGGCGACGTGCCCGTCAGCCTGGTCGGCCACTCCATGGGCGGTCGAACGGCGATCCACGTCGCCGACCACCCCTCGGTCACCGGGGTCGTGGCGCTCGCCCCGTGGGTACCGCCCGACACCCCGGTGTCCACGCTGGCCGGGCGACGGTTCGTCGCCGCACACGGGAGTCACGACAAGATCACGCCGTTCGCCTCGACGCGGTCCTATGTCGAACGCGCCAGGGCCGTCGCTGACGACGTGCGCTTCGTCGACATGGGCCCGGTCGGCCACTACCTGCTGCGGGACCGCCGTCACTGGTGGGAGGTCGCGACCACCGAGGCGTTGGCGATGGTGGCGGCCCAGGGCTGACGTCGGTCCGGGACGTTGGAATCTCTCCAAGAATTTCTGGCGGACCCGGAATACCGAGGCAGCGCGTCCGGTTGGATGAAACGAAACCGTACCGTTCCATCCATCGGGAGCCGACCGTGAACAGCCTGGGCACCGACCACCACGGGCATCGCCCACGGGTCGAGGGCGAGCGCGAGCTCGAGATCCTCCAGGCGACCCTCGACGTCCTCGGCGAGGTCGGCTACGACCGGCTCACGATGGACGCCGTCGCCACCGCGGCCAAGGCGTCCAAGGCAACGCTCTACCGCCGCTGGAGCGGCAAGGC
>Ga0209023_10005100_pt1 | contig 14530 bp, 14 predicted proteins | sample LakOneMetagenome_FD_187468 | JGI IMG/M metagenome (GOLD analysis project Ga0209023, IMG submission 187468) | Freshwater and sediment microbial communities from Lake Erie, Canada (SPAdes) (version 2) | ecosystem: Environmental > Aquatic > Freshwater > Lentic | place: Lake Erie, Canada...
ACTCTTCGTATTCAAGGTCGGAAAATCCCGCTGGCTTTGATCGTTTGTCTGAAAAACTTAAAGACTCACTAGGATTCAATTTGTTCACCGATAGAATCACATTACCCTGTATATCTCTATGCACATAGGCTTGATGACCCTTTAAACGAAACTTCGATGGTAGAAGCACAATAAAACCTTTGCTCCTCTTAAATATTTTTGCTGTAGACATCATTAATATCTCCATCCCTTTAGTCGCTCTTTGGCTGTTAGTTAACAAGCTTTCTCTTATTTGAATCTCATCGCTCTAACTCTCTAGCTAATCGGAGTGCAACCCGTAAAGCGTTCTTTTAGTGCAGTGAGATGGTCTGCCTGTTTTTCAATGCCTTCATCTAACATCCGCTGAACCCAAATTCTGATTGCACGATGATTATCAAAAACTCGATCAACATCGAGATAGAGTGCCAATCCATACCCAGTTTGAATCTCATACTGGATAATTAACTCTTTCGACAATTGATTGGCTAAGGGACTAATCCATGCTCCCCATGCTTGTTGTTGAATGCTCATTGATCACACTCCTTCCGTCTGGGGTTTAGACTGCGCTAGCAGAAGTTCGAATGCGCTACCATCCCTACGCGTGATGTCAGGCACGTAGCGGCTATAGACGCGAAAGAGCATTTCTGTGGTTGAATGACCCAACTGTCTTGCAATCCATTCAGGATTCTCACCTGCCGCCAACCATAGAGTCGCAGCGGTATGTCTAGTCTGATATGCCCTGCGTGCAGGAATATTCAGTAAATAAAGCGTTGGATGCCAAACCCTACGATTTACATTGCGGTATTCCAAAGGGTCCCCGTCCCGATTGCAGAATACGTATTCAGATTTAGTACCCGTCACCGCATACTGTTTCAGTAATGCGTCATACACTAATTGGGACATATGAATCTCTCGATTAGAACCTCTAGTCTTGGTGTCACCCATTTCACCATCAACCAAAGCCTCCCTCACCTTGATTTCACTACGACTAAAATCAACATTTTTCCATTTCAATCCATCAATCTCGCTCGTCCTCATCCCTGTGAAGAAACGAACCAGATAATAAATCCGAAAGTCTTCACGAACATTATCCAGAATTTTCCAGACTTCATCCAAAGTAAATGGCATCACATCAGCTTTAGATTCTTTAAGATTGTTGATATTTTTAAAGGGTGTTTCAAACCCATATCGCTCAGACGCTTCTTTGAGTATCATGCGCAGAGGTATCATGATCTGGTTGATCCGTGTTACCGACAGACTCTCTTGGTTTTTTCCGTATTTCACTTTGGCGAGGGAGGCACGGAAGGCCAAGAGGTCTGCTTTTTCAATGGCGTTAATGACTTTAAATCCGAAATAAGGACGTAAGTAATTATTGACGGTGGTATACACCTTGCGTCGATAACTTGTGCGCCACTCAATTTCCTTTTCAGCCAGCCAAACTCGAGCAAATTCTGAAAATGTAGGAACGTTAGTAGCAAGACTCTGTGCTCTGCTGCGAAGCTGAGTCATTTCTAGTGCACGAAGACTTTTTGGGAAATACTTTGAGTAGTCAAAAGTTCCCAGTGTGATTTCCGCCTCCATTGTTTCGACAATTTTTTGAAGCTTCTTTTGATTCGCTGGTGTATCAGTTAAAAACGTTGTTTCCCTACAACGCATACCCATAAACTTGAAATCAACAAATAATTTCCCACCTCTAATTCGTATACTAGCCATGGTCGTTCTCCTTATTGTAACGCCATACCACTGAGACTACCCACCATGGTTTTGGCCATGTCCTCTTCAATACGCTCCCAAACATAGAGAATCTTACGTCCACCAAAAGGACGGATGTAATGAATACCTTCTATCAGGACTGCATCCTTAAGCTGATTGCGAATTGTTCGTGCATCATAGCGAATGCGATCAGATAACTCTTGGGTTGTCAGATATGTCTGTGTCATAATCAAAGCTCCTATTTAATACCATCATTGTGTTACTTAAGACCCACATGATGAATATTAGCATGAAAATAACTTAATGCAAGTGTTTTAGAACACAATGGTGATATTTAATGATAGTTTCGAAATTTCACATCCTACTTGCCGAACGCAGACTTAAGGTTGTAGACGTAGCTCGCATAACGAAAATGAGCAAAACTACGTTGCATAAGCTTTATAATGAACAGTCAACTCGGATTGATTTTGAGACTATTGATAAGCTATGCGAACTTCTCAATGTTGAGGTGGGAGACTTGCTTAAATATGTACCTGATCCCAAAGATGATGAAAATACAAATTCAGAGTTGGTGTCAAAATCAGACTGATCAAAATTTAGGCATGGCACAAATAGGGCACCGTTAGGGCACGGCGCTCATTTTTACGATTTGAATTCTTATTTTTATTTGCTTCACAAATAAAAAATCCCAGCTCATTGGCTGGGATTTAGTGATTGATTACAATCATTTATAAAAAAAGAATCGATTTTGGGGTCGATTCCAAACTGGAGCGGGAAAAGAGACTCGAACTCTCGACCCCAACCTTGGCAAGGTTGTGCTCTACCAACTGAGCTATTCCCGCATAATCTGGTTAGCTTACACACAATCATCATATTTGCGGTGTAAACTGAACGATGCGCATTCTAACGTAAATATAAAAACTGTCAACTCTTTTTCTCACAATTAAAATCAGGCGCGTACATTTTATCCAAATTAAACTCAATCGATGAAAATCTTCTTTGGAAAGCTTCACGCCATTTCAACATCTCATTCATGACTATTTCCATTTTGGTTTACTTTAAGAAACTGCTTTCTTAAACTAACACCACTTTTTACTCACGATTGACATTAGTATCATGGCAAAAAACGCATTACAGGCTCAACTTTTAAAAGCAGGACTCGTTGACGCAAAAAAGGCAAAGAAAATCAATCAACAACAACAGCATGCACTCAAAACTGGCAGCACTGACGATGACGTTAAAAAAGCACTCGCTCAAGCCCAAACCGAAAAACTGGCTCGTGACCAAGCTCTAAACCGTGAACGTCAGCAAGCACTCGAAGAAAAAACCCAAGCTGCAAACATTCGTCAAATGTTAGGTCAACATCAAATCCAGCACACAGCAGGAGATGTCGCGTATCAATTTGTTGATGCAGGAAAAATCAAAAAGATTTATGTCACACAAGAAGTTTACAATCAGATCGTAGCTGGTCGTGTTGCAATTGCCCGACTCGATGAGCAATACCCCCTACTTCCTCGTATTCTGGCGGATAAAATTGCTGAACGTGCTCCTGAAGTGATTATTATCCGTAATGATAAAACCACTGCTACCCAGGTCACAGACGAAGAAGATCCGTATGCAGCATACGTCATCCCTGATGATTTAATGTGGTGAGTTAGACTTGCATCTCTATACAACTAAGCTCTTGCCAACAGTACAACAGCTTGAGCCAAAATTCCTTCTTGTCGCCCAGTAAAGCCAAGTTTCTCGGTCGTCGTTGCTTTCACGCTAACACGATCGATTGCAACACCTAAATCATCCGCAATATTCTGGCGCATCGAGATATTATGCGGTGCAAGTTTAGGACGCTCACACGCAACTGTAATATCCGCATTAATCAATATAAAACCATGTTTTTGGATAATCTGATAAACATGGCGCAACAGAACTCGACTATCTGCACCTTTAAATTGTGCGTCTGTATCAGGAAAATGCTGTCCGATATCACCGAGAGCTAAAGCACCCAGTAATGCATCAGACAAAGCATGTAAAACCACATCACCGTCAGAATGTGCCAATAAAATATGACTATGGGGAATACGCACGCCAGCTAAAGTCACGAATTTCTCTGCTTCAGTTGGAGCATCGCCAAAGGCATGAACATCTAGTCCTTGACCGATACGTAAATCAAGCGGATTCATAATCAAACTCTCATTAATGCATTCATAAAAATAGTATTTTCCCAAAAAAACCGACCTCGACTATGCAAGATCAGCTTTCCTAAAATCAACCCAAGATTTAACTTATTACGATAACAGCATGTTCAACAAATACAATTAGTTCAAAGTTTTGTCATTCAATGTCATTTTGCCGTCACGCAAATTAAATGTCGAAGAGTAACGAGTCCCTGCAGTATCCGTCACTTTAGTAACAAAGCCTTCCGTCAATGGTTTAACCAACATGGCATCGACCATTTCGTCAGATTGCATTGAATCAATCGCTTGACCTTGTGCTTTTGCTTTAGCAGCAACACTTGCAATAGTTGTGAGTAAACTCTGCGAAACATTTGCAGAAGCATCCACGTTAACTTTTTGCAAAGCTTGTTTAGGATCTTGTACTTCAGCCTCATTTAAGCTGGGCACGATCACATTTGCTGCAGCGTGTGCTTTACCGTCACTTGTTTCAATATTGAGATGATCTAGTTTTGCAGTAAATCCTTTAGCCAATATTGGCTTGAGCGCTTGCATGAATTGATCGGTAGATGCCTTCGCCTGACCAGAATCAGACTGACAAACCGCTTGATCTTTTTTCAATACATCAAGCGCATTCTTCACAGCAAGTGCATCCAGATGTTCCATGCTCAAGGCAATATCCATATTTCCAACAGATTGACCCGATTTCAACAACTGTGCGACTTGGAATTTTTCACTAAAAGCCAAGAAACCATTAGATTCGGAAGTATCAACAGAAACTTTAAAATCATTTAAGCCATAGGTTTTACCATCTGCATTAATCTCAGCAGTCTTAAGTACAAACTCACCTTTGCCTAAACCTAACCCTGACATGCCTTTAACTGAGTTGCTATTCAAATTCATTTGACCCAATTTCATCGCAAACTCAGGTGCTTTTGCATTAACATCTAACCCTTCGATCGTAAACTGACTTGCACTATGAGAGTTACCTGCAGTTTGAATGAATTTGCCGTTTAACCCTTTCCAAGTGATCTGTCCTTGCTCATCAGTATATGTCGCAGCTGGACTTTCAATGCTGGTCACGTAGTCGCCAGAAAAACCAATATTAGTTGTAATTTTTAACGGTTCTTGAGTGCCAAAAACTTTAACCACATAAGGTTGAATTTGTTCTGTTACAACAATATGCGTTTCAATTTGCCCCATGCCAAGCGATGGAAATACGCCATTGTGAATGATGTCATAACCATCAACTTTGAACGCCTCGTATGGCTTGCATGGATTTGGCGTTATCACTGCTGCCCAATCTACACGACTCGTCAGAAAACCTGTCGTTTGTCTCGTAATGACAACCTTCACCATACCCGATTGATCACTCGCCATTTTGGTTAGTGCCTCGGGGTATTTCTGCATAATTTGATGACCGCTGTACCACGTCGTTCCAGCCCATGCTGTCCCTATCAGCAGTACGACTGATGCACCAACCTTAACAAAAGTAAGACTCATAATAAGATAGTATCCTGAATAATTTAGATTTTAGATTCATTTTTATATCAAAACTTTAAAACATGTAAACTCAAAAAAAAAACTGATGAGTTAGCACTGAATGTATCAACAATTATCCATTTATATTAGCGCAATTAAAAATACCAAATATTACATTAAACGATGACTAAGATTGCGCTTGTAAAATAGCCTCCGCCAATGCCAAATCATCTGCATAAGTCACTTTAATATTATCCATCTGGCCTTCTACCAATTTGACCAAAAAACCCGCAAGCTCCATAGCACTCGCCTCATCAGTCACTTGAAGGTTTTGGTTTCTTGCCGCGATAAGCGCATCACGTAACAGACCAAAACGGAACATTTGTGGAGTTTGTGCCTGCCACAAATGATCACGAGAAACCGTCGTCACCATTTGACCAGCTTGTGCTTTCTTTAATGTATCTCTTACGGGAATAGCGAGAATCCCGCCAATAGCATCACTCAACAAAGTTTCATGTAACTTTTGCAAACTAGCAGCTGAAATGCACGGTCTTGCAACATCATGCACAAGCACCCAATCATCAGATGCAGCTTTATCCTGTAAAAAATCCAAACCTGCAAGAACCGAATCCATCCGTTCAGCACCACCGACAACAAAGTGTAATGCATCTGCATGCTTATAATTCAAAGTCTCGGCAAGATTATCATCTTCTGAAATTGCAACCACACAACCCGTCAAAGGCAACGCAAAAAGCCGATCAATACTATGCTGCATGATCGGTTTATTCAGTAAAGTTAAATATTGCTTCGGCGTAGCACCGCCAAATCGTCGACCACTTCCTGCGGCAGGAACAACAGCCCATAAGCGAGGTAAACTCATGACGCAGGTGGTGTTGCAACAGGAGGAGGCAGCGCACTCAGTTGAACGAAAGTTTCGCGAGGGCGAACTAAACCTAAGTCCATCCGCGCATGCTCCTCAACAGCTTCCATACCATTTTTTAGGTCATTCACTTCAGCAAATAACACACGATTGCGTTCAGCAGCCTTCGCATTTTCAGCATCTTGTTGCTGAGTCAAACGTACTAAAGCTTGACGATCACGATAGCCGCCCTCTCCCAACCACAGCTTATACTGTAGAAAGCCGATGACCAGTATCGCAAGACCGATCATCAAACGACCCGTGAACGTCGATAGCATTATTGTGCCTTCAAGCGTTCAACTAAGCCACGGAACTCAGCTGCACCACGATATGGCGCATCAACCATTTCTTCAATACGAAGCAATTGGTTGTACTTAGACACGCGGTCTGAACGGCACAATGAACCTGTTTTGATTTGACCCGCAGCAGTACCCACAGCCAAATCAGCAATAAAGGAATCTTCTGTTTCACCTGAACGATGTGAAATCACAGTGGTGTAGTTATTTGCTTTTGCTAAATAAATTGCATCAAGCGTTTCAGTCAAGGTACCAATTTGGTTGAATTTGATTAGGATCGAATTCGCCACACCAGTATCAATGCCTTTTTGCAAAATCGCTGGATTGGTCACAAACAAATCATCACCAACCAATTGCACTTTGTCACCACAGATATCGGTTAAGTATTTCCAGCCATCCCAATCTGATTCATCCAAACCATCTTCAATCGAAATGATTGGATATTGACGTGCAAGGCCTGCCAAGTAATCAGCAAATTGATGATTGCTGAACGCTTTATTGCCTTCACCAGCCAATACATATTGACCATTTTTATAGAACTCTGTTGCTGCACAATCAAGTGCCAGCATGATGTCTTTACCTGCTTTATAACCCGCTTGATCAATCGCTTGCAGGATCACAGTGATCGCTTCTTCGTTGGTACGCAGGTTCGGTGCAAAACCACCCTCATCACCCACAGCAGTGTTCAAACCTTGCTTCTTCAATACACTTTTCAGGCTATGGAAAATTTCTGCACCTGCGCGAAGTGCCTCGCTGAAACTTGTAAAACCAATTGGCTCGATCATGAACTCTTGAATATCAACAGTGTTATCCGCATGTGCACCACCATTGATGATATTCATCATGGGTACAGGCATCGACAATGCAGATTGACCACGGAGATTCGCGATGTGTTGATAGAGTGGCAAATGCAACTCAGTCGCAGCAGCACGCGCAGCAGCAAGTGATACTGCCAACATCGCATTCGCGCCTAGTTTAGATTTGTTTTCTGTACCATCTAAAGCAATCAGCTTTTCATCCAGACCTTTTTGGTCACGTACGTCAAAGTCGAGCAACAAATCACGAATATCACTATTCACGTTTTGAACAGCGTTGCGAACACCTTTACCTAAATAACGAGACTTATCACCATCACGGAGTTCTAAAGCTTCACGTGAACCTGTTGATGCACCACTTGGCGCAACACCACGTCCGACTACACCAGACGCTAAAGTAATATCCGCTTCAATAGTCGGATTTCCACGCGAATCCAGAATCTCACGGGCGCGAATGTCGGCGATTTGACTCATTTATAGCTCCAGATCTCAATAAACAGCTTAATAAATAGCTCAGTTATAAATAGCTAAGCAAACTGAGTAAAACTTTGAATTATTATATAATACATTCAAAATTCTACAGATTTTATGAGTCACATCACAAAGAATGTGATCACGAATACTTCAAAAATTAAAATCGATAACGAACTCATTTCTACAAAGATCAGTGCGTATCCAGTACAGCAAATCCTTTCACCAAATTATCGAGTTGCTTCATTTGCGTCAAAAACGCTTCTAACTGCGACAGACGCAATGCACATGGGCCATCACATTTCGCCACATCTGGATTAGGATGTGCTTCTAAGAACAATCCAGCCAAACCTGTCGCCATCCCTGCACGCGCCAATGTAGAAATTTGCGCACGACGACCGCCAGCAGAATCAGCACGACCACCTGGTGTTTGCAAAGCATGTGTCACATCAAAGAATACAGGAACATTCATGGCCTTCATCGTATCAAAGCCGAGCATATCCACGACGAGATTGTTATAGCCGAAACTTGAGCCGCGCTCACACAGGATTAACTTATCATTCCCAGCTTCTAGACATTTATGCAGGATATGACGCATCTCATGGGGTGCTAAGAACTGAGCTTTTTTGATATTAATAATCGCACCTGTTTTTGCCATCGCATCAACCAGATCTGTTTGACGACTCAAAAAAGCAGGCAACTGAATAATGTCAGCAATTTGTGCAACAGGTTCAGCTTGGTAAGGTTCATGAACATCAGTAATGATTGGCACATTATATTTGGCTTTCAATTCTTCAAGCCAAGCCAAGCCTTTTTCTAAACCGGGTCCACGATATGAGTGCAAGCTGGAACGATTTGCTTTATCGAAACTCGCTTTAAACACATAAGGAATACCCAAACGCTTGGTAATATCAATATATGTTTCGGCAATTTCAAATGCTAAGTCTTTGGACTCTAGAACATTCATTCCACCGAACAGCACAAAAGGCTGATCATTACCAATATGAATTTGATCCAAAGTAATATGTGATTGGGCTTTTAATTCTACGCTCATCATACGCCTCATCATTGTATCGATGACAATCCATCGTCTTCGATATCTTAAACCTAATAAAAAGCATTAATAACATATTATTAATGCTCATTTTTTACTTAGCGCATTTTCGCCTGAGTCATCGCCGCTGCGACAAAACTTGCAAACAATGGATGCCCACCACGCGGAGAACTGGTGAACTCTGGGTGGAATTGACAAGCCACGTACCAAGGGTGATCCGCGATTTCAACGACTTCAACCAAATGCTGATCTGCTGAATAACCCGAAACGGTCATCCCTGCAGCTTCTAATTGGGCGATGTAACGATCATTGACTTCATAGCGATGACGATGGCGTTCGACAATTTCTACTTTGCCATAAATCTTCTGCGCCTTACTGCCCGCAGTCAGAATAGCTTTTTGCGCGCCTAAACGCATCGTGCCACCAAGATCAGATGAGTCATGGCGGGTTTGTAAATCCCCACGTTCATCAATCCACTCGGTAATTAAACCAATTAGAGGTTGTGATGTACGACGATTAAATTCGGTTGATGTTGCTTCAGTTAGACCTGCAACATTACGCGCAAACTCAACAACAGCAAGCTGCATACCCAAACAAATTCCTAGATATGGGACTTTATTGACGCGGGCATACTGAATTGCATTCATCTTGCCTTGCGTACCCCGCTCGCCAAAACCACCAGGAACAAGAATCGCATCAACTGTTTTCAGTACAGCCAAGTCTTCATTGACTTGACCTTCTTCTAAACTTTCGGCATCAATATATTCAATCTTGACCTTAACGCGATGGGTAATGCCAGCATGCAGTAATGCTTCGTTCAGTGATTTATAGGCGTCTGGTAATTCGACATATTTACCCACCATTGCCACCCGAACTTCACCCGTTGTATTCAACAACGCGTCGGTGACCACTTTCCAATCTGACAAATCAGCAGCTGGATTGTTCCAGCCAAATTTTTCACAGATCAAATCATCAAGTTTTTGATCATGGAAATTCTTTGGAATGAAATAAATACTTGGTGCATCTTCCGCTAGGATGACTGCACGCTCTTCGACGTTAGTGAAAGACGCAATTTTGCGGCGGTTATCTTCGCCAATTGGATGGTCTGAACGACAAATCAAAATATCAGGTTGCAAACCGATTGAACGCAACTCTTTGACAGAATGTTGCGTTGGTTTGGTTTTGGTCTCACCTGCTGAGGCAATATAAGGAACAAGTGTGAGATGCATCAATAGTGAATTACGGCTGCCTAGCTCAACACGCATCTGACGCACGGCTTCCATAAATGGTAAGGATTCGATATCACCCGCTGTTCCGCCAATTTCAACGATCGCAACATCGTAACCTTCTGCGCCAGCGTGGATACGATTTTTGATTTCATCCGTAATATGTGGAATCACTTGAACGGTTGCGCCGAGATAATCACCACGACGCTCTTTTTGAATTACTTCTGAATAAATACGACCTGATGTGAAATTATTTTTTTTGGTCATCCGTGAATGACGTAGGAAACGTTCGTAATATCCTAAGTCAAGGTCAGTTTCCGCACCATCCTCAGTCACAAATACTTCGCCGTGCTGAAATGGACTCATGGTTCCTGGATCGACGTTAATATATGGATCCATCTTGGTCATGGTGACTTTTAAACCGCGTGCTTCAAGCAACGCAGCAACAGATGCGGCAGAGATGCCCTTTCCTAGCGAAGAAACCACGCCGCCAGTCACAAAAATATACTTCGTCATCAAGCTCACTCTATCTGCCCCTACTTACACGATCAAACCGAATTGGATTTGCCTCACGAGCAATCGCCAAAACAGCACGATTAAGTACGCATCGGGTCATATCAACATTTTAATCGGCAATTTTAACGATCAGGTGCGGATAAAGCAAAGGCTTGAGAGAAGATATGTGGTTTTAGTGACAATTAAATTGAACAGAGTCATTTTGTCAGTTCTTTATAAATATTAAATTTGATAATACTTATGCCTAAAACAGAATGTCGCACTAATACTTTAAGTGCATAATGACTATTGAAGAAGCTCAAACCTAGTCTGACATATGAATGACATGTACATACTTTACAATAATGAAGGCAGTGTTTTTTTCAAACTTGCCAACCTTATCGCGATAAGGTTTACTTCATACACTATAGTGACTTAAAAACTCGACAACTACAGAGCGTTGTTCACACAAAATAGGCACCCTATTTTCTTTTAATTTCTTACTATTTCAGATGACATCAGGAATTTTTTATGTTGTTTTCACAATCTCCCAAACACACACCCAAACACATTTTTCCTCAAATTACCCTAGCACTTAGCTTAGGACTCGCAGGATTATCAACATCCACACTCTTATGGGCAAACGCTGAAATCTCAGTTCCTGAAAATGTAATCGTTTTAGCCATTGATGGTCAAGAGACTGGCAACACTGGTTTTTTTACAAAAAAACATACGACATACTCGCTTCCAGCTGGTGAACATACGATTACTGGTCGTTATGATGGCGTTTTTGGTGATAATGTCATTCGCTCAAATGGTGTAATGATTAAAGCGTCTCTCGAAGACCAGCAAGTTTATACCTTAGGTTGGTTACCAGAGCCTCAAACAGAAGACGATGCTACTGCATTTGTCAAACAACCAACATTAATCATTAAAGCCGCAGGTGGAAAAGTCGTCGCATCACAACAAGGCGCTATTGCTCCAAGTCATTCGATCATTGGGACAGTCATTACTGGCTTAGGTCAATTAGCTGGCGGTGAAACACAACAAATCACTCCACTTCAGCAATTACAGGCATCTTGGCAACAAGCCACTCCTGAACAACAAAAACAATTCAGACAATGGATCGACCAACAAGCCCGCAAATAATGCCCTAATCACGCCATTGACCCACCACTATCTTTTCAATGGCGTTGATAACAAAAAAGACATCAATAAAAAATGCCCACATTCATGTGGGCATTTTTTTAGTCTAGAATTCAATTAGAGCGCAAGGCTCCAATCGCATCTTAGAACTTCTGTTCTAAACCAACACCAAACGCGGTGTATTTGTAGTTTTTGTCATAGCCATTTGCTGCAAATGCTGATGAAGCGTCAGGATTGTTAGGATTTTTGATTGTACGTTGTGCTACAAAACCATAAACTTTAGTTTTTGCACTGAACGCGTAATCAAGATCCGCACCCAATTGATCAATCTTCACATCAGACACACCAGTACCTAGATCTGATGTTGTTGCGCTTTGCCATTGAACTTTTGCTGACAGACCATCCAGAATTGATGCTGGAAATTTGTAAACAGCGCTAACCAAGTAAGCATTTTCTTTTGGAGCTACAGTTCCTGCTGCCAAATTAGTTTGTTTACTTTGTTGGAATAATGCATTCAATGTTACGCCATCTACACCAGCCAACTTACCAAGGTCTGCACTACCAACCCAACGGAATGCATTAGTAGAAGACTTTTGCAGCGTAGAGCTTGCCAATGTGATTTTAGTACCAGCAATAGTTGATTTATTGAAGGTGCTTGTTGCATTCCAAACATCAGTTTGGTTAGTGTCATAAGCCAAACCAGTGTATAGACCTAAATCTTTATTCGTAAACAACACTGAAGTAGATGTTGCAGTTACGCCAGTCTTACCAGCAGAACCTTCAGCAACAGTTTTTTCTGATGGATTGATCTGGAAGTTTGCAGCCAATGCACCGAAACCAGTTTCAAACTTAGCTGATTCAAAAGAAATCACATTGTCATCACGGTTTTCACCAGTCAATGTCTGAGTCATGTCCAAGTTGCCGTTGACATAGTCATCAAAAATATCAATGCCAGTGCTTGGATTAACACCTTGCAAAGTTTTGAAGTTAGTATCTAAACGACCAACTTTGATTGCACCAACACCATCATATTGCAAACCGATGAAACGGTTACGAGCGTTCAAATCAGTTGTACCACCGCTTGCTGGTACGTCTGTGCTGGTATTTGCAGATGAGTGATCAATCACAACACCCCACTCAATGCCATAAATTGCGCTGAGTTGATCTGTTAACTTTTCGCTGCCTTTGATACCGAAGCGCGATGCGTTAGAGTCCACAGTGGTTGTGCTCTTAGAATTCAAATCACTATTAACATTATCAACAGATGCGTTAATTTTGCCATACAATGTCGGACCATCCGCATGAGCTGCTGCGATAGAAGCAGCTGATACCAAAGTAGCAAGAAGTAACTTTTTCATGTATAAAACTCCACAAGGGCTTAAAAATAAATGTATTGCGTCTGAGGAAATCAAAAGTCCCCTTTCAACTGACGCAGAGTATAGGCATCAAACTGTGACAATTTAGTTACAACGAATAAAACTTAGTTACAACTTAGAGAAATAGTTTACAAATTTATCTATTAACCCCTGACTTCAACAAACGAACTTTAACGATTTGAAATGCAAAAATAGTTCTCCAACTTTTCATTCATATTCGTTAAACCAATACATCATCACCATCTGCGTCTTTATGTTTCTTATTGTCGTGATCTGCTGTTATTCTGTAAAATAACAAAAACTTGGTTACTTACCAGTAATTCATATAAGAATGGATTAATAAAACCGAAATCCATATCACCATGCAAAAAAATGACCGCATTTAAGCAGTCATTTTTTCCACCATTCGAATTGAAATATTCAAACTTTACAAATTTTAATCGACCTATTCATCTTTCTCGAACATCGCTGCCACAAAATCTTTGGCGACAAATGGACGTAAATCATCAATTTTCTCACCGACACCAATAAAGCGAATTGGTACATGGCTACGACTTGCGATATTAAACAGCATCCCACCTTTTGCCGTGCCATCGAGTTTAGTGATGGTTAAACCTGTTAAGCCCACTGCACTATCAAACTCTTGAACTTGGTTAATCGCGTTCTGCCCCGTCCCCGCATCAACAACCAACATGATTTCATGTGGCGCAGTAGCATCAATCTTTTGCATGACGCGTTTAACTTTTTTAAGCTCTTCCATCAGATTACTTTTGGTATGCAAGCGCCCTGCCGTATCAGCAATCAGTACATCAATCCCTTTTGCACGAGCACTTTCAAACGCATCAAAGATCACCGAGGCACTGTCCGCACCATGACCTTGAGCAACCACAGAAATATCATTACGCTCGCCCCAAACTTGCAATTGCTCAGTCGCTGCCGCACGAAACGTATCCCCAGCCGCCAACATGACTTTTTTGCCTTCACCCTGTAAACGCTTTGCGAGCTTACCAATTGTCGTCGTTTTCCCAACTCCGTTGATACCCACCATCAAGATGACGTATGGACGTTTATTCGGATCAATATGTAACGGCTTTACGCGCGGAGCCAATAACGCGACCAACTCTTCCTGCAAAGCTTGATATAGCGCAGTTGAATAAATCAATTCACGGCGCTCTGTACGTTCAGTCAAGTTCTTCACAATCGTACGCGTTGCTTCTACGCCAATATCAGCAACTAGAAGTTGGGTCTCAATTTCTTCTAACAATTCATCATCAATTTCTTTTCCGCCAATCAGCAGATTCACCACGCCATCCGTAAAACCACGACGTGTTTTTGCAAGACCTAGCTT
>Ga0209023_10005101_pt1 | contig 14527 bp, 11 predicted proteins | sample LakOneMetagenome_FD_187468 | JGI IMG/M metagenome (GOLD analysis project Ga0209023, IMG submission 187468) | Freshwater and sediment microbial communities from Lake Erie, Canada (SPAdes) (version 2) | ecosystem: Environmental > Aquatic > Freshwater > Lentic | place: Lake Erie, Canada...
CCTAAATGGTCGTTGTGCAGGTAGTAAATCTGGTTGTTGCGCACCAGCGCCACCGGTTCGCTGCCGTTGTAAATGTAGCTGCTCCATTGGCCGTTGGTTTGCTCGGCCAAGAGTTGGTTGAAGCCCGCATAGACGTAGCGGCTACTGCTGCCGGCATTGGCTTTGGCCATGCGCTGGTCCAGCGCGTTCACCGTGTAACTGGTGGTGACGCCCGATTTTGTGTGGCTGGCCAATCTTCCAAACGGGTCATACGCCAGCGTGTTGGCAACGCCTGCCGCATCGGTGAACGCGGTGATATCGCCCACCGGGTTGTAGGTGAAGCTGCGGGTGACACCGGCCATGCTGGACTGCGTCATGCGGTTGCTGCCTGTGGCGATGGCGTAGGCCGTGCTGCTGGCGGGGGCGGTATTGTTTTGGGTGATGCGGTTGCTCACGGCATCGTAACCAAAACTGGCCACATTGCCACCGGCCAGCGCTGCTTGGGTCAGCCGCGAAGCCCCATCGTATTGGTATTGCTGGGTTTGTGCGGCATCCACGCCGTTGGTGATGGTGGCGATGGTGATGTGGTCGAGAGGGCGGAGGATTTAATTCCCTCCGTCCCGTTTTTCAGTTTTTGATCAGGGCGAACGCAGTCCCGGCGATGACTGGCTGCTGCAATTCGAAGCCGTCGGCCAGCTACCGCCCGAAGAACAGGCCGTGGTGCGCGAAGTGCTCGACAGCCTGATCATCAAATATCAGGCGAGGCGGTGGGATTCGGCACGGACTGCGGCGGCCAACAAAACCGCGCAGCGCAAACAGGCTAGTCGTTAAAGAAGAAGCCCCGCAATGCGGGGCTTCAATCTTACGAGTGGTCAGGAAGTGAACCTGACCCCGTTAGTTCTCCATTATTCAGGCGGCCGTCGGTATCGTAGTTGGTCTGCCGCCACGGATTAATTGTCCCTGACACCATTTTTGAGGCTCTGGATTGGGGTGTTGCCGTTCTTCGTGCTGAGCCCGGCCACGTGGCGGTAGCCGTCGTAGTTGGTCTGCCGCCACAGCCCGTTGCCGTAGTCCAGCGTCTGGTGGGTAATTGTCTCTGACACCATTATTCCCGTGACACCATTATTCCCGTGTCCTTGATTTTATGTCTTGATTTTATGTGCGGGGCTTCGGTTTGGGCGATCAGGAAGTGAACCTGACCCCGTTTTCGATCCAACAACGCAGCGCAGCGCAGGCCACCGAGCGCCGCTCGATGACCATTATGTTCACGTCCGACGCCGGCACCCCCATCCGTATTGCGTTATCGCGCCCCACCAATGGCATGACCGCCTCACCTAGCCCAACCGATGCAGCGCAACGCAACGCGGCCAGCGCCCCCACGCAGCAACCCGTGGCACCACCCCCGGTGCGCGGGGTGCCGCTGCGGGGTATCGGCGTTGGGCTGGGAAAGACAACGAATTAGCGCCGTCGAAGCTGGCCACGGTGCGGGTGGCCCCGCTCACCGTGGCGGTGTCGTTGTAGGTTGGGCTGAGGTTACGAAGCCCAACACCGGCGTAGTGTTTCGGGCGCGGTGGCATTTCATAAAACTCCTCGACCTTGGTGAAACTCAGCTACACAGTTGGCTTAACATCTCCTCGGAAGCCGCACCATTTTGGTTGAAAAAACCTAATTGCACTCACCCAAAGAGCCCCTAAAATTCCGTATGCCAGCAGAGCTGCCAATCCTCTACTGGCATTGATAACGTCAAACCCTTTGCAATAAAGGGCCGCGCCGCATTCATTACCCTGAAGGTACCAATATCTAACGCCTGCATTCGAGATAATCTCAACCACAAAAAACGACGCCCCCATAATAAACACACAAAAACCCATTGAAACCAGCATAAAACGAAAGCGCCTATTAATAATCTGACGCCAATAATATACTGAAAAAATCGGCCACAGAATCGGAGATGTTAATAATAACGCAACTATGACTAGCAATATAATTTGCATGTCAACCACACATCAAAGACCAAAAGGGAGCGTTGGTATTCTTTGATTTGCTGTTTCTATCAAACTATCAGCTGAATTATAATATTCTTTCATTTCTGGGTACACAGAAAAGGCTCGATCCAAAAATGTTCGAAGCTGCGCTTCATTGATCGCAGTGCCATTCGATAATCCTGGGGTATAACCCGTCGACTTAAACAAGCTCTCCAACTCAGGATCAATCGATGCTGCACCGATCCTATCAGCGGCACTACCGATGTCGCAAGTTCCTGATCCAGTATTTATTTTTTTATCTACCTTACTGGCACGAGACAGAAATTTCCCAATTCTCCCTCCAAACCCCCCGGCGAAACCACTTACTTCCCTTGCCAACTGCCCAGCTCTTCCGGCCGGCTCAAAATCTAGTCGATAGGAAATGTTATTGCCCCCCGGTTGGCGCCGAGCATAAATGCCGAGCAGGCCAGATGGATCAAAAAAATCAACCGGATTCCCTGATGTGTACCCGTAAGTATTAATGCCCCCCGCCAACCCAATCGGGTCGCTCTGCAAATACCGCCCCGTCTCCGCCCAATACTCCCGATAGCCGTTATGCCAAATGCCGGATTCGGCATCGAGGTACTGCCCGGGGAAGCCCAGACTCAGCCCACCGATGCTGTCTTGGGTGACGGTTCTGTCAAACGCAGTGTTGGCGGCCTTCCACACCACTTGCTGGGTGCTGTTGGTGGCCAGTTGCGGTCTTCCTAAATGGTCGTTGTGCAGGTAGTAAATCTGGTTGTTGCGCACCAGCGCCACCGGTTCACTGCCGTTGTAAATGTAGCTGCTCCATTGGCCGTTGGTTTGCTCGGCCAAGAGTTGGTTGAAGCCCGCATAGACGTAGCGACTACTGCTGCTGGCATTGGCTTTGGCCATGCGCTGGTCCAGCGCGTTCACGGTGTAGCTGGTCGTCACGCCGGATTTGGTGTGGCTGGCCAATCGTCCAAACGGGTCGTACGCCAGCGTGTTGGCGGTGCCTGCCGTGTTGATAAATGCCGTGACATCGCCCACGCCGTTGGTGGTGACGCTGCGGGTGACACCGGCCATGCTGGACTGCGTCATGCGGTTGCTGCCTGTGGCGATGGCATACGCCGTGCTGGTGGCGGGGGCGGTGTTGGTTTGGGTGATGCGGTTGCTCACCGCATCGTAACCAAAACTGGCCACATTGCCACCGGCCAGCGCTGCTTGGGTCAGCCGCGAAGCGCCATCGTATTGGTATTGCTGGGTTTGTGCGGCATCCACGCCGTTGGTGATGGCGGTGATGTGGTCGGCGGTATCAAACCCGTAGGTCAGACTTTGGATGGGACCACCTGCGGCACTGGTGCTGATGCCGGCCACGCGGCGGTCGGTGTCGTAATTGGTGGAACGCCACAGGCCATTGCCGTAGCTCAGGTAGGCCGGTGGGCCGAACACCTGGTAGCCGTCGAAGCTGGCCACGGTGCTGGTGACCCCGTTCACCGTGGCGGTGATCTTGTCCAAGCGCCCTTGGGTGTAGCTGTAGCCCGCACTCACGCCGCTGGGGTAGCCGATGCCGGCCAAGCGGCCCATACCGTCGTAGCTGTAGCTGGTAGTGTCGGTGGCGGCCCCCAGCACGTCTTGCCGGGTGGCCAGTTGGCCCCATGCGGTGTAGCTGAAGTTGGCGGTGGTGACCGTGCCGCCGGTCTTGGCAGCGCTGCACAGTTGGCCTTTGCCGTTGCCGCAGCTGTCGTAGGTGAGCGTGCGGGTCTGGCCGCCGCCGGACTGGGTTTTCAGGCGGCCCAGGGCGTCGTAGGTATAGGCCAAGGTGCTGCCATCGGCACGTTGCTGCTGGGTGCGCTGGCCCACGGCGTTGTAGCTGAAGCTGGTATTGCCAGTGTCCGGGCTGGTTTGCGCCAGCAGATTGCCCAGGCCGTCGTAGCTGTAGCTGGTGGCGTTGTTGCGGGCATCGCGCACCTGCGTGGTCAAGCCCAAGGCGTTGTAGGTGAGCTGCGTGGTGCCCGCCGCATCGGTGGTGCTGGTGACACGGCGCTGGCGGTCGTAGCTGTAGGTGGTGCTGTTATTCAACGCATCCTTGATTTGATCCACATCGCCATTGGCGTTGTAGTGGTAGGTCAAGGCTTGCCCGTGCTCGCCTTTGCGCTGGCTCAAAAAACCGCCGGTGTCGTACACCAAGGTGGTGCGTTGCTGGGTGGTGGTGTAATCCAGCAGCCTGGGCTTGTTCTTGATGGGATCAAACAGCGTTGCGCGGTAGCGTGAACTCATCCCAATGCTGGTGGGCTGCGACAGCAGGTTGTAGGTGAAGGTTTGCTGTTCGGTTTCGGTACGGCCACTTTCACACCCCGGTTCATCAAACTGACAGCCATCCAGATCTTCCAGCGTGCGGACTTTGGAGAGCAGCGTGACCCGGTCGTAGGCGTCATAGGTGGTGCTCACGCTTTCCGCATCCGGGGTGGTGACCGTCACCGCACGACCCCGGTTGTCATACGTCGTGGTTGTGGTCTGCGCCGCGCCATTGATGGTGCGGGTTTCCGTCAACACTTGCCCACGGGCGTTGTAGGTGTACTGCACCACCGCGCCATTGGGCGAGGTGACGGTGCCCGGCTGACCCAGCGCGTTGTAATTGGCATAGGTAGCGGCGTGGTTCAAGCTGTTTTGTACCGACAGCAAGTTGCCGGCGGTGTCGTAAGTGGAGGTGACCGCATCGCCCGTACCGGCCAAGGGCCCGTCCACGGTCATGCTGGCCACCAGGCCATTGGGGCGCAGGGTGTAGGCGTAACTGGTGGTCAGTGTGGTCACACTGCCGCCGCCCTGATTGGTCACCGCCACCGATTGCAGCAACCGCGCACGCGGGTCGCCGTCGGGGTAATAGGTGTAGGCGGTGGTATTGAGGGGCTGGCTGGTGGTGGCACCAAATACCTTGATCTGGTTCAAGCGTGTCTTGCGACTGGGATCCCACACGTATTGGGTCATCCGCTGCTGGTCAGTCTCGCCGTTCGCACCGATCCCGGCGACCACCTGCAAGAGCCGGCCATCGGCGTCATAGTCGTAATCGGTCTTGACGCCGAAGTAGTCAGTCACCACATCGCGGTTACCGTTCGCATCGTAGGTGGTCGTGGCAAAACTGCCCGCGCACGTCGGCGTGGCATCCCGCTCAATCCAAATCAATTGCCGCTTGCCGCCAACCTGTGCGTACTCGTAATGGGTCTTGAGGCCCAGCGCATTGGTGACATTGGTGAAATTTGCACCATAGGCAAACGTGCTGCGCTCGATGCCTTCTTCCAAACCCGACCATGCCACCTTGCCATCCGCCTGGTAGGCGTAACGCGAATAGCGCACACCGTTGATCGAGATGCCCGTCAACCCTCCTGGCTGGTTGGTATCTTCATAATGGTAAGTCCGGGTGCCTAAATTATCGGGATAAGTGACGCTCGTCAGATAGCCGTTGGCGTTGTACCCATAACCATAGGCCTTGCCATTCGGCGCGGTGATCGAGATGATTTTGCTCCCTGACCAAGCGATTGCAATGGCGCGTCCCGTTGTGTGGGTGATGGTTGCAAGTTGGTTGCTGCCGTTATAGCTGTAGGTAACGCCGATGCCGCGCTCGTTCCTGATGGTGATCGGCCGCCCATACGCGTCGTACACTTCCTGATCGCCATCCGGCCCCGTCAGGATCCACTGCGAGCCGCTTTGGACAATCTTGGTGCCACTGGCATTTGTCCATTGCCCATTGCCAGCATTGGTATGCTTGCTGGCGAAGCCGCCCTCGCCATTCATGTAAATTGCGGAAAGCGGGTTTGGCCCGGGCGCGCAGGTGGTGGCTTGATCCAACCGCCCATTGCACATCACTGCGCCATATTCAAACGAAAGCGTGTGCTCGATATTGGATGACCACCTCGGCCCAAACGCACCGGTGCGGGTCAAGTCCTTGTTGTAACCACGCCCCAGTTTGAGTGGAAAATCCTCCGGCGGCACTAAAAAATCAACTTCCGGTAGCACCTTTGTACCACTGGCAATGAGTACCGGCCTGCCAGTGAGCGCCATAGCGCCTTGTGCGGGGGCTGACTTATTACCTTCACCTTTCGTGCAATCGACTGGATTTTCGGACACCGCATTATCTGCAACCGTGGTGTCGGTTGTGCCACCGCCAACGCTCCCCCCGTCCCCATAGCTGCCGGGATTGCCATCGGAGTAGCCGCCACCGCCTCCACCACCGCTTCCATTAAGTTCACACCAAATTGTCGAATAAGTAGTATCTCCCTCATGAATTACTGTTGTTCCCGCATAATGCGAGCCAGCAGGGCACTTGGCAGCATCACTTATCGCCTCCGCCCGTCCCGGCATCAGCAACGCACAAAGGGCCAGCAGTACCCCGCCCCCCAAACAAACGATGAGTCAACAACATGCGCATGAACTCCCCTCCATGACGAAATACCGCGTCCGTGCGCGGCAGTGTGTGCAGTATTGGTTTGGATGCACTTCCCCATGCGCGATGCGCATGCCGCCGCGGATCAATGCAGCGGCGGACTCTAGCAAGTCACAATTTCAATGCGCAAGAGTATGTCCTGAAAATAAATGACAAAGAATTTACGCAATATCAGTGTGCCAACGCCAAACCACGGCAAACTGATTTAGCCACCAACCAAGAAATCCTGTTGCCCATCGTCACATCGCGGCACAGCACAAGCTGCGCAAATTCGCGCAGCCATGTACGCTGCAAGCCCCAGTCACAGGAACGTCTCATGCGCGACTTGATCCTGCTCCGCCATGCCCACGCCGAACCTCCCGCGCCCGGGCAGGCCGATGCCCAGCGCCCATTGTCTGCTGTCGGCCTGGCCGAGGCCACCGCAGCCGGGCAGTGGTTGCGCGAACACGGCCTGTCGCCTAGCCGGGTGTTGTGCTCGCCTGCGGTGCGTGCCAGCCAGACCTTGGCTGCGCTGGGCGCGCTGGGCTGCGAGGACGTGCGCGAAGAGCCCAGTATCTACGAAGCCGATCCCGGCACCTTGGCGGCGCTGGCCGATGCGCACCGGGATGCCGAGCGGCTGATGATCGTCGGCCATAACCCCGGGCTGGAACAATTGGCGGCGCTGCTGCACAGCGGGCAAACCGGCGACTACCGCGGGATGCCTCCCTCCGGCGTCGCGGTACTCGAGTTTCCTGCCGATGCCGCAGTCGAGCCCGGAGCCGCACGCCTGTCGCAGTTCTGGTGGCCGTGAAGCGATGCCTGAGCACCTCCTCGGTCGATGCCTGACCGGGCTGCTGGCGCTGCTGCTTGCCAGTTGCGCCAGCCTATCGCCACAACAACGCAGTCACGCCGAACACATCGCGCAAGCAGCCCGCAGCACGCAAGTGGACTGCACCCGCAGCGATGCCTGCGCGCTGGCCTCACCGGTGTTGCAGATGGCACAGGCCACCTTGGCCGCCTCAACCCCCAAAGCGCCGCAGCACCGCGCACTGCTGCTGGATGATGCGCCCAACGCGCTGCTGCTGCGGGTGCATCTGATCCGCAGCGCGCAGCACAGCATTGACTTGCAGACCTACATCTTCGATGAAGACGACGCCGCGCAGCTGATTCTGGATGAATTGCAGGCGGCCGCATTTCGTGGGGTGAAGGTCCGCGTGCTGGTCGATCAACTGGCGGCACTGCGCAAGGTGGAAACCTTTGCCGCACTGGCGTCACTGCACGCCAACCTGGAGTTGCGGGTGTACAACCCGGTGCTCGATCGCGCCCGGCTGTCGCTGCCGATGTATGCCGTGGCAGCCGCATGCTGCTGGCACCAACTCAATCAACGCATGCACAACAAGCTGTTGGTGGTGGATGACCAGGTGGGCATCACCGGTGGCCGCAATTACCAAAACGACTATTACGACTGGGGCGAGGACTACAACTTCCGCGACCGCGACATCATGGTGGTCGGCCCGGTCGTGCATGACATGACCGCCAATTTCGATGCCTTCTGGCAGTCGCCACGCAGCGTGGCGGTGGCCCACCTGGGCGACGTTGCCCGCTACTTGCAGCAACATGGCCCGCCACCCGCACCGCACCACCCATTCCGCAACCCGAAGCGGGTCCGCGCACTTTTGGCCAGCGTGGATGATGACGCCGTGGTGCAAGCACGCTTCGTGGCCCCAGCCATGCCGGTGCTGCATGTCAGCTTTGTGGCTGATCTGCCGGTGAAGCATCGCAAGGATTTGCTGCAAGCCGATGCCGATACCCCGGCCGGGTTCGCCAGTCAGAACCTGATGCAACTGATTGCAGGGGCGCAACACGACGTGCTGCTGCAAACCCCGTATCTGGTGTTATCCAAACCCGCGCAACACCTGTTCCGCAACCTGCACCAGCAACCCTCGCCACCGCGCGTGCAGATTTCCACCAATAGTTTGGCCGCCACCGACGCCTTCCTGGCGTATGCCGTGTCGTACAAATACAAACGCCGCTACCTGCGCGACTTCGGCTTTCAAATCCACGAATTCAAACCATTCCCGGCCGATGCACCCTTTGAGCTGGGCGCAACCGGTGCCGGCTTGTGGCTGGATGCCGATGCTGATCTTGATGCCGACATGGCCGCCGGCCCGGATACCACAACCGATGTGGATGCCGAGCCCCACATTGATGCGGCGATTCCCGCCATCAAGCCCAACCGGCTGACACGGCGGCTGGCCAAGCGCGGTCTGCGCAGTGAGCCCAGTAGTGAGGCTGGGCGGCCCTCCCCCTTCGCATCCTCTGGCGGCCTGCCAGTGCGCTTGAAAACCGCCGGCCTGCGTATGGGCCTGCACGCCAAGTCGATGGTGATCGATGACCGCATCGGCGTGGTTGGCACGCATAATTTCGACCCCCGTGGCGACACGTGGAACACCGAAAATGCAGTGGTCATCGATGACCCGCACTTCGCCCAGGCACTGGCCGCCAGTATCCAGCGCGACATGCAGCCGGCCAATGCGTGGACGATTGGCCGCCGTGATTCCTCGCCGATCCTGCCGGGTGTAGAGCACACCTTGGCGCGCATTTCCGAGCGCATGCCGATCTTCGACCTGTGGCCGATCAAATACGCCACCAGCTACGACTACACGCCCGGCCCAGACTGCCCGCAGACGGCACAGCCGGTGTCGCCGTTTGCCCCCGACTTTCGGCGCTGCAATCGGCCGGTGGGTGACTTTCCGGACGTCGATCTGGGCCTGAAGTGGCTGGGTGTACGCGTGTTCACCGCCTTCGGCTCGGGGCTTTCGCCCATTTTGTAGGCCATCACCATCGCAAAACCTTCGTGTCATCGCATTTCCGGATTGACGGCAACCGCCGCGCCGCACTAGTCTGCGAGTCTTCATTCCGCGCCGTGGACACTGTTATGCCCCTTAGCCTGAATTTCGAGCTCAACGACCAGGATCTTGCCCGATTCCAGGAGGCCGCAGAGCGCTCCCGCAAGGCGGTCGAAGGCAAGTCAGCGGACGAGGTCATCGACGCCGCCGTGGCCATGCTGGCCGGTGCGCAACAATCGGAAGTGCCGGATTTCATTCGTCAGCGCCTGCTGCGGCTGGACGACATGATTGCAATGGTGCGCGATCAGGCGTGGGCGCTGGACGAAGCCGACCGCCAGCGCGTGCTGGGCGCACTGGCTTATTTCGCCGACCCGAATGACATCATCCCCGACAACGTTGCGGTGCTGGGCTTCCTCGACGATGCGGTGATGATCGAATTGTCGGTGCGTGAGCTGGCCCACGAACTCGACGCCTACGATGATTTTTGCGATTACCGTGCACGCGAAGCCAAGCATCGCGGCGTGGATCCGGCCAGCTTGGGCCGTACCGATTGGCTGGATGGCCGTCGCGAAGAATTGGTGGAACGCATGCACGTGCGCCGCGAGCGTGAGGCCGGCTTTGGCTATGGCCGCAGCAGCGGCTACGGCGGCCGTGGCAACGATTCCTATATCCGCAGCTGGCGTCCAAGCTCGTTCCGGATTGGCTGAGCCAAGCCTTGTCCACTGCCCCCCACGCATGGCCTGAAGGTGTCACCCTCGACCTCCTCAACGCCCGCAACCGCGGCACGTTGATGGAGGCGTTGGGGATCGAGTTCATCGAGTTGGGCGATGGCTATCTGCGCGCGCGCATGCCGGTGGATGCACGCACCCATCAGCCTTATGGTTTGTTGCACGGTGGTGCATCGGTGGCGCTGGCGGAAACCCTGGGCAGCAGCGCCGGCATGTTGCTGGCCGGCGGCAATGCCGTGGTGGGCCTGGAAATCAACGCCAACCACTTGCGTGCAGTGCGCCATGGTGTGGTGATTGGCACTGCACGCCCCATCCATATTGGCCGCAGCACCCAGGTATGGGCGATCGAGATCGACGATCAAGACGGCAAGCCGGTGTGCATCAGCCGGATTACCTTGGCGGTGTTACCGCAACCGCCTGCCGCTGGCGGATAATGCCGCCCGTGGTTTCCGTCGCAGCTTCGGATGTCTCCCCCCGCATGACCACCCGCCCCCCCACCGACGCCCGCCCGTTGCGTGTGCTGCGCTATGTCTGGCGCACACCGCTGCTGCTGTGGCACGCCTTGATCGGTCTGCCGGTGGTCATGCTGCTGATCGCGCTGGGCCGCGGCGGGCCGCTGTCACATGCGGCGGTGCGTTGGTTCGCGCGCAACTTGCTGTGGATCTTCGGCATGCGCCTGCAACGCGTAGGCACACCACTGGCAGGTGGCACCTTGTTTGTGGCCAACCATGTCAGCTGGATCGACATCATGCTGCTGGATTCACAGCACATGATGGGCTTTATTGCCAAATCCGAAATCCGCGCATGGCCGCTGCTCGGCTGGGTGGTGGCGCAGGCGGAAACCATCTTCCTGCAACGTGGCAACGGCGATTCGCTGGGATTGGTGATGACCGAAATGGCCCAGCGCCTGCGCGATGGGCGAGCGGTCGCGGCCTTTCCCGAAGGCGGCACCCGTGACGGCGAAGCCCTGGGGCCGTTTCATGCGCGCATCTTTGCCGCTGCAGTGGAGGCGGCTGCACCGGTGCAACCGGTGGCGCTGTGTTATGGCCCGCAGTGTAATGCACAAGCCGTGATTGCATTCGCACCGGGTGAGCATTTCGTCGGCAATCTGTTGCGGCTGTTGGGTGAACCGGTACGTCAGGTACGGGTGTGCTTTCTGACGCCGATTGAACCCGACGCACACAGCGGCCGCCGCGGGATTGCACAGACTGCGCGCAGCCAGATCGAACAGGCGATGGCGCAAGCCTGAGCATCCCGTGAGCCTGACTGCCTCGCCCTTTCTGGCGCCTCGTTGGCTGCGTAATCGGCACGCGCAATCACTGCTGGCCTCCAGCCCCATGCGCGGCGCGCGCGGCCGCGTGCGTCTGCAGCAGGCCGCCGCTACCCATCAACCGATGGTGTTGGAAGTGGGTAGCGGCGTGCGCCTGCACGGCATTGCCAGCCTGCCTGCCGCACAACCGCCGCGTGCGATGGCGCTGTTGCTGCATGGCTGGGAAGGCAGTGCCGAGTCCAGCTATATGCGCCTGACTGCCGCCCAATTGCTGCACGCGGGGTTGGCCGTATTCCGGCTGAATTTCCGCGATCACGGTAACAGCCATCACCTCAACGAAGGCGTGTTCCATTCCAATCGGCTCGATGAAGTGCTGGCAGCCGCCGGCACGGTGGCCAAACTGTGGCCAGACCTGCCATTGGTCGCCGCCGGCTATTCCCTGGGTGGTAATTTCGCACTCCGGCTCGCCCTGCGCGCACCGGCGGCTGGCCTGCCGCTGCAGCGCGTGGCAGCGGTATGCCCACTGCTGGATCCCGCCGGGGCGATGGATCAGATGGAAGCCGGGCCTGCATTCTATCTGCGCTATTTCGAACGCAAATGGCGGCAATCACTGGCCCGCAAACGCGCGCTGTTTCCGCAAGTTCACACCTTCGGCAACGACGTATTGCAGCTGCCGATGCGCGCGTTGACCGCGTGGATGGTGCACAACAACACCGACTTCGCCGATTTGGAGGCATATTTCAACGGCTATTGCATCGCCGGGGATCGCTTGCAGGCATTGCAACTGCCGGCCCATGTGCTGATGGCCGAAGATGACCCGGTGATTCCGCTGGCACAGTTTCATCGCATCGCGACCTTGCCCATGGTCAGCGTGGAACTGGCCCACCACGGCGGCCATTGCGGGTTCATCGAAGGCGCATCCCTCGATGGTTACGCCGAACGCTGGGTGGCGCAAACGTTGCTGGCCGCGCTGGCTTGATGCCGGCAACAACCGCGCCCACACTGCACGCATCGTCCACATGGAGACGCGCATGCACATCCACAGCAACAGTTTTGAGCACCGGCACACTCTCGCCGCCGAATTCGCCCTAGGTGCCGAGCATGGGCAAAACGTTGGCGGCAATCGCAATCCGCATCTGGCGTGGGACGCTGCGCCGGCGGCCACCCAATCGTTTGCCTTGCTGTGCATCGACACCGATGCACCCACCGATGGCGGCTTGGTGGCCGATAGCGCCACCCCCATTCCAGTGGCGCATCCACGCGGGGATTTTGTGCACTGGGTGGTGGCCAATATTCCCGCAGACGTGCACGAAATCGCGGCGGGCAGTTGCAGCCACGGCCTGACCGCCAACGGCAAACCACAGGGTCATGACGCCGGCGGCCTCACCGGCCTGAACGACTACACCGGCTGGTTTGCCGGCGATGCGGCGATGGCTGGGCAGTATTTTGGCTACGACGGCCCGTATCCACCGCCGCACGACCTGCGTACGCATCGCTATTTTTTCCGCATCTTTGCGCTGGATGTGGCCGCGCTGTCATTGCCGACCGCATTTACCGCCGCCGATGTGTTGCGTGCCATGCGCGGGCATGTCTTGGACGAGGCGGCGATCTACGCCACTTACAGCCTCAATAGTTGAAGAACTCCCGCATCCGCCTTTGGCACCTTCTCCCCGCCTAGCGGGGAGAAGGAAAAGACAAGCACGCCTCCCTGCGCCGCCTCACAAGATATAGCGACTCAAATCCGGGTCCTGCGCCAGCTCGCCCAGTTGCGCATCCACATAGGCGCGGTCGATATGGACGTTGCCGCCCTTGTCGGGTGCATCAAAACTCAGCGATTCCAGCAGGCGTTCCAGCACCGTGTGCAAGCGCCTGGCACCGATATTTTCCTGGCGCTCGTTCACATGTGCCGCAATTTCGGCCAACCGCTCCACCGCTTCGGGCGCGAACACAAGGCTGACGCCTTCGGTGCCCATCAACTCCACGTATTGCTTGGTCAATGCGGCCTTGGGCTCGGTCAGGATGCGCACAAAATCGTCTTTGCCCAGTGCGCCCAATTCCACCCGGATCGGGAAACGGCCCTGCATCTCCGGAATCAAATCCGACGGTTTGGCCAAATGAAACGCACCGCTGGCAATAAACAAAATATGATCGGTGTTCACCGCGCCGTACTTGGTGCTCACGGTACTGCCTTCCACCAACGGCAGCAGGTCGCGCTGCACGCCTTCGCGTGAGACATCGGCACCCATGCCTTCGCTGCGCTTGGCCACTTTGTCGATCTCGTCGATAAACACGATGCCGTGCTGCTCGCAGGCTTCGATTGCAGCTTCACGCACCTCGTCTTCGTTGATCAATTTGCCGGCTTCTTCCTCGATCAACATCGGCCGTGCGGCTTTGATGGTCAGGGCTTTCTTGTGGGTCTTGCTGCCCGACACCTGCGAAAACATTTGCCGCAATTGCTGGCCCATGTCCTCCATGCCCGGCGGGGTCATGATGTCCACGCCGATGTTCATCGCGATATCAAATTCCACTTCACGCTCATCCAGCTCACCGGCGCGCAATTGCTTGCGCAATTTTTGGCGGGTGGCCGATTCTTGCGAAGACGGCTCTGCACCAATATCCACCGTGGTGGTATTGGCGGCATTGAACCCAAAGCCCGGCGCAGTTTCCCGTTTGGGCAGCAGGGCGTCCAAAATGCGGTCTTCGGCGCGCTCTTCGGCCTGCGTACGTACCTTGGCACGGGCCTGTGCGCGATAAAGCTTGACGGCGGTATCGGCAAGGTCGCGGATGATTTGCTCGACGTCCTTGCCGACATAACCGACTTCGGTAAACCGCGTGGCTTCCACCTTCACAAACGGCGCATTGGCCAGCGTGGCCAAACGGCGTGCGATTTCGGTTTTGCCCACGCCGGTGGGGCCGATCATCAAGATGTTTTTCGGCATCACTTCGTTGCGCAGTTCAGGCGCAAGCTGCGCCCGCCGCCAGCGGTTGCGCAGGGCGATCGCCACCGCGCGCTTGGCCGCATGCTGGCCGACGATGTGGCGGTCGAGTTCGGCAACGATCTCGCGTGGGGTCATGGAGGAAGAGTCAGTCATGGTGATGGGTCCTTGGCAGCGACGCATCGGGGCGACCCGATCAAGTCGCTCCCCGATACTCGCTTGGTTGATCGGGTTGCCCCGATGCGTCGCAGGGCGGGCTTACAGCTGCTCGACCACGATGTTCTGATTGGTGTAGATGCAAATATCGCCGGCAATCTTCAGCGCCTCAGTGGCAATGGCCTTGGCCTCGAGTTCGGTATG
>Ga0209023_10005102_pt1 | contig 14527 bp, 9 predicted proteins | sample LakOneMetagenome_FD_187468 | JGI IMG/M metagenome (GOLD analysis project Ga0209023, IMG submission 187468) | Freshwater and sediment microbial communities from Lake Erie, Canada (SPAdes) (version 2) | ecosystem: Environmental > Aquatic > Freshwater > Lentic | place: Lake Erie, Canada | collected...
CATGAAGAAACTATCCCCCGCCGACCTGTGGAAACTCGAGGACTACGCGCGCGAGCGCCCCGCGTTCCGCGCGCGCGTGCTCGCGCACAAGCAGGCGCGCACGATCCACCTCGGCGCGCACCTGACCCTGCTGTTCGAAGACCGCCTGACCGTGCAGTACCAGGTGCAGGAGATGCTGCGCATCGAACGCATCTTCGAAGCTGACGGCATCGCCGATGAACTCGCCGCGTACAACCCGCTGATTCCCGACGCCACCAACCTCAAGGCGACCCTGCTGATCGAGTACGACGACGTCGCCGAACGCAGGCGCGAACTGGAACGCCTGCGCGGCATCGAACACGACCTCCAACTGGTCGTCGACGGCCATCCGCCGATCGTTGCGATCGCCGACGAGGACCTCGAACGCAGCAACGAGAGCAAGACGTCGGCGGTGCATTTCCTGCGTTTCGAGCTCGACCCCGCGGCGATATCCGCGTTCCGCGCCGGCGCGCGCGTCCACTTCGCGATCGACCATCCGCACTACCACGCGACGAGCGAACTCGACAACGCACAGCGCAGCGCCTTGCTTGCCGACTTCGGGGCCGAGGGCTGAGCACAGCGCCACCCTCACGACGCTCTCCGGGCATGGGCGGCCGCGACTGGCCTTCGGCCATGCCGGGCGTCGATCGCCCTTGCAGCACTCGACAACGCATCGCCCCGCAGACGGTTGCTCCTGCGACCGCATCGTCTGAAGCCCTCCCCCGCATGGCAATAGGGTGGGCTCCTGCGGGCAGCACGGCAGCAATCACTCGCTATACTCCGGCGCACGCTTTCTGCCGAACCCTGCATGTCGACTGTCGCACTGCCACGGAACCGTCCGGCCGAATTCCTCGGCCATCCGAAAGGCCTCTACATCTGCTTCCTGACCGAGATGTGGGAGCGCTTCTCGTTCTATGGCATGAAGGCGCTGCTGTTGCTGTACCTCGTGAAGTACCACCTGTTCAGCGACGACAACGGCTACAACCTCGTCGGCGCGTACGGCGGCCTCGTCTACGCGATGCCGGTGATCGGCGGGCTCATCGCGGACCGCTGGCTCGGGATGCGCAAGGCGGTCGTGTTCGGCGGCATCCTGCTCGTGCTCGGCCATCTCGGCATGGCGATCGAAGGCCATCCCGCCACCAGCGTCGGCGGCGTCGTCACGCGTGATGCGCATGCGTTGCAGGTGTTCTACTTCTCGCTCGCGCTGATCATCCTCGGCGTGGGATTCCTCAAACCGAACATTTCGACCATCGTCGGCAAGCTCTATCCCGACGACGATCCGCGCCGCGATTCGGGCTTCACGCTGTTCTATGCCGGCATCAATCTCGGCGGCACGTTCTCCGGCATCCTGTGCGGCTGGCTCGGCGAGACCTACGGCTGGGGCTGGGGCTTCGGTGCAGCCGGCGTCGGCATGCTCGCCGGCCTCGCCAATTTCATCTATGGCCAGAAATACCTGCTCGGCCACGCCGAGCCGCGCGATCCCGCCGCGCTGCGCCAGCGCGTGTTCGGCTCGCTCACGCGCGAGCATCTCATCTATCTCGGTTCGCTCGGCCTGCTCGTCCTGATCTGGGGACTGATCCAGGCGCATTCGCTGTTCCTCGCGATCATCCCCGGCTGGTTCGAGCCGAGCCCGGTGATCCTCGCCATGCACGTGATCACCGCGAGCCTGCTCACCGGCATCCTGTGGTTCATGTTCACGCGCTGCACGAAGGTCGAGCGCGAGCAGATGTTCGTCGTGCTCGCCTTCATCGTGCTGTGCCTGGTGTTCTTCACCATCTACGAGCAGACCTACGGCTCGTGGGTGCTGTTCTCGGACCGCGTGATGAACCACGGTGCGCTCGGCAAGGAATGGAACGCGAGCGAGCTCACCTCGCTCGGCTCGTTCTTCATCCTCGTGCTCGCGCCGTTCTTCGCGTGGCTGTGGCCTCGCCTCGAACGCGCGGGCTGGAACCCGAGCAAGCCCGCGAAATCCGGCTACGGCCTGATCCTCGCAGGTCTCTCGTTCGTCGTGCTCGTGTGGAGCGCGCGCCACCCGCAGGCGAACGGCCTCACCGGCATCTGGTGGTTCGTGTTCGCCTACTTCGTGCTCGAGGTCGGCGAGATGCTGCTCTCGCCCATCGGCCTTTCGGCGGTCACCGAGCTCAGCGTGCCGCGCGTCGTCAGCCTCATGATGGGTGGCTGGTTCCTCGGCACCTCGTACTCCGAAGTGCTCGCCGCCGCGCTCGGCAAGCTGTCGTCGATGGACATCCCCGAAGGCGAAGTGCTCAACGTCGCCGACGCGCTCGCGAAGTACGACGCACTGTTCGTGTTCTCGGCGAAGATCGGCATCGGCAGCGGCCTCCTCACGCTGTTGCTGACGCCGCTGATCAAGCGCTGGATGCACGGCGTGAAATAACCACCGCAGCAATCCGCCAACGGCGGATCGGGCCCTCGCAGGACGGGGCTTTTCCAAAGGGTGATTGACGTATACGAGCTGCGCCGTCGCGCGGATGCAGCGCAGTGAATCCGACGCCCACTGTCCAATTTTTTAGCCTTTGCGTGCATCCGCATGCAATGCACGCCCGTATCCCTTGTTGCAGCGCTCGCTCACTGCTCCTATTCGACAAGGACACACGCCATGACACGTCTACTCGCAAGATCCGTGCACGCCGGCCTCGCCGGCGCGATCTTGGGCAGTCTCTTCTGCTTCGCGACGCCCGCGCTTGCATCGAGCCATCGCGAAGCACCCGGCATCACGCAGTATCCGAAGGTCGATGGCACCGACCTCTACGCATTCCGCAGCTACGAAGCGGGGCGCGGCGCTTTCGTGACGATCATCGCCAATTACGTGCCGCTGCAGGATGCCTACGGCGGACCGAACTACTTCACGATGGATCCGGACGGGATCTACGAGATCCACATCGACAACAATGGCGATGCACGCGAAGACCTGACCTACCAGTTCAAGTTCAAGTATGAACTGAAGGACATCCAGCTCAACGTCGGTGGCCAGAATGTCGCGATTCCGCTGCGCAACGCAGGCCAGATCACGGCAGGCAGTTCCGCCGCGCAGAATGACGCCGAAACCTACACCGTGACCGAAATCCGCGGGGAGCGCCGCCAACCGGGCGGTGTCGCCGGCCTGCTGTCGAACGCCGATGGTGGCGCCACGACGTTCGCCAAGCCGATCGACAACATCGGCAACAAGTCGCTGCCGGACTACGCGGCGTACGCGAACCAGCACATCTATTCCGTATCGATCCCGGGTTGCACGACGCCGGGCCGCATGTTCGTCGGCCAGCGCCGCGAGGGCTTCGGCGTGAACCTCGGCGAGATCTTCGACCTGGTGAACATCCCGACCGCACGCGTGATCGGCAGCCGCTCGGGCGCGACGAATGCGACTGCGGGCAAGAACATCACCTCGCTCGCACTGGAACTGCCGATTTCCTGCGTGACCACGTCGAGCGATCCCGTGATCGGCGTATGGACGACCGCCAGCCTCCCGCGCACGCGCCTGGTCGGCAACGAGCCGCTGCGCCAGATCATCCTCGACCGCAACCTCGTGCAGGTGTCGCGCCTAGGCATGCCATTGGTCAACGAGATCGTCATCGGCCTCAAGGACAAGGACGCGTTCAACGCGAGCGAACCGAAGGATGACGCGAAATTCGCCACCTACGTGACCAACCCGACGCTCCCCGCGCTGCTCGAAGTGCTGTTCGGGGCCGATGGCGTGAAGGCGCCGACGGTGTTCCCGCGCGGCGACCTCGTCGCGGCGTTCCTCACCGGCGTGCCCAACGTGAACCAGCCGCACAACGGCACGCCGTCGGAGATGGTTCGACTCAACACCGCGTTGCCGGTCACGCCGAAGGGTAGCCAGAACAGTCTGGGCGCAGCGGCCTGCTTCGTCGATGGCGCACTCACGCTCTCCAATCCCGGCTGCGATCCGGCCGGTTTCCCGAACGGCCGCCGCCCCGGCGACGACGTCGTCGACATCGAACTGCGCGTGGCGATGGGCTACCTGCTGCCGCCCGGCCCGGGCAAGCCCGCGAGCGCCGGGCTGCCGTATACCGATGGCGTACTCGTCGAAGACAGCCAGTTCGACGCCACCTTCCCGTACCTGACGACTCCGCTGCCCGGTTCGCCGAACGGATCGAACGGCTTGCCGGCGAACCCGACCACGCCGTGACGCATGCAGGCGCCGCGGCGAGCGTTCGTCCGCGGCGCCTGCGTCCAGGGATGATGACGATGCTGTACCACCGCCGCCCATTGGCCGGAATCGCACTCGCGCTCACGCTGGCTTTCGGTCGGGCGTCGGCGACCGCGTACGAGCCGGCCAGCGATGCTGAAATCGTCGAGCAGTTGCCGGGCGGCATCGACGTGCGCGTCGATCGCACGCTGCGCGCGATGCATGCGTTGCTCGCGAAACGGCCGGATGACCTCGATGTCGCGCTGCGCCTCGCGCAAGCCTACGTCGATCGCTCGCGCACGCTGTCCGATCCGCGACCTCTCGGCCAGGCCGAGGCCGTGCTCGGACCGTGGTGGAACGACGCGGAGCCGCCCGTCCCCGTACTCGTGCTGCGCGCGACGATCCGCCAGAGCACGCACCAGTTCGGGCCGGCGCGCGCGGATCTCGAACGCGCGCTCGCGCGCGACGAATCGAATGCGCAGGCGTGGCTGACCTTGTCGACCGTGCAACTGGTCACCGGCGATCTCGATGCCGCGCGCGTCGCATGCGCGCACGTCGAAGCGCTTTCCGCCGCGTCGATCGGTGCGTTGTGCACCGCTGCGATCGACGGCGTCGGCGGTCGCGCGCAGGCTGGATACGATCGCGTCGCGGTGGTCCTCGAGCGCGGCGACTTCGCAGCGAATGATCGCGTTCGCACCTGGGCGACCACGCTGGCCGCTGAGCTCGCCGAGCGGCTCGACCGCCCGGTGGATGCCGAACGCTGGTACCGCGCGAGCCTCGCGCTCGATCCCGGCGATGCGTACACACTTGCCGCGTACGCCGATTTCCTGCTCGATGCGCAGCGCCCGGCCGATGTGGTCGCACTGATCGCGGCTGACACGCCGGTCGACAACCTTTTGCTGCGCCGAGCGCTCGCCGACCGCGCGTTGCAAGCACCCGATGCGGCGAGCAGCACGGCGGCACTCGCCGAGCGCTTCGCCGCCTTGCATGCGCGCGGCGATCGCGTGCATCTGCGTGAAGAAGCGCGCTACACGCTCGTGCTCGCCGGTGATGCCGATGCCGCGCTGGCGCTGGCCCTCGACGACTGGGCGATCCAGAAAGAGCCCCTCGACGCGCGCATCGCCCTCGAAAGCGCGATCGCTGCCGGGCGCCCACGCGACGCGGATGCGATCGTCGAATGGATCCAACGCACGCGACTGGAAGGCACGCGATTGGCGGCGCTGGTGCGCCAGGTGCGTTCGCCATGAACCCATGGCTCTTGCGCCTCGTCACGCTGTTCGCCTCGCTGCTTTCGACGAACGCGTTCGCGCACAAGTCGAGCGACAGCTACCTCACGCTCGACGCGCGTGACCACGGCATCCAGGGCCATTGGGACATCGCGCTGCGCGATCTGGACCTGGTGTTCGACCTTGACCGCAACGGCGACCGACGGCTCGACTGGGGCGAGGTGCGTTCACGCTTCGGCGACATCGACGCCTACGCGACGTCACGCCTGACGATTGCCGGTGACGGCGGCGCCTGCCCGCTCGCGATCGTCGATCATCGAATCGACCGCCACAGCGACGGCGGCTATCTCGTGCTCGGACTTGCGGCACGGTGCCCCGCCACGATCGACGCATTGACCATCGACTATCGCCTCCTGTTCGACGTCGACGCGCAGCATCGCGGCCTCCTCCACCTGACCGCCGCCGGCGGATCGGCGCCTTCAGGCATGGCCGCCGTGTTTGCCAGCGATCGCACGCGACAGACGTTCGCGTTGGCCGGATCCGGCGCATGGCACGCCTTGAGGACATTCGTGCGCGACGGCATCGCGCATATCGCGACCGGCTATGACCACATCCTGTTCCTGGTCGCGTTGCTGCTGCCGGCCGTGCTGGGCCGAGAAGGTCGCCGCTGGACCGCGACGCCACCGCTGCGCACGGCTGCCTGGAACGTCGCGGCAACCGTCACCGCGTTCACGATCGCGCACTCGATCACGCTGAGCCTGGCGACGCTGCACGTCGTGCAGCTGCCCGCACGTTTCACCGAATCGCTGATTGCGTTGTCGGTGCTGGTGACCGCGATCGACAACCTGGTGCCGATACTGCCGGCGCGCCGATGGATCGTCGCGTTCGCATTCGGCCTCATGCACGGGTTCGGCTTCGCCAGCGTGCTGCTCGATCTCGACCTGTCCGGCCCGATGCTCGCGCTCTCGCTGTTCGGCTTCAACGTCGGCGTCGAACTCGGCCAGCTTGCGATCGTTGCCGTGATCGTGCCCGTTGCCTACGCCGCGCGGAGCGCGCGCGGCTATCGCATCGGCGTGGTTGGCGGCGGTTCGATTGCGATCGCCGTGCTCGCACTCGGCTGGCTGGTGGAACGCAGCCTCGATCTCAAGCTCATGCCGTTTTGATGCGACATCCCGTTTCATTGCCTACCCCGGAGGACATCATGAAAACCTGCACCGCACCACTCTCAATGCTCGTGTTCGCGCTCGCTGTTCCGCTCGGCGCACACGCTCAGGCCTATGTCGGTGCCAGCATCGGTCGTTCGGACATCTCGCTCGATGGAGCGGCGCGCTCCGACCAGTTCCTCGACCTCGGCTTCGACAGCGCGACCACGGCGATCGAGGACAACGACACCGCCTACCGCGTCTATGGCGGCTACCAGTTCATGCCTTACGTCGGGCTCGAACTCGCCTACGTCGACCTCGGCCGCTTCTCGTTCCGAACCGACGTGCAGCCGACCGGCTCGCTCGCCGCGCGCACGCGCATCAACGGTGGGGAACTCAGCCTGGTCGGCCGAGTGCCGATCGGCGATGCGTTCGCGATCTACGCGCGTGCCGGCGTGTACTCGGCGCGCACGCGCACCGACTACACCGGCAGCGGTTCGGTCACGGTGATCGACGGCGCCGCGCGCCAGAGCAAGCGCACGACCAAACCTGCGTACGCGCTCGGCGCCACCTACGACTTCAGCCCGCACATCGGCATGCGCGCGGAGTGGGCCCGCTACGACAAGCTCGGTGACGGACGGACCGGTGGCGCAACGGATGCGAACCTCGTTTCGGTCGGCGTGACATACCGTTTCTGAGGGAAGGGAAGGGAAGGGCTGGCCCCTCCCTTCCCCACCCGGTCTTCTCGGAAGCGGATGCGACGCGATGGCTAACCATGTCCGAACGCGAAGTTCCAGGTGTCGCCGAGGCACGCGGCGCAACGAACGAAGACGGGGCATGTCCACGGCTGCGTAAGCGGTGGTAGCCTGCGCGCAGCCCACCGACCTGCCTGCCGATGAGCACCCCTCCCGCCCGATCGACGTCACGCGCGAACGTCGTGTTCGCGCCGAAACCGATCCACCTGTATCGCCGCGCATGGACGGCGTTCTTCTCGTTGCCGTTCGGCGTGCTGCTGTGCATCGCCGGAGCGACGATGGCGTATGTCGTGCACGACTACCTGCCTGCGCCGGCAAACAACGTCGTGGCCGGCCTGATCCTTGCGTTCGCGCTGGGCCTGGGATGGACGACTGCTTGCGGCGGCTACACCGCGCTGGCGTCGAAGGATGCGGTACTCAGTGTCGACGAAGACGGCGTCACCCATGTCGACGGCGACACGACGTTCCTGGCCTGGTCGGAGATCGCGAGCATCTCCACCACCCATCACGACGGCCATCGGCTCGCGATCTGGTTCACGCGTGGCAGCGACTGTGCGCAGAGCGTCGGCAACGCCAACGCACTCGCGCGACGAGCACTCACCGGCGCGGACTTCACGGTCTACCTCGGCAACCTCGTCTACAACCCGACACTCCTGAAACGGACGGTCGCTGCCTACCACGCCGCAAATCGCCAGGCGCGCATCGAACGCTAGCGGGCGCCGGGACGGCGCGTCGGGGAACACCCGCCACCGCTATAATCGCTGCTCGACGTGACACGCTGCCGATGGCAACGCAAGCACGGCACCGGCAACGCAAGCGACGATGGACAACGCGGTCTACCGCTTCGGCGAATTCACACTCGACACGAACACGCGCGAGCTGCGGCGCGGCGACGAGCCGATCGACGTGCCGGTGCGCGCGTTCGCGTGCCTGCGTCACCTCATCGAGCATCGCGAACGCGCGGTCGCGCAATCCGAACTCATCGCCGCGATCTGGCGGCGCGACAACGTCTCCGACACGCAGCTGTTCCAGCTGATCCTGCGCACGCGCCGGCTCGTCGGTGACAGCGCGGAACGCCAGGACGTGATCCGCACGGTCGCGGGGTTCGGCTACCGCTGGGTCGCGCCGACGCAGGTCGAGACGGATGATGTGGCGGCCGCTGCACCGTTGCCGGTCGCCACGCCGGTCACGCCGCCAGCCGCGACGCCACACGTTCCCGTCCAAGGCGTCGCCAGCGAATCGGCACCGACATTGCGCACCGCGCGCCATCGCTCACGCGGCACGCTCGCCGGTGTGCTCATGCTGCTTGCACTCGCGTCGATCGGCGTGGCGCTGTTCGTGCGCGATCGCGCGCAGGCGCCCGTGCCGACCTCGACACAAGCCTCCACGGACGACACCGCGCTGCATGTCGCAGTGCGCCCGCTCGATGTCTGGCCCGCGGCCGAAGTCGCGTGGGTGCGCCTCGGCGGCATGGATCTCGTCGCCGACCGCCTGCGGCGCGCGCAGCTCGCGGTGCTGCCGAGCGAGGCGACACTCGGCGTGCTGACCGCAGGCAAGGCCGACGCCGACGGCGCGACCGCGCGCCTGCGCCGCGATGCCGGCATCGGACTCATCGTCGACGGCCGCGTCGAACGCGACCACTCGGCGTGGAACGTCGCTCTGCATGGTGCGATCGACGGCGCACGCGGCGTGCAGGCGAGCGCCGCCGACGCCGACCTCATGGCCGCACTGCGCCGTGCGAGCGACCAGCTCATCGTCGCGCTCGGCCGCGAGGCGCCGCCCGAACCAGGCAGCGCGAGTGCGGCCGAAGCGCTGCAGCGCGTGCGCGCGGCGCTGCTCGCCGACGATCCGGCGCAGGCGAAGGCGACGCTCGAAGGCATGACCGACGCGCAACGCGACGACGGCGAAGCGCGCCTGCTGCACGCGCAGGTCGAGCAGCGCCTCGGTCACTACGACGCCGCCGAGACCGAACTCACGCAGTTGCTCGAACACAAGCCGGCCAGTGACGATGCCTACCTGCGCATGCGCGTGTTCATCACGCGCGGCAGCGGGCGCATCCGCCTCGGCCGCGCACAGGACGCGCGCGCCGACTTCGACGGCGCGCTCTCCACGCCCGGCGCGAATGCCTACGAGCACGCGGTCGGCGACGCGTATCTCGGGCGCGGCGCATCGGGCACGATCGCCAACGACTACGCCGCCGCGGCCGCCGACCTCGGTCGCGCGCGCGTCGTGCTCGCGCAGAGCGGCGACCGCCTCGCGGTCGCGCGCGCCGACCTCGAATGGGCCCTGCTCGAAGCGGCGCGTGGCGCCGGCGCGCAGGCCGCACCGCGCTACGAGGCCGCGGCACGCCAGTTCGAGGCATTCGCCGCGATGCGTCCGCTCAAGAGTGCGCTGATCGGCCTGCAGGACGTGCAGCTCGACGAACTGCAGGACCGCGCCGCGCTCGCCACCAGCGAACGTGCGTGGGCGCTCGCGGCGAACGGCGGCGATCCGCTGCTGAAGCGCGTGATGGCGCTGATGCGCGCGCGCATCCTGCTCGCGTGCGGACGCCTGCGCGACGTGCACGCCGCACTCGCCGACATCGAGCGCGGCGATCTCGACTACCTGGAGCTGTCGCGCGACGACCTGCGCATCCGCATGCTGCGCGTCGAACTCGCGCTCGCCGAGGGTCGCGCGGACGACGCCGCGCGCGAAGCGGAGCCGCTGCCCGCGAGCCTGATGGCCGAAGGCGCCGACGACACCTTGCAAGCCAAGGCGAACCTGTGGCGCCAGCGCGCACGCGCGCCGAATGCGACCGTGCCGGGCGCAGCGATCGCACCGTCGACGCGCACCGACGCCGGCTCGCGCGCCGGAGCACCGTACCGGCGTCTCGCCGAAGCCGAGCGCGCCGCTGCGCTGGGTCGAGTCGGCGAGGCCGACCGCGCGTGGCAGCAGGCGCTCACGCTCGCCGACGCCGACGGCACCCCGCGCACAATCGCCTTGGTCGTGCAGTCGTGGGCGACCTCGCTGGTCGCGCGCGATCGTCTGGGCGATGCCGCCGCCCTCGCCGGTCGCGTCGGTGCCTGGGCCGCCGAGGATTTCGACTGTGCGGTGCTGCAGTTGCGCCTCGCCCACGCGCTTGGCGAGCCGACCGCGTGGCGCAATGCGCTCGCCGCCGCGCGCGAACTCGCCGGCGAACGCCCGATCCCGCCTGCCTTGGCGACTCCGCCCGCGCCGCGAAATCCGGCCTGAAACCGCGCCACGGCGCGGTGTAAGGCGTTTGGAAGGCGATCGGAAGGCGACCGGAATGGACGCGCCCGTCGATCCGTCGTGAAGTGCACGGCGATGCCCCGCGGCCCGGCCGCGGCCGCGCGCTAGCGCCTCCTTCCAGACCAGGAACCGATCGATGAGACCCCTATTCCCCCTCGCCCTGATCGCGCTCGCCGCGACCGCGGCGAACGCGGCGACCCCGTCGCGCTCCGGCGCGCCCGAGGTCAAGGTAGCGCCGCCGGCCGCGCCCCTGCTCGATCGGGTGTTCGCGAGCGGCGTCGACAACGTGCGCGGCACCCCTGTCACGGTCTACACCGATCGCACCGCGTTCCTCGCCGCGATCGCACCGGGCTACGCCGAGCACGACTTCAGCGAGATCGAACCGGGCACCGCCCAGCCGATCACCTACACCGACGGCAGCGACGCCTGGCACTACACGCTCTTCACCGGCGTGTACGCGACGCATCCGCTCTACAACGGGCCGGGCTACATCTCGACCGACCGCGTCGGCGATCCGGTGTCGGTCGCGACCTCGATCTTCGACCCGCCGTTCAGCGCGATCGGCGCGAACGTGTGGCCGTCGGACTTCTCGCTGCAACCGACCTCGGGCCAGGTGGTGGTCACGGTGCTGATGCAGGACGGCACCGTCGGCGCGACCGAAACCGTGGACAGCAACGGACCCGATGATTTCCGCGGCTTCGTCGCCAACGCGCCGATCGCCGGCATCTTCGTCGATGCGCCCGAGATCGACCCACCCGTGCCGGGCGAATCGCAGGACCGCTGGGCCACCCTCGACAACCTCGTGATCGGGAGTGCCGCACCGTGATCGCCTCGAATGTTTTCCGTTCCGCCCGACGCACGCACGACATGCGCGCGCTGCGCGCTGCCGCGTTCGCCGGTGTGTTCGCCTGCGCGTTTGCACCGCTAGCGCACGCTGACATCGCGGTCAACGGCACGAGCACGCCAACGACCTACGCGCGTGGCCGCGTCAACAGCTACCTGCTCGACCTGCACGTGATCTCGAATGCATTCGCCGGCGTCGACGCGCTGACGTTCCAGTTGCCCCAGGGCGTGACGCTCTCGGCCGTGCGCAAGCGCAACACCTTCACGTTCTGCTCGGACATCCATCCGCTTGTGAGCGGTATGGGCACGAACGACGGCGGCTGGTACCAGCTCGGCTGGCCGGCGCTCGACGGTTGCGGCAGCTTCGCCGGATCGGGAGACCCGGGCGAAGAGCAGATCGTCATCGTCGACCTCGACGTGCCGGCCGGCTACAGCGGCGACCTGCCGCTCACCGTGCACGCGCTCGGCGACGGCAACGGCGATCCGCCGAACGAGGCGGACCTCGTCATCACGCTCGGCGACGAAGGCGCACCGACGCAGCCGATCGTCGCGACGGCCGCGAAGCTCGCCGTCACCGCCATGGGCAACGTGCAGAGCGCGCCGAAGATCACGGTCGGCAACGCCGGCGCAGGCACCTTGAACTACACGCTCACGACCGCGATGAGCGACGGCATCACGCCGCCCGATTGCGACATGCCGATGACGTTTCCGTGGATCTCGCTCGGATCGACGGGCGGAGCCGTTGCCGCCGGTGCACACGAGGACGTTACGGTCACGTTCGACGCGAACATCCTCGTTCCGGGCGAGCACACGGCCGCGCTGTGCGTCGCGAGCAACGACCCGGCCCAGCCGATGCGAGCGATCCCGCTGCGATTCGACGTGGATACGGCGATCTGCATGGCGCCCGATCGCGTGTTTGCGAATGGCTTCGACGACGACAGCGACGGCAGCTGCAGGCGTACGCTGCGCACGTTCGACGACCGCGACGCGTTCATGACCGATATCGCGCCCGACTACGAAACGAACCCATTCACCGCACTGCGCACCGGCTACGTGCACGGCCCGTTGCGGTTCGGCAGTGCCTATCCGTACGCGGTCACGGCCGCGCCGAGCAACGACATCGGCGACTTCTACCTGTTCGACGGCGCCGGTGAACTTTCCACCGTTTCCGCGAGCGACGCGTCGACGCTGACGATCAGGTTCACCGGCGCGCCCGTCACCGCAGTAGGCGGCAACGTCTGGGGCCAGATGTTCCAGAACCTCACGAGCATCGAGATGAACCTGCAGCCGCCGACGTCGATCCGCATCGAACTCGACGACGGCACCGTCGAGACGTTCACCGCGACGAGCCAGCAGGACTTCCGCGGCTTCGCCTCGACGCGACCGATCCGCTCGCTGACGTTCAGTGCGCCGGAAGCCGACGTCGACGGCAACTACATGTGGAGCGTGTTCGACAATCTCGTGGTCGGGCGCGCGCGCTGATTCGGTTCAAGCCTTCCGCTCTCCTGCGGGCTCGCGATCGGCAGCGGAGCTGCAGCACCGTGCCGATCGCGCCTCCACTCCCTAACGCGGGAGAGGGGAAGGACCCACCGGGATAGTGAAGACATCGCGCACGCGTTCGCTTCGAATGCCCTCGCCCTGCCCTCTCCCGCGAGTGCTCCCCGGAAAAAAGATGTTGCGCGCGCAGCGTATGGCGCGCTCGGCGAGCGTGCACTGGCGTGGGCCTTCGACCGAGCTCCGGCGTGGACCCTGTACCGCCGCACAAGAACCGTCACGGCCACGGGAGTCCATTCATCGGCGGCGGCGCAGGATGCGGATACCCCTTCCTTCATCCGGAGCGATCGCCATGGCCGCGAAGAAAACATCCGCATCTAAACCTTCCTCCTCGAAAGCATCCGACGCGCGCGGCAACGGCGACGAACTGCAGCAACAGGCGGGCGGAACGCATCCGGCGCTCACGACCAACCTCGGCATCCCCGTCGCGGACAACCAGAACTCGCTGCGTCCCGATCCGCGCGGACCGACCCTGCTCGAAGACTTCATCCTGCGCGAGAAGATCACCCACTTCGACCACGAGCGCATCCCGGAACGCATCGTGCACGCGCGCGGTTCTGCCGCGCACGGCACGTTCACCCTGAGCAAATCGCTGAAGTCCTTCACGACCGCGCGCATCCTCACCGAAGTCGGGGTGCAGACCCCGGTGTTCACGCGCTTCTCCACCGTGGCCGGAGGCGCCGGCTCGGTCGACACCCCGCGTGACGTGCGCGGCTTCGCGGTGAAGTTCTACACCAAGGAAGGCAACTGGGACCTTGTCGGCAACAACATCCCGGTGTTCTTCATCCAGGACGCGATGAAATTCCCCGACCTCGTGCATTCGGTGAAGATGGAACCGGATCGCGCGTTTCCGCAGGCCGCCAGCGCGCACGACACGTTCTGGGACTTCATCTCGCTCACGCCCGAATCGATGCACATGATCATGTGGGCGATGTCCGATCGCACGATCCCGCGATCGCTGCGCATGATGGAGGGGTTCGGCATCCACAGCTTCCGCCTGCTCGACGCAAAGGGCGCCTCGACCTTCGTCAAGTTCCACTGGCGCCCGCGGCTCGGCCTGCAATCCACCGTGTGGGACGAGGCGCTCAAGCTGCAGGCGGCCGACAACGATTTCCATCGGCGCGACCTGTTCGAGTCGATCGAAGCGGGAAGCTACCCATCATGGGACCTCGCGGTGCAGCTGTTCACCGAGGAAGAGGCGGATGCGTTCCCGTTCGACCACCTCGACGCGACCAAGCTGATCCCGGAAGAACTGGTGCCGCTGACCGTGATCGGCACGATGGAACTCAACCGCTGGCCGGACAACTTCTTCGCCGAGACCGAGCAGGTCGCGTTCTGCCCCGCGAACATCGTGCCCGGCATCGACTTCAGCAACGATCCGCTGCTGCAGGGGCGCCTGTTCTCCTATCTCGACACCCAGCTGATCCGCCTTGGCGGTCCGAACTTCCACCAGATTCCGATCAACGCACCGAAATGCCCGTACGCGAACCTGCAGCGCGACGGCCACATGCAGATGAACGTGCCGAAGGGACGCGTGAACTACGAACCGAGTTCGCTCGAAGCGGATTCGCCGCG
>Ga0209023_10005103_pt1 | contig 14525 bp, 9 predicted proteins | sample LakOneMetagenome_FD_187468 | JGI IMG/M metagenome (GOLD analysis project Ga0209023, IMG submission 187468) | Freshwater and sediment microbial communities from Lake Erie, Canada (SPAdes) (version 2) | ecosystem: Environmental > Aquatic > Freshwater > Lentic | place: Lake Erie, Canada | collected...
AAGACGGACATGATCATCTCCGGCGGCTTCAACGTCTATCCGCAGATGATCGAGCAGGCGATCTATGAACATCCCTCGGTGCAGGAAGTGATCGTGATCGGCGTGGCGGATGATTATCGCGGCGAGGCCGCAAAGGCGTTCGTCACGCTGCGAGCGGACGCAAAACCCTTTACCATCGATGAATTGCGGACTTTCCTCGACGGAAAGATCGGAAAGCACGAAATGCCGGTGGCGGTCGAGTTCGTGAAAGACTTGCCCCGCACCAGTGTCGGAAAGCTGTCGCGCCACGAATTGCGCAACCAGCACAACAATCAAAGGCAACACCCCAAACTTGCAACAGGAGGTCGTTCATGACCGAAGCCGTTATCGTTTCCACCGCCCGCACGCCGATCGGCAAGGCCTATCGCGGCGCGTTCAACAACACCGAAGGCGCGACGCTGTTCGGCCATGCCATCGAGCACGCTGTGAAGCGCGCAGGCATTCAGGGCGCGGAAGTCGAGGACGTGGTGATGGGTGCTGCCATGCAGCAGGGTGCGACCGGCGGCAACATTGCCCGCAAGGCAGCGCTTCGCGCCGGTCTCCCGGCATCAGTCGCCGGCACCACCATCGACCGCCAATGCGCTTCGGGCCTGCAGGCCATCGCGCTTGCCGCGCGTTCGGTGATCTATGACGGTGTCGAGATCGCAGTTGCCGGTGGCGGTGAGTCCATCAGCCTTGTGCAGAACGACAAGATGAACCTGTTTCACGCTGTCGATCCCGCATTGAAGGCGATGAAGGGCGACGTCTACATGGCGATGCTCGACACCGCCGAAATCGTCGCAAAGCGTTATGGCGTGTCGCGCGAGAAGCAGGACGAGTATTCGCTGGAAAGCCAGCGCCGAACGGGTGCTGCCCAGCAGGGTGGACGCTTCAAGGAAGAAATCGCGCCGATGACCACCAAGATGGCGGTCGCGGACAAGGTCACCAAGGAAATTTCGTTCAAGGACATTACCCTGTCGCAGGACGAAGGTCCGCGTCCGGAAACCACCGGCGAAGGTCTTGCAAGCCTCAAGCCTGTGCGCGAAGGCGGCGTCATCACAGCCGGCAACGCGAGCCAGTTGTCGGACGGTGCGAGTGCCGCCGTGATCATGAGTGGCGAGATGGCAGCCAAGAAGGGCCTCAAGCCGCTTGGCATTTTCCGTGGGTTTGTGTCCGCCGGTTGCGAGCCGGATGAAATGGGCATCGGTCCTGTGTTCGCGATCCCGCGCCTGCTCAAGCGTCATGGCCTCAAGGTCGAGGACATCGATCTCTGGGAATTGAACGAAGCCTTCGCGGTGCAGGTGATCTACTGCCGCGACAAGCTGGGCATCGATCCGGAAAAGCTCAACGTCAATGGCGGCTCTATCGCGGTCGGACATCCTTACGGCATGACCGGCTCGCGCCTCGCTGGCCACATCTTGGTCGAAGGCCGCCGCCGCAAGGCGAAATACGGCGTCGTCACCATGTGCGTCGGCGGTGGCATGGGTGCCGCGGGCCTGTTCGAGATTTTGCAGTAACGTCCGACATACGCGATGTGCTCCTCTCCCCGATGGGGAGAGGCAACCACCAGGCCAATTTTGAAACGACAGTCAGGAGACTCCGATGGATCTCAATTTCACCAAGGAAGAAATTGCATTCCGCGATGAAGTGCGGACCTTCTTCCGCGAAAATCTCCCCGCAGACATTCGTCAGAAACTGGTCGAGGGCCGCCACACCAGCAAAGAAGACATGGTCGCGTGGCAGCGCATCCTGAACAAGAAGGGCTGGGCGGTGACGCACTGGCCGAAAGAATACGGCGGCACCGGCTGGACGCCTGTGCAGCAGTACATTTTCCTCGAAGAGTTGCAGGCGACGCCTGCGCCATCGCCGCTGCCGTTCGGCGTCAACATGGTCGGCCCGGTGATCTACACCTTCGGCAGCGAAGAACAGAAGAAGCACTACCTGCCGCGTATCGCCAATCTCGACGACTGGTGGTGTCAGGGCTTCTCCGAACCCGGCGCAGGCTCGGATCTCGCCTCGCTCAAGACGACGGCCAAGAAGAAGGGCGATGTCTGGGTCATCAATGGCCAGAAGACATGGACCACGCTGGCGCAACACGCCGACTGGATGTTCAACCTCTGCCGTACCGATTTCGAGGCCAAGAAGCAATCCGGCATTTCCTTCATCCTGATGGACATGAAGTCGCGCGGCATCACCGTGCGTCCGATCCAGACCATCGATGGTGGCTTCGAAGTCAACGAAGTGTTCTTCGATGATGTCGAAGTGCCGTTGTCCAACCTTGTCGGCGAAGAAAACAAGGGCTGGGACTACGCGAAATTCCTGCTCGGCAACGAGCGCACGAACATCGCGCGTGTCGGCATGTCCAAGGAGCGAATTCGCCGCATCCGCGATCTCGCGTCTAAGGTCGAGTCCGGCGGCAAGCCGCTGATTCAGGATGAGCGTTTCCGTGAAAAGCTCGCCGCCACCGAGATCGAACTCAAGGCGCTCGAACTGACGCAGATGCGCGTGGTCGCCAACGAACACAAAAACGGTCGCGGCAAGCCTGACCCGGCGTCCTCGATTCTGAAGATCAAGGGCTCCGAGATTCAGCAGAACATCACCGAACTGCTGCTGGAAATCACCGGGCCGTTCGCGTTGCCTTATCAGGACGAGGACCACGGCAGCAACGAACAGGCGGATTGGGCGACATCGGTCGCGCCGAACTACTTCAACTATCGCAAGGTTTCGATTTACGGCGGCTCGAACGAGATTCAGCGCAACATCATCACCAAGGCAGTGCTGGGATTGTAACGACGTGTCATTCCGGGGCGCGCGACAGCGCGAACCCGGAATCCATCGACGCTTGCTGCCCGAGCGAATTTTCTGAGGGATAAGGAATTAGAAAAATGGATTTCGATTTGTCCGAGGAGCAGCGGCTCCTGAAAGATAGCGTCGACGGCCTTCTGGCGGACTCGTACGATTTCGAGCAGCGCAAGAAATACGCTGCCGAAAAAGGCGGCTGGAGCAAGACAGTCTGGAACAAGCTCGCGGAGCAGGGTCTGCTCGGTCTGCCGTTTTCGGAAGAGGACGGCGGCTTCGGCGCGGGTGGAGTGGAAACCGCGCTGGTGATGGAGTCGCTTGGCCGCGCGCTGCTGCTGGAGCCGTATCTGGCGACGGTGGTGCTCGGCGGCGGCTTCCTGCGCCATGGCGCATCGGCCGAGCAGAAAGCTGCGCATATTCCCTCGATCATCGACGGCAGCAAGACGCTGGCCTTCGCGCAGCTTGAGAAGAACTCGCGCTACGATCTCGCCGATGTCTCCACCACCGCCAAGAAGAAGGGCGCAGGCTGGGTCATCGACGGCGAGAAATTCGTCGTCCTTCACGGCGAGACGGCGGACACGCTGATCGTGACCGCGCGCACCAAGGGCGCGCAGCGCGACCGCAGCGGCATCGGCGCATTTCTTGTGCCCGCCAACGCCAAGGGCGTCACCATCAAGGGTTATGCGACCCAGGACAGTCAGCGCGCCGCAGACATCCGGTTCGAGGGCGTCGAGGTCGGCGCGGACGCCGTGCTCGGCGACGCAGAGAATGGCCTCCCACTGATCGAGCGTGTGGTGGACGAAGCGCGTGTTGCGATGTGCGCGGAAGCTGTCGGCGCGATGGACGAGTCGCTGAAATCGACTGTTGAATATCTCAAGACCCGCAAGCAGTTCGGCGTCGCCATCGGCCAGTTCCAGAGCCTGCAGCATCGCGCGGCGGATATGTTCGTTGCGCTCGAACAAGCGCGCAGCATGTCGATCTTCGCCACGCAGGCCTCCGAATTCCCGGATGCCACCGAGCGCGCCAAAGCGATCGCGGCTGCCAAGGTGCAGATCGGCAAGTCGCTGAAGTTCGTCGGCCAGCAGTCGATCCAGCTTTTCGGCGGCGTCGGCATGACCATGGAGCTGAAGATCGGCCACTACTTCAAGCGGCTGACCATGATCGAAAGCACCTTCGGCGACACGGATTTCCACCTGCGCCGCGTGGCCGCGCAGGGCAATCTGGTCTGACGCTTTCTCCTTAAACGGAAAAGCCGAAACGCCGTCGCCTCTAACGGGCGGCGGCGTTTCATTTTGCCGCTTGCCTTGACGCGCGCGCGTCCAATCGCTTTCCTGTCGCCTCGACACAAAATAAGAAGCGGTTGAGGAAACGGCATGGCGTCGCACATTCTTGCCATCGATCAGGGCACGACCTCGTCGCGCGCCATCGTGTTTCGCTCGGACATTTCCATCGCAGCGTCGGCGCAGCAGGAATTCCAGCAGCATTTCCCTGCATCCGGCTGGGTGGAGCACGAGCCGGAAGACATCTGGACTTCGACGCTGGCCGTCTGCCGCAAGGCGATGGAGAAGGCGGGCGTCGCGGCGTCCGACATTGCCGCCATCGGAATCACCAACCAGCGCGAGACGACGGTGGTGTGGGACCGCGCGACGGGCCGCGCGGTACATCGCGCCATTGTCTGGCAGGACCGGCGCACGGCGGACATCTGCGCGCGGCTGAAAGGCGAAGGGCATGAGCCGCTGGTGACATCGCGTACCGGCCTCATTATCGATCCGTATTTTTCCGGAACGAAAGTCGCATGGATTCTCGATTCTGTGCCGGGCGCGCGTGAACGCGCCGAGCGCGGCGAGTTGATGTTCGGCACGGTGGATTCGTATCTGCTGTGGCGGCTAACCGGCGGCAAGGTTCACGCCACCGACGCAACCAATGCGTCACGCACGCTGCTGTTCAACATCCACACCGGCGCATGGGACGACGATCTGCTGAAACTGCTGCGCGTACCGCGCTCGATGTTGCCGGAGGTGCGCGACTCGTCCTCGGAATTCGGCGAAACGGTGCGGGACTTATTCGGCGGCGCGATTGTCGTGCGCGGCATCGCGGGCGATCAGCAGGCGGCGACCATCGGGCAGGCCTGCTTCACGCCCGGCATGATGAAGTCCACTTACGGCACCGGCTGTTTCGCGCTGCTCAATACCGGCACCACGGCGGTGGCGTCGAAGAACAAGCTCCTGACCACGATTGCCTATCAGTTGAACGGGCAGCGCACCTACGCACTCGAAGGCTCGATCTTTGTCGCAGGCTCCGCCGTGCAATGGCTGCGCGATGGGCTCGGTCTCATCAAAAGCGCCAGCGAGACAGGGCCGCTCGCCGATGCCCACGACCCGACACAGTCTGTCTATCTCGTGCCAGCGTTTGTCGGCCTCGGCGCGCCGTACTGGAATCCACGTGTGCGCGGGGCATTGTTCGGGCTGACGCGCAACACCGGACCCGCGGAACTCGCGCACGCTGTGCTCGAGAGCGTTTGCTACCAGACCTACGATCTATGGGCCGCGATGCGTGCCGACTGGCCGGAGGCAAAAGAGACAAACACCGTGCTGCGTGTCGATGGCGGCATGACTGCGTCGGACTGGACCATGCAGCGGCTCGCGGATCTGCTCAACGCGCCAGTGGATCGACCGATGATTCAGGAAACCACTGCGCTTGGTGCTGCCTATCTCGCTGGTCTTAGCGCAGGCGTTTATCCCGAGCCGTCGCGCTTTGCGGATTCATGGCGGTTGGAGCGGCGCTTCAAGCCAAACATGAGCGAGGCGACACGTTCGCGCAAACTTCAAGGCTGGGCGCGGGCCGTGAAGGGCGTTCTCGCCAGCGACGACGGCGAGCACTAGGCGCAAGCGGGCATTTTGCCGCACCGGTATCGGAGTGCCACGCCACCATTGCAGTGGCGAGGGTTCCCGCGCGGCGTATCCTTATACCGGACGCCCTGTCCCATTGATTGTATCGATTCATTTTCGGAGGAATTTGCAATGCTCAATCGCCGTTTGTTTTGCCAATGTGCCTCGACGGCCTTGTTCGCCGGTTTTGCAGCAACGCGCGCGCAAGCTCAGGGAGCGGAATGTGCCGTCATGACAACAGACCGCCAAAGCGCGGTCAGCCCTCAGGATGCGATCGCGCGCCTGAAAGAAGGCAACGATCGCTTCGCCAGCGGGAAGACGATCAACTGCAACCTGATGCAGCAGGTGAAGGACACCTCATATGCGCAGGCGCCATTCGCGGCCGTGGTCGGTTGCATCGACTCCCGCGTCTCGCCCGAACTCGTGTTCGATCAGCGCATCGGCGATATTTTCTGCGCGCGCGTGGCTGGCAATTTCATCAACACCGATATTATCGGAAGCCTCGAATTCGCAACAAAGGTTGCAGGTGCCCGCGCTATTCTCGTTCTCGGCCACAACGATTGCGGAGGCATCAAGGGCGCGGTCGACGATGTGAAACTCGGCAATCTGACCGAGATGCTCTCGAACATTCGCCCCGCCGTTGCGGCAACAAAGACGGACGGTGAACGTATCTCGAAGAACAAGGATTTCGTTCAGGCGGTCGCCGAAACCAATGTGAAAATGGCGGTCGCGAATCTCACCGAGCGAAGCCAGATCCTCAAGGCGCTTGTGGCGGACGGCCAATTGCGCATCGCGGGCGCAATGCACAGTCTGTCCACGGGCAAGGTCACTTTCCTGACCTAAAAGCATTTGGTTCATGCAAACGAAAAATGGCCGGAGATCAACTCCGGCCATTTTTTAGTTCGGGATGGCTTCCGCGCGCGGCTTCATCGCAAGCCGCATATGCATCGCGCAGCCACAACCTGGCGGATGTTTTGCCAGCGGCAGCGATGCAACGTCATCTTCTGCTTCCGGCGGCATGTCCCGCGACGGAATATAATTGAGGATCGGCGCGAGCCAGCGTTCGACTTCCGCAACGCTCATGCCCTTGCGCTCGGCGTAATCCTCGACCTGATCCTGCTCGATCTTGCCAACGCCGAAATAGTAGCTGTCGGGATGGCTGAGATAGAGGCCGGACACTGACGATCCGGGCCACATGGCAAAGCTCTCGGTCAACGTCACGCCCGCGGTGCGTTCCGCATCGAGCAGCTTGAACAGCGTTGCCTTCTCGGTGTGATCCGGCTGCGCGGGATAGCCCGGCGCAGGACGGATGCCGGCATATTGTTCAAGGATCAGTTCTTCAGGTTTCGATGTTTCATCCGGCGCATAGCCCCAGAATTCCTTGCGCACACGCTGATGCATGCGTTCGGCGAAGGCCTCCGCCAGACGGTCCGCGAGCGCCTTCACAAGGATCGACGAGTAATCGTCGTTGGCATTCTTGAAGCGGTCCGCGATGACGTCTTCGCCGATGCCGGCGGTGACGACAAACATGCCGAGATAATCCGGTACATCGCTGGTCGCGGGCGCGATGAAATCCGACAGCGCGACATTGGGGCGGCCTTCGCGCTTCTCAAGCTGCTGACGAAGCGTGTGCATCGTGGCCAGCGGCTTCTGCCGCGCTTCGTCGCTGTACAGAACGATGTCGTCGCCCTCGGTATTGGCGGGCCAGAAGCCGATGGTAGCGCGAGCTTTGAACCAGTTCTCGCTGATGATCCGGTCCAGCATCTTGCGCGCGTCATCGTAAAGCGAGCGCGCAACCTCGCCGACTTTCGGATCGTCGAGAATCGCCGGGAAGCGCCCGGTCAATTCCCATGTCTGAAAGAACGGCGTCCAGTCGATATATTCCGCGAGTTCAGCGAGCGAATAATCGCTGAAGCTCCTGATGCCGAAAAACGTCGGCTTCACCGGCTTTGTTTTCGACCAGTCGATCTTGATGGCATTGTCGCGCGCCGCCTGCAGCTTGAGCCGCTTCTTGTCCTGTTGCGCCTTGAAATGCGCCGCTGAAATTTTGGCATAATCCGCGCGCACCTCGCGGGCGTATTCGGCTTTCTTCTCCGGCGACAGCAGCGACGACGCGACGCCGACCGCGCGGCTGGCGTCGTTGACGTGAACCACCGGGCCGCGCTTGTAGGCGGGATCGATCTTCACGGCGGTGTGCACGCGGCTCGTGGTCGCGCCGCCGATCAGCAACGGAAGGTCGAGGCCCAGCCGCTCCATCTCCGCGCCCATGAAAACCATTTCATCGAGCGATGGGGTGATCAGTCCGGAGAGACCGATGATATCGGCGTTCTCGGCCTTGGCGGTCTCGATGATCTTCGCGGCAGGCACCATCACGCCGAGATCGACCACCTCGAAATTGTTGCACTGGAGCACGATGCCCACAATGTTCTTGCCGATGTCGTGGACGTCGCCCTTCACGGTGGCGAGCACGATCTTGCCGGCGGAGTTGCGTCCATCACCGACCACGCCATTGGCCTTGTTGCGCGCCTTTTCCTCTTCCATGAACGGCATCAAGTAAGCGACCGCCTGCTTCATCACGCGTGCGGATTTCACCACCTGCGGCAGGAACATCTTGCCCGCGCCGAACAGGTCGCCGACCACGTTCATGCCGTCCATCAGCGGACCTTCGATCACATGCAGCGGCCGCTCGACCGTGAGCCGCGCGGCCTCGGTGTCGGCATCGATATATTCGGTGATGCCGTTGACCAGCGCGTGCGAAAGCCGTTTTTCCACCGGCCATTCGCGCCAGGTAAGATCCTGTTCCTTGACCTGCTTGCCTTGGCCACGGAATTTTTCCGCCAATTGAAGTAGTCGCTCCGATGCACCCGGATCGCGGTTGAGGATGACGTCCTCGCACGTCTGACGGAGTTCGGGATCGATGTCGTCATAGATGACCATCTGTCCGGCATTGACGATGCCCATGTCCATGCCCGCCCTGATGGCGTGATACAGGAACACCGAATGCATCGCTTCGCGCACCGGCTCGTTGCCGCGAAACGAGAACGACAGGTTCGAAACGCCGCCGGAAATATGCGCGTGCGGCAAGTTCTGGCGAATCCAGCGCGTGGCTTCAATGAAATCGACGCCGTAGTTGTTGTGTTCTTCGAGGCCCGTTGCGATGGCGAAAATGTTCGGGTCGAAGATGATGTCCTGCGGTGGAAAGTCGAGCTTTGCGAGCAGAAGATCGTAAGCGCGTTTGCAGATTTCGGTCTTGCGCTCGAATGTGTCGGCCTGTCCGACTTCGTCGAAGGCCATGACGACGACCGCAGCACCATGACGGCGCGCGATCGCGGCTTCCGCTAAAAACTTTTCCTCGCCCTCTTTCATCGAGATCGAATTGACGATGGGCTTGCCCTGCACGCATTTCAGTCCGGCCTCGATCACGTCGAACTTCGACGAGTCGATCATCATCGGCACCTTGGCGATGTCCGGCTCGGAGGCGACCAGATTGAGAAAGTCGATCATCGCCTGCTTGGAGTCGAGCAGGCCTTCGTCCATGTTGATGTCGATGACCTGCGCGCCGTTCTCCACCTGATCGCGCGCCACCTGCAACGCGGCAGTGTAGTCGCCTTCCTTGATCAGCTTGCGGAAGCGCGCCGAGCCGGTGACGTTGGTGCGCTCGCCGACATTCACGAACGGAATATCGGAGGTCAGATTGAACGGCTCGAGGCCCGACAGCCGCAGCAGCGGTTGAATTTCCGGGACAACGCGCGGCTTGTGCGGGGCGCAGGCGTTTGCAATCGCCTTGATATGCGCCGGCGTGGTGCCGCAGCAGCCGCCGACCACGTTGACCAGACCGGCCTGCGCAAACTCGCCAACCAGCTTTGCCATATATTCTGGCGACTCATCATACTGCCCAAATTCGTTGGGCAATCCGGCGTTCGGATAAGCACACACCAAAGCATCCGCGACGCGGCCGATGTCGGCGACATGCGCGCGCAAATCTTCCGCGCCGAGCGCGCAGTTGAAGCCGATGGTGATCGGATCGGCGTGCTGGATCGAATACCAGAACGCTTCCGGCAACTGGCCTGACAGAAGGCGTCCCGACTTGTCGGTGATGGTGCCGGAGATCATCACCGGCACATGAATGCCGCGCGCTTCTGTGATTTCTGCAATCGCATAGAGCGCAGCTTTTGCATTCAGCGTGTCGAAAATGGTTTCGACCAAAAGCAAATCAGCGCCGCCGTCGAGCAGCCCGTTGATTTGCTCGCTATAGGCGGCACGCAAATCGTCGAACGTCACCGCGCGGTAGCCGGGGTTCGCAACATCCGGCGAGATCGATGCGGTACGGTTGGTCGGGCCGAGCGCACCGGCAACGAAGCGCGGCTTGCCGTCTTTAGCCGTGGCGCGGTTGGCGGCGTTGCGCGCCAGCGTCGCGCCATCGCGGTTGAGTTCGTAAGCAAGCTCGACCATGTCGTAGTCGGCTTGCGCGATGGACGTCGAAGAGAACGTGTTGGTCGCAACGATGTCCGCGCCCGCGTCGAGATAGGCGAAGTGGATGTCTTGGATGGCCTGCGGCTGCGTGAGGATCAGCAGGTCGTTGTTGCCTTTGACGTCGCGATGAAAATCCTTGAAGCGCTCGCCGCGAAACGCGGCCTCGTCGAAATTCAGCCCCTGAATCATCGTGCCCATTGCGCCGTCGAGCACGAGGATACGCTCGCGCGCTAGCGCACGAAATTGTTCGGCAGTGGGTGATGTCTTCAGCGTCATACTATCACGCCGCTTTCTGCGCACCGGGGCGAATGCCCAGCAGGTGGCTGATGGCGAACACGAGATCCGCACGGTTCATCGTATAGAAGTGAAAATTATCGATGCCCTGCTTGGCGAGCTTCTGGACTTGTCCTGCAGCGACGGTCGCGGCCACAAGACGCCGCGTGTCGGCATCGTCGTCGAGGCCTTCGAATTTCTGCGACAGCCAGTCCGGCATGGTCGCGCCCGCGCGTTGCGCGAAATTTTTCGCCATCTTGAAGTTCTGCACGGGCAAAATTCCCGGCACGATCGGAATGGTGATTCCGGCGGCGCGCACGCGGTCGAGGTAGCGATAGTAAAGATCGTTGTCGAAGAAGAATTGCGTGATCGCCCGCGTCGCGCCCGCATCGACCTTGGCTTTCAACGCATCGATGTCTGCGTCGAGACTGGCGCTTTCGGGATGTTTCTCCGGATAGGCCGATACGCTGATTTCCATGTCGGGATATTTGCGCTTGATGCTCGCAACCAGATCCGACGACTGCTGATAGCCGTCCGGATGTGCTGTGTAGGCGGTGCCGAGACCGGTGGTCGGATCGCCGCGCAATGCCACGATGTGGCGGACGCCAACTTCATGATAGCGCGCGACCACATCGTCGATGTCCGCCTTGGTCGCAGCAACGCAAGTGAGATGTGCAGCGGGCGTGAGACTGGTTTCACCGAGAATGCGCGCGATGGTCGAATGGGTGCGTTCGCGCGTCGAGCCGCCCGCGCCATATGTCACCGAGACGAAGTCCGGAGTCAGCGGTGCGAGCCGTTTGATGACGTCCCAGAGATTGCGCTCCATGTCGTCTGTCTTGGGCGGAAAGAACTCGAACGAAATCGCTGGACTCTTTTGCCCCTGCGACACGGTTGGGGCGGATGGTTCACTCGTCACGCTGCAAGGCTCCACTCAAAAACAAAACGTCCGCTCAAAAATCGAAAATGGTGGCCTGCCGGGTGGGTGCTGCCGCCAAGGCCTGCCGCCCAATTCCGGCCCCATGGGGCGAAGTTTGCCGCCATCTCGCCATTGCGAGCCAAAATAGGCTTTTCACGTCAATACGAACAGCCCAATGGGTCGCTAAACCACGTGGGAAATTGCCCAATCTTGGCTTTTTGGGCTGATACCAGATCAGAGAATCAATAAGAGAACTAGCAATAATCGCGAAAAAATCAGCTATTCTGACGTTTTATCCGCAAATAACGCCTATATCAGCATTATTGCGATGGGCAGAAATCTAGGAGCGCCCAAGCGGTGTAACACGTCTGCCCACAGTCTAGCGAGATGCGCGGACTGGGAGGCATGCGCGCCGCTTCGTTGTCAGGCGCGGACGACCCACTAGCTTGGCGTCATGACACCCATTTCCGTCCTCGATCTGTCCGTCGTCACCACCGGCACGCCGCCCGCCAAGTCGCTGCGCAACAGCATCGATCTGGCGAAGCATGTCGATCAACTCGGCTACACGCGCTACTGGCTGGCCGAGCATCACAGCCTGTCATCGGTCGCGTCGCCCGCGCCGGACATCATGATCGGGCAGATCGCAGCGGCGACGCAGCACATCCGCATCGGCTCCGGCGGCGTGATGCTGCCGAACCATGCGCCGCTGATGGTGGCTGAACGGTTCAAGATGCTGGAGGCGCTGTTTCCCGGTCGCATCGATCTCGGACTCGGTCGCGCGCCGGGCACCGATCAGGCGACGATGCATGCGTTGCGAAGGCGGCTCGATGTGCGCGAAGGCGACGACTTTATCGAGCGGCTGATGGAATTGACCTTGTGGGAAACGCGCAACTTTCCGGAAGGCCACCCCTATAACAACGTGTTCGCGATGCCCAACGACGTGCCGTTGCCGCCGATCTGGCTGCTTGGCTCGAGCGATTACAGCGCGCAACTGTCCGCGCAGGTCGGCATGGGCTTCGCGTTCGCGCATCACTTTGCGTCGCACGATGCGGCCGATTCGATGATCCATTATCGCGCGCATTTTGCGCCGTCGCGCTGGCGCGAGACTCCGCATGCGATTCTTGCCATCGCGGTGGTGATGGCCGACACCGACGAAGAGGCCAACCGGCTGGCATCGTCGGCTGATTTGAATCGTCTGCTGCGCGACCGCGGACAATATCGTCCGCTGCCGAGCATCGAGGAAGCGCAGGCCTATCCGTACTCCGATGCGGAGCGCGCCAGTATCGCGCGCAATCGTTCGCGTATGTTCGTAGGCTCACCGCAGACGGTGATGCAGATGATCGCACCGCTGATCGCGGAGACGCAAGCTGACGAAGTGATGGTGATCACGGCGGTCTACGATCACGACGCGCGCAAGAAGTCGTACAGTCTGCTCGCGGAAGCGTTTGGAGCGGCACGGCAGGCGGCGGCTTAGAAAGCCTTATTCTGCGGCCTTTTCCGTGAATGCCACGCGGAACGGATGCGCGGGATACACGCCGACGATGCGCAGTTCCTTGGAGAAGAATTTCAATTCTTCGAGCGCGAATGCCAGATTCTTGTCTTCGGGATGCCCGTCAACATCTGCATAGAACTGCGTAGCGAAGAAATTGCCTTCCACCATGTAGCTTTCCAGCTTTGTCATGTTGACGCCATTGGTGGCGAAGCCGCCCATCGCCTTGTAAAGTGCGGCGGGAAGATTTCGCACACGGAAAACAAACGTCGTGACCAGCGGGCCGGAGCCTTGTGCGGGCCATACCGGCTCGCGCGCCAGAATGACGAAGCGCGTGGTGTTGTGGGTCTCGTCCTCAATGTCCTCGGCGAGAATATCGAGACCATAAATGTCCGCAGCCAGCTTTGAGGCGATGGATGCGCAGCTCTTGTCGCCGCGCTCCGATACGATGCGCGCGGAGCCAGCGGTATCGCCAGAAACGATGGCCTTGATGCCGAGCTTGCGAATGATGTTGCGGCACTGGCCGAGCGCATGCACATGGCTCTCGACAGTCTTGATGCCGTCGATGGTGGCGCCGCGCGGCGCCATCAGTTGATGGCGGATCGGCAGAAACCATTCGCCGACAATGTACAGTCCGGACTGCGGCAGCAAGTGATGAATGTCCGCGACGCGGCCTGCGACGGAATTTTCAATCGGGATCATGCCGAGCGCGGCTTCCCCGGACGAAATCGCGGCCAGCGCATCCTCGAAGGTGGGGCAGGGAAGCGGCACGGCATCGGGAAACGCCTCGGCAATGGCGATATGTGAGTTCGCTCCGGGTTCGCCCTGAAAGGCGATTTTCATCGGCTTGGTCATGTTTTGTCTGCCAGCATCTGCCGCGCGGTTTCGAGATCGTGAGGCGTATCGACGCCCAGCGGCACCGTGTCAACCACTGTCACGTCGATCCGCATGCCGGCCTCCAGCGCGCGAAGCTGTTCGAGCTTTTCGCGGATTTCCAGAGGCGAGGGCGGCAGGGCGACAAATCGCGCCAGCGCTTCGCGCCGATAGGCATAAAGCCCGATATGATGGTAGCGCGGGCCTTCTCCATAAGGAGCTGTCGCACGGGTGAAATACAGCGCCCGCAGACGGCTTTTGCTCACAGGCGAGCCGACAACCTTCACCACATTCGGATTGGTGTGCTCGTCGTCTTTTGCGATCACCGCTGCCAGCGTCGCGATATCGACGTCCGGGTCTTCAAGCGGCTTCAGCACGCTACGAATATCATCGGGCGCGATGGTCGGAAGGTCACCCTGCACATTGATGATGGTCTCGATTCGTCCTGATGGATCGAGCGCCTCAAGCGCCTCGAAGATTCGGTCCGATCCTGACGGATGATCCGCGCGGGTCATCACCGCTTCGCCACCCTGCACATTGACAGCCCGGGCAATTTCCGGCGCATCGGTGGCCACCACCACCCGGCCGATTCCCGCATCCTGGGCGCGGCGCAGGACGTGCACGATCATCGGCGCCCCGGCAATGTCCAACAGGGGCTTTCCCGGCAGCCGGGTCGCGGACATGCGGGCGGGAATCAGCACCAATGTGCGGGTTTCTGTCATCGGGGCGGGGGAGGGTTCAAGCGGCCAAATGATGAGGAAATAAAGGGTGTTTTCAACGCGCCGCGCGTTTATAC